>ERZ826764.50-NODE-50-length-168223-cov-8.357547_pt1 | contig 168223 bp, 152 predicted proteins | sample MGYA00519870_ERZ826764 | MGnify/ENA primary metagenome ERZ826764 (study PRJEB31778, sample SAMEA3449239) | human gut metagenome | biome: human gut; feature: human-associated habitat; material: faeces | place: United Kingdom | collected 2010/2012 ... | reverse complement strand
CCGGTGGAGCTTCGAGCAGCCGGCGGTCCGAAGCAGAGCGGAGCGAGGCGAGGAAACAGCCTGCAAGGCGAAAGGCGAAGCAGGCGGTCGACCCTTCACTAGCTCCACGCAAAAACAGGGAAGCCTTTGGCATCCCTGTTTTTGCGTGAATAGAATAAAAGGGAATCGAACCCGCAGGGCGCCGGCGAAGGGAGAAGGTCCGGTGGAGCTTCGAGCAGCCGGCGGTCCGAAGCAGAGCGGAGCGAGGCGAGGAAGCAGCCTGCAAGGCGAGAGGCGAAGCAGGCGGTCGCCCCTTCACTGGCGCCACACTTATCGGCTGCCTGCCTGTTTTTCTTTTTCCTTTTTTATTTCTGCTTCTTCATCTGCAGGCAATGGATGCCAGGCCGCAGGTTCTCTGCGGTGAGTAAATATCTTCCTGAACTTTGATAATATGGATTCGATAAAGTTGAACCATATATTGCCGAAAATAACTACGACAAGGAGAAGCAGAAAAAGTATTCCGATTTCTTTAATCATATATTCTTATCATTTTGTCGCAAAGCGGTTCATGAAGAACTCGGTAAAAGCGGCCAGTTCTTCTTCCTGGGATACATAAACATACAGCTTTTCATCGTCCAGCCAGTCGTAAGCATTGATACCTATATAGCTCTTCTTGTCAGGATATATTATGAATGCATCGGTAGGGTATTTGTTCCGATAAGCCTTCAATATATCTTTGCGGCGGTAATAGACCGGGTCTCCGCAGCCTGAAAGGTCGGGAACGGTAGGCACGACTGCGATGGTCTGCTCAGCTTCGTTCCAGCCGACGATAAGGTTGCCTATCTTTGTTTTGCTGCCGTGGACGAAACCGTAATTGAACCAGCCCACATCTTCGGTGTATCCGAAGATCAGTCTGTAATCGGCACCGTTTTCAACCACCTGATCAAACAGCACGCGCATTTTCTGAGCGTTGGCGTTGCTCTTTTCCATGTCGATCTCAGGACCTTTAAAAAATTTTCCCAATAATCCCATAACTGATTCCTCCTAAATATATTTTAAGGTGTAGCCACCTTATATAAACGATGATAAATAAAAATAAAATTTAAAAATTGTATTTATTTGCGGTGAAATAAAATCCGTCCTGGCGCTATGTATAGCGCATACCGGATGGATTTATCCTGCGGTTATTTTGGACACGGCGGCTGCTCTTTTAACTTTTCGAGGGCGTCCACTATCCCCTTGATCTGAAAGTTTACCGTTTCATCAGCCGCTTCCGGAACAAGCAGAGGCAGGCTGACTGGCACTGCTCTGCGCACCACCATTACAGTCAGGCACAGATTGGTGAACAGGGCGACTCTCTCGTCGTTGGCTTTGATACCGAAGTTTTCCAGGATCTGTCCAAAGAGGCGCAGCTGCTTTTGGCGGAAGATCTGGTAGTTTTTCTTAGAAAGATGTTTAAAGATATGCTGCTGTTCCTCGATGGTCAGCACAGCGATCCCGTGTTTTTCGCCATAGCAGCAGTCGTGCAGGAACTTGGTGACAGCTTCACGCCAGCTGAGGGCGGGATCAGATGCCAACTGCCGTACATACGCAATGATCTTAGGCTGCTGCAGGTACAAGGTTTCGACGATAAGTTCCTCTTTCGTCTTGAAAAAAGAATAGAAGAATGTCCTCGATATACCTACTTTTTTGTATATCTGTTCAACGGTCGTATGCTGGATACCCTGCTTTGCCATAAGCTCCAGTGCTGTTTCAACAAGTTCGTTTCTGATACGGATCCTGTCCTCCTCAGAATAAGCTACTTTGGGCATTATATTACTCCTACCCCTCAAATAAAAACAAAATATAAAATATGATTTTATTTTACCCTACGAACCTCAAAAAGGCAAGAGGAAAGAAACACAAAACCTGGTATTTTCATCTTGCCTGTCTCACATGATCCGGATAAAGGACCTGGTTATAGTATCCCATATGATCATTTTGATATATGCCGGCGATCAATTCTTTATCTATTTGGGAGCTGACATAATCTTCCCATCTTACATCCAGGTCGGAAGCAAAAATAATATAGCTGCCGCCTCCGAATGTGGCCGTTCCCAGAAAAACGATATTATCTCCAAAAGTTTTATTTATTTCCTGCAGAGCTTTTTCCTCCAGATCAGCCAGGCTCTCTAAAAAAGCTCTGTCTGGAAGATCGTCTGTTGTGCTGTCGCAGTAGCTTGCTTTGATATAGAAAGTGTTTTTGTAATCCTTATCAATATATTGAGTGTCTACCCTGACGCTCATTTTTTTAGTTCCGAGCATATCCTGATAGACCATCCATGTCTTTTTTTCGGGTTTCTTCTTAAAACTGCCGAATAATCCCATAACTGTTCCTCCTTACAAAGTCCTGCTCAAACAAATCTACTATGGTCATAATATCATGAGATGTAAAAAAATACAACGCTTGACAACGAGACGGGCGGGAGTATAATTTTTACAAAGACCGGATCATCAGCCGGCGCATATGAGTTTAGCTGAGTTTATTTAGGAGAAAACAATGTACAGGACATCTTACGATTCTCCGCTGGGCAAAATGTATATGTCCGGCGACGGAAAATATCTGACGGGGCTCTGGTTTGAAGGCACCAGGGATTCGAGGAAACACGGGCAGGACTTTGAAGATGGGGAGCTGCCTGTATTTGACAAGACGAAAAAATGGCTTGATATATATTTCAGCGGGAAAGATCCGGGATTTACGCCGGAATACAAGCTGGAGAACCTGACCGATTTCAGGCGGATGGTAGTAGAAGAGATGAACAGCATACCTTATGGCCATACGGTCACATATAACGACATTGCAAGAAAGATCGCAGAGAAAAAGGGCCTGAAAAAAATGTCAGCTCAGGCTGTGGGCGGAGCCGTAGGGTGGAACCCTATCTGCATAATAATCCCGTGCCACCGGGTGGTCGGCTCCAATGGCAGCCTCACGGGCTATGGCGGTGGGATACAGAATAAAGTCGGACTGCTGACTCTGGAGAAAAACGACATGAGCAGATTTACAGTACCGGCAAAGGGGACTGCTCTCTGATCATGGCTGTCAGGCGGCCGGTTTGCCGTCAGCTCAGCCGATAATGGCCGATGATGTCATCGTGAGATTCCAATATATCTTCTTCATAAAACAACTGCATTGGGTGGGCGTGGTGTATCACAAAAGGTATACCGCGCCTGTTTCTGTTGTCAGAAACGATGCCTATGTGGTCAGAAAACACCACGATGTCGCCGCCCTGCCACTGGCCGATCTGGTTTATGTCGGTAGTCAGGGAGAGGGAGTTGCGGTTAAAATAAATATTGAGGTTCCCGACTCTGCGAAAATCTATATTTTTATCTATGATTTCAATATCATATATGTCAGGATGGGACACGATATCCTCGTTGACCAGCTCCATCAGGTCATAGCCGGCGCCCAGCGCACCGAAAGCTACCACATCGGTACATACTCCGTATTGGTCGTCAGGATATCCGCTGCCGTAATAAACGCTCTTATACCGGGGCCTTTGGGAAACATATTCCCTGGCACTCAGAAGTATGTCCGACTGGTCGTCGATCCCGTCGACGTCCATATCTACAGTGCTCACATATGTATCTATTCCAAATGCCTGACCGCTGTACCTGGGATGAGGGAGGTAGTTGAAATGGTACAGCAGTGAGATGATGGCTGCAGCTGAGATCGCTGCCATTGCCAGCAAGATGCTTTTTCTTTTTCTATTCATGGCCTGCTCCTTGACAGACTGTGACCTCTGGTCTTTTAGCCTGCATACCGATTATATCATTTTAACAAAGGCGGGTCCATATGGCAGGTTAAAGTTAAGGTATGATATTGATAGAAATCCCGATTTATACTATAATCTTAAAGTAAGATATAAGGAGAAAAAATGGAGCTTGGATATTATCTGGTAGACGGAGAATACGGATGGGATCAGGAAAAATTTACAGATCTCATAATGAAAAAGGGAGGCTGCGGGGCTGTTACAGCCTGCGACAGCTGCATATATTTCAGCAGATATCATGGTAAAAAGGAACTGTACCCCTTTGACCCTTGCAATGTGACACCTAAAGATTATAAGGCCTTTGCCAGGATAATGAAGCAATATCTCGGACCCAGGTGCAGGGGAATAGACAGCCTGGATCTTTACCTGGATGGCATAAGAGGGTATTTTAAGAGTGCAGGCTGCGTTGATATAGATGCGGCAGGGTTTTCCGGACATGAACCGTATGAAAAAGCTGAAAAGACTCTGATGGATCAGATAAATTCCGGCTGTCCGGTTCCCTGTCTTACACTGATGCACAGGGACAGCCGGTTCAAAGATTTCACATGGCACTGGTTCATGCTGACCGGATATGAAAAGGCAAAAGATACATGTATGGTAAAGGCCGTAAGCTACGGCGAATGGGTCTGGCTTGACTTCAAAGCCTTGTGGGATACCGGATACGATGAAAAAGGCGGTCTGATAATATTCAGGATCAGATGAAAAGATGACTGTTGATTTTTGAGGAGGAATAGATGAAGAAGATCGCGCTGATCTACAGGAACCGAGAAAATATGGAAGCCATCTACCACCTGGAAGAAGAGGTGGAAAGCATTTTCGGCAACTATGCGTATATAGAAAACTATTATGCCAATGAACTGACAGAAAAGGACAGGATAAAAGCCGATGTGTATGTTCTTGTGGACAGGAGCGTACTTGCCAACCTCCGTACCCACACGGCTTCATTTAAAAATATAGTGATCCTGACAAGGAGCATAAGTAAAGACAATCTGAAAAAGATAATGGAAATACCCAAGAATGAAGATGTGCTCATTGTCAACGATGCTCTTGAAAGGACCATAGAGACAGCCTCAATGCTGTACGAACTGGGGATAGGACATCTTAATTTTATCGTGTATAACCCGGAGGAAGACGATGGACGCTACAACGGTATAAAATATGCCATCGTTCCCAACGAACCTCAGATGGTACCCGGATACATAGAAAATGTCATCAATGTCGGATACAGAAAGATAGGATTCGACACTATGGTAAGGATAAAAAATTCCCTCAATATAGAAGATGACGAACTGGAACTGAAACTGCTCCTTTACATATCTACTATCGTTGAACCGCAGAACGATCTGAGCAACAGTTATGTGGGAAGTTTCCTCAGAAACAGCATGCTGAACGAATATCTCTATGACGCCCCTTCGGCGCTGATCCTCGTGAGCAATGACGGACAGATCATTTATGCCAACAGGAGGGCGCGGGATTTTTTCGAGAAAGACGGATCCGGACGGCGGACATATTATATCAGCGCCATAGACAGGGAACTCCTCAGGCTCATTGACGGCACAGGAGAGATTTCCAAAAAAGTTGTCGCGATAGCCGACAGTAACTATATACTTGATAAGGTCCCTCTGTGTATCAGCAATACACAGATAGGATATTATGTGACTCTCCAGGACGAGGTGGTCATAAAGGATATGGAGATCAGCCTCAACAAGAAACTGATAGAAAAGGGACTCTTTGCCAAATATACTTTCAATGATATCAAGCGGAGCTGTGAAGTGATGACGGAAACAGTCGAACTGGCAAAAAAGGCAGCTGTAACAGAATATACCATTCTGATAACCGGTGAAAGCGGCACAGGCAAAGAACTGTTTGCACAATCCATACACAACTATTCCAACAGAAAAGATATGCCATTTATAGGAGTAAACTGCGCTGCGATACCGGAATCGCTGCTGGAATCCGAACTGTTCGGATATGAGGAGGGGGCGTTTACCGGGGCGAGCAAAAAAGGAAAGATCGGATATTTTGAACAGGCCAACCACGGCACCATATTTCTGGATGAGATAGGCGACATTTCGCCTAAGCTTCAGGCCAGGCTTCTCAGGGTGCTACAGGAAAAACAGGTCATGCGCATAGGAAGCGACCGTGTCATCAATGTGGATGTAAGGATAATAGCCGCCACCAACAGGGATTTAAAAAAAGAAGTTGAAAACGGCAATTTCAGGAGCGACCTGTATTACAGGCTGAATACATTGCAGATAATGGTGCCTCCTCTCAGGGAAAGAAAAGAGGATATATTGCTCCTGTTCAACGAATTTGTAAAAGACGGCCATGTGAGGATGAGCCAGAAGGACAGGGATATGCTCCTTAATTACGGCTGGCCGGGAAATGTAAGGGAACTTGAAAACTGCGCCTTATATTACATGACTCTCGGAAAACTTCCGGAACAATTCCAGAACAAGGAATTGATGGGTACGGGCGAGACAGATGAAGATATACAGTCTAAGATAAGCGGTGAGATCCTTGAGATCCTTTTCAAGAAAAATTCCATCGGACATGGAACAGGAAGAATGTCGGTGCTGGAACTGCTCAGAAAAGAAGAATATGACATAAGCGATGTGCAGCTCAGGAGCATCCTGGGCGGGCTTCAGGAGCAGGGGCTCATAACTATCGGCCGGGGGCGCCAGGGGATGAAGCTGACCGAAAAAGGAATGAAAGCCATAGGCTGATCGTGTGGCATGTTTTTTGCATTATTTTATTATAAAAACATAACGAAAGGAAAGGTTGCAAGATGAAAGTTTTTATCAGTGCTGACATCGAAGGCGTTACAGGAGTTACAACCTGGTGCGAGACTGAATATGGCGGAGAAGGTTATGAAGCGGCATGCCGTCAGATGACTTTGGAGGTAAAGGCCGCCTGCGAAGCTGCCATGGAACTGGGCTATGAAGTGGCAGTAAAGGATGGTCATGGATCTGCCAGAAATATCGATATGTGGGGACTTCCTGAAGGCGTAGAGCTTATCAGAGGATGGAGAAGCTCACCGGAGACCATGATGGGAGGGCTGGACGGATCCTTTGACGCTGTTTTATATATAGGATACCATTCGCCTGAAGGGATGAATACCAGTCCAATGGCTCATACTACCGAACACGAGTGGTTCAACTGGGTAAAGATCAACGGTAAACTTGCCTCTGAATTTTCTCTGAACGCCCTGTATGCAGCAGATATGGGAGTTCCTTCTGTTTTCCTTTCAGGGGACAAGGGAATATGCGACCATGCAAAAGACTATTATAAAGATATAGTTACCGTTGCCACCAAAGAGGGGACCGGAAATTCCACCTGGAGCCTGCACCCGGCCACGAGCCTCAAGCTGATCAAAGAAGGCGTAAGAAAAGCACTTTCCCAGATAAAGCCGGTGGCCCCTCTGCTGGAAAAAGAATATCAGATGGATATTTATTTCAAAGAACATCAGAAAGCAAGGATGGCCTCCTGGTATCCGGGAGCGCAGCTTCTTGAAAGCAATCTGGTAAGATATACCGCCAAAGATGTAAACGATCTGATGGTTGCCAAAATGTTCATGACAGAAATTTAAGAAATAAAAAAAGGGAGAGATACCTATGGGAGAAACGGTATCTCTCTTTTTGTTTATATTATTTTTACCTGGTAAAAATAATATCGGAAGTTAAGGGCTCCAGCGGTATGGCCAGAGCGGTGATGCTGCCGCCTTTGTCCTTTATGAAAGACAGGGGCAGGTCATATGTCAGGATATCTTCTTTTAAGCCGGTCACCTTATAGAGGCCGCCGAAATATGGTATGATCTGGTTTTTCATATGGCGGTTCACAAGATAAAAATCATCGCCTTCCTTGATGATCTCCACAGGATCATAGCCCGGATTGCTGTATATGCCGGTTATACTGTCGTCTTGCGGACCGAAATTTCTTTCTTCGGCCTGAGGATATCTTTCGCCGAAAAGGTCTACATAACAGTCGTTGAAATCTGCCTCAGGAGCAGGTTCCTTTCCATGGAATTCTCCGGCCCAGTCATGGTCAGCAAGTCCCAGCAGTTTGTCGAGCACATGATACAAGACAGTGAGCATAAGGGACATGGTAGGCGAGTGGAAATTGACCAGAACAGAAACACCTATCTGTTCCTCCGGCATAAATACCTGAATTGAACTGTATCCTTCTATTTTTCCTGTATGGCGCAGTATGTACCGGTCACGGTAGCGGCCTGTCTGCCAGCCAAAGCTGTATCCATCCAGAGGAAACAGGTTATCTCCCTGGATAAAATCAGTAAAATCTATCTGTTTTGTTATCATATCACGGAAAACATCTTCAGATATCAGCCTTTTGCCTGACGGGAGCTTTCCTCCGGATGTCAGGAAACGGAGCCATTTTGTCATATCTTTTCCGGTAGTGTTTACAGAAGCTGCCGGAGCCACCGTATCCACATCCCATATTTTAAGCTGTGACAGCTTTCCGTCTATGACCTGGAACGGTTCTGCATGGTCATCGGCGCCGATAAGGCCTGAGACAGTGCAGGTGGTCTGATCCATGCCCAGAGGGCCGAAAAGGTATTTTTTCATCAGCTCCGGCCAGTCCAGACCGGTCACATACATGGCGACATGTCCTGCCAATGTATATATGATATTGCTGTACTGGGCTTTTTCCCGGAAAGGGGCCGTGGGGGCAAGATATGCGAACCTCTCCTCAAACTCTGCCGGGGAGCAGTCGCTTGGCCAGATGCCGTCGTGCGGCCCAAGGCCTGTCCTGTGACATAGCATGTCTCTGAGGGTTGCCTTGCTTTCGGCCACTGGATCGTTCATCCTGAAGGCCGGGAAATACTCTTTTATGGGCCTGTCATAATCAAGTTTGCCTTCGGAAACCAGCATGGCGATCACAGCCGAAGTCATTGCCTTGGAACAAGACGCAATGCAAAAGACCGTCTCATCTCCTACAGCCTGCCCGTTTGTGTTGCGCACGCCCAATCCTCTGACAGCCTCACATTCCGGCGTCACATAAGAAATGCAGATGCCGGGAACACGCCAGTATGCCATTTCGGAGAGTATCATATTTTCATCTAATTGTATCTTATTCAATGTCTGCCTCCTGAATATGCAAATATATATTTATATGTTAATGTTACGCAAACTTCGTGCCAAAGGGAATGGACACTAAAACCTTGTAAACCATCGGCAGACATCAGAATAAATAAGTTTTTAAACAAATAAAACCAAATAAAACTTATTAAAACCTATTATTTTCCTGAAAAATATCTGATAAATATGAAAATCCATAGAATATTATGCGGATTTTAAGTTGGCACGATTTCTGCATAAGAATATTTGCGAAATTATTTTCAAACATTTTACGATTGGAGGAAAAACATGAGTAGCAACAACAACACGCCTCAGAACACCGGATTTAAAAAAGAAATCGGCGTATTTGGAGGAATAAGCATCATCGGCGGCATCATGATCGGATCGGGTATATTCTATCTGGGATCATATGTACTGGAAAGAACCAATATGAGCATGGGCCTTGCCCTTGTGTGCTGGATCGTCGGTGGTCTGGTTTCAATCCTCGGCGGACTGTGCTTCGCTGAACTGGGAGCCTGCGATTCAAGAGCAGGAGGAATGGTAGTTTATATGAACAGAGCCTACCATCCGGCTGTTGGATATTCTTTCGGATTCACAAGCTGGGTGATCAGCGGATCCGGTTCCATCGCAGCACTGGCCATCGCACTGCCTACAGCTCTGGCTGAATTCTTCAACCTGAGCGACACAGGTATCAAAGTGATAGCTATCATACTCATCATAGGCCTTACAGTTTATAACTGCTTTGGTATCAAACTGGGAACCATTCTCCAGAATGTATCAATGGTAGCAAAATGTATCCCTATCGCCCTGATAATCATTGCCGGTCTCATACTCGGAAACCAGTCTCCGGATCTGTCTCTGGTACCGGAGGGTACTGACCCGACATTCGGCGGAATGATAGGAATGATCGCTTTTGCAACTGTAGCTTCCCTGTGGGCATACGAAGGATGGACAAACCTCAACCCTGTAGCTGAAGAAATGAAGAACCCTGGAAGAGACCTTCCGAGAGCTCTGATCCTTGGTATCGGCGCTATAATGGTTATCTATTTCCTGTTCAACTTCGCTATATATAAAGTTCTGCCACAGGAACAGATCGAAGCTTACATAGGCAACGGAGACATTTATCTGGGAACCCATGCTGCTGATACACTCTTCGGAGGAGCAGGACAGGGCATAATCCTGGCCACACAGCTTATCGCCATATTCGGTTCACTGAACGGAATGATAATCGCATTCCCTCGTTACTATTATGATATGGCTGCTGAAAAGCACTTCTTCAAGAACCACGCTTCACTGAACAAGTACGGCGTACCTCAGGTTGCTCTGATCTCTCAGGCAGTGATCTCCTGCATACTGGTGCTGCTCAGATCACTGGATCAGCTTACTTCTCTGGTAGTATTTGCCGGAATGCTGTACAATGTTTTGGTTATAGCTGCAGTTGTAGTTTACAGGAAGAAATTCCCTAACCTCGAACGTCCTTACAAAGCTTGGGGTTATCCTGTAACTGTAGTTCTTGCCATCGTACTGTTCTTTGCTTTGATGGTTAACACACTGGTTGAGGATCCTCAGACTGCCCTTATCGGTCTGGTTGTTCCTCTTGCAGGACTGATTTGCTGGAAGATCTTCGATATCAAACTGAAAAAAGAAGAACAAAAGTAAATTGACAGAAAATAAAAAACGGAAATAATTAAACCAGAAAAGAGAAGTATACCATGGGATTACCTATTGAATGCAAATTAAAGCTTGATGACCGTTACGCAAAAGGCAGGAGAAATCTGATCACTGATGTCCCGGGCGTTAAAGTAGGACAGATAACTCTAAATGACGGCGAAAGGGATATACACACAGGAGTGACAGCGATCTTTCCTCATTCGGGAAATCTGTTTAAACAGAAAGTCGCCGGAGGTGTGTCCGTTATAAACGGATTCGGCAAGAGCGCCGGACTGATTCAGATAGAAGAACTGGGAAATATCGAAACTCCCATCATAATGACCAATACATTTGGGGTAGGGACAGCCCTTAATGCTCTGACAAAATATATGCTGGAGCAAAACGAAGATATAGGAGCCTCTACATGTACGGTCAACTGCGTGGTGACAGAGTGCAACGACGGAGAACTCAACGATATACGGGGCATGCATGTTACAGAAGCTGATGTAAGATCAGCCCTGGATGCGGCAGGTCCTGATTTTGAGGAGGGGGCCGTCGGCGGCGGTACCGGCATGATCTGCATGGGTAAAAAAGGCGGTATCGGATCCTCATCACGAATAGTAGAATTTGACGGAAAAAAATATACCATCGGCTCCATAGTCATGTCAAACTTCGGAGTTCTGGGAAATCTTCGCATTAACGGTGAACGGATATCTGTGGACATTGATGATAAAGCCAGAGATAAAGGATCGATCATCATGGTGATCGGAACCGATCTGCCGCTAAGCGACAGACAGCTCAGGAGAATGGCCAAAAGGGCGACAGTGAGCCTTGGCAGAGTCGGATCCTACCTTGGGACCGGGAGCGGAGATATCGCAATTGCTTTCTCTAACGGGAACATTGTTCCGCACTACAGTGAAGAAAAACTTATAAACTGCCGTTATTTATTTGAAAACGATATGGATACGGTGTTTGAAGCAACAGCTGAAACTGTGGAAGAAGCTATAATAAGTTCCCTTTATCATGCGGACGGTATGACCGGAATAAGAGGAAAGACCGTTCACGGATTAAAAGAATACTTATAGAATCAAAGAGCTGCGAAGCTATTTCCGCCGATCAAGCAGATCCAACGAAATAGCTTCGTTGTTTATTCATACAGATTGTGCTAAAATTAAAAAAAGGGGGTAAGAAGCGATGTATGATATTTTGATTAAAAACTGCAGGATAATAGATGGAAGCGGCGCTCCATGGTATAGGGCTGATGTGGCCGTTAAAGGCGGAAAGATCGTCAAGATAGGCCATTTATGCGGACAGCCTGGACATGAGGCAGAAAACACCGTGGACGGGCAGGACCGGTATCTTGCTCCAGGTTTTATAGACATCCATTCTCACAGCGATACGACGCTGATGAAATATCCCAAAGCTGAAAGCAGGATATTGCAGGGCGTTACCACAGAAATCGGAGGAAACTGCGGCATGTCAGCATCTCCTGTCAGCGATGACCCGGAGAGGAAAGAAGAACTCAGAGCCTATATAGGAGATCTCAGCTATGAGTGGAACGGTATAGGAGAATTTCTGGATAAGATCGGTTCATGCCATCCCAGCGTAAACTTTGGGACAGCAGTGGGTCACGGCACCATAAGGATCGCAGCCATGGGATTCGCAGACAGGAAGCCGGAAGCAAAGGAAATGCACCTGATGAAGTCTATTCTCAGGCAATCTCTGCAGGAAGGCGCTTTCGCCATGACCACAGGCCTTATCTATCCGCCCGGATGTTATGCCGACACCCAGGAGCTGATAGAACTTTCAAAAGAACTTCCCAAATATGGTGCTTTTTACATGACCCATATGAGGAATGAAGGCGCAGGCGTGATAGATTCCGTCAAAGAGGCCATAGAAATATGCAGAAGGTCAGGCGCTCCTCTTGAAATATCCCATCATAAAGTCACCAACAAAGACGGATGGAAGCGCTCGTGCAAAGTGACCACTTCTCTTATAGAGGAAGCCCGCAGAGAGGGGCTTGATGTTACTGCCGACCAATATCCGTATTGCGCTTCATCGACCACAATGGACAGCAACATACCTCAGTGGGCTTTTGAGGGTGGCATGGATGCGCTGTTTGACAGGCTGAGAGATCCGGAAACCAGAGCTAAGCTCAGAGAAGAAAGCAACGCCAGTCATGTTGGACGCTGGGGCGATATATATGTCGGCTATGTGCTAAGTGAAGAAAACAGCTGGACCGTGGGTAAATCCATTGAGGAGATCGCAAGGATCCGCGGAGTTGATCCGGCGGATGCATGTTTTGATCTGGTCCTGGACGAAAAGGGCCGTGTCGATGAGATCAACTTCGGCATGTGCGAAGAAGATGTAGAATACATAATGCAGAAACCATATATCATGACCGGTTCTGACGGAAAATCAGTTTCTTATGATTATCCCGGAAGGCCTCATCCGAGATTCTTCGGGACATTCCCGCGGGTGATAAGCCACTATTGCCGCGACAGGAAACTGTTCCCTCTGGAAACGGCCATCTGCAAGATGACTTCCATGCCGGCAGCAAAGCTGGGTATCCAGGACAGGGGTCTTATCAAAGAGGGAATGTGGGCTGACCTTGTAATGTTTGATTTTGACAAGATCAAAGATACCCCAGATTTTAACAACCCTAAGCAGCCATGCGAAGGCATATGTCAGGTTTATGTAAACGGGGTGCTTACTGCGGAAAACGGCAGACATACAGGCGCAGGTGCAGGCATGATTCTAAGAAAAGGAATTTGAAATGAAAAAAGAACTTAAAGAAAGAATATTAAATCAACTTGATTCAATGGACGGCAAAGTGGGTTTTTATTTTAAGAACCTTGTTACAGGCGAAACTTTCGGATATAACGAAAAAGAGCAATTTTTGCCTGCCAGTATCGTAAAAGTGCCGCTGCTTGCGGCCATGCTCCTGATGAGGGAGAAAGGTGAAACACAGTTTTCTGAAAAAATAACCATAACAAAAGACCAGATGCTGCCGGGATGCGGTGTGGTACAGCATATGACAGGGGATGAAAACGGCAGCGTAACCCTTGACATCACCACACTGTATAAATTCATGATAGTAATAAGCGACACTACAGCCACCAATGCTTTATACAAGCATTATGGAAACGACAAGGTCATAGCTGCTTTGAAAGAACTGGGGCTCAAAGGTACTCAGTTTAACAGGGCTTTCTATGACAGCGTCAGAGAAGAGCAGGGAATACAGAATTACTTTGTACCTGAAGAAATGGGCGAACTTCTGGAAAAAATGTACAAAGGCCAGCTCATCAGCAAACAGGCTTCAAAGGATCTGCAGGACATACTCCTGCTCCAGCAGGTCAATCACAAGATGGGTGGAAAGCTGCCGATAGGTTTTCCTATAGCCCATAAGACCGGTGAAGAAGAGGACAAGACCCACGATGTGGGCATTGTATTTGTCAAAGAGCCGTTTGTGGCATGTTTTGCTTCATTTGAAGCGGACATACCTGCTTTTGAACAGTTTATCAGGGAAACCACTTATGATATAGCAAAAGATATAGATCCTGAACTGAAACCGATGGAAGGCATAGGCGGGTTCTTTTAAAAATAATAAAAAACTGCCGCTCAGATATGATCGATCTGAGCGGCAGTTTTTTATTTGGTCTTTACCTTCATAAACTCCAGGGCTTTGTCTGCCATGACTTCCATCGGATCAAGGTAGAAATCCGGCAGATTGTTATCGGCTTTTATAACTGAAAGTTCGGTGCATGCCAGCAAGGCGACCTGGCAGCCCAGCTCTTTGAGCTGATCGTCTATCTTTTTCCACATGTCCATGTCGGCAGGTTTGCCGGCTTTTACGCAGTCGTATATCTCATGCATGACATAGCTCTGGCCCTCTGCGTCAAGTACGCATGGAACGGCGCCTTCGTTTTCCAGGGCGGTCTGGTATAAGCCGGTCTTGATAGTGCCGTCTGTGGCCAGGATCCCCACCTTTCCGCCGTTGGTAAGGCCGGCGGCTTTTGCAGCGGTCTCTTTTATCATATGTATAAAAGGTATGCCCACTTTATCAGATATCTTGTCGATGAAATAGTGAGCCGTGTTGCAGGTCACTCCGATGGCCTTGCAGCCGAGGCTTTCAAGGGTTTTTGCGTCCTGAAGGAGCAGATCGCAGACATGGCCGATCTGTTTCTGATCTCCGGAGAGGATGGCTCCCGTACGGTCTGGCATTGTTGCATGACCCAGTATTATGGTATTCATATGATCCTGATCGCAAGGTGCGTCAGTCTTTTCGATGAGCATTTTATAAAACAGTTCTGTTGCCATCGGCCCCATACCGCCGATGATCCCAAATGAGTTTTCCATAGTGTTTTTCGCCTTTCCTTAAGATACATCCATTATACCACATAAGACAGTAATTTACATAAAAAAACCGCTGTGATATACTTAAAAAAATAAAGGAGGCGCCACATGAAAATTGAAGAAATAAAAAAGACAGGATAAACGAGCTGCATGATCTCCTGGCAGAGCTTGCCGCCCATCATAACGCTGTTTCAGCCGATTTCAAAGGGGATTTTCCAAGGCGTCCCATTGGAGATGTATTAAAGAACTTCGCCGAAAGTCTTGATGAGGGAACATCTCACATAGCATCGGCACTGGAGGGGGACAGGATAGCAGGCTTCTGCAAAGCGGACATTTCGGAGGATAAAGGAAAGATAGATTACCTCATCGTATCAGAAATGATGCAGTCCGCATATATGAAAAATACGGATTCAGGACCGAATCTCTGCTGATGCGCCGCCATATCTGACTGATGTATCACTAAGATACCAGAACTAAAAAAGGGGAAGTTCCCTGCATCCGGAAAACCGGTGCAGGCAGCTTCCCCTTTTAATATCAGCGCCACTATTTTTTCTTGCCGAACAGGGCCAGGAGCCTCAGGAATATGTTGATAAAATCAAGATACAGTTCCATAGCTCCGTATATGTGTAGTTTTCCGCCTCCGTCAGTGACAAGGCTGAGTTTCTTTATCTTGTTCATATCGTATATGGTTATACCGAAGAACAGGAAGAGCACAGCGCAGTCAATGAATATTTCAAAAAACTCTGCTCTGATGAGAAAAACATTGATAAGGCTCATGACTATGGCAACGATCAGACATATCATGAGCAGTGGCCCCCACTTGCTCAGATCACCCTTATAGCTGTATCCGTAGAGGGCGAAACCGCCGAAAAGAGCGGCTGCGGCAAGGAAAAGGACTACTATCGAAGAAAGCTGGTATACTGCAAATATCACTGACATCGTAACCCCGTTCAAGACAGCATAGGCAAAGAACAGGACACCTACCACTGCCGGCGATAATTTCCTGAAGAGGAAAGAAAACAGCAGGACTACTGCTATTTCAGCGATCAACAGGAAAGTAAAGGAATTTCCGAAATAAAACCGGAAATAGAGCCCTGATGAGTAGGTCAGCCAGGCACAAGCTGCCGTTACGATGAGCCCGGCAAACATCCACAGGAAAGTTTTGGCTATAAAATTGTTTTGTTCGCGCTGCATGGAAGCAGGCAATGTTGAATTTTCTCTAAACATATGGATCTCCAATCCGCCGCCGCTGAGCCGGCGGCATAAACCTCTTTGAAATTATTTGTTGGCACCGCAGCATTTTTTGTATTTTTTACCTGAACCGCAAGGACAAGGATCGTTCCTTCCCGGTTCTTTTTCCTTGCGGATGGTCTTTGAACGCTTATATTCTCTGGTTATTTCTGCACGGCGGTCCGCAGAAAGCACACCGTCCCATTCCGTAAGAGAATACAGATAGTCGGCCTCTGCTTTATGCATGTTGAAATACAGCTTTTCAAAATCTATATCAAGATCTATCTGTGAATCTTCGTCTATGGACTCAAGGTCGAGACTGTTTTTCAGGCTGGTATTGATCCCATCCAGAAATCCCATGAAGATCGCCGGTTCGGCGTCGAACTTGGTGATGAGATCAGAAACCCTGCCGGTAAGATGACCGTCTCCGGCAGCAAGGATATGCTGATAGATCCTGGTCTCTGTGTCGCTGTATTTTTTCCAGAAATCCTGAAAAGTTTCCTGGGTCTGGCCATCCATCAGGTCGACCCATTGCTGGTATAAGCTCATTTTATTTACCTCCGTTAATTTCCTTCGCAAAATATCAGAATCGTTTTTTCATTATTGCCAGGATATCTCCGCATACGGCGCTGCCTGTAGGCAGGGGGCCCGCTCCCCGACCGTAGAACATCAGCTCGCCGACCATGTCGCCTGTGATATAGACGGCGTTGAATTCATTGCTGACTCCGGCAAGAGGATGGGTGATATCCAGCAGTACAGGTTTTACCTGATAAGAAAGCTTGCCGTCTGCAACGGAAGCCCGGCCGATGAGCTTGATCTTTTTACCTTGAGCTGCGGCCTCTTCAATGTCTTTTGCCGTTATGGCAGTTATGCCTGTTGTAGGAATGTCACCAGGGGCTATATACCTGTCAAACGCCAGGGCGATGAGGATGGAAAGCTTGTTTGCCGCATCTATACCCTCAACATCGGCAGTAGGGTCAGCTTCAGCAAAACCTTTTGCCTGGGCATCTTTGAGGACTTCATCATATGAGAGCCCTTCATCTGTCATCTTAGTAAGTATATAGTTGGTGGTACCGTTCAGTATGCCCATTACCTCAACAAAATTATTGCTGGCCAGAGCTCCTGTTATGGCTGTCAGGACAGGGATGCCGCCGGCAACGCTGGCCTCAAATAAAAATTCTACATTATTTTCTGCAGCAGTTTTGGTCAGCAGGTCATAGTTGGCAGCGATAGCGGCCTTGTTGGCGCTCACCACATGTTTTCCGTGTTTCATGGCTTGTACCATAAAAGATGTGGCAGGCTCGATGCCTCCGAGCATTTCAACTACAATGTCGATATCAGGATCCTTTATTATATCGTCGGGATCTTCGGTCAACAGAGCCGGATCAGCTTCGACCAGGCGCTTTTTTTTCCGGTTGCGCTGCAAGATCCGGGTTATTTCAGGAGATGCTCCTATGCGCTGCTGGATGATCTCCCTGTTGTCTGTAAGGATCTTGTATGTTCCTCCGCCTACATTGCCGAAACCCAGCAGGCCGATCTTGACTTTTTTCATATAATTACCTCCGGTAGATACAATACAAAAATTATATAACATAATTAGATTTTTGTCTTTACCTTTTTTCAAAATTTGATATTATTTATTGTGGCACACAGACAGGAGGAAGATCAAAATGAGTCTGAACATCGTTTTTGTAGAACCGGAGATACCGCCCAACACGGGCAACATTGCAAGGACATGCGCGGCGACTGACACCAAGCTCCATCTGGTCAGGCCCCTGGGCTTTGATATAGATGACAAGCATGTCAGGAGGGCTGGGCTTGACTACTGGCCTTATGTGGACCTTGAGATACATGACAGCCTTGACAGCTTCATGAAAAAATACGGAAGCAGGCGTATGTGGCTTGCGACCACAAAAGGCAGCCGCATATATGCAGATGTCAGGTTCATGGATGGTGATTTCATCCTGTTCGGAAGGGAAACGAGGGGATTGCCGCCGGAATTCATTAAAGCGCACCGTGATGCTGCCATACGCATACCTATGAGCGAGAATACAAGGACAAGATCTTTCAATCTTTCCAATTCTGCCAACATAATATTATTTGAGGCCCTGCGCCAATTGGGCTTTCCGGACTTGAAATAGATTTTACATTTTGGTATAATATTTGCATAGAAAAACTATCTGGGATCAAAGGTATGAAGGTGAAAAATGAAGCTAAGCTATGGATTGACAATTGAACAGACCCAGAAGCTGACCATGACCCCCGAACTGATACAGGCAATCAGGATCCTGCAGTTTAATACCCAGGAACTGGATGAGTTTGTACAGGAAGAACTTCTCGAAAACCCTGTGCTGGAATTTGAGAATAAGTACAAATCCGAGAAAACACTGGATATCAGAGAAAAGTTCATGGAAGATTATGGAGATGGTCGCTACGAACAATGGGAGAATCCAGGCGGATCAGATAAAGAAGAATTCTCTTATGAACAATTCGTCACAAAAGAAGAAACTCTTGAGGATTATCTCCTTTTGCAGCTGACCTTTTCCAGACTTAAAGATACAGATCTGAAGATAGGCAGATATCTTGTGGAGGCCATTGATGACAACGGGTACCTCACGGTTACCGTCCAGCAGGTGGCAAAGGCCTTCAGGACAGACGAGGACAAGGTGGAAGAAATACTGGATGTCATCCATACCTTTGAACCCCTGGGCGTAGGCGCAAGGAACCTCAAAGAATGTCTGACCATACAGCTTGCTGCCAAGGGACTTTTGGACGAACTTACAGAATACATAATAATGAACCATCTGGAAGATCTGGGAGAAAACAAGCTGAACAAAGTAGCCAAGGCTCTGGGCATATCAGTAAGCCAGGTACAGATGGTCGGCGACTTGATCAAGACACTGGAGCCAAAGCCGGGAAGGAGTTTTTCCGGCGGAGACAGCGTCAGATACATGGTGCCTGATGTGATCGTGGAAAAGGTGGACGGCGAATATGTTGTGATGAGCAATGAGAGCAGCATACCTCACCTGATGGTAAGCCCGTATTACACGACCCTTTCCAAAGAAGCCAAAAATGATGAGGAGCTTTCCAAGTACCTTACCGACAAGTTCAACTCTGCCCTGTGGCTCATAAAGAGCATAGAACAGCGAAAGAGGACCATATACAATGTTGTTTCGGCAGTGGTGGAACACCAGAAAGAGTTTCTGGACAAGGGTTCAAAATACATGAAGACGCTGACGCTGAAACAGGTGGCAGATGATATCGGCATGCACGAGTCTACGGTGAGCAGGTCGGTAAACGGAAAATATATGCAGACGCCAAGGGGCATATTTGAGATCAAATATTTCTTTTCCAGCGGCATAACAGACGGAAGCGGGGAAGGGGTATCATCAAACAGCATCAAGGCGATGATCAAAGAGATAATAGATGGCGAGGATACGGCAAAGCCTTACAGCGATCAGGACATAGTCGGATTGCTCAGCGAAAAGGGCATAGAAATATCAAGAAGGACGGTTGCAAAATACAGAGAGGGCATGAATATCCTTTCTTCGTCCAAAAGAAGGAGATTTTAAACGAAAGAGATCGTTTAAAAATATATTGTCATTAGAGATCATAGGAGGAAAAAAATGGCGATCAAAGTTGGTATCAGCGGGTTCGGACGGATAGCAAGAGTTGTGATCCGAGCCAGCATGGACATGCCCGAAATAGAGATAGCGGGCATAAATGTAAGGAATGCGGATCTTGAATATCTGGCTTATATGCTGAGATATGACACGACTTTTGGCAGGTTCCCAAAGAGCCTTGAGGTCTATGATAAGGGCCTTGTCATAGACGGAAAGAAAGTTCCGGTGTACAGTTTTTCCGAAGCCATAAACATACCGTGGAAAGAATGTGGAGCCGAATACATAGTTGAAGCAACCGGAGCTTATGTCACCACTGAGAAAGCCATGGACCATATAAAAGCCGGAGCAAAGAAGGTTATAATCTCTGCACCGGCAAAAGATTCAGTAACGCCGACATTTGTATACGGCGTAAATCATGAAAACTATCAGGCAGACATGCCTGTGGTATCAAATGCTTCATGCACTACCAACTGCCTTGCACCTCTTGCCAAGGTCATAGAGGACAACTGGGGCATAAAAGAAGGCCTTATGTCTACAATACACTCTGCAACTGCAAAACAAAAGGTGGTTGACGCAAGATCGATGAAAGACTGGCGTACAGGCAGATGTGTGTTCGGCAATGTGATACCGTCAACCACAGGCGCAGCCAAAGCTGTAGGCCTTGTCATACCATCACTCAAAGGAAAGATGACAGGTATCTCATACAGGGTGCCTACCGCCGATGTATCTGTCGTAGATCTCAATGTGGTCCTGGAGAGGCCGGCATCATATGACGAGATCTGCGCAAAGGTAAAAGAAGCCTCTGAAACTCATATGAAAGGCGTTATCGAATATGTTGACGACGAGGTTGTATCAGGCGATTTCGTAGGAGATCCATGCACTTCCATATTCGATTCGAGGGAGGGCATACAGCTCAACGACCATTTCTTCAAGTTTATCGCTTTCTATGACAACGAGTTCGGATATTCCAGCAAAGTCCTGGAACTTATAAAATATATGAACAAGGTTGATACAAACTCCTTAGCCTGATGGCGGAAAGGATATAAAATGAAAAAAACTGTAAGAGATATCGATGTAAAAGGCAGGAAGGTCATCGAAAGGTGCGATTTTAATGTTCCTATGGCCGACGGAAAGATAACCGACGATACCAGGATAACATCGTCACTGCCTACCATAAATTATCTGCTGGATCAGGGCGCTGCTGTGATCCTCATGTCACATATGGGCAGGCCCAAAGGCAAAGCGGATATGAATTACACGCTTAAACCTGTTGCAGACAGGCTGTCGGCACTGCTGGGCCGTCAGGTGATGTTCATATCATCTCCGGATGTGGTGGACGACAGGGTAAAGGCTGCGGCTGCTGCACTCAAGCCGGGACAGGTAATGCTCCTTGAGAATGTCCGTTTCAGAAAAGAAGAAACAGACAACGATCCGGGGTTTGCAAAAGAATTGGCTTCCATGGCTGATATCTATGTCAATGACGCTTTTGGCACGGCTCACAGGGCTCATGCCTCCACCGCAGGAATAGCTTCTTATCTTCCTTCGGTTTCAGGTTTCCTCATCGAAAAGGAGATCAGATTCCTGGGAGACGCTGTCAACGACCCGGCAAGGCCTTTTGTAGCCATAATGGGCGGAGCCAAGGTATCAGACAAGATACCTGTCATCGAAAATCTTCTTACGAAAGTTGATACCATCATGATCGGAGGAGGCATGGCCTATACATTTTTCAAGGCCATGGGCCTTGAGATAGGGACATCGATCCTCGATGAAGAAAGCATAGGACTGGCCGGGGATCTTCTGGAAAAAGCCGAAAAGTCCGGAGTAAAAATGCTGCTTCCGGCAGATGTGGTGTGTGCCGGTGAGTTCAGCAACGATGCGCCTGCACGCATATGCAGCCGTGAAGATATACCGGCTGATATGATGGGCATGGATATAGGGCCGGAGACAGTCAGGATATATTCCGCAGAGATAGAGAAAGCTTCAACAGTTGTATGGAACGGTCCTATGGGCGTATTTGAAATGGAAAACTTCGCCAGGGGCACGCGCAGTATAGCAGAAGCTCTGAGCCGCTGCAGCGGTGTAACGATAATAGGAGGCGGTGATTCGGCGGCAGCCGTAGAGCATTTCGGGCTTGCCGGTAAGATGACCCACATATCAACCGGAGGAGGAGCTTCCCTTGAATTCCTGGAAGGTAAAGAACTTCCTGGAGTGGCCGTCCTTGAAGATAAATAAAAACCACTGCAAGTATAAACAGGAGATGTTAAAATGAGGATCCCGTTCATAGCAGGAAACTGGAAAATGTACAAGAATATAAAAGAGGCCGTGGAATTTGCAGCCATATTTGCTCCTTTATACCACGATACAGATGTGAGGACGGCGATATTTGCGCCTTTTCCCCAGCTTGGGCCTCTGGCGGATGCTTTCAGGGGGACCGGCATAGGCGTGGGAGCGCAGAATGTCCACTTTGAGGAAGAAGGCGCCTTCACGGGAGAAGTGTCTGTACCCATGTTGAAAGAACTTGGAGTTGACTACTGTCTGGTTGGACATTCTGAGAGACGCCAGTATTTTGGAGAAACCGATGAAACTGTCAACAAAAAGCTGAAGGCCCTGCTGAAAGGCGATATATTGCCGCTGCTGTGCGTTGGAGAGGATCTGTCCCAGCGTGATGCAGGAGACGAAGAAAAAGTAGTATCAGGGCAGATAATCAAAGCCTTTGAAGGTATAAGCGCGGCTCAGGCCGAAAATATCACCGTAGCCTATGAACCCATATGGGCAATAGGCACCGGAAGGACTGCCAGCCCAAAGCAGGCGGAGGACATGTGTGCATGCATCAGGAAAACGCTGACAGAAATATATGATGAAGAAACGGCTGACAAGATCATAATCCAATATGGCGGGAGCGTTAAGCCTGAAAATATATCCGATATCATGAACATGCCGGAGATAGACGGTGCATTGGTAGGCGGAGCAAGCCTCGATCCGCTAAAATTTAACGAAATAGTCAACTTTTGACTTGATTTGATAAGTATTGATATGATATAATTACCAAGTTAAAATGTTAGGAGGATCGAGATGAGAATTTTTTTGATGATTTTGCTCGCAATTTCCAGCATTATATTGATAGCAAGCGTTCTGCTCCAGTCAGGAAACAGTTCCGGACTGTCCGGTTCCATCGCCGGAGGAGCTGAACAGCTTTTCGGAAAGAAAAAGAGCAAAGGGTATGAAGCTATTTTAGCTAAAGTGACTTCCGTAGCGGCTGTACTGTTTGTCGTTCTGGCTGTTGTTTTGGTTATGATGGAATAGATTGAACTGTCATCAGTCGAACTAATAATTTATATTTTGATGGGAATAAGAGGTACATAGTGCCTCTTATTCGGCATTAAATGTCAGTAGGAGGTATGCAATAATGGACATTTTTACTGTATGCGCGGCCCTGGTAGGTCTCGTCGTGGCATTCTGCCTGGCGGCATGGATCACCAAGGCCCCGGAAGGTACAGACAGAATGAAGGAAATTGCCGGCTACATCAGAGAAGGAGCCATGGCTTTCCTCAAGAGAGAATACAAGACGATGGCCATAGTTATCGTTGTAATGTTCCTCTTGATAGGTTTCGGCCTTCAGAGCTGGATAACCGCCGTATTATATGTATTCGGAGCGCTGCTCTCGGTACTGGCGGGATTCTTTGGCATGAAGGTTGCTACCAACGGTAATGTCAGGACTGCCAACGCAGCGATGGAATCAGGCATGAACAAGGCTCTCAAGATCGCTTTCAGGAGCGGCGCTGTAATGGGTCTTTGCGTATCAGGCCTTGGACTGTTCGGCCTGGGCGTTGTAATGGTCGTGCTTGACCTTGCCACCGTGATGGAATGTGTTACCGGATTTGGACTGGGAGCTTCCTCAATGGCTCTGTTCGGAAGAGTAGGAGGCGGCATCTACACCAAGGCTGCCGATGTGGGAGCAGACCTTGTAGGTAAGGTAGAAGCTGGCATCCCTGAGGACGACCCGAGAAACCCTGCAGTTATCGCCGACAATGTGGGAGATAATGTAGGAGATGTTGCCGGTATGGGTTCTGACCTGTTCGAGTCATATGTAGGTTCCATAATCTCAGCAGTAACTCTGGCTGCCGTAGCCGTAAGAGAGTCAACTGAGCTGTCAACTTTCAGCGAAAGCACCGCAGCCATCTTCCCTCTCATCATATCAGCAGTGGGAATACTGGCGTCGGTCATCGGCATCCTTTTTGTAAGAGGAAAAGAAGGCGGCAACCCTGCAAACGCCCTTAACATGGGTACTTATATCAGCGGTATCATCGTCATCGTTGCTACGGTGTTCCTTTCAAAGAACATGCTTGGCGACTACACTTATGCCGCAGCTATAATTGCCGGTCTGATCGTCGGTATCGCAATAGGAAAGATCACAGAAGTCTACACTTCATCAGATTATAAATCAGTTAAGAAGATAGCTGAGCAGTCCCAGACAGGAGCTGCCACTACCATCATAAGCGGTCTTGGAGTAGGTATGATGTCAACTCTCTGGCCTATCATCCTCATCTGCGTAGGTGTATTTGTAGCTTACCAGTTTGCAGGATTGTACGGGATCGCCCTTTCAGCAGTGGGAATGCTGTCAACTACCGGTATGACAGTTGCTGTTGATGCTTACGGCCCTGTTTCTGACAATGCCGGCGGTATTGCCGAAATGTCGGAACTTCCTGAAGATGTAAGAGAGATCACGGACAAGCTGGACGCTGTAGGAAACACTACCGCAGCCATAGGTAAAGGTTTTGCCATCGGTTCGGCTGCTCTGACTGCTCTGGCCCTGTTCGCATCATATGCTTCAGTGACCGAGCTTGAGCTCATAAGCCTGCTTGACCCTATCGTTATCATCGGACTGTTCATCGGAGCAATGCTTCCGTTCCTCTTCTCAGCCATGACAATGAATTCCGTTGGAAAGGCTGCCAACCAGATGATCGAAGAAGTAAGGAGACAGTTCAGATCCGACAAGGGTATCATGGAAGGCACTTCCAAACCTGATTATGCCAACTGCGTTGATATTTCCACCAAGGCAGCCCTGACCGAGATGATCCTGCCGGGCCTGATGGCTATAATCGCCCCTCTGGCCGTAGGTATCGTCCTCGGAACAGCAGCTCTGGGCGGAATGCTGGCAGGATCCCTGTCATCCGGCGTGCTGCTGGCCATAATGATGGCCAATGCCGGCGGAGCATGGGACAATGCCAAGAAGTATATTGAAGAAGGAAATTACGGCGGAAAAGGTTCAGAGCCTCATAAGGCTGCCGTAGTAGGAGACACTGTAGGAGATCCGTTCAAGGATACTTCCGGCCCTTCGATCAATATCCTCATAAAACTGATGACCATCGTAGCAGTAGTATTTGCGCCTCTGTTCGTATCAATAGGCGGACTGCTGTAGTATAAAAGTAACAAGAATACGCCCCCTGATCTCAGGGGGCGTTTGTCGTGCTTATGTACATGCAGCGGTTAAACGAAGCCTGCTGCTATTTATTCTTAAACTGGGCAGGTCTCTTTTCAAGGAAAGCCTGCATACCTTCTTTCTGATCCTCGGTGCCGAAGCAGCCTCCAAAGGCTTCTGCCTCAAGGGCACAGCCGGAGAACATATCAAGATGATATCCCTTGTTGATACATGTCTTTGCCATTCCTACGGCTATAGGAGCCTTTGAAGCGATCTTTCCGGCGATCTCTTCACATACAGGCATCAGGTCTTCAGGCTCGGTAACTTTTTCTACCAGCCCGATCCGGAGAGCTTCCGCTGCATTTATGGTATCGGCTGTAAGTATGAGCATTTTTGCCATTCCTTTGCCCACCAGCTTGGAAAGTCTCTGAGTTCCGCCGAATCCAGGGGTTATACCAAGACCGACTTCAGGCTGGCCGAATTTGGCCTTGGAAGAAGCGATACGGAAATCGCAGGCCATAGCCAGCTCGCATCCGCCGCCCAGAGCGAAGCCGTTGACTGCAGCGATGATGGGTTTTTCCATCTTTTCCATGAAATTCATTACCTTGTGACCGTAAGCTCCGAACTGACGGCCTTCAGCAACGGTGAGGGTGCTCATCTGTCCGATATCTGCTCCTGCCACAAAAGAGCGTCCTTCGCCGGTCAGTATCACAACTCTGACATTTTCATCGGCATCTATCTGGTTGAACACATCAAACAGCTCCTCAAGAACAGTCTTGTTGAGGGCATTCAAGGTTTCAGGCCGGTTTATAGTCACATAGCCTATGGAATTTTTGACTTCGTACTTGATCGTCTGATACATAAACGGACATCCTTTCTTATAGAAAATCTTAATATAGAAATTATATCACCAATCGGGGATTAAATCAATCTAAGATGTTATAAAATTAACAATAAATTTCAAAAAAGTAATGCCTGAGGTTGTCAAAAAGCAGAAATATTGTTATAATTACACTATCGCATTCAGATATGGATCAAAATATAAGGAGAAGCAATTGATGAATAATGTTATCATTTATGAACCGGCATCCAAGCTGAGGGAGATAGCCAGAGAAGCCCTTAGAGGAAAATGGGCCGCCATGTTTGCAGGAATGCTGATTTACTATCTGTTTTCTACAGTGATGGAAAATGTGCTGGATTATTTCTTTTCTATCGTTAGATATATTCCTCTGGTTGAAGGATATGGATACTATTTTCAGATCAATTATGCCAGCATGTTATATCAGATACTGGTGTACGGACCTCTGTCATACGGGCTTGCCATGTTCCTGATGACATGTTTTAGAGAGAAAAATGTAAATTACGGGCTGACTCTCGAAGGTTTTGGCGTTTTCTGGAAAACCTTAGTGCTGTATCTTTTATACACGATAAAGGTATGGCTCTGGTCTCTGCTCTTTGTAGTTCCGGGTATCATAGCCACATTCAGGTATGCTCAGTGCTTCTATCTCCAGGTGGATCATCCTGACTGGGGTGCAAGCCAGTGCATCCGTGAAAGTTCAAGGCTGATGAGAGGAAACAAATGGAAACTTTTCTGTGTGCAGTTATCCTTCATAGGATGGATGATACTGGCATCAATACCTGTTACCATAGTTGATTCTCTTGAGATATATAATTTTACTTATGTGATACTCTCTATAATAGTCGGCCTGCCTGGCCTTCTGGTCATGATGTATGAAGAAATGACCTGTGTAGGGTTCTATGAGATACTTGCAGGAAATCTTGTGGTGGTGAGAACAGAGGAAACGCGCTACGAAAGGCCGCTCCGCTGATCTGCCGGAATACCGGCGCTGTCTGATACAGAACAACATTTACCTCCTTGGCATAATATAAAATATATTGTGTTGAGGAGGTATAGTTTTGTCTGAAGAAAGACATTATTTTCCGGGGAACAATACTCCGCTGGGATTTTTTTCCTACTACGGACATATTCTCGGACAGCGGGAAGCCAACAGGATAATATGTATCAAAGGCGGACCCGGAACAGGCAAGTCAACTTTTATACGGAAGATAGCCGGCCACTTTGCTGCAAAAGGCGAGCCCATAGATTATCTTCATTGTTCGGCAGATGAAAATTCTCTCGACGGGATCGTGCTTAAAGATAAAAAAGTAGCCATAATAGACGGTACGAGTCCCCATATGACTGATCCGGTAACTCCCGGAGCTGTGGATAAGATCATCAATCTGGGAGAATTTTGGAATGAAGACGCCATAGCGGCAAATAAAGATACGATAATCGACCTTAATGAGGAATGTTCAAGATGGTACAGGATAGCGTATAATTATCTCAATGCGGCAAAGAGCGTATACAGGAATCTGGAGGAAATATACAACAGCTGTGCAGAAGACAGCGAGATATATAAGCTGGTAGCGGGGATAATTGACCGAGTATACACAGATTCGGAAATCTCCATAATGGCAGGCAGAAAGAAAAAGTTTTTTGCAAGCGCCATAACGGGAGAGGGCGTCGTGCATCATATCCCATCCCTGTTAACTGATATGAAACAGATATATCTTATCAATTCGCCGGTGGGTTATCCAAACAGCAGTTTCATGGAGATCATCGCAGAAGGAGCAATTTACCGAGGCATGGACATAGAAGCGTTTTACTGTTCCATGTGTCCGGGAGAAAAGATGGAACATCTGCTGATACCTCAAATTGGAGCAGCTTTCGTCACCCTCAACAGGTATCACGATATGGAACCATGGGAGATAGCCGGCGGCGATGAGAGCAAACAGGAGATCATCCTCCTTGATATGAACGATCACATGAACAAATCCCTTCTTGAAAAAGACGCTGATCTCATAAGATCTCTCAATGAGGAATATGACATACTTTTGAACAAGACAGTAAAGAACCTGGATAAAGCCAGGCAGACCCATATGAAGGTCGAGAGCATGTATGTGCCGAACATGAACTTCACACAGATCAGCAATCTTGCAGAGCAGGTAGAAGAAGAGCTGGAAAAGATAGGCTGAACAGAAAACATAAAAAACAGATATGGGCGCATATGATCAGCCTGTATCTGTTTTTTATGTAAAACATCCAAATGATCGGGCGCCGAATCTGGCATGTTGCGGTTGTATTATTTTGCAGGAATATGATATAATCTACAATGACGGCATCCGGCAAGAGGAACATCTCTGCCCGCCGGTAAAATCATTTGCCCGGAAAAGAGGATTTCTGATGAAAATAAAAGGAATAAACGAATATATATCAGTTCTGGAAAGCAACGGCATCATTGCCTGTACAGACCTTGCTGGGACAGATGGTACTGCACCTGTCCGGTATATATCATATAACTCCATGGATGTGGAAGAAGGAACCCTGTTCATATGCAAAGGGGCAAATTTCAGGCCGCAGTACCTGGATGACGCCATAGAAAAGGGTGCTTTCTGCTATGTGGCAGAAAACGAGATAAAAAAAGATTTTCCCCATATCATCGTAAGCGACATGAGAAAGGCCATGTCGGAAATCGGCAGATTATATTATGATGCCATCTGGAACGACAAGCTCCAAATGGTAGGACTGACAGGAACCAAAGGCAAATCTACTACAGCTACTTTCATCAAGAGCATCATAGATGATTATTGCGCAGACAAGGGTGAAAAAGAAGCCGGCTTTATTTCCGGAATATATAATTATAACGGGGACCGAAAGGTAAAGGCCAAGAAGATGACAACTCCGGAGACACTGCAGCTCCATAAGCTTCTTGCCCAATGCGCTCAGAACGGGTGCAGATATCTTGTGATGGAAACATCATCTCAGGCACTGAAGTATGAGAGAACAGAAGCTCTTGACTACAGTGTAGCTGTATTTTTAAACATTTCAGAAGATCATATCTCCGACAGGGAACATCCCGATATAGAAGACTATTTTCAGTCAAAGCTGAAGATATTCGACCAGTGCAGGACAGGGTGCGTGAACCTGGATACAGATCCCAGATATCTTGACAGGGTACTTGAAAGAGCCAGGGCAAGATGCAGCAAGGTCATAACCTTTACCACCAGAGAGTCCATGAAAGAAAAGGCGGATCTTTACGGATATGATATATCATCTACTCCAAGTACGGTGGAGTTCAGATTAAAATACGGACAAGAGACTGAAAAGATCAAAGTGAGCATAGGCGGCAGCTATAATGCCTCAAACGCTCTGGCTGCCATAGCGGCAGCGCTTGCTCTGGATATACCTATGAAATATATCAGGTCGGGGCTGGCACATGTAAAGGTGGCAGGCCGCATGGAGCTGTATCATATGAACCATAAGGATGTTGATGTGATAGTAGACTATGCTCACAATAAACTGAGCTATATGACATTGTTTGAAAACATCAGGAAACTGTATCCTGACAGGAAGATACTGCTGGTATTCGGATGTCACGGCGATAAGGCATATAACCGTCGCAAGGATCTGGGACAGCTTGCCAATATATATGCGGACAAGATCATACTGACAGAACAGGATCCGGGCACCGAATCGGTTGCTGATATATGCGATCAGGTCAGACGATATATAGATGACGACAAGCTTTTGGCTGTGATAACAGACAGAGGAGAAGCCATAGCCCAAGCATGCAGGGTCATAGAGGATGGATGGGTCATGGTCATTGCAGGCAACGGAGCAGACGGTTACCAGAAACGGGGGCTCAGTTATGTGGAACTTCCGACGGATGGAGAACGAGTACAAGAATATATTTCAAAACATGACAGGCAGACATTATGAAAGAGCAGGAAAAAGGATACGGCATTTTGGAGAGCATTGCTGACGGTCTCGGACGGGGGCTGGTATATATAAAAGAGGACGGGACCATAGGGGCATACAGCAAGCTGGCCAAGGAAATAACGGGCATAAGGCTGCCGGAAAGCCAGGGACATCCTGCCGGCAGGATAGAAGAAGGTGACATTGTCATCATAGCCGATAATGACCTTGGAAATGATGATAATCTTTCCACAGCAGACCTTAAGCTTTTGAACATCAAAGATAAAAGTATATCAGAAGGCGACGGTATACTGGCCATAGGCGCATATAAGAACAGCAAGATAACCCCGGTCTTTAAGGTTGCAAAGGGCTATGGGCTGAAAGAGAGGATGGAGCTCAAATGCAGATACCTGGGTTTTGATATTTCGGCTTCAATAGATGACGACAACAACCTCATATCTATTTCTGTCAACGGACAGACCTATGATATGGCCTATATTGAAGCCATCGGCCATATGGTGGTGCTTGACAAGAATACCGGTAAAGTAAAGTTCTTCCAGGCAAGAGGATATGGATTCAGAAACGAAGAAATCGGCGTTTTGCTGAGGGGAAAAAACTTTATAAGAAAAAGTTCAGACGGGGACAATACGGATCTCATGCCGCAGATAGGACTGAAAGTAGAAAAACTGTTTAATGGAGCAGATTTTCTAAAAGCGGTGAAAGATGTCATGGACTGCGACGACGGATATGGAATTGAAAATGTATATGACATACATAAACGACTGATGTTCTGTCATCTGGTAAGGGTGAAAAACGACGGGCAGGGAAGCGGAGTCTATGTGTTCATGCAGGACAAGGATCTCGTATCAAGCCAGCTGTCATCAAAAGAAGCGATGGCGGCAAGCCTTGAAAAAATCAAGAGAAAACGGCTTCCGGAGGAAAATGTACAGACCATAGACGGATTTAAGAACTTTATCGGCAACGATAGGAGCATGATAGCCGTAAAGAGATTAGCAGCCAAGGCGGCCAAAAATCGTTTCAATGTAATGCTGACCGGCGAAAGCGGTACAGGTAAATCGGTCCTCGCAAAAGAGATACACGACATACAGATGCCTGACGCTCCCTTTGTAGAGGTCTGCTGTAACGCGATCTCGCCTACCCTGTTTGAAAGCGAGCTGTTCGGATATGCGCCCGGCGCGTTTACGGGAGCAAGTTCACAGGGAAAAGCAGGGTATTTTGAAGAAGCCAACGGAGGTACCATATTTCTGGATGAGATAGGAGACATTCCTCCCGAAATGCAGATCAAGCTGCTGCATGTGATACAGAACAAGAGAATATACCGTGTCGGCGATACGAAACCCGTCGATGTAAATGTAAGGATCATAGCGGCTACCAACAAAGACCTGGAAAAAGAAACAGAAAAAGGAACTTTCAGAAAAGACCTGTATTACAGGATAAATGTTTTCCCTATTTATATACCGCCTTTAAGAGAAAGGAAAGGAGACCTTTATTTCCTGGCAAATTCCATACTGGATCAGTATTGCAGAGAGTGCAGCATAGAGCCAAAACAGTTTTCTCAGGAAGCGATAGACATTATAATGTCTTATCCATGGCCGGGAAATGTCAGAGAGCTGAAAAATGTGGTAGAATGCGCAGCGAACATATGCGACGAGGAACTCATTTATTCCGAACACCTTATGATTTTACAGGGGAAAGCCGGCATCGTAAGGGGCACATTGAAAGAAAGGCTGGAAAAGGCCGAAAAAGACATAATACAAGAAGCTCTGTCCAATAATGGGCTGGATAAGAACAAAGCCATAGAAGAACTGGGACTGTCAAGATCAACATTTTACAAGAAGATAAAGGAACTTGGAATCGAACAGTAGGAATATGCCGTCCGAATTTTAGGACAAAAATCCAAAATTTCGGACAAATAACCCGGCTTAAACTTTTGACGAAATATGTCAGATCTTCGTATGACCGTGAATATTCATTGAAAATTCAACGAATGTTCACGGCCATTCTTGTTTTTGGTCAAAGTTGGCATGACATTTGCTTATTACTTATGACAAAGATAATCAACCCCGTGAAAGGAACGAAAAAATGACCAGCGATATAAAAGATGGAACTTTGTACTTCGACGGCTGTGACACCACAGAGCTGGCGAAGAAATACGGCACTCCGCTGTATGTGATTTCTGCAAAGATGATAAAGGACAAATTTGCACAGTTGCAAGAGGAATTTATTTCAAAATATCCAAAGGCCAGAGTGGCATACGCATGCAAAGCTTTCTGCACTAAGGAGATGTTGAGACTGTGTGCCCAGGAAGGGGTCAGCATAGATGTAGTATCCGGAGGAGAGCTTTATACAGCAATGGCTGTGGATTTTCCGCCGGAAAGGATAGAGTTTAACGGAAATAATAAGCTGAGAAGCGAACTGGAGATGGCGATAGATTACGGCATCGGCAGGATAATCGTAGACGGGATAGGCGAACTTGAGCTGATCGAGGATATTTGCAGAGAAAAGAACAAGAAAGTAAATATCCTGTACAGGATCACGCCAGGTATAAAGGCTGACAGTCACGATTATATCATAACCGGCAAAAAAGACTCAAAATTCGGTATGCCTCAGGATGAGGAAGAATTATACAAAGAGATAAAAAAAGCCATCGACTCTCAATATGTGAATTTCCTGGGACTTCATTTCCACATAGGTTCCCAGCTGTTTGACAATGATCCTTATGTACAGGCTGTGAAAGTAGCTTTGGGACATGTTAAGAACATAAAGGACAGATATGGATATGCCATGCAGGAACTTAACCTCGGCGGAGGCTTCGGCGCAAGATATACAGATGAACAGACCAGGCCGTACAGCTATTACATTGACCCTATGGTAAAAGAAATAAGGGATTTCTGTGAAAAAGAAGATATGCAGCTTCCGGCGCTTGTGATAGAACCAGGAAGGAGCATAGTAGCAGAGGCCGGCATCAGCCTTTACACTGTAGGCAGGATAAAAGATATTCCGGGAGTAAGGAAGTATGTGTCAGTGGATGGAGGTATGACCGATAACATAAGACCTGCTCTTTATCAGGCGCAATATACCGGGGTGCTTGCAAACCGTGCCGGAGAAGAAAAAACAGAGACAGTTACATTTTGCGGCAAGTGCTGCGAATCAGGAGATATCCTGATAAAAGACATAAAAACAGCGGCGCCAAAGACAGGGGACATTTTGGCGATATTTACGACAGGGGCATATGGTTACTCCATGGCGAGCAACTATAACAAAAACCCAAAACCGGCTGTAGTAATGACAGATCAAGGAAAAGAGAAGGTGATAGTAAAGAGGCAGAGTTACGAAGAGATTATCGAGGACGAAATTTAAGACGAAAAGAAAGGGGAAGAGGAGAGATCGGAAATCATATCTAAAAATTTATAACTGGAGGTAATTATGAACGAGAAGAAAAAATTTGTCATGCCCGACTCGCTGATAATAGTTGCAGCGATCGTTCTGCTCATGGCGATCCTGTCATGGGTTATCCCGTCAGGCAGCTATGAATATCATGATGTGGACATTAACGGCACCATAAGGAGCCTGGCCATCGACGGCACATACCATGAGATTGATAAATCAGAAGTAACGACAACCGGTTTTCTGGGATTCTTCACATCCTTCTACAGAGGCTGTGTTGATGCGGCAGATGTAATATTCATGATCATGTGCTGCTGCGGAACATTCGGTGTTGTGGTAAAAACAGGCGCTTTCCACGCAGGTATAGGAACCATCCTGCGTAAGCTGGGCGGAAAAGAAGTACTTCTTATCCCTATCATGATGCTTATCTTCGGAGCAGGCGGAAGCGTATTCGGAATGGCAAGTGAGTTTTACGGATTCTATCCGCTGATCGTCGGCATGGGCGTAGCCCTGGGCTATGACGCAATGCTGGGATTCGGCATCATCGCCGTCGGCGAATTCGTAGGATTCATGGGCGGCACCATCAACCCTTATACCGTAGGCGTTGCCCAGAGGATTTCGGAAGTAGAACTTTACTCAGGTACCGGATACAGAGTAGTATGCTTCATAGTATTCATGGCAATATCCATCTTCTATGTGATGAGATATGCAAACAAGATCAAGAAGAACCCGCAGCTCTCTGTAATGCAGGGAGAGCAGTCGATCCACGCTTTTGAAAGAAGCGAGCTTGATCAGTACAAATTCTCCAAAAAAGACGGTCTGGTACTGCTTGATGTATTGGTAGTGCTGATCGTGCTGATGTACGGACTTATGAACCTTGGATGGGGATATGGCGAACTTTGCGGACTGTTCCTCATAATGTCCATGGTGGCCGGACTTATCTGCAAATGGAGCCCTAACAAATGGTGCGACGAGTTTATCGACAGTGCAAAGACAGTTGTATGGGGCTGCATCCTTACCGGTGTTGCCAAAGGCATAATGGTAGTAATGCAGGATGCTCAGATCGCAGATACAGTTATATACTATCTGTCCGGACTGCTCAAGAATGCTCCGGAATTCCTGTCAGCACAGCTGATGCTCATCGTTCAGACACTCATAAGCTGTCTCATCCCGTCTGCCACAGGTCAGGCTGCAACCACAATGCCTATCATGTCACAGCTGGCAGACATAATCGGAGTTACAAGACAGACTGCCGTACTGGCATTCCAGTTTGGTGACGGTCTGACAAATATTTTCTCACCAACCGCTGACATAGTTATCATTTGCGGACTTGGCGGAATCTCTCTCCAGAAATGGTATAAGTGGTTCACTCCACTGTTCTTCATACTGCTGCTGGCTCAGATGGTAATGCTGGGAATCGCTGTAGCAATAGGATACTGATAGATTTAATTACAGGGCTTTCTCTGCCAGACGGGGAAAGCCCTGAAGAACAGAAAGATCAAACATCGGAGGGAATACAAAATGAAAATCAGCGACTTGACCGATGAAAAAGTTTTTAAGGAAAAGATAATCAAGCAGAGAAGGAAGCTGCACCGCTGCCCTGAACTTTCGGAGGAAGAGGCGAAAACAGCAGACAGTATATGCGCATTTCTTGATGATATAAATGTTCCATATAAAAAGAACATAGCCGGACATGGAGTTATGGCATGGATAGAAGGGACAGCAGGTCCAGGTCCAGTCATAGGCGTCCGGGGAGATATGGATGCGCTCCCGATAGAAGAAGAAAACGATACAGAATACCGGTCCCAAGTACCCGGAGTGATGCATGCGTGCGGCCATGACGCCCATGTTACGATCCTGCTTGGGTTGGCAGAACTGTTGTCAATATATAAAGAAAAGCTAAAAGGGACTGTAAAACTGATATTCCAGCCGGCTGAGGAGACCATAGGAGGAGCCGACCGGATGATAAAAGAAGGTGTCCTTGAAGCTCCTGATGTGGATTATATGCTGGGCCTCCATGTGGAACCTCAGTTTGATGTGGGCAAGGTCGGGATCAAATACGGCAAGATGTATGCGGCATCTGATATGATAGATGTCATCATCCATGGAAAGAGCGCCCACGGAGCTCACCCGGATCAGGGAGTAGATGTTATCTGTGTAGCTGCCGAGATCATAACCGCCGTGCAGGTGATGATAGCAAGGGAAGTAAGCCCGCTGGATTCAGCAGTATGCACTTTCGGATCGATAAAAGCCGGAACCGCAAGGAATCAGATAGCAGACAGGCTGGAAATGGAAGGAATAATAAGGACACTGGATCCTTCGTCCAGAATGAGGATGAGAAAGAGAGTCGGTGAGATCTGCCGGCTGACTGCTCAGAAAATGGGTGCTGATGTGGAATATATCGTCCACGAGAGTTACAGTTCATTGATAAACGATAACCAGATAACCGCTCTTGTCCAGGAGACGGCGGAAGAAGTCCTTGGAAAAGATAATGTGGTGATCGAGGAATTCCCTGATCTGGGCTGCGAGGACTTTTCCTTTTTTGCTGAAAAGAAACCTTCCTGCTATTTCCATCTGGGCTGTTATGACGAAAAGCTGGGTGAAAGAGTCGACCTGCACAATTCAAAATTCGACATTGATGAAGAATGTCTGTTTAAAGGGATCGAACTCCAGCTTAACAATATAATCAAAATCTGTGAAAAATATAAACAAGAGGTAGACCGATGACAGAAGACAGAGGCAATTTAGTAAGGCTGTTTGACATTGACGATGATTTCATCCTTGATCTCAGATACGCTACAAAAGATAATTTTACAGGAGAACAGATCTATTCGTCCAATGAATGTTACATGGACCGTCACACAGCAGAAATCCTGATAAAAGCTAAAGACATTTTCAAAAAAGACGGTTACAGGGTAAAGATCTGGGATGCGTACAGACCTATAAGCGCCCAGAAAAAATTCTGGGAAGTGATGCCCAACGATGATTTTGTTGCCAGACCGCCGGACATGGCAACCATCAAAAAGTTCAGGCCAACACATATGAACGGACTTTGTGTTGATGTCACGCTGACAGATATGGATGGCAAAGAGATAGAAATGCCGTCAGAGTTTGATGATATGACTGGCAAAGGCGCTCTCATGTGCCAGGACACACCTCTTGAGGGACGCAAAAATGCAGCTTATATGAAAGCGGTCCTTGAGAGCGTGGGATTTGAAGGATATGAAAATGAGTGGTGGCATTTCTACGATGTTTCCACCGAACCTACACCTTTTACAGATTATCAGATATAACGGAGGAAAAAAGTAATGGGCGGGATCATAGATAATTTCATCGGCACGGTCAAAAACGGACTGGCCTTCAGAGGAAGAACGGACAGGAGGGATTACTGGGTGTTTATCCTTACATTCCTGGTGATCCTGGCTGTTTTGCTGTGGTTTGCGGAAAAGATTTCTTTTATGGATGCTTTTGTAAAACTATACTGCGTTCTGATGATCCTGCCGATACTGGCAGCGACCGCCAGAAGGCTGCATGATGTGGATAAAAGCGCCAAGTGGCTTTTTGCCGGGCTGGTTCCTGTGCTGGGAGCCATATGTATCTTTGTTTTCATAATAGGTGAAGGAAAAGAAAGTGACAACAGATACGGAGCGCGTCCCTGTATGAGCTGCTGTATCACCGGTGCAGATTGAATAAAAATATGTCTGTGTATATAAAGACGGTACTGATTACAGTATCGTCTTTTTATGTATCACACGGAAAAGCCTGTGAACATATATAAAATAATATTGTCAAAAAACTTTTGATATGATAAACTTCCCGCATAAACCTCAGGAGATGAACAATGTCGGAAAATACAAAGATAAAGATCTCGGACGGGCTGATCAGGCTCATAGAAAAAGAAAACGGGAGCAGAATAACCGTAACATCACTCATTAAAGCATGCGGTATCTCACGGCAGACATTCTATTATCATTTTAAGGATATGGATGATGTGCTGGAATGGTCTGCGGCAAGGGTGACAGATGAACTGGTCAGGGCAGGCAGGGAAACGGCGGATATGAGATCTGCCATTGAAATTTTTGCCGATTCTTTTTCAGAAAAGTACAGCGTGCTTAAAAAACTCATGGATTCTGCAAAAAGATCCGGTATAGAAAAAATGATAATTGGATCGGTCAGGACATATCTGGAAAAGATAATCAAGTTTAAAAGGCCTGATCTGGCGGTAAATCATACGGATATGGACATGCTGCTGTGCTTTGATGCATATGGGCTTTTCGGGATCATGATGGAATATTGCGGACAGCCACATAGGGATAAATCCGCCCTGACTGCAAATATTGAAAAAATCTTTTCAGGACAGATCCTGCTGTCCGAACAGCCTTACACTTGCAGGAATCTGTAAGGACAAATATACAAAATTGAATGTAGAGCATATCACTGAAAAGTGGTATAATAAAACATAATGTTATATTATTTTTGGAGGAAATGATGCAATGCATGAAGTGAAAAAACCAAGAAAGCCTCTGATCTTTTATTATGTGATAGTTATGGTTGTACTGATGCTTTTCAATCTGCTGGTGACTCCGTATATCAACCAGCCGGAGATACAGGATGTAGATTACGGGACATTCATGTCTATGACTGAAAATCAGCAGATCGGACAGGTTCAGGTCCAGCAGCAGGAAAACTATATTCTTTTTACAGATAAAGAAGGAACGACATTTTACAGGACAGGCATGATGCCTGATGATAACCTGACCCAGAGACTCTATGATTCAGGGGCCGAATTTAACGGTGAGATCATAGAACAGACTGATCCTTGGATAACCATCCTGATCTCGTGGGTACTTCCCATAGTCATTTTTATCGCACTGGGCCAGTATATGTCGAAAAAGATGATGAAAAATGCCGGAGGACCAAATTCAATGATGTTTGGGATGGGCAAGAGCAATGCAAAGGTATATGTCAAGTCATCTGAAGGCATAAGATTTGATGATGTGGCCGGAGAAGACGAGGCCAAAGAGAGTCTTTCGGAAATCGTCGAATATCTCCATGATCCAAGCAAGTATAAGAATATCGGAGCTACGATGCCTAAAGGGATACTCCTTGTTGGCCCTCCGGGAACAGGAAAGACAATGCTTGCCAAAGCGGTAGCAGGAGAATCAAATGTACCTTTCTTTTCCATGTCAGGTTCGGAATTTGTTGAAATGTTCGTGGGAATGGGTGCATCCAAGGTACGAGACCTTTTTAAGCAGGCCAAGGAAAAGGCGCCTTGCATTGTGTTCATCGATGAGATAGATGCCATCGGACAGAAGAGGGACGGCCGCCTGGGCGGCAACGACGAAAGAGAACAGACTCTCAACCAGCTCCTGACGGAAATGGACGGATTTGAAGAAAATACCGGCGTTATCATACTGGCAGCGACCAACAGGCCGGAATCCCTTGATCCGGCGCTGACAAGACCGGGAAGGTTTGACAGACGAGTACCTGTGGAACTGCCTGACCTGAAAGGGCGAGAGGATATATTGAAGGTACATGCAAAAAAAGTCAAAACGGACAATAATATAGATTACGGTAAAGTTGCCCGCATGGCTTCCGGCGCTTCCGGCGCTGAGCTGGCCAACATAATCAATGAGGCGGCTCTGCGCGCCGTAAGAGACGGACGCAAGTGTGTAACCCAGGCGGACCTGGAGGAGAGCATTGAGGTTGTCATTGCAGGATATCAGAAAAAGAATGCGATCCTTACTGACGAAGAAAAGAAGATCGTCGCATATCATGAGATCGGTCATGCGCTGGTAGCTGCCAGACAGACTGATTCGGCGCCTGTACAGAAGATCACCATTGTGCCGAGGACATCTGGGGCCCTCGGATATACCATGCAGGTGGAGGAAGGGAACCATTACCTGATGAGCAAAGAAGAACTGGAGAACAAGATAGCAACGCTTACTGGAGGCCGTGCTGCCGAAGAACTTATCTTCAATTCATCATCTACGGGAGCTTCCAACGATATCGAACAGGCAACAAAGATAGCCAGAGCCATGATAACCAGGTACGGCATGAGCGATGATTTTGACATGGTCGCCATGGAAACTGTGACAAACCAGTATCTGGGAGGAGATACGACGCTTGCGTGCTCTGCACAGACACAGGCCGAGATAGACAGGGAAGTTGTTGCCCTTGTCAGAAAACAGCATGAAAAAGCCCTTGAGATCCTGCGCGAAAACAAGGGCAAATTAGATGAACTTGCCGGTTATCTCTACGAAAAAGAGACAATAACCGGAGAAGAGTTTATGGACATATTGAACAGATAGTATTTATAAGCGTCTCCATGTCATCTGGCAGAGGCGCTTTTAATATCAGTTTCTGACCGGTTATGGGGTGTATGAAGGACAGGTGGTATGCGTGGAGGGCCTGCCTTTCAATGAATGGTGATGTGCTTTTTTCGCCATCCCCTTCAACCCGGCGGAAGTCTCCGTGGAGTTTCCTGTATAAAAAAGGATCCCCGTTGTTATAAAGATGATCTCCGGTCACAGGATGGCCTATGTATGCCATATGGACTCGTATCTGGTGGGTCCTTCCGGTTTCAAGGGAGACTTCTACAAGGGTATAACCGGCAGAATACCTTTGAAGGACTTTGTAGTGAGTAACAGAATCAAACCCACCCTTGTCCGCAGGCAATATCCATCTTTCCACTTCATTGGGATCCGGACGGCCTATGGGAGCTCTGACGGTGCCCTGATCCCTCTGGATGATGCCATCGACAACGGCAAGGTATTTTTTTTCTGTTATGCCTGCTTTCATCTGGTGAATGATCTGATCCTGGACAAAGCCGTTCTTTGCGACTATCAACAGCCCGGATGTGTTCATATCAAGTCTGTTTGCAAATCTTATCTTATAACATGCGCCTTCATCCAAGATCTTTTTCATCAGGCCATTGGCAATGGTATGGCAGGGTTTTCCTTTGGTTGGGTGTACTACAAATCCCGGCTGTTTGTTTATGACAAGAAGACTGTCATCTTCAAATATGACATTGATGGGTATATCCTCCGGAGGAAAATCAGAGGTTTCCTTAGGAAGTGTTACGGTCAACTGATCGCCGGCGACGGGGATCATCCAGCCACGGACAGGGGAGCCGTTCAGCTTGGCCAGATCCTGCTTTTTTATTTTTGTCAGCAGCCGCGATGAAAAGTGAAAATTACGGCGAAGGAGCTCACTTACAGTGAGCCCCTTATCATCTTCTTTAACTGTATAACTGAATCCTGACATAGTTCATCCTTATAAGAATTTGTTTTTTACTTTTTCCCAGAAACGGTAGTCGTCAAATCTGATGAGATTGATCTTTTTTCTGGAAAGCCTCATGGAAAGTTCGATGACATCTTCATATTCGGCCAGCATTCCGTCATATGTAACGCTCAATGTCCTGTCAACATTGTTGCATGGTATGACAGCAAGTTTATCATTGGCAGGGAGCAATATCCCTGCTGTCAGAGAACGGTAGGCAATGTTCTGGATCGGGGCTATGGGCGTCACCTGAAGCAAGCTTAACCTCGGATCGACGATACTGCCGCCTAAGGCGTAATTGTATGCCGTGCTCCCGGCAGGCGTGGATACACATATCCCATCGCCGCTGAATCTTTCAATAAAGCCGTTGTTAATGGAAATATTCAGGTGTACGGGGTGGGTGAGCATTCCTTTGACAGTGATCTCATTCAGGGCGATATGTTTTGTAATGTGGGATGCGGTCTTCACGACACAGCTTACTCCGTTGAGACCCTGGATGCTGTACCGCCCCTGGTTATACAGGAAAATGAAATCATCTATCTTTTCGGGCAGGATCTCCTGGAAAAAACCCAGATGGCCTGTATTGATACCTACTATGGGAGTCTTTGGAAAGCCAAAATCCTGCACCAGGCGGAGAAGAGTCCCGTCTCCGCCTATACATATGATAAGATCTGTGTCATCTGAATACTCACTGCATGCAGTGAGTCCTGACTTTACAAGCTTTTGACGGAAAGTCTTTTCTATGGATCTTGACATTTCCGTATTGTTGGTGTAAATAAAAATCTTTTTCATGGTTTGATATTACAATATTTTTTCCAGTTCATCAACAAGATCTTTAAATGTTTCCATGGCCATCTTTACCGGTTGAGGTGAAGCCATGTCAACACCTGCTATCTTAAGCAGCTCCACAGGATAGTCTGATGAGCCGCTCTTTAAGAATTCGATATAGTTATCTCTGGCTTTTGGCCCTTCCTCCAATATCTTTGATGAAATGGCAGTGGCTGCCGAATATCCTGTAGCATACTGATATACATAGAAGCCTCTGTAAAAATGCGGGATCCTGGCCCATTCGTATTGGATATATTCGTCATGGGACATGGCCGGACCGAAGTACAGGCTGTTGAGCTTGTCATAATTTTCGTTCAGCCAGGCGGCTGTCAGGACTCCGCCTTTTTCTATTTCTTCATGAGCCATCAGTTCAAATTCTGCGAACATGGTCTGACGGAAAAGGGTGGTGCGGAATTCTTCTATATAATAGTTTATCAGATATTTGCGCATCTGAGGGTCTGTTTCGGTCTTTAACAGATGCTTTATCAGCAGTGATTCATTGACAGTGGAGGCCACTTCGGCTGTAAATATGGAGTGGTCGCCGTAGGTATATGGCTGTGTCTTTCTCGTATAGTAGGAGTGCATTGAATGGCCCATTTCATGAACTATAGTAAACACATCTTTGAGACTGTCGGTGTAGTTAAGGAGTATATATGGCATACTGTCATAGGAGCCAAAGCTGTATGCACCGCTGGTCTTTCCCTGGTTTTCATAAACATCTATCCAGCCTTCACTGACACCTTTTCTGACTTGAGTGATGTATTCTTCCCCAAGAGGAGCAAGGCCTTCAGCCATGATGTCGATGGCCTTTTCAAAATGTATGACTTTTTTTGGAGCGTTTACCAGAGGGACATAAACATCGTACATCTTGAGCTGGTCAACACCCAGCACCTTTTTACGCAGTTCCATGTAGCGGTGGACTACAGGAAGGTATTCACGGACTTCGCTGATGAGATTGTGGTATACGCTGACAGGGATGTTTCCTCCGTCCAGTGCGGCTTCAAGGGAGGAACCGTATTTTCTTATCCTGGCAGAGACAACATCGGTCTTGGTGTTGTAGTTGTAGTTGACAGCTATGGTGTTGATGAGCTTCTTATATGCTTCGTACATGTTGGTAAAGGCAGCTTTGCGCACATTGCGGTCCTGACTTTCCATAAATGTTATATAATTGCCGTGGGTAAGGGTGACTTCATCGCCATCTTCATCGGTGACGGTGCCAAAAGTCAGATCAGCGTTGTTGAGCATTTTAAATACATCGCTTGTTGCTCCGGTGACTTCTGACATCTGAGCCAGTATGTTCTCTTCAGAAGCCGACAGTACATGCTCTTTTTCTCTGAGCATAGACTTGAGCAGGAACTCATACTGGGCAAGGCCAGGTTCTTCTTGGATGTATCCCAGTATCTGATGTTCGTCGGCTTCCATGATCTCAGGTGTGAAAAAGGACATGGATGCGGCTATCCTGGCAAGGACGCTCCCGCATTTGTCGTCCATTGCCTGATATTTGTCCATTCGGTTGTCCTCATCTTTTTTCATGGCGGCATAGACATAAGCATGTTCAATCTTCTGCCAGATATTGTCACGCTCTCTGAGGGCTTCCAGAAGGGTGGCGGCCGATCTTGTGAGCCTGCCGCGGTAATCGCCGAACTTTTCGGCACGGCTGAGACAGTCGTCTATATCTTTTTCCCATTGGCTTTCATCCGGGTACATGGCTTTAATGTTCCATTTGTATTGTTTTGGGATATCACTTCGCTGTTTCAATTTTTTGTCTGACATTTTGACCTCCTGTATGGATAAATATGTATTTGTGTAGTATAATGAACGCTGTGGATCATACCGCCTGACGGCGCATAGTAGCGTTCATTGAACCACATGTGCTTGACTGGATCGTGGTATAATGAACGCTGTGGATCATATCGCCTGACGGCGCATAGTGGCGTTCATTGAACCACATATGCTTAACTGGATCGTGGTATAATGAACGCTGTGGATCATACCGCCTGACGGCGCAGGGCAGCGTTCATTGAGATGAACGCTATTATTGATAATTGCGTCTGAGCTGTGCTGCGGCAACTGCCGGGCTTTCAGCAGAAGCGCCGGTTGAAAGCGCAGGGTAAAGTTCCACAGCGTTTATTATACCACAAATTGGAAAGGAATATTACATAAATGGACAACAGACCCATAGGTTTTTTTGATTCAGGACTCGGAGGACTGACAGCCATACCCGGATTGTTCAAAGAACTCCCTGACGAGAGAGTGATATATTTCGGAGATACGGCGAGGACGCCTTATGGATCCAAGGCTGTATCCACCGTAAGAAAATATACGGAGCAGATAACGGATTTCCTCGTGTCCAAGGATGTTAAAATGCTTGTGATCGCATGCAATACCATAAGCTCCACCTGCCTTGACATGCTCAGGGAAAGATTTCCGCAGCTTCCCGTGATAGGGATAATCCAGCCGGCTGCACAGAAGGTAGCGTCAATATGCAATGAAGAAAACAGCATAGGCGTCATAGCTACGAAAGTGACCATAAACAGCGGCGCATACCAGAAAGCCATAAAAGACCTGGTGCCGCAGTGCAATGTTGCAGCAAAGGCGGCTCCGGCATTTGTTCCCCTCATAGAAGAGGGGATAATCGACAACGAGATAATGGATCTGACCATTCATTATTATATGGATGATTTTATCGGCGATGGGAAGATAGACACCCTTGTGCTGGGATGTACCCATTATCCGCTGATAAGGAAAAACATCGAGAGGCTCTTTCCTAAACTGAGGATAGTAGACCCTTCAAGGGAGATAATCGGCCGGGTAAAAAAAGTGCTGGCTGAGAGAGATGAACTGGCCGGCAGGGATAATGACAGAGAAAATATTTTTTATGCAAGCGACCTTTCGGAAAATTTCACCAACATGATAGAAAAGATACTTGAAACAGAACGGTCAAACCTAATATTGAAATTTAAAAATCTTGAACTGTAAAAGAGGGAAAACATGGATAGAGAGAGATTGTATGAGATACTGGATATAGAAGAACCAGCTGAATTTGATTATTTTGAAAATATTGCTGCCCTGCTGGAATGCGATGAAAATATCGGATATGAAGAACTGTACGGGCTTTTGCAGGAAGTAGATAAGGAAACCCTTTCGATGCTGATAGATAACTATTTTGAGGAATTGTCAGATTTTCTTCCTGAAGATGATGCCGACTTTTATCTGAAGATAGATCAGATAAGGCGTTCGCTGGTGGGCCTTGCCAAAAGCAGTGATGACGAAAATGTACTTGGCAGCCTTGCTGAAGAACTTGACAGGTTCCGCAGATGGTACGCAGCAGAGTCCCAAGTCATCTGCAGCGATCTGGAAACAGGCAGGGAGGAGATCCATCCGCTGAGAGATGCGCTTGCCCTTGCCCGTATGGAAAAACTTGACGGAGATAAATATTATTATGATTTTGAAAGATGCAGGGATTATGACCTCGACGATTATCTCATGTCATTTGCAGATATGATCGCTGTTTCAGGAGTTTATGATGATGAAAAAAATACCGTTCCGGATGACTGGTCATCAGAAGAACAGCAGACATATGAATAACACTTTAAACACCTCCGTCATAATATAATAAAAAAGACGGAGGTTTTTATATGGGAGACGATTACAAACGAATGGACTGCTGCCAGCAAGAGTGCAGGGAAAAATGCTTCAAGGACTGTTACTGTAATGATAATGACAACGGAGGCAGCCTGATCTGGCTCATAATACTTATCGTTATAATCTACTGCCTTTTCTGCAATGACGGAAAAGGCAACGGCCTCTTGGGAGGTTTGTTCTAAGGCCGAAATGCACTGAGAGCCTGCTGCATGCAAGCCTTGCCGGGGCATCAAAGGCCCCGGCAAGGCAAAAAGAGCCTGCAGCCATCTGTACATCCGCCTGATCGCTGCGGCCGTCCTTGATTTTTGCCAACCCTGATGATAGTATATTATATATCATGCTGTCAGGAGCGGTGAAAATGGACAAGGAAAGAACATTGAAAGGACAGAGCCAGTACAGGCAGGGTCTCATATCATCTTTATCATGCGGGATATTATGGGGCATTATCCCAATATACTGGCAATGGCTCAAACCAATACCGTCTTCTGTCATAATCTTTTACCGCATAGCGCTGGTTGCAGCCGTATGCCTGATCGCATCACTTATCCTGTATGATAAAAGCGTCATATTATCTGCATTGAAAGACAGGCGGACCATGGCAAAGTACATAGCCGCAGGTATACTCATAACAGCAAACTGGTCCATATACATATGGGCTGTAAACGCAGGCTTCGTTATCCAGACATGCATAGGTTATTATATAGAGCCGGTTGCAGTCTGTCTTTTTGGGATAGTATTGTTCAGGGACAAGCTTAACAAGTATAAAATAGCTGCATTTGCAACGGTAGCGGTGGGAGTAGCTGCTGTGATATGGTATTTCAGAGAAATACCGATGATCGCCCTGAGCCTGGCGCTGACTTTTTCGATCTATGCCGCTCTCAAAAAGAACCTGACAGCTCCGCCCGTCCTTTCATTGCTGTACGAGACCATCTTTCTGCTGCCTGCTGCGCTGGCGGTGATAGTATGGCTTGAAACTACAGGCAGAGGAGCAATAGATACCGGACAGCCATATCAGTATGGGCTCCTGATGCTGTCAGGGCCGGTTACTGCACTGCCGCTTGCACTATTTGCAAATGCAGCGCACAAGCTGAACCTTTTTGTCCTGGGCCTGCTGGAATATATCGCGCCGACAATCTCACTGATATTGGGCATATATCTCTTCCGGGAACCTTTTGAGCCGGTCCAGCTCATAGCATTCGGGATAATATGGTCGGGAATACTGATATTCAGTATCGGAGAATATAAAGAAATGAAAAAAACTCAGGAAAGGAAATGATGTACATGGAAAAAGAAGCCTACCCTAAGCCTCTTGTCAGAGTGACAGGAGGAAAAGGAGGAGAAGCAGTGCTGATAGTGGGAAGTGAAAAGACCGCCCTTCACGATTGCGGCATGGCATGCTTCAGTGAAGAACTTATCAGCAACATTGAAAAGGCACTTCAGGAAAGACCTTTGGATTATGTGCTGCTGTCTCATACACATTATGACCACATGGGCGCACTGCCGGATGTCATAAAACGATGGCCTCAAGTCAAAGTATGCGGCAACGCCAAAGCTGCCCAGGTCTTTGGCAGGCAGGGGGCCCTTGATATGATCGTTTCCATGGGAAAGTCTGCTGCGGAGCTATATGGAAAAGACCCTGATAAAGTGACAGCCGACGGTCTGAGAGTGGATATGATACTGGAAGACGCCGATATTATCAACCTGGGAGATGAAAAGATAGCCGCTTTTGGAACAAAAGGGCATACGGACTGCTCAGTGTCATACTTCATGCAGCCCGGAGGCATTCTTTTTGCCAGTGAATCCACAGGAATAATAGGAATAGATGGAAAAGTAAGGACATCCATACTTAAAAGCTTTGATCAGAGCCTTGAATCAGCAACATTTCTCAAGATGCTGCCCTTTGATCATATCCTTGTGCCTCATTTCGGCATCCTGGACAGGCGGTATAACGACAGTTATTTTGATGAATATATAAGGGCGGCAGAAGAAGAGAAGGATTTTATCAATGATCTTATCAAAAAAGGAATGACATGTGAAGAGATCTTTGAGGAACATAAAAAAGTGTATTGGACTGAGGCGAGAAAGAAAGATCAGCCATACAGGGCCTATGATGTAAACACACACATAATAATAAAGAGAATGTTGAAAGAAGCCGGTCTGTGACCGGCTTTATCTGTATGCGGACGGCAAACCGCAGGAGCCTCAGCCCGGCATGGATCTTCAGATGGGCAAATGGTCTGCCGGAATATGAAAAAACCCGGCGGAGCATAACCTCCGGCCGGGAAACAAGACCCTGGTGTCATCTTCTTGGCTGAGGCCTCTGAGGCCTTTGAGGACGACATTCACAGCAATCATCATCTTTATCACAGTGTCTGTCTTTGCAATGGGCTGGGCCGTCGCACGGGTCATTACAGCCGTCATCTTCATCATGGCAGTTTTCGGCAGTATCCCCGACTCTGACCTGATTAGGGAAAAGGGTAGGGAAAGTGGTGCAGATGGCGTTCTGCTGTACAGGTGCCTGGGCATATCCTGTTGACAGGACACAGAGCTGGACAGGTATGATGATCTTCTTTTCACATACCACGCAAATTGCTACGATCAGATTTCCGCTGACTGTACCGTCAGGACTGATATTCAGATCTCTTCCGCAGTTATTGGTGGCAAGTCTCGCTTCACATGATGAGTTGCACAGCTCCGTAAACCGAGGCATAAAGGCCGTATCAATGGCCGACGGCATACAGATCTCGAAAAAGTTGGTAAGTACCAGCGGCTGGCTGCTGTCTGCAATGTTCACATTGGTACATACGGTGAACACCGTATCGTTGTTGCAGCTGTCACACAGGAGCAGATCCAGTTCGATCATCACATTGCCTGTTATGGCAATGTTCTGAGTACCGAATACAGGAGTGCCCATACATCTGTCATCACAGCTGTCTGTTTCAGCATACAGTATCTTTTCCGAGCAGTTGCCGTCTGCGCCCACCACGGTCAGCTGCTGTCCGTCGGCATTCTGCAGGAATGTGGCGCCTGATATACTGGTGTTGACATCAAGCTTCAGGTTGCAGGGGTCGTCTACATTATATGGATTAAAACTCCTCTTACATCTTATGTCGATCACTCTTTTGACTCTGTGTCCGGCAGGAACCTGCGGTGTGAATGTCTGGTTCTGTACTGTTTTCATGCCTTGAAGGTTGAACCTGACAGCGTCAAAGACCTTCTGCACATAGATAGGTTCGCATTTCAGACTGTCTATATCGCCGTCAAATTCGCACATGGTATTGGCATTGCAGCAGTTCTGATAGAGGTCCTGGGATACTCTCCCACCAAAGCAGCTCATATATATTACCTCCTTAAATAGTCCAATATCTTTCTCTGATAGTATATGAAAAAAAGCTGAAATGTGTTATTATATTTATGCTCAAAAAAATGGAGGTAAATTATGAATGATATCGATATAAGGACTTTGGACTGCGGAGTGCGGGTTGTGATGGAGAAGATCCCGCATGTCAAATCCGCTGCTCTTGGCATATGGGTGAAAAACGGCGCTGTTGATGAAACACCGCAGGTCGCCGGCATTTCTCATTTCATAGAGCACATGATGTTCAAAGGTACCCATAAGCGCAGCGCAAAGCAGATAGCGGAAGATGTCGACCGTATAGGCGGTCAGATGAACGCCTTTACAGGGAAAGAAGCAACCTGCTATTATGTCAAGACCATAAGCGGCCATATCAAAGACGGAGCCGATGTGATCCTTGACATGGTCAGCAACGCCGTATTTGACAGCAGAGAAATGACCAAAGAAAGAAAGGTCATATGCGAAGAGATAAAGATGATACAGGATCAGCCCGATGACCTTGTCCATGACACCGTAGCAGAGCTGGTGTTCAAGGATATGCCTCTGGGCAATTCGATCATAGGGACACAGACTTCCCTCAGCAAGATAACCCGGCCTGTCATCACAGGATATAAAGAGAGGGCATATACCAGAGATTCCATAGTTGTAAGCGTAGCAGGCAATTTTGATGAAGAGGACATGTGCGAGTACCTGTCAGACAAATTCAGCAGCCTTGCAGCTTCAAAAGAACATGTGCAGCCGGAAGAAAAGCCGTACATACCAAGGTTCAAGGTGATAAGCAAGGATATCAAGCAGGCGCATATCTGCATGGCAACAAGAAGCATAAGCCTTGACGACCCCAGATACTATGCTTTCTCTGTTATGAACAATGTGATGGGAGGAAGCATGAGTTCAAGGCTTTTTCAGAACATCAGAGAAGAAAAAGGCCTTGCGTATAGTGTGTACTCAATGAACAGTTCATTCAGGGATGCAGGATATTTCAATATATATGCAGGAGTCAGCCATGACATGATCGGAGCGGCCATCGAAGGAATCAGAGAAGAGCTGGACATGCTTGACAGAAAAGGTCTCACAGATGAAGAGATATCAATGTCAAAAGAACAGCTCAAGAGCAGTTATATCTTTGGCCAGGAAAATGTGGCAAGCCGTATGTTCACCATCGGGAAAAACCTGCTGCTGCTGGGAAAAGTATATGGTACAGAAGAAGTCCTTGAAGGCATAGACAGGGTTACAGGAGAGGACATAGATGACATCAAGCATATGATCTGTGATACTGCAGGCTATTGTGCCGTATGCCTGACTGACAAAAAGATAGATCTGAAGAAGATGGTAAAGGCATGATTTATGAACGGAACTGAAAAGATCAAGATAAAGATAATAAGCAAGAGCGGACGGATGCCTTCATACGAGACAGACGGTTCTGCCGGAGCTGACCTGAGGGCGTACCTTAAAAGCCCGGTGACCCTGATGCCGGGCGAAAGACGGCTGATCCCCACCGGACTTTTCATGGAACTTCCTGATGGCATCGAAGCTCAGGTAAGAGCCCGCTCCGGACTTTCCATAAAACATGGTATAAGCCTGGTAAATGGAGTGGGAACGGTGGACAGCGACTACAGAGGAGAATGGAATGTACCTGTCATAAATTTCGGCAGTGAGCCTTATACCATACACGATGGGGACAGGATAGCACAGGTAGTATTTTCATCATACATAAGGGCTGATTTTGAGATAACATCACAGATCGGTGATACCGGCCGCGGAGCCGGAGGATTCGGGCATACCGGAGTAAAATGATGCAGGAGGAGGACCGCCATGCTTTTGAGAGAAGATCTTGAAAAAAGGGAAATAGAGAATCTTTCTCCGCTGGCCGTGAAAAGCGCTTTTTCCAGAGGGCGTGCAGCGGAGGAGGAAAAATGTGATATAAGGACGGAGTTTCAGAGGGACAGGGACAGGATAATCCATTCCAAGTCTTTCCGCAGGCTGATGCACAAGACTCAGGTATTCCTCGCTCCAGAGGGGGATCATTTCAGGACCAGGCTGACACATACCATCGAGGTCTCCCAGATAGCAAGGACCATCGCCAGAGCTCTCAATCTCAACGAAGATCTGACCGAAGCCATAGCCCTCGGCCATGACCTGGGACACACGCCTTTTGGCCATAACGGGGAAGAGGTTCTCAATATGGTCCATCCCGGAGGGTTCCATCATAATGTACAGAGCCTGAGGGTAGTTGATGTCCTGGAGTCCACATCTTCCCGCAGGGGGATGAACCTTACTGCAGAAGTCAGAGACGGTATAGTGAACCACACGGGTCCGGTGCTACCGTTCACATTGGAAGGACAGGTAGTCAAGATAAGTGACAGGGTCGCTTACATAAACCATGATATTGACGATGCTTTGAGGAGCGGAGTCATCTCCATGGACGATATACCAAGGTCAGCTCTTGAACTGTTTGGTTACAGCCATAGGGAGCGGATAAACAACATGGTCAATGATCTTATAAAAAACAGTGACGGCAGGGACTGTATCGCTCAGAGCACCCGGTACAGAGAAGAGCTTCTGTCTCTGCGCTCTTTTATGTTCACCAATGTATATAAGAGCAGCCGGGTAAAGAGGGAAGAGGATCTCAATAAAGTCGAAGTCGTCATAAGTTCTCTTTATGATTATTTCCTGAAAAATCCTGATAAACTGCCGGATGATATGGACAGGATCGTCAAGGAAGACGGCGTAGCCGAGGCTGTAAAAGACCATATAGCCGGGATGACGGACAGATATGCCTTGAGCGTATATACAGATCTGTTTGTGCCGCGGAGCTGGAAATAAGGAACCAGATGCAAAAGAGGAGGCTTTTCATGAACTACAGTGATAAAAAAAGGAGAGGCGGCTCCATGATGAGGACTTTGCTCATATGATCTGCGATGAAGGAGCAGGAGCCAGATATTCACTGTTTTCCGGAAAGGCAAAGAAAAAATTTTAAAAAAATAACAGAAAAAATAAAGGAAATCACTCATTTTTTGCGAATAAAAACATAGAACGATGTTTTTGGAGCGAAAGATGAGTTTTTCTTTTAGTAAAGAAGCAATAGAGGATCTTAAAAGCCGGATAGATATAGTTGATGTCATAGGACGCCAGGTTCAGTTAAAACGGGCTGGAGCCAACTATAAGGGACTTTGTCCGTTCCATAACGAAAAGACACCTTCCTTTATCGTATCTCCCCAGAAACAGATATTTACCTGTTTCGGCGGATGCGGCGCTTCAGGTGATGTGGTATCTTTTGTGATGAGATATTATAACCTGGAGTTTAATGAGGCTGTAGAAAAACTTGCCAAAGAATACGGGATAGACATCGTCAAAAGCCAGCGCAGGAATGATGACAGAGAAAAATACTATGAGATCAACCGTGAAGCTGCCAGATTCTTTTACAGGAATATGACCGAAGGCCCCAACAGAGGTTATTCATACATGAGAAGGCGTGGCATAGAGGACAGGACCATCAAAAAATTTGGTCTGGGATATGCGCCTGACAGCTGGGATTCTCTGTATGGATATTTTAAGGAAAAGGGAACTGATGAAAAACTGCTCCTTGAACTAGGCCTGCTTTCCCAGAAAGACGGAAGATACTTTGATAAGTTCAGGGACCGGGTGATCTTTCCCATAATCAATACGGCAGGAAAGGTTATAGGTTTTGGAGGCAGGGCCCTCGATGACAAAGCCATGCCCAAATATCTGAACTCACCTGAAAACAGGGTGTTTCAGAAAAAAAATAATCTCTACGCCTTAAATTCCACCAAACAGGATATAGGCAAGGCCGGGACTGCGATCATAGTCGAAGGCTATATGGACGCCATATCACTGTACCAGAACGGTGTGCGGAATGTGGCCGCATCTTTGGGAACGGCTCTGACAGATAATCAGGCTAAACTGATAAACAGATATACAAAGAATGTTGTCCTTTCATATGATGCGGATGCAGCCGGACAGAAAGCAGCATTGAGAGGGATAGAGGTACTCAGGAATGAGGGCTGTAAAGTAAAGGTCCTTCATGTTACTGACGGAAAAGATCCTGACGAATATATCAAAAAAAACGGCCGGGATGCTTTTGATAAGCTGGTGGAAAAAGCCATACCATACACAGACTATAAGATCGAGGCTGCCAAGAGAGATATTGATCTTGGCACAGAAGAGGGAAAAATCGATTTTATCAGGCGTATAACACCTATTTTATCTGATTTAACTCCGGTAGAAGCGGATATATATATAAAAAAAGCTGCAAGAGATACGGGTATTTCCGAAAAAGCTATAAAAATGGAAATTCCAGTCAATAATAAGCGGGAACAGTCCTCTGGTGCCGTGAGACAAGAAAAACAGGGCACCAATGGCATCAGCGTCTCCAACATCGAGGCTTCTGTACTGAAATGTCTTTTTATAGACCCGCAGCTTTCGGAAGCCCTTCTGCCTTATATGGACATGTTTGAGAGCGAACTCAGCCGCAGGGCCGTAAACATAGCCTTTGAAGAATACGGCCTCAAAGGCGATTTTGACAAAAGGACCATAATGGACAGGTTGGATCCTGATGAGAGCATGGCTCTCCAGGAGAGCATAGACAAAGTGCAGATAAAAGGCAATGAAAAAGAGGTCCTGACCAGGTGCATCCACAGATGGGAGTACGGAAGGCTTGAAAAAGAAGAAAAGAAAATAATAGATATGCTGACTCTGGCCGATGCCGACAAAAATGAACCTGCAGCCAGAGATCTTGCCGAAAAGCTTATGAGGATACGAGCAGAGATGGAGATCCACGGAGGAAAAATATGATGACGAACGAAAAAGAAAAGAAAGAAAAAACTACCATGCAGAGCGGTGAATCAGAACAGTCACAAGATAAAAAAAATGAATTGCTTTCTGCCTTGCTCGAAAAAGGCAAAAATTCTCATAACCAGCTGACATATTCTGATATTGCCGATATTTTGGACTCGACCGATCTCGATAAGAACCAGATCGATGATATGTACGAAGCGCTGATGTCCAAGGGTATAGAGATCGTTTCTGAAACGGATCCCGAAGACTTTGACAGCATCCTGGCTGAGAATCCCGATGTCATGGAAGATGCTGAGATGATGGTGGAAGAAGCCAATGATTTTGATCTTGAGTCAGCGATCCCTAAAGGTATAGCGGTTGATGACCCTGTCAGGATGTATCTCAAAGAAATAGGCAAGGTGCCGCTCCTTTCGGCAGAAGAGGAGATCGAACTGGCAAAGAGGATGGAAAAAGGCGATGAGGATGCTAAAAAGCGTCTATGTGAGGCAAACCTCAGGCTGGTAGTAAGCATTGCCAAGAGATATGTCGGCAGAGGCATGCTGTTCCTTGACCTTATCCAGGAAGGCAATCTCGGACTGATAAAGGCTGTAGACAAATTTGATTATACCAAAGGCTATAAATTCTCGACCTATGCCACATGGTGGATAAGACAGGCCATCACAAGGTCCATTGCTGATCAGGCCAGGACCATCAGGATACCTGTACACATGGTCGAGACCATAAACAAGCTCATAAGAGTATCCAGACAGCTCCTCCAGACCTATGGCAGAGATCCAAGTCCAGAAGAGATTGCCCAGGAAATGGGAATATCTGTTGATAAGGTTAGGGAAATACAGAAGATAGCCCAGGAACCGGTTTCGCTGGAAACTCCTATAGGAGAGGAAGAGGACAGCCATCTTGGAGATTTCATACCGGATGAAGATGTTCCGGCTCCTGCCGAAGCAGCGGCTTTTTCAATGCTAAAGGAACAGCTTGTGGAAGTCCTGGATACGCTTACCGAAAGGGAGCAGAAAGTATTGAAGCTGCGTTTCGGCCTGGAAGACGGCAGGGCCAGGACCCTTGAAGAAGTAGGAAAAGAATTTGATGTCACAAGAGAGAGGATAAGGCAGATAGAAGCCAAATCCCTGAGAAAGCTCCGTCATCCAAGCAGGAGCAAAAAACTGAAGGATTATCTCGAATAAAGATGATAAATTTAAGCGAAAGATTGTTGGCAATAGCCCAGGAAGTCGGAAAGGGAGAAACCGTGGCTGACATAGGTACAGATCACGGTTTCCTGCCTTTGTACCTTTGGGAAAAAGGAATATCGCCAAAGGTAATAATGACAGATATCAGCCAAGGTTCTCTGGCAAAAGCCAGAGAAAACTGCAGCAGATGGTATCCGGACACCGAATTTGATCTGAGGCTCGGTGACGGGATAGGACCGATAGGCCGGGGGGAGGCAGATACGGCGGTTATTGCCGGTATGGGAGGCATCCTGATCACAGAGATACTGAAGAAGGATCTGGACAAGGCAAAAGAACTGAAAAAGCTGATACTGCAGCCCAGGAACAACATAGGCATATTGAGACACTGGCTCTACAACAGCGGATTTTCCATAATAAACGAAAAACTGGTAAGAGAAGGACGGTTTATCTGCGAGATAATCACAGCGATACCCAAAGAGGTGGCAGTCATAAGGAGCATGGGACCGGAGAGGATAGAATATCAATATCCTCACAGCCTGATAAAATTCGCAGGGCCCTTGACTGAAGAATATCTCACATGTAAACTTAATATTGAAAAAAATATACTCAGCGGTATGGAAAAAAGCAGCAGCACAAGCCCCAACCAGATCAGGAGCCAGCAATACAGGATAGATTATATCGAGAGGCTTATAAGACAGTTATGAAGGTAGAAAAAATAGCAGAGCTCATCCAAAGGAAGAGCCCTTTAGATACCCAGGAACCATGGGACAATTCCGGATTCCAGATAAAATTTGAAGGCTCCGAGATCAGGACAGTACTGGTTGCCATGGAGATAACCGATGAGATAATCGACGAGGCTGAAATCCTGAAAGCTGACATGATAGTCACGCATCATCCCATGATATTCAACCCAATAAAGAATATCTACGATAATACTGTTACGGGAAACCACATTGTCAGGCTTATCAAAGATGATATAAATGTATATTCCAGTCATACGCCTTTTGACAAATGCAGCGGAGGAAACGGAGATTATCTGGCCGGCCTCCTGAGGCTGAAAAATGTCAGGCGGATGGAGACAGACAGCCTGGGATTCTGCCGGGAAGGTATGGCAGACTCTCCCCGGAGTGCAGGAGAATATATCAGCTGTATATGCCAATGGCTCGATCTTGACATCAGGTCCCTGGCATTTTCGGGAGATCTGGATGATATGATATACAAGGTGGGGCTATGTACAGGCGCAGGTGCCGAATTTGCTGAAAATGCCAAGGAATCCGGCTGCGATCTTTTCATCACAGGGGATGTAAAGCACCATCAGGCTCAGGAAGCAAGAGAAATGGGGATAAATATCTTAGATATAGGCCATTACGGCAGCGAAAAGATATTTACTGCTGATATGGCAGCTTATCTAAGGGATAATACAGATCTTACAGTCATAAGATCCACTGTGGATCTTGATCCGTTTGTTTTGCTTTAGGCTGTATTTTAAGATCAAAAGAGGTATTAAGACATGAACAAGAAAAAACAGACATTGGCAAAGATCATAGTCATCGTCCTGATCGCGGCTATGATAGTTACATATTCAATTTCGGTAATCTGGTATCTGTTATAAAGATTTCGGGTAGAGCAGGCAGTCGCGTCCACCATGTGGATGAGGAAAGTCCGGGCTCCGCAGGGCAGGATGCCGGATAACGTCCGGCGTAGGTAACTATAGGGAAAGTGCAACAGAAACATTCCGCCGAAACGGGTAATGCCGTGGCAAGGTTGAAATGGTGAGGTAAGAGCTCACCGGCGGCATGGAGACATGCCGGCCGTGTAAACCCCATCCGGAGCAAGACCAAAGAGGGGGAAAAGGCAGTTGCCCGCTGCCTCCCGGTAGGTAGGTCGCTTGAGCTTGTCAGCAATGGCCAGTCGAGATAGATGATTGCCAAATACAGAACCCGGCTTATAGCTCTGCCCGAACTTTATCATAAAAAGAATACACTTCGCTCAGGAGGTCACCAATGCTAAAAAAAATAACTGCGTCCATGGTCATATTAGCCATGATCTTCGCCCTTGCAGGGTGCAGTTCCGATGAAGAAAGGCCTGCTTTGGCCGCCGCAGCAATACCTGACAATGCTCAGGAAGGCACTTATAATGGATTTACCGCATCATATGACAGTGAAAAATGGATATTTGACAGCAGTGTACTGAATGTTTTTGCCATATATGACAGGGAAACTGCTGAAGCTGGAAATCAAGGCACCAGATGCGATTATATAACCGTTGTTGACGGCGGAGAATATGCCGAGGAACTGACTGAGGATGATATGGCCACCATCGAAGCACAGCTGGAAAATGAGGGGGCCGAGATAATTTCAGATGAACTCATGGATTTTGAAGGATCAACGGTGATCTTTTACGAGTCAAGGATCGAATTGACGGATACCATGATAGATCTTTATCTGGACAGCGGAAGGATCACTGAAGAGCAGATCGAAGAATACGGCGGCAGAGATGAGCTCAAGGCCAACGGTTCATCCAGTCAGATGGGTATGGCTGCTGTTGTTGACGGCCATTTTGTCATGGTGACCGGTACATATTATGCAGATCCGTCGGAAATACTTCCTGCCATACTTGTGCTTATCCAGACAGGACAGTTTGACTAGTCCGATTCTGTCCTGTGGCAAGTAAACATAAAATACGAACACTCTATACAAATGGCCAGCCATTTGTATAGAGTGTTTTTGCAAAGAGAAGATCAGCGGCATCATCAGGGATGAAAGCTGATGTTCTTTTTTAGATATCAAAGGACTCAAGCAGCGTTATATCAGGATGCTTTTCAGCAAAATAATTCAGAGTGAATTGATTTGCAAAAAGTATTATCGGTCGTTGGAAATGGTCAAATACCAGCATTGTGCGTGAATCCAGAGCGGATTTTACAAGATCGGGATCGTTGGTTTTCACCCATCTTGCAAGAGAAAAATCCATGCGGTCCATCCTGATCTTTGCATTATATTCATTTTCCAGCCTGTACTGGAATACTTCAAACTGGAGCTGACCGACTGCGCCCACCACAACTTCGTTGTATTGATTTTTATAGACCTGGATCGCGCCTTCCTGAGCAAGCTGGGCCACACCTTTCTGGAACTGCTTTGCCTTCATGGTATCCTTTGGGGTTACCAGAGCAAACATTTCCGGAGGGAAAGTAGGGAGCGGTTCAAAGAACAGGGGCTCTTTCCTGGTGGAAAGAGTGTCTCCTATCTGGTAGTTCCCTGTGTCGTATATGCCGATTATATCTCCGGCAATGGCTTCCTCTACATTTTCCCGGTGGTTGGCCATGAGCATGGTAGACTGGGCCAGTTTCATTTCTTTTCCTGTTCTGGAAAGGATAACCGACATACCTCTTTCAAAAGTCCCTGAGCATATGCGCAGGAAAGCCAGCCTGTCTCTGTGAGCCGGGTTCATATTTGCCTGTATCTTGAAGATGAAGCCGCTGAAAAAATCGTCCTCAGGGTCCACATAGCCGTCAGTGGTCTTTCTTGGACCGGGAGCAGGCGACATGTCCAAAAAATGTTGGAGAAAAGGAACTGTGCCGAAGTCTGCCAGAGCTGACCCGAAAAATACGGGAGAAAGCTTTCCGGCAAGGACTGCATCCTCATCAAACGGATTGCCTGCACCCTGGATCAGTTCGATCTCATCCCGGAGTGACGAAAGATTGAGACCGGAGATCTGATCTTCCAGTTCAGGACCAAATACGCCTTTATCGCCGAGCTTTATGGTCTTGTCTGCTTTGTAGAGGATAGCTTCATTTTTCAGCAAGTCATATATGCCCTCAAAATTCATGCCGCAGCCTATTGGCCAGGTCACGGGACTTGAAGGCAGGCCAAGGATATCCTCAAGTTCCTGTATCAGATCAAAAGGGTCTTTTGTTTCTCTGTCCAGCTTATTTATAAAGGTAAATACAGGGATCTTTCTCATGGCGCATACCTTGAACAGCTTGCGGGTCTGCGCTTCGATACCTTTTGCTCCGTCTATTACCATTACGGCACTGTCAACAGATGTGAGTATCCGGTATGTGTCCTCTCCAAAATCGTTATGACCGGGAGTGTCCATTATGGAGATGACCTTGCCCTCGTAATCAAACTGCATTACAGAGGAAGTAACTGAAATACCCCTCTGCTTCTCTATCTCCATCCAGTCAGATGTGGCGAACTTGTCGTTTCTCCTTGCCTTGACGGTTCCCGCCTGGCGTATGGCTCCTCCGTGAAGAAGAAGCTTTTCTGTTAAAGTGGTCTTTCCGGCATCGGGATGTGATATTATGCCGAAGATCCTTCTTTTTTGTATCTCATCGTGTCTTGTAGCCATTTTAATTCCTTTCTTAAAAAACAACATAGACTATCATACCATAAATGTTGAATTTGTAAACAACATATTGTATAATAATATGCCGAAACTTGCGAGAAGGAGGACAGGATGGCAAAAGAGACCAGACAGACAGCCGCAGAATTTGATCTGCAAGAACAGATAGAAGAAGAAAACAAAATGGGGACCATGCCCATAGGCAAACTGCTCATGAACATGGCGTGGCCTGCTATCTTATCAATGACCATAAATGCCATGTATAATGTGGTAGACAGTATATTTGTATCCAGGCTCAATGAAGATGCGCTGACAGCCGTTTCACTGGTAAATCCCATACAGCTCATGATAGTAGCTTTATCTGTGGGAAGCGGAGTGGGTATCAATTCGCTCATAGCAAGGAGACTTGGGGCAAAGAATCAGGAGGCGGCGGATAAAGCCGCCAGCACGAGCATAAGGATAGGACTGTTCAACTACCTGATCTTTCTTGTGATCGGCGTATTTTTTACGGAAATGTTCATATCAGGCTATGCAGAAAGAGGCACTTATATTTTCACATCAGCATGTAATTACATGGCCATAGTATGCATAGGTTCTTTGTTCACCAATATAGAGATCGTACTGGAAAAGGTGCTCCAGTCCACAGGAAACATGGTGGCTCCGATGCTTTGCAGCCTGACGGGGGCTGTGGTGAACATTATCCTGGATCCTATCCTGATCTTCGGATATTTCGGTATGCCGAGGATGGAAGCGGCGGGAGCAGCTCTTGCAACAGTCATAGGACAGCTGTGTGCGATGCTCGTGGCTATGGTCATCGTATTAAAGGGTGAACATCTTGTAAAGATCCAGCTCAAAGGGTTCAAGATGGACTGGAAAGTGGTTGCCGATATATATAAGGTTGGCTTTCCATCAATAGTGATGCAGTCCATCGGCTCTTTTATGATAATATTCTACAACATGATACTGGTGGCTTATTCCACCACGGCCGTTGCAGTCCTGGGTATATATTTCAGGATACAGTCATTTGTGTTCATGCCTGTGTTCGGACTGAACCAGGGAGCCATGCCTATCATAGGCTATAACTATGGAGCCCGCAACAGAGGGCGTATGATGGAAACCTATAAGGAAGCGCTGAAAGTAGCCTTTATCGTAATGGCTGCAGGTGTTCTGCTGTTCCAGCTGATACCTGCTCCTCTGCTGAGCATCTTTGATGCATCGGAAGATATGCTCAGGATGGGTGTTCCGGCGCTGAGGATAATCAGCATATGTTTCCTCCCGGCTGCGTTCGGCATAGTCACAGGGACGCTTTTCCAGGGGACAGGCCATGGCATGCTGAGCCTTTATGGCTCTCTCATAAGACAGCTTGTGGGCATACTTCCGCTGGCATATATCCTCATAAGGATAGGCGGGGTGACCCTGTCGTGGGCGGCTTTTCCGCTGGCTGAAATTTTAGGGCTGACATACAGTGCGCTGATGTTCAGGCGCCTGTATAAAAGGGAACTGTCAAGGATATAATCGATCATGTTATCAAAATATCGGCAAGTTTTAATTTAAAAGCTTGCCGTTTTTTTATTTAGAAAAATAGAAGAAGTACTTGACATTTGTTAAAAAAAATATTATCTTAAAAACGGAACGGCGTTCCGAAAATAACGAAGGGAGCAAATTCGATGCAGAGCAAATTCGTAGCTAAACGATACTGGAAAGAAGAAGTACCGGCTATGAGCCTGGTAGATGAACTCGCGTCAAAATATGACGATATCATTGATCTCAGCCTCGGTGATCCTGACCTGACAACTGATAAGATCATTATCGACAATGTGTATGAAGATATGCTGAAAGGACATACAAGATATACCGAATTCAGAGGTGATAGGGAATTAAGAGCAGAAATAGCTAAGTTTTACGAAGAAGAGTATGGATTTCATATAGATGATACCTCTGTATATGTTACTGCCAGCGGCACTCATGCAATGTGCCTGGCCTTTTGTGCCATATTGGACCCGGGAGATGAAGTCATTGTTCATGGACCATATTACCCTTATTATATCAACCAGATAGAGTTCGCTGGAGGCAAGCCGGTAATACTGGATTGTACCGAAGATGACTTTAAGATCAATCCTCAAAAGCTGGAAAGCCTCGTAAATGAAAGGACAAAAGCTCTGCTTCTAAACACACCTAATAATCCTACAGGCATGTGCGCCAGCAGAGATCTGCTTGAAGAAATTGCTTCTGTTGCGAAGGCAAAGGACATACTTGTTGTAGCCGATGATATTTATACAGCGTTTAGCTATAAGGAACCTTTTGTACCTATCATGACATTGGATGGTATGAAAGACAGGACGGTTACTTTAAACAGCTTTTCAAAAGACTATACGATGACGGGGTGGAGGGTAGGCAACATCATCGCTCCGGAAAATATCATAAATGCAGTTAAAATCGTAAATGATTCCGTCATGTTTACAGCTCCTTCCATTTCGCAAAGAGCGGCGATATATGCCTTAAGGAACAGAAAGACTATCCAGCCGCCTATGGTAGAGGAATACAGGAGACGGCTATTTTATGCTGCAGAAAGGATAAACAAAATAAAAAACCTTTCGACCCTTCCGCCACAGGGAACATTTTATCTGATGGTGAATATCAAAAAACTCGGAATGAACAGCGTGGAAGCAAGCAAATTGCTGCTGGAAAAAGCGCATGTGTTGACTATACCGGGAATTTCATTCGGACAATGCGGAGAAGGATTTGTACGTATAGCCTGCACGAGAGATCTAAATGTTCTTAAAGAAGCATTTGACAGATTAGAATCTGTTGAAGACCTTGTAAAATAAAAGGAGGATCACAAAATGAAATCTATCAAGATGAACGAGTTAAGCTGGACTGAACTACAGCAGGAGATCAAAGCCGGAACAGGAATTATCCTGCCTGTTGGCGCAACGGAACAACATGGCGAACATCTGCCAATATGTACAGATTCGTTTTTCGCCGAAGAAATTGCATTGAAATCAGCCGAAAAGGCCGGACTGCTGGTTGCGCCAACCATCACCTACGGAACAAATTCTCTGCCATTATCCGGCGGCGGACAGGGATTTATTGGAACCGTATCTATCGACGGAGACATTTTTATAAGGCACCTTTCTAATGTGATCAGAGAACTGATGAGATTTGGATTCAAGAAGATCGTCATATATAACTGGCATGGCGAAAATGCGTCATATGTATGGGAGGCGGCGTGGCAGGCTACTGACCGAGGAAAAGAAACAAAAACAAAATTGCAGATTTTCACTCATGGTGTTGACGCATTTTCTGATGAAATATTAAACAAAGCGTTCGGCAATGATTTTCCGGGATGGAACAGGGATCACGCCGGCATACTTGAGACTTCGATGATGATGTACCTCAGGCCGGAGTATGTGGACGAGACGAAATTTAAAGATGAAATTTCAGAGGAATATCCATGGTACGAAGAACTGCCTATAAGACAGGCAGTTATCACGAAAAGCGGAAGCTTATGGAAAGAATCTTATTCCACCGCGGAACTCGGAAAGCTTTTTTATGATTATATTGTTGAAGAAACAGTTAAGGCTTTAAAGGAATGTAAGGAGTGATAAGATATGCCAGGTATATTTGATGTTCTGCTGTTCCTATTACCTGCGGCAGGTGCGGTTGTTATTGCTTTTGTAAATTTTGTCAGGAGGTAAGAGATGATCACCAAGATAATCGTTCTGTTATTATATCTTCTGATCCTTTTGGCTATCGGTGTTTACACCTCAAAAAAGGCAAATTCATATGACGGCTTTAACCTTGCAGGCAGGGGAAACAACAAGTGGATAGGAGGAATATCGACCCAGTCTGCTTCTACATCGGGATGGATGCTCCTGGCAATGCCAGGACTTGCGTATGCAGGAGGATTTTCAGTGGTCTGGACAATAACAGGCTGGCTCGGCGGCAGTTTGATCAATTGGATAATCCTCGGAAAACGACTGAGAGTGGCCACAGAAAAATACGACGCCGTATCATGTACGGAGTATTTTGAGAAGAGAACCGATGATAAGGCAGGTGTAATAGGAATAGTCTCAGCCATAACTATCGTGATATTGATGGCTATAAACTCATCGTCTGAGATGATAGGATTCGGAAAATTATTGACAGCTGTCTTTGATATCGACTATTCGCTGGCTGTAACGGTAGGCCTGATTGTGGTGGCAATTTACACTTTCCTGGGAGGCTACATGGCTGTGAGCTGGACAAACCTGCTGCAGGGGACCCTGATGTTTCTTGCTCTCGCCATCGTGCCGACAGTAGCAATCGCCGATATCGGAGGGTTTCATGATATGGCAGAAAATCTTATTGCCCAGGAACCTGACTTTTTCCACTTCTTAGGAGGTATGACAGAAGGCAAAGAAATAATCCTTTCATTATCTGGAGGACTGGGTATCAGCTTGCTTTATCCGGGTATGGTACATGCGCTTACAGGCATAATGGCCATAAAAGACCCGAACGAGGTGAAAGATTCTGCGCTTATAGCGACGATATGGGGCGCGGTAGCTCTCGTGGGAGCTTCAGGGATCGGCATGGCCGGCAGGGTGATATTTCCGCAGGCAGACGACCCTGAACAGGTATTCTTAATGCTGGGCGAAAAATACTTCCCTACGGCGATATTCGCTGTACTGGGAGCAGCGGTCATGGCGGCGATCTTATCATCGGTTTGTGCTTATCTGATCGTATCGTCGGCTTCCATAGGAGGATGTATTGCCAGAAAGTATGTGGGAAAAGAAAAAGTTGTTGTCATTATAGAAAAAGCGCTTATCATAGTCATAGCGCTGACAGCATATCTACTGGCCTTTGGCGGAGGAAGTCTGCATACTATCACCATGTTTGCATCCTCAGGCCTTGGGAGCGCTTTCGGACCGCTGGTCATCTTCAGTTTGTTTACAGATAAAATAAACTGGAAAGGAGCTGTGGCCTCAATACTGGCAGGGCTTATAACCGTACTTGTATGGTTCTATTCGGGAATGTCGGATTACCTGTTTGAAGTGTTCCCGGGATTTATAGTAAGTTCCATTGTACTGCTGACTGTGAGCAAGGCCACAGGCGGACCTTCAAAAGAAGTCAGTGAAAAATACCGCGATTATATTGAAGCATATAGAAAAATCAATGAAAAGAGGTAATATAATGAGAACCAGAAAAATGTGGGAAATGACTTGGATGGAGATGCGCGATGCGATCAACGATAATGCGGGGATCATAATTCCCGTCGGAGCAACGGAACAGCACGGACCACATTTGCCTGTGGCGACAGACTCGATCGTTGCAACCAAAACATCCATAGCGCTGGCAGAAGAAAATAACCTTATCGTCGGCATGCCGGTCGTATATACATGTAAGTCAAGACCTCAGACCGGAGGCGGGATGAATTTTATCGGGACGCATGGTCTGAAAGGACAGACATTCATAGATATGCTCTGCCAGGTAATCGAGGGATATATCAGATTTGGCTTTAAAAGGATAGTCGTACTTAACGGGCATATGGAAAACAGCAATCTGATATATGATGCAGCCTACCAGGCTATGGAAAACAGGGAAGATGTAAAATGCGTTATCTTTGAAATGGCCTTTGATGAATTCCCTGACGATCTTATGAAAGATCTGTTCGGCGATGATTTTCCGGGATGGGGCTATGACCATGCAGGCATATACGAGACGTCGATGCTTTTGTACCTTCAGCCCGAAATCGTTCAGTTTGAAAAAGCTGTCGATGACAGACCGGAGGAGATGGTATGGTATGATGTGCTCCCGATACCTGAAACCTTTTACAGCAAAAGCGGCTGTCTCTGGAAAACAAAACATGCTACAGCCGAATTGGGGAAACGGGTATGGGAAGCTCAGCTGGAAAGACTTAATCAAGCCATACAAAAGGAACTTCCAGTCCAATAAACCTGCATCATATGAGGTTTTTTTGTAGGTCCTCGACCGTATAACTTGACTCTTCAAGAAGAGATGTGATCTTTTTGGCCGATGCAAGCAGATGAGTTTTGATCGTTTCACTTTTTGACAACATACGGGTTTTCGGCCCTGATACGCTTATCGCTGCGATGAGTTTGTGATTTGCGTCGTAAATCGGGGCCGAAAAACAGTAAAGACCGTATTCAAATTCTTCGTCATCGCACATTACAGATGTTTCAGCAAAAAAATCTATTGACTTTTTGAAGGAATCATAATCTATAATGGTATTAGAAGTGTATTTCTTCAGTGGACGATTGAAATATTCTCTAAGTGATGGTTCATCCTTGTGTGCAAGGATGATTTTGCCCATTGAGGAACAATGCAGATCTGAAAGCGGAGATAAGCTTGTGACCAGAAGATATGCGCCTATAGATACATGGGCTATGGTAAGGACATAACCTCTGTAAGCCACTCCCACATTAGCGCTCTCTTCGACCTGAGAGGCAAGACTGTTTATTACAGGCTCAGCGATATTTTTAAGTGATAAGGATGATTTGACTTTATCACCATATATTATGAACCTTGGGCTCAAACTATACAGTTCGTTGTCATCTTTGATCAATAAGCCGCAATCGACCAATGTAGAAAGAATCCTGAATGTAGTTACCTTTGGAAGTCCCACGGCTTTTGATAGGGGGCTGACGCCGACAGGCGCTTCTGATTCAAAGACAGCATCAAGGATTTTGGATGCACGGGATATTGAACTTATATAGTCCTTATTTTTATTTTGTTTATCCATACTGTTCCTCACTTTATATAATACAGAAATATAACACAAAGAAATATGTTTTTCAATCAGAATCGAATATAAAAGAGGTGTAAAAATGTTAAAAAAGAACAAGGATGCTCTGGACAAACAGAGCTGGTGCGGCCTTAACAGACCGCAGATGAAAGAAACAGAAGCCGACTGCGTCATCTTCGGAATACCATTCGATGAAGGTGTCAGCTACAGAGGAGGAGCTGCTCAGGCTCCGGATGTGCTCAGAGCCAATACGAAACATTCCACTCCAAGCACTGAAAGACTGTTTTACTATGATAGCTATAATGTGGTGGATGCAGGCGATTTTATAGGGCGTACCAGAGAAGAACTTTTCGCAGAGGTGGAAGAATATGTAAAACACCTCGTAGAAAGCGGCACCAGATTCGTTATGGTCGGCGGAGATCATTCTGTGACCATCCCGGTGGAAAGAGGCATAAATGCTGCCGTAAATGAGGATTTTGGCATAATACATATTGACGCTCACATGGACATATGTGACAGTCTGGAAGGAGACAGCCTTTCTCATGGATGCACCCAGAGGAGAGCTCTTGAGATGGAACATATATCATCGGTGGATAATATTTATTTTATCGGCATAAGGTCCATCGAACCAGATGAGTTCGCATTTTATAAAGAAAACAAGCTGCAGGTAAAGACAGCGTATGACTGTTATCACGAAGGAATAGAATCGGTGGCAGACCAGTGTATAGATGCCATGAAAAAATTCAGCAAAGTTTACATCACCTTCGATATTGACGGGCTGGATCCGGCATATGCAGCGGGAACAGGAACACCTCAGTTTGGCGGACTGACTGCAAGAATGGCTCTGACACTTCTTGAAAAGCTTTTTGCCCAGCTCAACATAATTGGTTTTGATGTTGTTGAGATCGCTCCACCGCTGGATCAGTCTCTTGCATCCATGTTCGCAGGACGTAAGCTGATACAGGAAGTCTGGGGATACTGGGCTGAGGCTATAGGAAAGCTCGATAAAGACATATAGGCTATGTCTATGGCCGGACTGACAAATATGGAAACAATTCAGATCTTTGTCAATCTGGCTTTTTTTTTGGTTTAATCTTCCTCATCTTGGTTCCTTGCTTCCGAGTCCATGGCAACAAGATCGTATATCAGAGGATCCCGTATGAGATGGGACCAGACAGTATAAGTTGCCCGTATAAAGTCATCAGATAATTCCATATCCTTTACGATCAGAGGACATGTGTAAGGCAGGTTCTCATCGTTTTTTATGAGGATTAACACACCTTCGTCTGTCAGCCGAGGGGCAAGGGGATAAGTCCTGCACTGCAAGGGCCGTTTATGACGGGGGCAGTGAGGCGGGTCCTGACACCGCACGAAGTAAACATCCCCATTCCAGGAATCAGGAAATTCGTAATCTTCGGCCGGCTCTGCTGTCCATGACAGCCAGTGGTCGGCCGGATCATGTATCTGTTCTTCTCCCGGGTACAGGTAGATGCCCATTTCTTCATCCGGGTGGTCTCCGCTGACGGTACAGCAGGCGCTTCCGCACAGTTTTCCGCAGTCATATGGGACCGGAGAAACTCGGTCCAGCAGCCTGTAGATGGCTTGCCATTGTCTTTTGGTGGTAGTGGTTTTCATGTTGTATATTATATATTGTAACAAGATTTTTTTCCAATCATTTACTTATATCACAAAAAATTCACATAAATATTAACGGTTTTTTAGCGGCAATCGCCTTTTTTGGTGGTAAAATATAATCCATAAAAGAAAAAAGGTAAAGGTGTATATGAGAAAACTTGGAATTGATGTAGGTTCTACGACAGTAAAACTTGTATTGACGGACGAAAAAGATAATATCATATATAAAAGATACGAGCGTCATATGTCAAGCGTTTTTGACAAAGTCAGAGAGCTGCTTGAGGAAATGATCCGCCAGGTTGGAGATGAACAGGTAAAATGCGTCATCACCGGTTCCGGCGGACTGGCGCTGGCGGAGAAGATAGGCGCCAGATTTGAACAGGAGGTTGTCACATGTTCAACAGCAGTGCAGAAACTTATACCTGAAACCGATGTTGCCATCGAGCTTGGCGGAGAGGACGCAAAGATCACATATTTCGGCAGTACGGTTGAACAGAGGATGAACGGTACATGTGCCGGCGGCACGGGGGCGTTCATCGATCAGATGGCTATCCTGCTCAACACTGACGGCAACGGTTTAAATGAGGCTGCCAAAAATTATACTGCCATTTATCCCATAGCTGCAAGATGCGGCGTATTCGCAAAAACTGACATACAGCCTCTGATCAATGACGGTGCGCCCATTGAAAACCTTGCTGCGTCAATTTTCCAGGCTGTAGTGAACCAGACTATAAGCGGCCTGGCCTGCGGACACAGGATAAAAGGCCATGTGGCTTTCCTGGGCGGGCCTCTCACATACATGTCCCAGCTCAGGCAAAGGTTCATTGAAACACTGGAACTCAAACCTGATGAGGTCATCTTCCCGGAAAACGCTAAATATTTTGTGGCCATGGGAGCCGGATTCATGGCGGACAGCTGCGAGCCAGTGACTTTGGGCAGTCTCCTGGAAAAGATCAGCGAAGTGGACACTTCTGCTACTGCGGGAGCAAAGAGACTTGAACCTTTGTTCAAAAATGAAGAAGAATATAAACAGTTCAGGCAGCGCCATGACATGGCAAGGATAGCCCGCGGAGATATAAGAGAAGCTTCAGGCCCTCTTTTTCTGGGTATCGACGCCGGATCGACTACCACCAAGGGAGCTGTCATAGACAAAGATAAACGGCTGCTCTACAGCTTCTACAAAGGCAACGAGGGCAACCCTCTGGCCACCACCAGAGAGATGCTCAAGGAAATATATTCGCTGCTCCCTGAGGGTACATATATCGCAAATACCACGGTGACTGGCTACGGGGAAGGTCTCATAAAGGCAGGTTTTAACGCCGATTACGGCATAATCGAAACCATGGCTCACTATAAGGCTGCCGAGCAGTTCCTGCCGGGGGTTGATTTTATTCTGGACATCGGCGGTCAGGACATGAAGTGCATGCGTATAAAGGATCATGCCATCTACAGCATAATGCTCAACGAAGCCTGTTCTTCCGGCTGCGGTTCTTTCATCGAGACATATGCCAAGTCTGTGGATATGCCTGTGGAAGAATTTGCCAGGATCGGGATCAGAGCCAAAAACCCGGTGGATCTGGGAACAAGGTGTACCGTGTTCATGAATTCCATGGTGAAACAGGCTCAGAAAGAGGGGGCGGACATAAGCGACATTGCAGCCGGGCTTTCTTATTCTGTGATAAAGAACGCTTTGTATAAAGTCATAAAACTGCGTAATCCTGACGAGGCCGGAGAAAAGATCGTGGTGCAGGGAGGTACTTTCCTAAACGAATCGGTGCTGAGAGCTATAGAAAAGGTCCTGGGAAAAGAAGTGGTAAGACCGGACATTGCCGGGATCATGGGAGCCTACGGCTGCGCTCTCAATTCTATGTCGGAATGGGAAGATGGCCATGTGTCCACCCTGACAGCAGCAGATGGACTTGACGCTTTTAAAGCCGATACTTCCAACTCCAGATGTAAAGGCTGTGAGAACAACTGCATGCTCACCATAACCAGATTCGGCGACGGCAAGCGGTACATAACGGGAAACAGGTGCGAAAAGGGCGAAGGCAAGACTGACACCCACAGCGACCTGCCGGACCTTTACGAATACAAATTCAACAGACTCTTTGAATACGAGCCTCTCGACGAAGACAAGGCCTACAGGGGACATGTGGCCATACCGAGGGTCCTCAACATCTATGAGAACTATCCGTTCTGGTTCACTTTTTTCACAAAACTTGGGTTCAGAGTAGTTCTTTCTCCAAACTCGTCAAAGGAAATCTATGAGAAGGGAATAGATACCATTTCATCGGATACGGCCTGTTATCCGGCCAAGATGGTACACGGGCATATCAGGACTCTTGTGGAAATGGGTGAAAAATGGATATTCTATCCATGCATAAACTACGAATATGTGGAAGACCCCAAAGCGCAGAACCACTATAACTGCCCTGTAGTAGCCACCTATCCGGAAGTTATAGCCAACAATATGAATGAGCTGTTTGATGCCTTTGGAGTTACCTTCACCCATCCTTTCGTACCATATGACAATGACAAACGGCTGGTCAGGAGGATGACCGAGATACTTGAGGATAAAGGGATTTCCCATGAAGAGATAAAAAAAGCAGTGGAAGCAGCAAGGGCTGAAGAACTTGCGTTCAAAAAAGACATACAAAAAGCGGGCGAGGAAGCTCTCAGGTACATACAGGAACACGGCAAAAAAGCCATAATCTTAGCGGGAAGGCCTTATCACCTTGATAAAGAGATCAATCACGGAATAAACAAGATGATAACTTCTCTCGATATGGCTGTGCTTTCGGAGGATTCCGTGTGCCACCTCAGCGACCTGGCAAGGCCGGTAAGAGTGCTCGACCAGTGGACATATCATTCAAGGCTGTATAAGGCTGCTGATTTTGCCGGCACACGAGATGATATTGAGATGGTCCAGCTCAATTCCTTTGGCTGCGGCGTCGATGCCGTTACCACAGACCAGGTCGAGGAAATACTCGAACATAACAATAAACTATATACTGTCCTCAAGATCGATGAAGGCACCAACATGGGCGCTGCTAAGATAAGGCTCCGCTCCCTGAAAGCTGCGATGGATGAAAGAGAAAAAAACGGCGTCAAGCCGGTTCATGATCCCAAACCGTTCAAACGCAGGGTATTCACCAAAAAAATGAGAGATGAATACACCATCATCGTTCCTCAGATGGCGCCTATCCATTTCCATTATCTTGAAGAAGGCCTCAAAGCATGCGGCTACAAGGCTGTACTCATGTCCAGCGTGGATAAGAAAGCCATAGATGAGGGACTCAAATATATCAACAACGACGCATGTTACCCGACTCTGGTTACCCTTGGCCAGATGATAAGCACCCTCAAGTCAGGCAAATATGATCTGAACAAGACTGCTCTCATAATGTCACAGACAGGAGGAGGGTGCCGTGCCAGCAACTATATAGCCTTGCTCCGTAAAGCCCTCAAAGATCTGGGTATGGAGCAGATACCGGTCATCTCCTTCAGCATGGCCGGTCTTGAGTCCAATCCAGGTTTCAGGCTTAACCTTAAAATGGGCAAGCGTGTGATCATAGGAGCTCTTTACGGGGATCTGTTCCAGAGGCTTCTCTACGCCACCAGGCCATATGAGAAGGTAAAAGGAAGCGCCGAGGCCCTGATGAAAAAATATGACCAGGAAATATTTCAAAATTGCAGAGATGGAAAATTTTCCACATTCAGGAAGCTGGTCAAGCGTATCGTGGATGATTATGATGCTCTGCCTCTCAATGATGTTAAGAAACCTCGGGTAGGCGTAGTCGGCGAAATCTTGGTCAAATATCATCCAGATGCCAACAACAATATAGTGGATATAATCGAGAAGGAAGGCGGAGAGGCTGTTGTGCTGGATCTTGTGGACTTTTTCCTCTACGGCATGTACAGTAAGAAGTTCAACTACGAAAAACTCTCAGGTTCATGGCTCACTTACAAAATCAACCAGATAGCCATAAAAGTAGTGGAATGGTGCCGCAAGCCGATGAGAAAGGCGCTGAGAGAAAGCAAGAGGTTCCAGGAACCTGCTTACATAGAAAATACGGCAAAGGAGGCTTCTCAGATAGCGTCCATGGGCAACCAGTGCGGAGAAGGCTGGCTGCTAACAGGAGAGATGATAGAGCTGATAAAGGACGGAGCGACAAATATTGCGTGCCTGCAGCCTTTTGCATGTCTGCCCAATCATGTGATAGGAAAGGGCATGATGAAGGCTCTCAGGGAAAGATTCCCCAAAGCCAACATAGTTGCCATCGACTATGATCCGGGCGCCAGCGACACCAATCAGCTCAACAGGATAAAACTGATGATGTCGGCTGCCCACAGGAATATGGAAGCGGAAATCAAGGCAGATGAACAGAAGGGAGCATAACTGATGAACAGAAGGGAGCATAACTGATGCCTTCCAGGCTGTGAACACCAAAGACGCCTGTACGGACAATAAGCCCTTGAAAAGGTACATTTCAGGTGATATAATAATTTCCGGAAAAAGAAAAAATAAACTATAGTTAGGAGGTGTCTCCATGGGAAGACACGGGACCATAGCCGGCAGAAAAGCGGCACAGGACTCCAAGAGAGCGGCAATGTTCACCAAATACGCCAGAGCCATAACCGTCGCCGCCAAAGACGGAGGAGATCCTGAATATAATGCGTCACTTAGACTGGCAATAGAAAAGGCAAAAGCCATTTCAATGCCTAATGATAATATCAACAGAGCAATAAAAAAAGGTACAGGCGAACTGGCGGGGGAAACATACGAGGAACTGAAATTTGAGGGATATGGCGTAGCCGGAGTTGCAGTGATCGTTGAAGCCCTGACCGACAATACCAACAGGACAACATCTTCAGTAAGATCTACATTCGATAAATACGGCGGAAATCTTGGGTCTCCGGGATGTGTTTCATATATGTTCTCAAGAAAAGGAGTCATAATCATAGAAAAGACCGATGACATTGACGAGGACAGTCTGCTGGAGACAGCCCTCGAAGCAGGAGCTGAGGATATGCAGGTCAATGAGGACAGCTACGAGATCCTGACTGATCCTTCGGTACATACGGATGTCCATCATGCGCTGACTGAAGCCGGATATGAGATAGCCGAATCAGATGTGGAACAGATACCATCAATGGAATCCACTCCTACCGATCCCGGCGATATCAAAAAGCTGAAAAAGATGATCGAACTCCTTGAAGACAATGACGATGTCCAAAAGGTATATACAAATTGTTCCATAGATCTATATGAGGAATAATCCTCATGCTTTAAGAGAATAATCAGAATATTCCTGGGTCTCGCGATGGGGAAACATAATTGAACCTACATTTGCGCATTGGGAATCCGGAGTTTCCGAAACATTATGCCAGGCCTCACAAAACAGAGGAAGGCAGAAGTCAGGAACAGGATACCCACCTATCATTGATAGGGCGTCAATTATTTCTCCGACGGTCATCCCGGGAACCTTAATCCAACAGCCGCGTAAGCATTCCGGCCTGTTGGATTTATTTTTTAGGGGTAGTCAAATAAGGCTAAATATTATAAAATAGAACAAGCAAAAACGATAAAGGCAAGGTACATTCCGATGAATCATCTCAAGCCGGCCGAAATACTTGAAACTTTGACAGAAACAGGTGTCGGCAAAGCAAACGGATCTTTTATACATTTATTTACTTTAGGCATAATGGCAGGTGCGTACATCGCTTTTGCAGGTGCGGCATCCAATATGGCAGCATTCAACCTTCTTCTGGATGACAGTTCATACGGACTGGGCAGAGTATTGGCTGCCACGGTCTTTACAGGCGGGCTCATCCTGGTCACCCTTGCAGGGGCAGAGCTGTTCACGGGCAACAGTCTGATGACCATAGCCCTGGCAGGAAAAAGGATAACCCTCACACAGATGATCCGCAACTGGGCTATAGTATACATAGCCAACCTTATGGGAAGTATCATCATAGCTTTTCTCATATTTAACACGGGAATATTCTCATCTGGAGGAGATATGCTGGGGACTCTGACCGTAAAGACAGGAGCCGCAAAAGTCAGTATGACTTTTTTGCAATGTTTCCTTTCAGGGATCTTATGCAACTGGCTTGTCTGCCTGGCAGTATGGTGTACTGCGGGAGCGTCTTCAACTGCCGGAAAGGCAGCGGCGGCGTTTTTCCCCATCTGGCTTTTTGCCACAGGCGGATATGAGCATTGTGTCGCCAATATGTATTTTATACCGGCAGCCATCTTTGCCTCGTCAAACGGGACATTTGCAGCGCTTTCAGGAGCGGGGCCTGAAGCTCTGAGCAATCTCACATGGCAGGGGATGTTCTTGGGCAATATATTGCCTGTGACTCTTGGAAACCTGTCAGGCGGTATAATCTTTGTAGCTATGGGGTACTGGATCGCCATCAAAGGAGGAAGAGGATAATGTCAAACAGGCAGTTAACGGTCAGAGGACTGATAATAGGCTCTCTGGGAAGTGCGGTGCTCACCATGAGCTCGATGTTCATTGCTCTCAAGCTAAGTTCCGTACCGTGGCCCATCATGTTTGTGGTGCTGATGTCCATGTTTGTATTGAAGCTTTGTGGTCATACAAACCTTCAGGAGATCAATGTGACACAGACAGCCATGTCGGCAGGAGCAATGGTCGCAGGCGGACTGGCATTTACCATACCCGGCATCTGGATGCTTGATCCCGGCGCACATGTCAGCCTTCCCCAGCTGCTGGCTGTTACACTGGGCGGAGTAGCCCTTGGGCTGATCTTTACCGCTCTTTTCCGGAAATATTTCATTGAGACAAAGGAATTGCCGTATGCCATGGGGCAGGCGGCTGCTGAAACATTGCAGGTCAGCGACAAGGGTTCAAAAAAAGTGATCCTCTTGTTTGCGTCCATGGCAGCGGCAGGTATCTTCACATATCTGAGAGACTGGAAAATGGTGATATCTTCCACTCTCATCAGCGCCAGGACAGCGGTATACGGCTCCATGATGGGAATATGGCTTTCGCCTATGCTCATGTCGATCGGATATATAATAGGCCCTGTGGTGATAGGCGTATGGTTTCTTGGAGCTCTCATCGGAGATCTGGGCATACTTATGGGCGGAGTGGAACTGGGACTTTGGGATTCTGCAGCAGCCGCTGATATCAAATCATCTCTGGGGATCGGCCTGATGGTAGGTACCGGTATCGGTATACTGGTCAAGGGGATCATACCAAAAGCCAGGGATATATTCGGTTCCATGTTTGAAAAAAACAGGCTGGGAGATAATTTCATAAATATGAGATGGGCGCCGCTCCTGATGATAATACTGGTATTTGTGTTTACGACAGTGACCCATATGGGAGTTATCCCTTCTGTTATAACCATTTTAGGCACATGGCTGACTACTTCTATGTCAGCCCAGTGTGTAGGCCAGTCCGGAATAAATCCGATGGAGATATTCGGTATAATCATACTCATTGCGGCAAAAGCCGTTACAGATATGGGGCAGACAGAAGCCTTTTTCGTTGCGGCTGTTGTTGCTGTGGCGTGCGGGCTGGTTGGAGATGTGATGAATGATTTCAAGGTAGGCCATATCCTCCATACCGATCCAAAAGCCCAGTGGATAGGGGAAGTGGTAGGCGGTATGGTAGGAGGGATCGTTTCAGTCCTGATACTGTTCGTCATCTTGAAAGCCTACGGGCCGGAAGCTTTCGGAAGTGAAATGTTCCCTGCTGCTCAGGCTTCTGCGGTGGCGGCCATGGTAGGCGGCATATCCAACATGACTGCCTTTATCATCGGGCTTATTGCAGCCGCCATATTATACTGTGTCAACTTCCCGGTGATAACCCTGGGGCTTGGTGTGTACCTGCCGTTCTATATGTCGGCAACGGCAGCCATAGGCGGAGCTATAAGGTTCATCACAGACAGATTTGCTCCTTCCTTTGAAAGTGACGGAAAGGGAACTATCATTGCTTCCGGACTGCTGGGAGGAGAGTCCATAGTAGGTGTTATCATAGCAATATATTATGCTTTGCAGATAATTGCATAACAAAAGGGGAAATATATGGAAGACAAGATTCTCATCATAGATGGAAACAGTTTGATAAACCGGGCATTTTATGCTGTTCAGCGGCCGATGATAACAAAAGACGGCATATACACCCAAGGTGTGTATGGCTTTCTTAACATGCTCCAAAAGCTTGAAAATGATTATGACCCCAAATACCTTACGGTAGCTTTCGATATGAAAGCGCCTACTTTCAGACATCTTGAGTATGATGGCTATAAAGCAGGCAGAAAGGCCATGCCTCCTGAACTTGCGATGCAGATGCCCATCATGAAAGATGTCCTGAATGCGCTGAGGATACGGATACTTCAGATGGAAGGATTTGAAGCCGATGATATAATCGGCACAGTAGCCAAAATGGCAGACAAAGAAGGGATCGGGGCTTATATCATAACGGGGGATAAAGATGCGCTGCAGCTTGTTTCGGAAAACACGAGCGTAGTGATAACCAAAAGAGGGATAACCGATTTTGAACTTTATGATCCGCAGAAGATGGATGAAAGATACGGTCTGACCCCGGCCCAGTTCATTGATCTCAAAGGGCTCATGGGAGATTCCTCAGATAATATACCGGGAATACCGGGAGTGGGAGAAAAGACCGGGATCAAGCTGCTGCAACAATTTGGTTCGGTGGAAAATCTCCTGGCCCATACAGATGAGATAAGTTCAGCCAAATTAAGGACCAAGGTTGAGGAAAACGCCCAGCTTGCGGTCATGAGCAAAAGGCTCGCCACCATAAACACCAATGTGCCTATAGATGAAAAATTCAGCGATTTTCTCCTCAAAGAACCGGACTATGATAAGCTGATAGGATTATACACAAAGCTGGAGTTCAACAGTTTCCTGAAAAAACTCAAGATAGATGTAACGCCTCAAGCCGAGCCGTTTCCGGAAAAGGATGTGGAAAAAAAGATCATCGACAAGGCTGCAGACCTTAATGCACTGGAATCTTTTGCCGGACAGGATGTCTTTCTGAAAGTTTTCGGAGCGAAAGGCCATGTGACTGACCCGATAATAGACGGAGTGCTTTTCATGTGCCGTGACGAAGCCATTTTGGTGGACGCTGCCGCCGTTCCTGCGGCAGATCTCATAGCTGTCATTGAACAAACCCAGATGAGATTCTACGGCCACGAGATAAAAGACGATATATATTGCCTGATGTTTTACGGACTTGAGGATGTGAATGTGGTATTCGACACCTCCATAGCAGAATATGTCCTGGATCCTTCAAGGAATAAGTATGAACTGAAAAGCCTCGCTCTTGAAAGACTGAAGACGGATATGGGGGATATTTCAGAAGATACCGAAGGACAGATAGACATGTTTGAAGATCCCAGAAAGAAAATGCTCGACACCGGCGTAAGGATAGGACTTATCATAAACAGGCTGATCGAAAAGGAAAAAATCCTTCTGGAACAGCAGGGCCTGATGAAAGTCTATTCCGAAGCAGAGCTTCCGCTGATCGAAGTCCTTGCTTCCATGGAAAAGGAAGGCATCAAAGTCAGCAGAGAATTTCTGGAAATGTTCGGAACAGAATTAAAAGACAAGATCTCACAGATGGAGGCAAGCATATACGCCCATGCCGGCAAAGAATTTAACATCAATTCACCCATGCAGCTGGGAAATGTCCTGTTTGAAGACCTGGGGCTTCCTTTCGGCAAAAAGACCAAGCGCGGGTACAGCACAAACGCTGAGGTCCTGGAAAAGATCAGGGATAAACATCCTATCGTTCCGGAAATACTGGAATACAGAAATTTCACCAAGCTTAATTCCACCTATGTGGAAGGCATGAAACCTCTTATTTCCGCAGACGGAAAGATCAGAGCACATTTTCAGCAGACAGTTACCGCTACGGGCAGGATAAGCTGTACAGAACCCAACCTGCAGAACATCCCCATCAGGCAGGAACTTGGAAGGACCCTTAGAAAAGCCTTTACAGCCGATGATGAAGAACACATCCTGATCGGTGCGGATTACTCGCAGATAGAGCTCAGAGTCCTTGCACATCTGTCGGGCGATGAAGAACTTATCGCAGCTTTCAACAGAGGTGATGATATCCATAAGCTCACCGCATCAAGAGTCCTTGGCATACCTTTCGATCAGGTTACTCCTCAGGAAAGGAGCAGGGCAAAGGCGGTGAACTTCGGCGTTATATACGGGATGAGCGGTTTTGGTCTCAGTGAAGAACTGCAGATTTCCAGAAAAGAAGCTGAACAATACATCAGCGATTACTTTGATAAACACAGAAAAGTTAAAGAGTACATGGACGGCCAGATAGCCAGCTGCAAAGAAAAAGGCTATTCTGAGACTATACTGGGAAGGAAGCGGCCTATCCACGAGATAAACGCCGTAGCGTACATGGTAAGACAGCTGGGTGAGCGCCTGGCCATGAACAGTCCTATACAGGGGAGCGCTGCCGATATAATCAAGATAGCGATGATAAAGGTGTACAATGGACTTAAGGAACAATTCCCGGATACCAAGCTCATATTGCAGGTCCATGATGAACTGATACTCTGTGCTCCAAAAAAAGATGCAGAAGATATCAAAGAATTTTTGAAGAAAAACATGGAGGATGCGGTAAAGCTTTCGGTAAAACTTGTTGCGGAAGTAAATGAAGGCTATACCTGGTATGACTTAAAATAAAATGAAGATAATCGGACTCACAGGAGGCATAGGCGCAGGCAAATCAACAGCATCATCTATCCTCAAAGAATATGGCTGCATCATATTGGATGCCGACGCCATTTCAAGAGAGATGACCTCTGACGGATCGGAAGTCCTTGATGATATCGCAGGAACTTTCGGGCCAGGATATGTCAGTAACGGCGTGCTTGACAGGAAGGCTCTGGGTATGCTCGTATTTAACGATAAAAATGCGCTTACAAAGCTCCGTTCACTGATAACAGACAAAGTTGCCGACGCTATCATGTCAGAAATCCGGACCCTGAAAAAAGAGGATAAGGACGGGATAGTGATAATCGATGCACCGCTGCTGTTTGAATGCGGTCTTCACAAAATCACCGATGAAAACTGGCTCGTTTCTTCAAATATGGATGTTAGGATAAAAAGGGTCTCTGCAAGGGACGGACTTTCGGAACAGGAAATCCTGAGCAGGATCAACAGTCAGATGTCTGAAGAAGAAAAAAAGAGCCTTAGCCAGCAGGTACTGGATAATTCGGGCACTGTTGACCAGCTCAGGTTACAGATAGCCTGCCAGCTTGAGAGGATAAAAAATGAAATTCAACAAAAATGATCTGCAGGAATCCAAAGCATTTAAGATTTTACAGAAATACTGGCTGTATATTGTGGTTGCAACGGCAATGATCGTTGTTGCCATCTCCAGCATAAGCATTTATCGGGAAGAGGTGCTGGAAATAGATCCTGATGTGAATCATGTGCAGCAGGACACTCTTTATTTTGCGGCCACTTCAATAGATACCCTCAACCCGGTGGTTTCGTCATCGGAAGATACCTTTTATATATCTAAGCTCATATATAACAGTCTCTTTGACTATACAGATGATCTCAATGTGCAGCCGGAACTTGCCGAAAGCTATGAAGTAAATACAGACCGCGCTTATGTGGATATAACGCTGAAAGACGGAGTTTTGTGGCATGACGGGACAGAACTGACCGCAGGGGATGTGAGATTTACCGTAAACGCCATAAAATCATACGGTTCAGAGGGCATATATTACGAAGCTGTTTCAAAGATAAACAGTGTTACTGTGCAAGGGGACAAAACACTGAGGATATATTTCAGGAACAATACAGACTGCTCTCTGGACGCCCTGACTTTTCCGATCCTGCCGGAAGATCAGTATTCAAGCACCAGAAGCCTTATAAACACCACTGACGATTTTGAGCCTGTAGGCACCGGGCAGTACAAGTTTGCTTCGTATGACTATCTGGAAGCACTGAACCTTTCACCCAATGAACAGTACTTCGGCACAAAGGCAGCCAACAGCATAACAGTCAACATCCTGCCTGACAAGTCCCTTGCTTCCAATATGATGGAAATAAACAATGTAACCTGCTACATCGATGATACTACTGAGCGAAAATCCCTCGTGGCAGATAAGGGATTCCAGATGTATGATATCGTTTCAAACGATGTGGATTTTATAGTGTTTAATACATCAGCCGAGATCCTCAGCACGAAAGAGATGAGACAGGCATTATGCTATGCCATAGACAGGGATGAGGTGCTAAATGACGGATATATGGGCGACGGCGTCATAACCGACACCATATATTATCCCAACTTTTTGGGAGTAAGCGATACCGGTGATGTCTACTCCTATGACCGGGATAAAGCCATTGAACTGATGGCTGAGCAGGGGTACGAAGACAGCGACCTGAACGGAAAACTGGAAAACGGGGACGGCGAAGAGGTTTCACTGAACATCCTCGTAAACAGCGACAATGCCAACAGGCTGGCGGCTGCCAGGATCATAGAGGACAATCTTGAAAGCGCAGGGTTTTCGGTCACCATAACATCGGCCGACTGGGAAGAATATACTGACCTGATTGAAAGAGGAGAGTTCGATATCCTGGTCACCGGATATGAAATAGAAGCATCCTATGACCTGAGAGGATTTTTTGATGGCACCAATCCGTGGAACTATACCAATAACGATATCCTGCAGCTGGTTAACGAACTTGACAGGCTTCATACAAGCCAAGAGTATACGGCAGCTTATGAGAAGATAAAAGAAGCTCTCATTGACGAAATACCTTACTATTCACTATGTTACAGAAAAATGGGACTTGTAGGGCTTTCCACTTTTGAAGCGGATCAGCTTCCGATGTTCAACGACATCTACAGAAACTGCAATACATGGTCCTGGAGCATACAAGAGGGATAAAACATAAAAGACGAGCCGGCCGCAGGCCGGCTTTTTACAATAAAGAGATCAGAAGAGTACACAGCGGTACTGAAACAAAAAGACCCAGCGTGGATATGAGGATAGCCTTGGTGGCCAGTGCCGTGTCATTATCATATTTCTGGCTCAGCAGGGCTGACATGACAGCAACAGGCATCCCCATATCTATCAGCAGCGTCGTGTCTGCCGGATATGAAGAGGTCCATATCTTTAGTACCGCAAAGGTGATAAGGGGAGCTATCACAAGCTTCATCAGGACTGTGGCATAACAGAGCTTATCTCCGCAGAAGTCTTTGAGCTTCAAGCCTCCAAGCTGGAATCCCAGGACTATCATGGCAACCGGTGTAGTGGCGCTGGACAACATTTCAACCGGACCGGCAATGAATCCGGGAAGCTTTATCTGGAAGACAAACAAGATCAGGCCTATCACTGAACCTATGAAGCACGGGTTCAGGAAATTTTTTAACGAAAAGCCTTTTCCTTCCTCTGAGGCTTTCTGCATGATAAATATGCCGAAAGTAAAGATCAGGATATCGTTGGCCGCCTCCAGGATGGACGCATAGAAGGCTGACATTTCACCGCACATCAGTTGTACCAGCGGTATACCGATGAAGCCTGTGTTCCCGAAAACTGACATGAAGATGAAAAGGCTACGCCTCTTTCTGTCCACATTCAGACATTTTGCGGTAACAAGGCATAGAAAGCATATGATGGCAAATATGATGAGCATTTTGCCCATCATATTGCCACTTTCTTTTAAGACAGATATATCGAAGTCTATCTGCATCGCATTGATGACCATACACGGCCATGCTGCGTTTACCACAAAGGCATTGAGCCCGTTATTCTGACTTTCATTTAATATCCCTTTCTTTCTGAACACTATCCCGGGTATCATCAGGAAGAGCAGTGTCAGCAGGGAGCTGGCTGTCTGAGATATAAGCATGTTTTTCTCCGATATCAGAACGGCCCGTAATCAATGGCATTGGCAAACAGAATGATCCCGAAAGCTACTACCATCTGTATCACTGCAACTTTCCAGAAGAACTTGAGCCACTTGGTGTAATCAAGACCTGCCAGCATCATTCCGGCAAGCATGGCTCCGGAAGTCGGATAGAGGTAATTGGTTATACCGTCTGCATAACAGAAGGTAAGGGTGATCACCTGCTGGTTGATACCCAGCAGCGAAGCGAGCGGGCTGAGTATAGGCATCACTATGACAGCTTTGCCAGGGCCGGAAACGATAAAGAAATTAAATATCGTTATTGCAAGGTAGATAAGGAGCAAAGTGACCACAGGGCTTTTTCCGTCAAGCATTGTTGCCATTCCGTGAACAAGAGTGTCCACGATCATTCCCTGGTTCATCAGCAATACCACAGCGTTGGCAAGGCCTATCATAACGCACACAACCATCATCTGGCATGCGCCTTTTGTGAATTCAACACATGCATTGCTTGGGTTAAGGCGCCCGATGATGATTGCCAGTATCGTGAATATTACATACAGACCGCCTATCTGGGTGAGGGCCCATCCCAGTTTAACTGCGCCATATGCCTGCAGGACAAGTACGCCCAGGAATACAAGAAGTACGAGTTTTCTCTGCCAGGTGAAAGGAACGACTTCATCCTCCTGTACCTGGGCATTCTGGGTAAGGTATTCGTCAGCCGTAAGAGATAAATTCGGATTCTGCTTGATCTTGTTGCAGTATCTGTACAGATAGGCAAGGCATATGAAGTAGAAGATCACAAGACCTGCGAATCTGAGCCACAACCCTGAAAACAGAGGAAGTCCTGCCATGTTCTGGCATATTCCTGTTGACAATATATTTAAAAGGCCGGATGTCCATCCGATGGACAATCCAAGGAAAGCAGTAGCTGCTCCTGCCATCCTGTCATAGCCAAGGGCCATGACTACAGAAACGGTCACAGGCACAAATGGAAGGCCGCCTTCACCAAACCCTATGGCGCCCAGTGATGAGAAGGCAAGGAGGAGCAGTGCGACAACGGTAAATTCTTTGCCCTTGGAAATGGCCAATATCTTATGTATACCTGCATCCAGAGCCCCCGTAAGCTGAAGAACAGCAAGGGAACCTGCGATCAGCAGGAGGGAAGCATATGTTCCCGCGCCATTTACGAGACCGTCATGGATAGCTCCAAAGAAGTCCATGAAGCCGATAGGCGTATCATTTTCAACATAAGAGAAATCTTCCGGATTAACCACTTCTTGTCCGGTATTTTCATTTATCATGGTACCGTATTCGCCTGCCGGAAGTATGTAAGACAGGATCACTACCAGTATCATGATGGTAAATATTATGATATAAGGATATGGAAGGCTGAATCCCTTTTTCTTATTATTGCTCATTTTTCTCTCCTTTCATATAGACTGTCTGTCCTCCTACCAATGTTTCCATCACCTGTATGTTTATCAGATCGTCAGGGTCGGTGGAAAGTGGATCCCGGTCAAGGATAACAAAATCTGCGTATTTTCCCTTTTGGATGGTCCCTTTTATGTGTCCTTCACTGTTTTGTATGGCCGGATAGAAAGTGTTGGCCAAAAGAGCCTGATAGACGCTGATGCATTGATCCTTTCCAAGGGTTTTGCCGGATGCGGTTTTCCTGTTGACAGCCGCCCATATGGACATGATAGGATCCTGCGGCTGCACAGGCGTGTCAAGGTGCATGGTGCACAGTAGGCCAAGATCCATGGCAGATCCTATAGGGTTACAGTTTTCAGCCCTTTCTGGACCGAGAAATATATCGCGGAACCTGTCGCCTGCATAATATACATTGCTGCAATAAAATGAAGGGGTGATACTGTATTTTTGCATTTCCAGCAGCTGGTCTTTCCTTGCGCACTGCGCATGGACCAGTACCAGCTTCAGAGAATCATCAGGATGCTTTTGACGGACTTTTTTGTAAGCTTTTATGCATTCGTCAATGGCCGCGTCTCCGTTACAGTGGATATACATGTTATAGCCGCGGTCAGTCACCTGACTGACTGCGTCGTTAAGTCCGTCATATGATATGGCAGGGTAACCGGCAAATTGCTCATCCATGCCGGGTTCTTTCACATGATACGGTCTGGTCAGCCAGGCCGTATAAGTATTGACTGAGCCGTCAGCAAAAATTTTTCCTCCGCCTACAGAGATCATGTTTTTCACATCGTCTGACGGAATGGGAGGTGTATCTGACAGCAGGTCCTTAGGAGCAAACCAGAGAACAGACCTTATCTTCATTTTTCCTCTGCGCACGGCCTCCTCATATTGCTGAAGGTTGGCTATGGAACCTTCGTTGGCCGTAGTCACTCCGTGGGAAGCATATATATGGCTGTTGTATGCGAACGCTTCCATCTGTTCGTCAAATGTTCCGAATATGTTGAATTCCTTGTTGTTCCATACATAGAATACAGCAGATTCTTCCAATATGCCGTTTGGGATACCGTCTTTATCCCTGCGGATGACACCGCCTTCAGGATCAGGAGTATCGGCGTTTATCCCCATTATCTCCAGAGCCTTGGAATTGACCGCCATGATATGAGCCGTAACATGATTCAGTATGACTGGCCGTCCGGTGGAAACCATATCAAGCTCATGCCTGGTAGGATGGCGCATTTCACTGATGGTGGTCTGGTCGTATCCGGTACCAAGCACAGGCTTATGTTCAGGCGTAATGCTTGCCCGGTTTTTCAGCGCTTTGATATAATCTGCTATACATGTCATCGTGCCTATGGGCTTGCTCCTGAGATCCTCGTAGTACAGGGCAGTCAGACCACCTGTGCTGAAATGACTGTGGCCATCGTAAAATCCAGGCAGCATGACCTGTCCTTCAAGATCCCTGACCACTGTATCAGGACCAATATAACGGTCATAGCTGCTGGATATCCCCACATCAATGATAATGCCGTCCTGCACTGCGACCCATGATGCAGTGTCATCCTCACCGGTCATGGTGATAATTTTTCCGCCTTTTATGATAGTATCGGCGTATAAATGCGTTTTCATTGTTAACCTCCTTTCTTTTAACAGGAGATTAATGCAAGTATTATGCCTGCTTTAAAACTTCATCGCACGAAAATGCCTGAAACCATTAAAAAAGCAATGTAAAATTTTTATTTTAAAATACAGTACGGTTAAAATATAAATTTTGAAAAAAGAAAAACGGAAATAAAAATTTACAAAAAAGTAAAATTTCATTTCCGTTTGTAAATTATAATTTACATCAACCGATGTTACAGCTCAAGTATTTCTTCGTATCTCTTCAGGCATTTCCTGGATTTTTCGGGCATTTTTTCTCTGAGCTTCATCAGCAGTATGTCACAAAAATACATGGAAAGGATGCAGGAGTTATAAAATGTGTTAAGAGAGTTTTTCACCTTGATATAATTGGAAATGCCGTGATACCGGGCTGTGATATCGGAATCGGTTATCAGGAATACGCCTGTCCCGTTTTTTCGGGCAAAGTCGGTGATCCAGAATTCATCTCTCTGAACATTGGGAAAAGAGGCGACGATCAGAAAATCATCAGGTGTCATGTTCATTATCTTTTGCTTCATTCCCAGGCCTTCTTCAAATATGGCAGCGGTCTTTATGCCGAGAAGGGGGAAGTAATTGCTCAGATACTGGACTATGATCCTGTCGCCGCCGATACCGAACAGATAAACGGTGTCTGCGCCTGCAATGTCCGATGCAAGCTTTTCGATGAGTTTAAGGTCCATATCCTGGGTGAAAACCTTGATGTCATTTCCGATCTTCTGGAGATACTGGCCGATCAGATTATCGTCTACCTTTTCGGGCATGGAAAGAGAAATGCTGTAAGGTCTCCTGACATTGCCGAGTTCAGATCTTATCTGATCGCGTATCTGGAGAAATCCGCTGTAACCTATATGCTTGGCAAAACGGACCACCATGGAACTGCTCACATGGGAATGGCCTGCAAGTTCCTTGCACGACATGGCAGGTATCTCACTGTAATTATCAACTATATATTTTGCGACTTTCTGTTGGCCGGAAGAAAAGCTGTCCAGCTTATCGATTATTTTATCATATAATTTATCTGACATAAATGTGCTCCTTTCAGATGGTGATATCTATTATAGACCAGTACAGACCGTTCTGGAAGAAGTTTTTAAAAGTTGCAAAAAAAATATTGTAAAATGCATTCCTTTTATGGTATCATAGTATCGTTATTCAAGCCGGCGTGATGGAATTGGCAGACGTGCAGGACTCAAAATCCTGTGGTGGCGACACCGTATGGGTTCGACCCCCATCGCCGGCACCATCGTTATAAGATAACGACAACAGAATCGCAAGGGAGGAAAAACGGAATATGGGTTCTTTTGTAAGTTTACTGCCGTTGATCGTTCTTATCATCGCAATGTATTTTCTGATGATAAGGCCTCAGAGAAAAAAGGATAAACAGATCCAGGAAATGAGGAGCAGCCTGCAGGTCGGCGATGAGATCGTGACCATCGGAGGGATCTGCGGAAAGATAGTCAAGACTAAGGATGAGACTATCGTTATACAGGTCGGAGCTGACAAAGTCAAGTTCGAGATGATGAGATGGTCTGTTTCATCTGTTACTAATCCTAGCCACAAGCCTCGCAAAGATGAAGCTGCGGCAGTGGAAGAAGAGGAAGCCAAAAAGGTTAAACCGAAAAAACTCAAAAGATCTTCTGCTGTTGAAGAAGCTGCTGAGGAACAGTCAGTACAGGACGAGCCTGCAAAGAACGAAGTACCGGCCGAAAATGACAACGCCGAGGAAACAGTTGCTGCAGAGCAGGTCAAAGCTGAAGAATAAAGATACGGGACATAGTAAGATCAAGCCGTTGCCCTTGCAGGTTAACGGCTTTTGTTTTTTCTTGCTGCAATGGCGTATATTTACTTTTAGCTTGTAAGTATGCAAAAAAAGTAGTACAATATAATGTAAACTAAAATGCCAGTATTATGGATAAAGTGAGGTTTTTTCCTATGAATCAGACTATCAGGCGGGTACTTGCCATAATAGTGCTCGCTGTAACTGTTTTTGCATGGTATATCAGCATATTTGGAATAGGATCCATGTCCTCTGCCAAAGATGCTTTAAAATACGGACTTGATATAAACGGCGGAGTCTATGTGGTAATGGAAGCTCAGACAGATCTCGAAGGCGAAGAACTCAGGAGCCTTATGGATCAGACAAGAGCCGTCATAGATAACAGGGTGAACCAGATGGGTGTCGCCGAGTCATCGGTCACAATAGAGGGAAGCAACAGGATAAGAGTGGAGATCCCGGGTGCGGAAGATGCCCAGGAGGCCATCGACGCCATAGGCAGGACCGCCCAGCTCAGGTTTGTGCTTGCCGATGGAAGTCTCGTAGTAGACGGGAGCAATGTGCGCGATGCACAGATAGCCACAGATGGCGCTTATTACAAGATAGAACTGGAATTTGACGATGAGGGCGCCACACTTTTTGAAGAGGGGACCCGAAAGGCTCTCAGCGGCGAAGTTGAATCCACCATAGACGGAGTCTATCCTAACCAGATCGCAATAGTACTGGATGATGAGATAATAGTCCATCCTGATGTACAGCAGGTCATAAGCGGCGGACATTGTGAGATAACTGGCAATTATTCAAGAGAGGAAGCCTCGACTACTGCGGCGCTCATCAGAGGCGGCGCACTGCCAGTGGATCTGGTGGAGGTGCAGTCATCTGTACAGGCTGCTTCAGTGGGCGCAGATGCCCTGGATAAGTCCATTATCGCAGGAGCGATAGGAATAGGGCTGGTGTTTGTCCTCATGCTGATATTTTACGGCCTTCTGGGACTCATGGCGGACATTGCCCTCATGCTTTATGTGGCAATGTTCATATGGTCCATGTCGCTGATGGATGTGGTCCTGACCCTTCCTGGGATAGCGGCGCTCATCCTTTCCATAGGTATGGCCGTTGATGCCAATGTAATAATCTTTTCAAGGATAAAAGAGGAAATCTGTGCCGGAAAGTCAATAAGAGTAGCGGTGAATGCAGGGTTCAAGAACGCCCTTTCAACTGTGCTAGATGCCCAGATAACCACGCTGATAGCAGCGGTCGTCCTTTATGAAGTAGGGACCACATCTGTCAAGGGATTCGCCTTGACTCTGATGATCGGTATCATCATAAGCATATTTACCGCTGTAATAATAACTCACCTGTTCATGTCGCTGATAGCTGAAAGCAGGAGGTTTGCGAAGAACAGATATTTCGGCGTCAATGATGACGGCACCCCAAGACAGTTCCTTCATAAGACTTTTGCATTTATCAGGCACAGAAAAGTATTCTATGGAGTAAGCATAGCCATAATGGCAGTGGGTCTCATCTTTGGTGCAGTGCGGGGGTTAAATTATGGGATAGACTTTACCGGAGGCACCATGATCCAGCTTGAACTACACGAGCAGGTACCCATCAGCCGTGTAGAACAGGCCATTGCAGAATATGACCTGGACCCGTCAATAATATATTCAGGGGAGAACAACACCCAGGTGGTCATAAAGACTACCAGCTTTCTGGATAACCAGCAGAGAGGGGAAGTTATAGACACCCTCAGTGAGACATTCCAGCTGACAGACGGTGATATCCTGGCTTCTGAGCAGTTCGGACCGTCTGTAGGGAATGAGCTGAAGACCAATGCTGTGATCGCCGTTCTGATAGCATCCGCAGGAATGCTCATATATATAATTTTCCGTTTCAAATCGTGGAAGTACGGATTTTCGTCCATTGCCGGAGTGGTGCATGATGTATTGATAGTACTGTCATTTTATGCAATTTTCGGGTTTACGGTCAATAATCCGTTTATCGCAGCCATACTGACACTGGTCGGATATTCGATAAATGATACCATAGTCATCTTTGACAGGATAAGAGAAAACGAACGGATCAACAAAAAAACAAGCTTGGAATCGAACATAGACAACAGTATAAACAGCACTCTAAACCGTACCATAATGACATCCCTGACCACATTTGTTGTCATGATCCCGCTGTGCATAATGGTATCCGAATCCATAAGGGAGTTTATCATTCCGCTCATGATAGGCATAGTGGTGGGATGCTATTCCTCCATATTTGTTTGCAGTCCGATGTACTATGACCTCAACAGGAACAGTACAGGCTCAAAATATTTAAGACAGACAAAAAAGGCAAAGAAGCAAAAAAAATAACACAGCCTTCAGGAGTTATATCAGATGAAGACAAAAGCTCAGTTTTTAGAAGAAATACTGAATATCAATCCCAAATACAACGCCGGGCTTATCGGGAAAGCCTACGACAAAGGCAGACAGCTTCATGACGGACAGCTGCGAAAGAGCGGAGAACCGTATTTTGTCCATCCCATAAGCGTTGCGGTCATTCTTGCACAGCTTGGCATGGACGATGCGACACTGATCGGCGGGCTTTTGCATGATGCCGTGGAGGATACAGAATACACCAGAGAAGAACTGGTAGCCGATTTTGGTGAAGAGATCGCGCTCCTCGTTGACGGTGTGACAAAACTGGGTACCATTAAATTTGAATCAAAAGAAGAAATACAGGCTGAAAATTTCAGGAAAATGTTCCTGGCAATGTCCAAGGATATAAGAGTCCTCATAATCAAACTGGCCGACCGGCTCCATAACATGCGGACCATCGAATATATGAGACCTGAAAAGATAGAGGAAAAATGCAAGGAAACCCTTGAGATCTATGCTCCCCTTGCAAGCCGTCTGGGTATTTCAACAGTAAAGTTCGAGCTGGAGGACATAGCTCTCAGATATCTGCATCCCAAAGAATTCAGTGAGCTAAAGGAAAAAGTAAACGAAAAGATGGCTCAGAGGGAGGAAACCATCGAGGTTGTCATCCATGAGATAAAAGAAGCCCTCGATGACATGGATCTTCAGTATGACATATACGGAAGAGCCAAACATTATTACAGCATTTACAAAAAAATGAAGTTCCAGAATAAACAGCTTGACGAGATCTTTGACCTTATTGCTGTAAGGATAATCGTCAACACCATCAAAGAGTGCTATGCTGTGCTGGGTATCGTCCACACCATGTGGAAGCCTATACCCGGAAGGTTCAAGGACTATATTGCCATGCCTAAGCCGAACATGTATCAGTCTCTTCATACTACGGTAATAGGAGATAACGGGGAACCGTTTGAGATACAGATTAGGACACACGAGATGCATGAGGTGGCAGAGTATGGTATCGCTGCGCACTGGAAATATAAAGAAGGAGATACTTCCGGCAAAAATTCCAGCGATGATATAAAACTTGCCTGGCTCCGTCAATCCCTTGAATGGCAGCAGGACATCAATGACCCGAAGGATTTTCTTGAGACAATGAAGATGGATCTGTTTGCAAGCCAGGTGTTTGTATTCACTCCGAAGGGTGATGTCATTGAACTGCCGGCAGGCTCTACCCCGCTGGATTTTGCCTTTAAGATACATTCTGCCATAGGATGCAAATGTGTGGGCGCAAGAGTTAACGGTAAAATGGTTACAATCGACCACACTCTCCAGAACGGAGACATAGTAGAGATCGTGACCTCCGCCAATTCCAGCGGCCCAAGCGTTGACTGGCTGCGCATAGCAAAAAGTTCCAATGCCAGGAACAAGATAAGGAGCTGGCTCAAAAAAGAAAACAAATCAGATAACATAGAAAAAGGCAAAGATTTACTTGATAAGACCATCAGAAAAAAAGGATATGATCCTGCTTTGTGCGCAAAGTCTGCATATATAAACAGAGCAATGAAGGCAATGAATTTTGCCAGCGCCGACGAAGGATTTGCACAGCTGGCCAACGGCGGGACATTGATGAGCAAGTTCTGCAACCTGCTGTTTTCCTACTATAATGAGGACAAGAAAGCTGAAACAAAGACTGACGAATCTGTTCTCGAAGACATCAAAGCCGCAGAGGAAAAAAAGCAGAAGAGACCGGACAAGAACAAGGACAATCCGGGCGTCATAGTAAAAGGCGCCGACAACCTCATGATAAAGCTGGCAAAATGCTGCAACCCTGTTCCTGGAGACGATATAATAGGTTTTATCACCAAAGGAAGAGGAATATCCGTACATCGCTGCGATTGCTCCAACATAAGGAACCTGCCTGAAAGGGAAAAAGCCAGGTTCATAGATGTCGAATGGGAAGATCTCAAAGTCGGAAAATCATACGATGCCGAAATATGTATCGAAGGCAGCGACAGAAAAGGGATACTTTCGGATATTTCAAGGGTATGTGAAGACATGGACATACATCTTTCCGGTGTCAATGCAAAGACGGGCAAAGACGGAAGCCTGTCAATGACAATAACCCTTTCCATTTCCAGCACGCAGGAAATGCAGAAAGTATTCAGGAACCTGAGGAATATAGACGGTATCACTCATGTTTTCAGGGCAAAATCTTAGGAGGAAGAATGAGAGCTGTAGTTCAGAGGGTTACAGAGGCCGATGTCACTGTGGAAGGACAGGTTACCGGAAAAATAGATAAGGGACTGATGGTCCTGCTTGGAGTTGAAGAAGGGGATACTGACAGTGATGCCCGCTATATGGCCGAAAAGACAGCAGGACTGAGGATATTTGAGGACGAGGACGGTAAGATGAACCTTTCCGTAACGGATATCGGCGGAAAGATACTTGCAGTCTCCCAGTTCACATTGCTTGGAGATGCCAGAAAGGGCAAACGGCCAAGCTTTGTAAGAGCTGCAAAGCCGGAGGAGGCAAACAGGCTATATAGAAAATATATTGAGGAGATAAATGAACTGGGTGTTGAAACCCAGGAAGGGATATTCAGGGCCCAGATGATGGTCAGGATATATAATGACGGTCCGGTGACCATATTGCTGGACAGCAAAAAAACTTTCTAAAATACGGAGTAAAGACATTATGAAGATAAGGCATTATTTCACAGGCCCTCTGCAGGTGAACACATATCTTGTTTACGATGAAAAGGCCAAAAAGGGATTTATCGTTGATCCGGGCGGATATGAACAGGCTCTGACAAGAGACGCAGAAAACGGCGGTATCGCTGTTGAATATATAATCCTCACCCACGGCCACGGCGATCATATAGGAGGAGTTGAAGCTTTTAAGAAAGATTTTCCTGATGCAAAAGTCGTTGCCTGCGCTGACGAAAAAGAACTTCTGTCAAATGGCGATCTTAACAGCTCCGCGGAGATGTTCGGATATCCTGTCACCATAGACGCTGATATTTATGTCAGGGATAAAGACAAGCTGGATGTGGGTGACATGACATTAAATATAATGCAGACACCGGGACATACAACAGGCGGGATATGCATATATGTGCCAGGCGTCCTCTTCAGCGGTGATACGCTTTTCTGCCGTTCGATCGGAAGAACGGATTTTTACGGAGGAGATTTCAGGCAGCTGATAAACTCAATCAAAGACAAACTGTTCTATCTGCCGGATGATACTCTTGTGCTGCCGGGACATATGGGACAGACTACCATCGGAGACGAAAAAAGAGGAAACCCTTTTGTATAATATCCTGATCGAAAATATAAAAGATAAATACGATTACAACGAACTTATAAAGATTTTCCTCAGACCGGATCAGTACAGGCTTTTTACTGAAGATGAACCTGAAAGCCCGGCAGGATGCGACGATGTATCAATAGTATTTAATGAACACGACTTCGGCAGCAAAGACCACATCAAGAGGGAAATCTACAAAGGACTCAGCCAGCTGACGGGACTGCGGCCGCCGTGGGGCATCCTTACAGGCGTAAGGCCGGTAAAGCTGACAGGAGAACTTTTTGAAAAACTGGGCAGTGAGAAAGCAGTAACAGACAAACTGACAGGATATTATCTCCTGAGTGAAGAAAAAGCCCGGCTGCTTACGGATGTGTACCGCTACCAGCAGGAAACCTGCGGCGATCCGCCTGAAAATTCTGCTGGACTTTATATAGGCATACCGTTTTGTCCGACCAGGTGTCTGTACTGCTCCTTTACCTCAAATCAGGAGGGTCCGGGGGAAATAGAGGCATATCTTGACGCTCTGTACCGTGAAATAGAATATGCCGGCAGGGCAGCCAAAGACAGGAACATGCTCATAGAATCAGTATATGTAGGAGGAGGCACTCCCACTACCCTGACATGGCAGCAGCTGGACACCCTCATCAGACGGGTACAGGACGCTTTTGACCTTTCCAGCACAAAGGAATTTACAGTAGAAGCCGGACGACCTGACACCATAACGGAAGACAAACTTGCTGTACTTATGGACAGAGGGATAGACAGGATCAGCATAAATCCCCAGACCATGAAGGATGAAACCCTTGAGCTGATCGGCAGGTCCCACAAAGCTGATGATATCAGGAAAGCCTTTGGCCTTGCTCAGGAAACGGGAGACTTTATCATCAACGCTGACCTGATAGCAGGGCTGCCGGGAGAAGATAAAGAAGATTTTGAAAGCTCCCTGAGGGAGATGATAGGACTGGGGCCGCAGAACATAACAGTCCACACACTTGCGGTCAAAAAAGCTTCAAGGCTCATCGAAAAAGCCCCTGATTATCACTACGACCATGGAACCGCAGTGCAGGATATGCTGGCTGCAGGAAAGGAAATGCTGTCCCGGGCTGGATACAGGCCATATTACCTTTACCGTCAGAAGCATATGGCCGGAGCTTTGGAAAATGTGGGCTACTGCAAGGGCAACACGCCGAGCGTATATAACATAAGGATAATGGAAGAAAAACAGGATATCTTGGCTTTGGGCGCCGGCGGGATAAGCAAAAGGTATTATCCTGCCGAGAACAGACTGGAACGGGTGCCCAATGTGTCCAATTACAGGGTATATATAGACAGGCTGGATCAAATGATATCCAGAAAAAATAACAATTTTTTTGGGGAGGTATGAGAAAGTGTTGACAAATGCACCTAAGGGAACCAAGGACATGCTGCCTGAACAGGCATATAAATGGCACTATGTAGAAGAAAAATTTGCCGATATTTGCCGAAAATACGGTTTTAAAGAAATAAGGACTCCCATGTTTGAACATACGGAAGTATTTCAGAGGGGAATCGGCGACACTACAGATGTGGTCCAGAAAGAAATGTACACTTTCAACGATCACGCCGGCAGGAGCATAACACTGAAGCCGGAAGGCACCTCCGGAGCCGTCAGGGCATTCATAGAACACAAGCAATATGCGGAGGTACAGCCGACCAAATATTATTATGACACTGACTGTTTCAGATACGAAAAGCCTCAGTCAGGCCGCCTGAGACATTTCCACCAGTTCGGCATAGAAGTGTTCGGAACTTCCAACATGCTGGCCGATGCAGAAGTCATCTGCCTGGCCAACGATTTTCTGACCGATCTGGGTGTAAAAGAAATAGAACTGAGGATAAACAGCGTAGGCTGTCCTGAATGCCGGGCCAAATACAGACAGGCTCTCAAAGACTTTATAAAGCCGAGATATGATGAACTCTGCGGCACCTGCAAGGACAGGTACGAAAGAAACCCCATGAGGATACTGGACTGCAAGTCTGAGATCTGCCAGGGCATAGTCAAGGATGCTCCTCGGATGCTGGACTATCTCTGCGATGACTGCCGGCAGGCTTTTGAAGAACTAAAGACAAATCTCACCTCAATGGGTATAGGATACACCGTAGATCCTAATATCGTAAGGGGGCTGGATTATTATACCAAAACTGCCTTTGAATTTGTTACCACCAAGATAGGCGCTCAGGGCACCGTCTGCGGAGGCGGCAGATACGACCACCTGATAGAAGAACTGGGAGGACCTCCGATCCCCGGCGTTGGCTTTGGACTTGGGATCGAGCGGCTGCTGCTCCTGATGGACGCCAACGAAGCATATTTTCCTGAGGACCAGGGAGTGGAAGTCTTTATCGCCGTCATGGGCGAGAGAGCCAAGTCATTCGGACTGAAGCTGTGCAGAGAAATGAGGCAGAAAGGCATAGTTGCCGAGATGGACACTCTGGCAAGAAATATCAAGGGACAGTTCAAATATGCCGACCGCCTCAACGCCAGATACACGCTGGTCATCGGAGATAACGAGCTGGATAAGGGAGTAGTATCCTTAAAAGATATGGCCGCATCATCCCAGAGAGAAGTCGCCATAGAAGATATATACAAGGAAATCAACAGATAAACAGGAGAACGAAACATAAATGAGCGCATTATTTAAGAGAACTCACATGTGCGGTGAGCTTAACCTGTCAGATGAAGGCAGCCAGGTCGTTCTTAACGGATGGGTAGCCAAACAGAGAAATCTGGGCGGACTGATATTTGTCGACCTGAGAGACAAAACAGGCATAGTCCAGGTTACATTCGACGATTCCATACCGCAGGAGCTCTTTGAAAGGGCAGATTCCCTCAGAAGCGAATATGTGATAGGCGTTAAGGGAACCGTAAGGGAAAGAAGTTCCAAAAATGCCAACCTGAGCACCGGAGACATAGAGGTTTTTGCCGATGATCTCGTCATATATTCCAAGGCGGATACTCCGCCTATCTATATCAAGGACGACGACAATGTAGACGATAATCTCAGGCTCAAATACAGATATCTGGACCTGAGAAAGGTCAAAATGCAGAGGAACCTGACTTTCCGCCACAAGGTGGTAAAGCTGGCAAGGGATTATTTTGACAATAACGGCTTCACGGAAGTTGAAACTCCAATGCTCATCAAGTCCACCCCAGAGGGAGCCAGAGACTATATCGTGCCGAGCAGAGTTTTTCCGGGATCGTTCTACGCCCTGCCTCAGTCGCCGCAGCTGTTCAAGCAGCTCCTGATGGTAGGCGGCACTGACAGATACATGCAGGTGGTAAAGTGCTTCAGGGACGAAGACCTGAGAGCTGACCGACAGCCGGAATTTACCCAGATAGACCTGGAGATGTCCTTTGTGGATATGGACGATGTCATCACCATGCAGGAAGGCTTCCTCAAAAAGCTCTTCAGGGAGCTGATGGACATAGACATAGAAACTCCGCTGCCTAGACTGACCTGGCAGGAAGCCATGGAAAGATACGGATCCGACAAACCGGACACCAGATTTGGATTTGAGCTGAAAAAACTCAACCATGTGGTCGCAGGCTGCGGATTCAAGGTGTTCACAGACGCACTGGAAAAGGGCGGAGATGTACGCGGTATCTGCATAGACGGAGGAAGCGCCCATTTCAGCCGCAAAGACATAGACAAGCTGACAGAAAGCGCCAGGAGCTACGGTGCCAAAGGCCTTGTATGGATAAGAGTCAATGAGGATGAGATCAATTCATCCGTCAATAAATTTTTCGACCAGGAGCAGCTGAAGGAAATAGCAGCCGTATTTGAGGCAAAAGCCGGAGACCTGATACTGATCGTTTCTGACAGGGCCAAGGTGGTATTCGATACCTTAGGTTTCCTGAGACGGGAGATCGCCGGCAGGATGGGACTGCTGGACGATAAAGAATATAAACTGCTCTGGGTAGTGGACTTCCCGCTCTTTGAAAAAGATGACGAGACAGGAGAACTGAAAGCCATGCATCATCCGTTCACTTCACCTAAGCCTGAGGACATCCCGATGCTGGACAGCGCTCCGGAAAAAGTCAAAGCCAACGCTTATGACATCGTGCTCAACGGAGTGGAACTGGGCGGCGGTTCAATCAGGATACACGACCGGGAGCTCCAGTCCAAGATGTTCGACATACTGGGGCTGACAAAGGAAGAATGTGAAGAAAAGTTTGGCTTCCTCATCGAAGCTTTCAAATACGGAGCACCTCCTCACGGAGGCCTGGCTTACGGCCTTGACCGACTGGTAATGCTCCTTTTGGGCGAGCCTTCCATAAGAGAAGTCATGGCCTTCCCTAAGAACCAGAATGCCCAGTGTCTGGTCAGCGAAGCCCCTGCACCGGTCGATAAAGCTCAGCTCGATGAGCTTGGAATAGATATATCTGAAAAGGAGTAACTCCACCTGCGAAAAGGAGACAGTCATGGCAAGATACTGCGCCGCCTGCGGCAAGAAGATCTCACCTTTTGAAAATCCATACGAAATGGAATATTCCGGTCATGTATTCTGCAGCGACTGCGGAAAGACCGTATCGGAACTTCTTATGATCGGACAGCTTAAATCAACCTATGATGATCCTGCAGAAAAATGGGAGAGGTTTTCTTCAGCTCTTGAACAGACAGCTTTTGATAAAGATGTAAGAGATGTGATAAAAAACGAGTTCAGTCACATTGTTGCAGCTGTACCGGATAATTTCGTTTCTTTAACGAACATATACGCAAACACCTTTGATGAATGTAAGGAAGCCGTGATAAGAGCCGGCAGGACCATAGGAGATCTGAGGTTTTCGGCAGTCGCCGCTGACAGACAGGACTTGAGAGCCGAGGTGTTTACATTTTACGGACATTCCGTAATGTTGGAGATCTCCGCGTTTCTGACGGCGGTAGTCACAGGAGGCGACGGAGATGTCACGACCGTCCGGATCGGGGGAGCCGATTATATAGGTATCCTGGATGTGGAAAGGATGAAGGGCAACGCTCCAAGCAGATTCGTGAAGGCTCTGGAGGCAGAGGGTCTGACCAGATTGAAGCCGCGGACAGGCGTTCTGGGCGGTACTTTCGACCCTGTGCATCTGGCTCATGTGGCACTGGCAAAAGCTGCCATAGAAGAAGCGCACCTTGACAGGCTCATCATCATGCCTGCCAGGATACAGCCATTTAAGTTCGGAAAGAAAATAGCGGAAGATCATCACAGAAAAGCTATGGCTGAGCTTGCATTTGAGGGAAATGAAAAAATAGAAGTTTCAGATTACGAACTGGCGCAACCGGGTATATCCTATACCATAAACACTTTGGAACACCTGAAGGAAATTTATCCTGATAATGAACTGTTTTTCATATGCGGAACAGATTCTTTTCTGGAAATGGAAAAGTGGAGGATGGGAGAAGATATCATTAAGGATTTTTCTCTTGCAGTCAGCGTCAGGCCCGGTTACAGACAGGAAGAACTATGCAGGAAGATTTCAGAATATGAAAAAAAATATGCAGCCCACATCATCAGGATCAATGCACAGATGCCACCCATATCATCGACGGCAGTCAGAGAACGGCTCCGTCAGGGAAAAGCAATAGCCGATCTCGTACCAAAAGAGGTTGAAAGGTATATAATCGAAAATGGATTGTATAGATAGCATAAAAAAGTATATAGATAAAAATCTGTCTGAAAAAAGAAGAAACCACACATACGGAGTACGGGACACAGCCCTGAAGCTGGCCGATAAATACGGATGTGACAAAGAGAAAGCTGAAAAGGCCGCTCTGCTCCATGACATTTTCAGAGGTGTCAGCCCCGATGTCCTCAATTACCATGTGAGACATCTGGGACTTGACAGCAGATATGTCAACGACGCAAACCTTGCCCACGGTCCTGTGGCTGCCCAGGTGATACAGAGGGACTTCGGCATAAAAGACCAGGATATAATAAATGCTGTAAGATATCATACGACAGGCAGGGACGGTATGAGCCTGCTTGAAAAGATAATCTATATCGCTGACGCCATAGAACCGGGCAGGACATATCCGGGGGTAGACGATATAAGAAAACTGGCGGCAACAGACATTGACGCTGCATGCCTTGCGTCCATAAACAAGACCATTGATTATGTTACTTCACAGGGGAAATACCTGGATGGAGAAACCATAGAAGCGAAAAAATTTTTTGAAAGAGAGATAAAGCAAAAGGAGAGAGCAGATGACAAATAAAGATTATGCACTGCTGGCAGGGAAATTCCTTTCAGACAAAAAGGCCAAAGACATAGTTATCATCGACATTCAGGGTAAAGCCACATTTGCCGATTATTTCGTGCTGTGTTCCGGCACATCTGAAAGACAGATAAACACGCTTGCCGATCAGCTGGAAGACGCCATGTATGATAAGGGTCTGGAAGTGCGGGCCATAGAGGGTAAAAATGCTTCCGGATGGATACTTATGGATTTCGGGGATATGATAGTAAACCTGTTTACAGAGGAAATGAGAGAAAAATACAGCATAGAGAAGGTCTGGGGAGACTGCCAATTCATCGAAGTGGAGGAATAAACCAATAAAATGAAAGAAAGATATGATTTCAAAGAAATAGAAAAAAAGTGGCAAAAATACTGGGAAGAAAACAAGTGCTTCAAAACTGAAGAAGATGAATCCAAGAAAAAATATTACTGCCTTGAGATGTTCCCTTATCCTTCCGGAAAGCTCCACATGGGCCATGTGAGGAACTATTCCATAGGTGATGTGGTGGCAAGATTTAAAAAGATGGAAGGCTATAATGTGCTCCACCCGATGGGATGGGATTCCTTCGGCCTGCCGGCAGAAAACGCCGCCATCAAGCACGGTATCCATCCAAGCATATGGACCTGGGAAAACATAAAGGAGATGAGGAACCAGCTCAAAGAACTGGGGCTGTCATACGATTGGGACAGGGAAGTAGCCACATGTCATCCTGATTACTATAAATGGATGCAGTGGATATTCATACAGTTTTATAAGAGAGGACTGGCCTACAAAAAAGAAAATCCGGTAAACTGGTGTCCGAGCTGCCAGACCGTACTGGCCAACGAACAGGTCGTTGACGGCTGCTGCGAAAGGTGTAAGACTCCGGTTGGAAAGAAAAACCTTTCCCAATGGTATCTGAAGATAACCGATTATGCTGAAAGGCTCCTGGACAATCTGGATAAGCTGGACGGCTGGCCGAACAAAGTCAAAGTCATGCAGCGCAACTGGATCGGAAAATCCGTAGGCGCCGAAGTTGATTTTAAGATCAAGGACAGAGACGAGACTCTGACCGTATTTACCACAAGGGTAGATACCATCTACGGAACGACTTATATGGTGCTGGCGCCGGAATACCCTACTGTCCTGGACATGGTAGAAGGTACTGAATACGAAAAACCGGTAAAAGACTATATCGAAAAAGTCGAACACATGAACGACATAGAGAGGACCTCTACGACCAACGAAAAGACCGGCGTTTTCATAGGAAAATACGCCATCAATCCGTTCACCAAGAAAGAGATCCCTATCTATATATCAGACTATGTACTCATGGGCTACGGAACAGGAGCAGTTATGGGCGTTCCTGCCCATGACCAGAGGGACTTTGAATTTGCCACCAAATTCGGTCTCGACATCATTCCTGTCGTTGATCCCGGAGATCCGGACATAGACCTGAACAACCTTAAAGCTGCCTGCGCCGCTGAAGGTACTCTTATCAATTCGGGCGAGTTCAACGGCATGAACAACAAAATGGCCATCGAGAAATTTATCGAACTGGTCGAAAAAGAAGGTATAGGCAAAAGGACAGTAAATTACAGGCTCAGGGACTGGCTCATCTCCAGACAGCGTTACTGGGGTACTCCTATCCCTATGATCTACTGCGATACCTGCGGCTGGGTTCCGGAAAAAGAGGAAAACCTTCCTGTGATGCTTCCTACGGATGTTGAATTTACAGGAAAGGGAGAATCACCTCTGACCACTTCCAAAGAATTTGCCCAGGCTGTCTGCCCTGTATGCGGCAGGCCGGCAAAAAGAGAGATGGATACCATGGATACCTTCCTCGATTCTTCATGGTATTTTCTCAGATACTGCGACCCTAAGAATGACAAGGCCCCGTTCGACCCTAAAAAGGCTGCCTACTGGATGAATGTGGATCAATATATCGGAGGAGTAGAACACGCCATCCTTCACCTGATGTATTCGAGATTCTTCCAGATGGCCTTCTACGACATGGGCCTGGTAAAGGACGAGGAGCCTTTCCGCAACCTCCTCACTCAGGGCATGGTAAACAAAGACGGCAAGAAGATGTCCAAATCCATCGGCAATGTGGTAAGCCCTGAGGAAATAATCGCCAAATACGGCGCTGATACGGCAAGACTGTTCATCCTGTTTGCGGCTCCGCCTGACAGAGAACTGGACTGGTCCGATGCCGGAGTTGAGGGAAGCTACAGGTTCCTCAACAGAGTATACCGCCTCATATATGAGATAAAAGCAAAATATCCGGATATGCCTCAGGCCTTTGAAGTAAAAACAGAGGCTGACAAGAATCTCAACTTTGTGCTGAACTATACCATAAAGAAAGTCAGCGAAGACGCAGGCGGAAGATTTAACTTCAATACCGCTATCAGCTCGATCATGGAGCTGGTAAATGAAATGTACAAATATAAGGAACAGGATCAGGTGAACCCAGGACTGCTGGGCAAAGCCGCCAAGAACCTGATACTTATATTGTCGCCATTTGTGCCTCACATCTGCGAGGAAATGTGGGAACATATGGGAGAGACCAAGTCCGTTACTGCCATGCGCTGGCCGGAATATGATGAGAGCGCCCTCGTAAAAGATACTGTAGAGGTAGTAGTGCAGATCAACGGAAAAGTAAAAGATAAAATAGTTGTCTCCGCCGACGCGGACAAAGGACAACTGGAAAAGATAGCGTTGGAGAACGACAAGATCAAGAGACTGTTAGAAGGAAGATCAGTGGTAAAGGTAGTAGCGGTACCGGGCAGACTGATAAATATTGTAGTAAAATAAAGACAGAAAAAATGACAACAGAATATTGAGACAACGTTTATCTTTTCATAAACATTAGAAAAGGACGGAAAATTTATGAGAAGAAAAACAACAAAAGGAAAGAAACTGCCTAAGCTCAAAGTCATTCCAATAGGAGGGCTCAATGAGATCGGAAAAAACATGACCCTCCTTGAATACGATGACCAGATACTGATAATCGACTGCGGCTTAAGCTTTCCGGAAGACGAGATGTACGGAATAGATATCGTAATACCGGATTTCAGCTATGTGGTGGAAAACAGGGAAAAGATCGTGGGTATGGTAATAACCCATGGGCATGAGGACCACATAGGCGCCATTCCTTACCTGCTCAAAAAGATCAAGCTTCCAATCTACGGGACCAAGCTTACTTTGGGACTGGTAGAGAACAAGCTGAAGGAACACAGGATAAAGGGCGACCTGAGGACCATAAAAGCAGGTGACAAGATCAAGCTGGGATGTTTCAACATTGAAACCATCAGGACGACCCATTCCATTGCTGACTCCATATGTCTGGCCATAGATACGCCGGCCGGGATGATCTTCCATACAGGAGACTTTAAGATCGACTATACTCCTGTAGACGGTGAACCCATTGATTTCTGCCGTCTGGCTGAGCTGGGCAAGAAGGGCGTCACCCTGATGATGTGCGACAGCACCAATTCAATAAGGCCGGGATATACCGCCTCTGAAAAGGTGGTCGGACAGACCATAGAAAATATTTTCAGGACTTCCAATTCGAGGATAATAATAGCCACTTTCTCATCCAATGTCCACAGAGTGCAGAGGATAATAGAAAACGCCGTAAAGATGGGCCGCAAGGTGGCTATCTCCGGACGGAGCATGGAAAATGTGGTAGCGCTGGCCCTTGAACTGGGATATCTGGACATTCCTGCAGGAACGCTGGTAGATCTGAAGATGACAAGAAACATCCCGGATAACAAACTGGTCATCATTACCACAGGAAGCCAGGGAGAGCCGATGTCGGCTCTTGCCAGGATAGCCTCCGGCGACCATAAAGCTGTCAAGCTGAAAAAAGGAGACATGGTCATACTTTCTTCCACACCTGTGCCGGGTAACGAAAAGACCGTGTCAAATGTAGTCAACAAGCTGTTTGAAAAGGGAGCAGAGGTTATCTATTCCGATATCGCCGATATCCATGTGTCGGGACATGCGTGTCAGGAAGAACTGAAACTGATCCACTCCCTCATAAAACCTAAATTCTTCATGCCGGTACACGGCGAATACAGGCACCTGATACAGCACAAGAGGATAGCTGAGGGCCTGGGCATGAAGAAAGAAAATATCTTTATACTGGAAAACGGAGATGTGCTCAATGTGACCAAACGCAAGGCCGAGATAGAAAGACAGCAGGTCGAAGCAGACGCCATACTGGTAGACGGTCTGGGCGTAGGAGATGTGGGCAACATCGTCCTCAGAGACAGAAAACTCCTGTCCGAATCCGGACTTATAATCGTAGTGGCAGCCATCGACAAAGCCACTCAGACCGTAGTATCCGGACCGGACATAATATCAAGAGGCTTCGTATATGTGAGGGAAAACGAACATCTCATGGAAGAAGCCCGCAAGGTGGCCGAAGAAGCCCTTGAGAAATGTCAGAGAAGGAAGATAAAAGACTGGAACAATATGAAATCACAGGTAAGGGACTCGCTCAGCTCATATATCTATGACAGGACAAAGAGAAGTCCGATAATATTACCGGTATTTTTGGAGGTATAGTTATGAATGTATATGATCAGGCTCACGGCCTGGCCCAGGCCATAAAAGGATCTGAAGAATTTAAACAGTTCGATGAAGCAAGACAGCAGCTCAAAGGCAATGAGGAACTCAGCAGGATGGTAAAAGACTTCCAGACAAAACAGTTTGAACTCCAGGCAAAACAGATGTCCGGGCAGCAGCTGGGACCGGAGGACATGAGCAGCGTGCAGCAGCTATACGCCATATTGCTCAAAGATCCCCTGGCAGCCAGATATATGGAGACTGAGATGCGTTTTTCCATCATGATGAAAGATGTATATGAGATCATAGGAGAAGCCACGGGCCTGGGAGATATGCTTGGTTAGATGCATCCTTACCTTTTTACATGGGACTTGGCAACACCAGCAAATTCTGATATAATATATTTCAGTTAGTTAAGATTGGAGAGAAAAAATGATTTACGCAAGCGATTTTAGAAAAGGCATTACCTTTGAGATCAACGGAGAACCACATGTTGTCCTTGATTTCCAGCATGTAAAGCCGGGAAAAGGCGCCGCTTTTGTAAGGACCAAGTACAAGAACATCCTGACAGGTGCCACCAGAGAAGAAGCTTTCAACCCGGACGACAAATTCCCTAAAGCTCATATCGAGACCAAGGTCATGCAGTATCTGTACAATGACGGTGAGCTTTATTACTTCATGGACGGGGAAACTTACGAACAGGTCCCTCTGCAGAAAGACCAGGTTGAGGACGCCATGAAGTATCTCAGAGAAAACGATGAAGCTACCATCAAATTCTACAAAGGAAACGCTTTCCTTGTTGAAGCGCCGAATTTTGTGAATCTCCAGGTGGTTGAAACCGAACCGGGCGTCAAGGGAAATACAGCAACCAATGTCACAAAGGCGGCTACAGTTGAAACCGGAGCTGTGATCCAGGTACCTATCTTTATTGAAACAGGAGAAGTTATCCAGATCGATACAAGGACCGGTGAATATTTGGGCAGAGCCAAATAGATAAGCTTACGATAATGGGGCGATCATTCGTCCCTTTATTTGTACTCCTGGCAAAAGAGGTCAAAAAATGAATTTCAGCATCATCAGATCCAACAAAAAAATACTTGCAGTCATCATAGCAGCGGCAGCAGCAATCCTCCTGCTCATTGTCGGACTGATAGTCTACAACAGCGGCATAGGGCCGGCAGACAGCAGCGACGATGAACCGATAACCGTGGAGATCCCATCAGGCAGCGGCGCCATGGATATAATCAACATCCTCGATGAGAACGGACTGGTAAAGAACAAGACCATGGCCGGCATCCATGTGAGGATAGGCGGGTACGACAGCCTGCAGGCCAATACCTATATCTTTTCAAAAGATATGGGCCTAAAAGAGATACTGACAGCCATAAATACGGGAGATTTCAATTATCTGTCCAAAAATCAGATAACTATAATCGAAGGTTCTACGATTCCTCAGGCTGCAGAATCCGTAGGCTCCAAGATCAATGTCTCTGCTGATGATCTTATTGCCCTCTGGAGCGACAGTGAATATCTGCAGACTCTTATAGATAAATATTGGTTCCTGACGGACGATATACTGCAGGATGGGATAATGTATCCCCTTGAAGGATATCTGTATCCGGAAACATATATAATAACGGATACCAATGCCACAGCAGAGGAAGTTACGGAAATGATCCTGGATCATACTGACTCGATGCTTTCCCAGAGAAGAGAAAGCATTGAAGCTTCAGGATGGACCGTTCACCAGTTCCTTTCTCTGGCGTCAGTGGTGGAAAGTGAATCTCTGTTTGATGAGGACAGGCCAAAGATCGCAGGTGTGTTTATAAACAGGCTGGATGCAGGCATGCCGCTCCAGAGTGACATAACGGTTTTATATGCACTGCAGGAAAAGAAAGTGGATGTCACCTATGCAGATCTGGAAGTGGACTCACCATATAATACATACAAGTACACTGGGCTTCCGATCGGACCGGTATCTGCCGTGTCATCCCGCGGAATGGACGACACCCTCAATTATGAAGGATCGGATTATCTGTATTTCTTTGCAAAAGAGGACGGTACAGTTATATATTCCAAAACTTATGAAGAACACGAACAGGCCGTGTCAGAAAACCTGTGGTACTGAAGATGAACATAACCATAACCAACGAGTTTGTATCGGAATATCTCAGAGACTTTTACAGGCCTGTGAGCGACAGCCTGTACGCGCTCCGGCTTAAAGCGGAGCAGGATGGGGTGCCTGTCATCCTTCGTGAAACAGAAGAGTTCCTCTGTTTTATGATGAAGGTGCTGCACCCGGAGACTGTGCTGGAGATAGGAACGGCGGTAGGATATTCATCCATGGTATTTGCTTCAATGGGAGCCTCTGTGGTAACCGTTGAAAAAGATGAAAAGATGGCAGAAAAGGCAGCAGGAAACTTTGAACTCATGGGCTTTTCACACGAGATCCGCCTTCTGAAAGGCGACGGAGAAAAAGTTCTGAAAAGCCTTAAAGAAAAAGAAAATGGGCTGTCCTTTGATATGGTGTTCATAGATGCAGCCAAGAGCCACTACAAAAGGTTTCTGGATGCGGCCCTGCCGCTGTGCAGACCCGGAGCCGTTATCATTTCTGACAATGTGCTGCTTAAAGGAACGACTGCTTCGGATTCACTGGATCCAAACAGACGGTTCAAGACAAATATAAAAAGGATGAGGGAATATCTCACATATATATCGGACCATCCCAGGCTGGATACGGCTATCATCGCATGCGGGGACGGTCTGGCCCTCAGCAGGTATGACTTATGAAAAGACAGGAACTTTTGGCCCCGGCAGGAGATCTGGAAAAATTAAAGACAGCGGTAATGTATGGCGCGGATGCCGTATATTTTGCAGGTGAAGATTTTTCCCTCAGGGCAGGAGCCGATAATTTTTCCATAGAGGAAATGAGGGAGGGTATAGCCTTTGCCCACGAAAGAGGCGTAAAGTGCCATATGACCCTGAACATATATGCCCATAACGAAGACATAGAGCCTCTCTGCGCATATCTTGAACGGATAAAAGATCTTGATATAGACGCATTCATAGTCGCCGATCCCGGCGTGATGGAACTGCTGCATCAGGTCATCCCCGATGCGCAGATACATCTGAGTACTCAGGCAAACATGACCAATTACATGACGGCCAGGTTCTGGTATGATAGAGGTATCAGACGGCTGGTGCTGGCAAGAGAGCTTACTCTTGAAGAAATAAGACAGATAAGGGACAATATACCAAGGGATATGGAACTTGAGACATTTGTCCACGGCGCCATGTGCATTTCTTATTCCGGACGGTGCCTTCTAAGTAATTTCATGATAAACAGGGATGCCAACAGAGGTATGTGCGCGCACCCTTGCAGGTGGAAATATTCCCTTGTGGAGGAACAGAGGCCTGGACAGTATTATCCGGTGGAGGAAGACGACAGGGGAACATATATAATGAACTCAAAGGATCTTTGCCTGATAGAGCACCTGCCTGAACTCATAGGCGCCGGCATCGAATCATTTAAGATCGAAGGCAGGATGAAAAGCGTGTTTTATGTGGCGACAGTAGTGGGCGCATATCGCAGGGCTCTGGACGCTTATGCCGCAGATCCTGATGGATATGTCTTTGATCCGGAATGGATGGCCGAGCTGTGCAAGGTGAGCCACAGGGAGTTTACGACAGGTTTCTATTTTCATAAACCGACGGGAAATGACCAGAACTACCGTACAAGTGATTATACAAGGGACTATTCTTTTGTGGGGATGGTAAAGGGTTATGATCCGGAAACAGGCTATGCCACTGTGGAACAGAGAAATAAAATGTCAGTGGGAGATGTTGTGGAGATCTTCGGGCCGGGAGAAGGATATTTCCGCCAGGAGATAACTGAGATCCTTGACGAGGACGGAAACAGCATACCTTCTGCCCCTCATCCGCAGCAGCTGTTAAAGATCAGGACTGGCCGTCCAGTCAAAGAATACTATATTTTCAGAAAGAGAAAGGAAGTTTGATATGTTGACTGACCCCGACAGTTTGACTGTCCGAATACTCTTAATGTTATTGATGATAGGCATATATGGCTTTTTTACTGCCATGAACGCCGCATGGAACTATTCCGGAAATATTACCGAAAAGATCAGATCTGCCAATAGTCTTATAGCTTTGGCGGCGGCTTCCTTTGCCGCCTGGCTTTCTTTCATCTCATGGGAACTGACCCTTGCCTTTATACTGTGCCTTATTGTCCTGGGGCAATATGTGCCGTACAAGATCGGGATACAGCATGACGATGCCATAGCAGAAAAGACAGAGAAGTCCATCACATTTATTTCTAAGCTCCTGAGCCCTGTTACGGCTGTGCTCATAGCAATTTCCAATGTATTCTTAAAGATATTCAGACAAAAGACCGATGTGGACGAGGAAGTCTATACCGAAGAAGATGTCATGTCCATGCTGGAAGCCGGCAAGGAGTCAGGCGTGTTCAATGAAGAAGGCACAAAGATGATAAGCTCCATCTTTGCTTTCGACGATAAGCTGGCTTACGAAGTGATGACGCCCAGGACAGATGTGTTTATGATAGATGTGGAAGATCCGCCTGAGGTCTACATGAAGGACCTGATGAAGCTGAGATATTCCAGGGTTCCAGTGTGCAAAGGCGACACCGACAATATCATAGGCATACTTCACATCAAGGATTATCTCATCAAAATGATGGAATCCAAAGACGAGAGCCCTGTCATAGAACCGATCCTGAGAAAGGCCTACTTTGTACCGGACACAAAGAAGATAGATTCTCTTTTCCTGGAAATGCAGAGCAGCAGGCAGCAGATCGCTGTGCTCATAGACGAATACGGAGGTTTCAGCGGTATCGTGACCATGGAAGACATGATCGAGCAGATCATGGGAGACATTGACGATGAATACGATGAGGAAGAAGAGATCATAGACAAGATTGACGATAACACATATCTGGTGGACGGTGATGTGGACCTGGATGATCTCAACGACGAGCTGGGAACATCCATCGAATCGGAGAGCAGCGAGACCATAGGCGGATTTCTGGTGGATCTGCTGGGAGAGATCCCCGAAGAAAGCGATGTGGGAAAGGAAATCGAATACGATAACTTCAAGTTCAAGATCATGGCCGTCAGCGAAAGACGGATAGAACGGGTCAAGATGTACATCTTTGATAAAAAATAGATTTCTTGCTTTTTAGTATTTATTTTGATACAATAAATTTGTTGTACTGTGTCTTTTTAAGACTTGATGGATGTATTTTATTTTTTGAGAGGTACTAATATGAGTGAAAAAGTTTGTAACTGCAACGGTGCCGAGAAAAGGAGAGAGCAGTTCAAGGAACTGCAGCCGGTTCTTGACCAGTATGCAAAAGTGCCGGGTAGCCTGATAACCATCTTGCAGAAGGCTCAGGATATATATGGATATCTTTCTGTGGATACCATCAACTACATATCCGAAGCCACAGGTATCAAACCGGCAAAGATCTATGGAGTTGCCACTTTCTATGCCCAGTTCAGACTACAGCCTATAGGCAAGTATCTCGTAATGCTCTGCCAGGGTACGGCCTGTCATGTAAACGGAGCTGAAATGATAGAGGAAGCTGTCTGCGAGCATCTCAACATCAAAGACGGCGAGACTACCGAAGATGGTCTCTTTACCCTTAATAATGTAGCATGCCTTGGATGCTGCTCGCTGGCTCCTGTTATGATGGTCAGGAGCGCAGACGGAGACGAGACTTACGGCAGCCTGACCAAAGAAAAGGTAACCAGAATCCTTGACGAGATCAGAGAAAGAGCATAGGAGGTAGAGCATGAGAGTAGTAGTTGGACAAGGAAGCTGCGGTATCGCCTCCGGCGCAAAAAAGACCGCTGCCGAATTTGAAAAACAGATCGCAGACAAAAATCTCGACATCAGGGTCGAAGCTACCGGATGCGTAGGAACATGCTATCTGGAACCTATCGTAGATGTATATGACGACGATGGCAAGATGACCAGATATGTCAAGGTGCAGCCGGATAAAGTGGAACAGATAGTTGAAAGCCATCTGGTAAACCACAAACCTGTTGAAGATGCGTCCATTTCCAAAGAAGATGAGCAGTTTGTAGCAAAACAGAAGAGAGTTGTCCTCAGGAACTGCGGCATCATCAATCCTGAAAACATCGACGACTATATAGCCGTTGACGGCTATAAGGCCATAGAAAAAGTCCTTACTTCCATGAAGCCGGAAGAAGTCATAGAAGAGATCAAGATCTCCGGCCTGAGAGGAAGGGGAGGCGCCGGATTCCCGACATGGTTCAAATGGAATGCTGCAAAGCAGAGTCCGGGAAAAGAAAAGTATCTGGTATGCAACGCCGATGAAGGAGATCCGGGCGCTTTCATGGACCGTTCGGTCCTGGAAGGAGACCCTCATTCACTTCTTGAAGGTATGATCATAGGCGGATATGCCATGGGAGCTTCCCAGGGCGTTATCTATTGCCGTGCCGAATATCCTCTTGCCATAAAGAGACTTGAGATAGCCATGGCGCAGGCCAGGGAAAGAGGATTCCTGGGCAAGAACATCTTCGGAAGCGGTTTTGACTTTGACATCTATATCAAAGCTGGTGCCGGAGCTTTCGTATGCGGCGAAGAGACCGCTCTTATCGCTTCCCTGGAAGGCGAGAGAGGCATGCCGAGACTTAAACCTCCTTTCCCTGCTGCAAAGGGATTCTGGCAGAAGCCTACCGACATCAACAATGTAGAAACACTTGCAAATGTACCTTGGATAATATATAACGGCGGCGCCGCTTTCGGCGCAATGGGAACTGAACAGAGCAAGGGTACAAAAGTATTTGCCCTGGCCGGAAAGATCAAAAAAGGCGGCCTTGTTGAGGTTCCTATGGGTATGACCCTTAAAGAGGTCCTTTATGACATCGGCGGCGGCATCAAGAATGACAGAAAGTTCAAGGCCGTTCAGATGGGCGGACCGTCAGGCGGATGTATCCCGGCTGACCTGATCGATACTCCTGTTACCTATGAGGACATCAACAAGACAGGCGCCATCGTAGGTTCAGGCGGTATGATCGTCATGGACGAGGATACATGTATGGTAGACATGGCCAGATACTTCCTCAACTTCACCCGTGATGAGTCCTGCGGCAAGTGCAACTACTGCCGTATCGGCACCAAGAGGATGCTGGAGATCCTTGAGAGGATCACCAACGGACAGGGACAGGACGGAGATATCGAGAAGCTGGAAGAACTGGCTGCCAAGATCAAGGACGGTTCACTGTGCGGACTTGGACAGACTGCCCCTAACCCGGTACTTACCACATTGAGATATTTCAGGAACGAGTACGAAGATCATATCTACAATCACAAATGTACTGCCGGTTCCTGCAAAGCCCTTATTCACTACACCATTACAGACGCTTGTAAGGGATGTACCGCCTGTGCCAGAAAATGTCCTGTTGGCGCGATCAGCGGCAGCGTCAAAGAAAAACATGTCATCGACCAGACCAAGTGCATCAAGTGCGGCAAGTGCCTTGAGACATGCAAATTCGGCGCAATAGAAAAGAAATAAGGGAGGAGGATAACAATGAACAAGTTCAGACTTAACATAAACGGCAAAGAAGTTACAGGCGTTGCCGGCCAGACCATTCTGGAAGTCGCCAGAGAAAACGACATTTTCATTCCTACTCTCTGCTATGACGAGAGGACCAAGATCTACGGTTCCTGCGGACTTTGCATGTGCGAAGTAGAGGGCAATCCTAAGCTCTGCAAAGCCTGCGCAACAGAGATCGCTCCGGGAATGGTCATAAGAACAAATACCGAAAGAGTAGTTGAATCGAGAAAGACCAACCTCGAACTGCTCCTTACCAACCATACTGGAGACTGCCGTCCGCCTTGCGTGCTGGCCTGTCCTGCCCAGACCGACTGTCAGGGCTATGTGGGCCTGATCGCCAACGGCGAGTACGAAGCAGCCCTCGAATTGATCAAGGACAAGATCCCGCTGCCTGCTTCTCTGGGAAGAGTATGCCCTCATCCTTGCGAAGAAAAGTGCAGGAGAGGTCTCATCGACGAGCCTGTATCCATCCAGCAGCTCAAGAGATTTGCCGCTGATATGGATCTGGAAAGCGACGAGGTATTCATCCCTGAGTGCGAAGAAGACACAGGAAAGAGCGTTGCCATCATAGGCGGCGGCCCTATGGGACTTTCAGCTGCTTACTTCCTCAGACAGATGGGGCACGCAGTTACCATATTCGAGTCCATGCCTAAAGCAGGCGGCATGCTCAGATACGGTATCCCTGAATACAGACTTCCGAAAGAAGTCCTGGACGAAGAGATCTACACCATCGAAAGAATGGGCGTAGACATCATCACCAACACCAAGGTCGGTGTTGATATTCCGTTCGACACCATCAGAGCCGACTACGACGCAGTCCTCCTGGCCATAGGCGCATGGGTCTCCACCGGCGTAGGCTGCAAGGGAGAAGACGCAGAAGGCGTTATCGGCGGTATCGATTTCCTGAGAAGAGTAGTAAGGAACGAAGAGATCGGCATCGGCAAGAAAGTTGCCATCGTCGGCGGCGGAAACACTGCCATGGACGCATGCAGGACTGCCGTAAGACTGGGTGCCGAAGAAGTTTACAATATCTACAGAAGAACTAAAGACGAAATGCCTGCCGATATGGTAGAGATCGAAGAAGCCGAAGAAGAAGGCGTTATCTTCAAAAACCTGACCAACCCTCTGGAAGTAGTCAAGGACGAGAACGGCCATGTAAAAGAAGTGATCCTTCAGGTAATGGAGCTGGGTGAACCTGACGCTTCCGGCAGAAGAAGACCTGTACCTGTTGAAGGCAAGACCGAGACCATCGCTATAGACACCATGATCCTTGCCATAGGCCAGGCTGTCGACGCAAGTATCTTCGACTGCGACAAGACCAGAAAGAACGCCATCGCTTACGATACAGATACATTCATGACCAGCATCCCAGGCGTATTCGCCGGCGGAGACTGCGGAAACGACAAGATCTCCATAGCCATAGAAGCCATAGCCGACGCCAGAAAAGCTGCTGACAGCATTGACGCATATCTGTACGGCGAAGTCCTCAAGTATGAAAAACCTTTCGTAGTTGAAAGAGACGATATAACAGAAAAGACCTTTGAAGACAGAGAAAGGATGTGCAGACCTGAGATCCCGCAGCTTTCCGCTGAAGAGAGAAAAGACAACTTCAGTGAAGTCATCCCTTGCGGGTTCACCGAGGAACAGGCCGTGGCCGAAGCCTCAAGATGTCTGGAATGCGGCTGTCACGACTACTTTGAATGTAAGCTCATCGACTTTGCTAACCAGTACGATGTTCATCCGGAAAGATTTGCCGGTGAAAAGAGCACCATAGAGTACGAAGACGACCATCCGTTCATCGTAAGAGACCCGAACAAATGTATTCTCTGCGGCCTCTGCGTGAGAGTCTGCGACGAGGTAATGGGCGTAGGAGCTCTGGGACTGGTACACAGAGGATTCGACACAGTCGTGATGCCTAACATGGAAAAACCTCTGGCAGAATCCGGATGTATTTCCTGCGGACAGTGCGTGAGCGTATGTCCTACAGGAGCTCTCCAGGAAAGAACTACCATGGCCAAGGAAACTCCGGTAGCCACCGAAGAAACCCTGACAACCTGCTCTTTCTGTTCAGTAGGCTGCAGCCTCAAGCTGGAAAGCGTAGGAGACACCCTCGTAAAAGCCAACCCGGACAAGGACGGCGTTGTGAACCAGGGACTTGCCTGCGGCATGGGTAAATGGGGATTTGACTGCGCAGTCCTGGAAGACAAGCTGGAAGAACCTTATGTAAAAGAGGACGGCAGGTTCAGAGAGTCAGACTATCACGAAGCCTTTGTCCTGATCGCCAAGAAATGCCAGTCCATAGCTTCCAAATACGGCAGAGGCTCCGTGGCAGTAGCTATTTCCGACAGATACACCAACGAAGAAGCTTATGCCATGATGAAGATGGCAGAGGTAATGGGAGCCAAGACTCTCTGCATGAACAACAGAGAAAGCGGTCTTGAAAAGGTTACCGGCCTGAAAGCTTCTCCGAACACCATAGACGAACTGCTTTCAACTAATGTGATCTTGAAGATCGGCTTCGATGAAAACAATTCAAGAGTGATAGCAGTTAAGATGAAACAGGCCGAAGAAGCCGGCGCCAAGGTGATCAACCTGTGCAGCGGCGAAAACGATCTGGGATTCCTCAAAGAGATCGCCAAGGCCATCATCGACAGCGGAAAAGCTAAGAAAGTGGCCGGATACGACGAGTTTGCCGCTTCCCTGGCAGATGTCAAGGTATCAGAAAGAGCCAAAGAGATAGCCGACACTTATCTGGCAGCCAAGAAAGCCATGATCGTTTACCAGCAGAACTTCCTGACTGTAGACGGAGCAGTTCTGGTAGCCGACATCGCTATGCTGTCCGGTCATATCGGAACTCCGAGAGACGGTATCCTGGCCATCAGACCTAAGAACAATTCTCAGGGTCTCATCGACATGGGTATCACCGCCGGCAGAGAAGCTCTTGAGGGAGTAAAGGCTCTGGTAGTATTCGGTGAAAACGCCGACATCGACACAGACACCCTTGAATTCCTGGCTGTATGCGACACTCATATGACTGAACTGGCTTCCAAGGCTGATGTGGTCATTCCTGGAACCGGATTTGCTTCCACCAACGGAACCTTCACCAATACTGAAAGAAGACTCCAGCTGGTAGAGGCTGCCATAGACGAGGGAATACTGTTCAGCAACTGGGAAGTTGCCGCCGAGATCGCTCATGTATTTGAGGTGGACTTCGACTGGGAAGACACCGACGACATCTCAGACGAAATGTCAGACACGGTATCTGCTTACAAATACGCCATGCTGGACGAAGTCCTGGGCGGAGCCCTTGCTCCTACAGAGGACGCCTGCCTGGTAGCCGTTGCAGACGGACCGGTGGTAGACGAACTGCCTACGACCGACAGCCTGATGCAGGTCATCAAGGAAAGGCTGCCAAAGCCTGCGGATCCTACAGCATAAGACAATACGACCGTTTTGAGGGCCGCTCCGAGTGGGGCGGCCCTTTTGCGTATGATCGTATGCCACTGTCCAAAGTTCTCCCCGCAGGGTCTGTTATCGTAAGATAGTGAGAACTTCTCTTTTTCGCAGAATAAGTAAAAATGTATTGATTTTAATACAATCATATGTTATTTTCAGAATAGAAAGAATGTGCCTTTTTTAACAGAAAGGAGGTCACCATGGAACTGAAAAAGAGATTATCTCTGTTCATCTTGCTCATCCTCATACTTGCAGTCTTTTCTGCGGCAGCCTATGCCGGAAAAGGAGCGGATAGACCTGCTGCACCGGCAGAAAGCCATGCTGCCGGCCTGATGTCATTCGACGCTATGGTGGACAGGATCGCAGAGGAAAATCACATCACAGCACAAAAAGCAGAGCTGCTCCTGCCTGAGAGCATACGGGCGGACCGGGATGAGCCCGGCATAAGATACATGAGCGGAAAAATACCTCTGGACATATCCCATGAGTACATGCCGCAGATAGAGTTCATGTGTCAGGTCTCAGGCGACGGAGATGACTACAGGGTGATCTCCCTGTTCAATCCGCAGCTTTCGGCCGAAAGTCCTCATACGGGGCTTTCCAAGCAGTTCGTCGGAACGGTCAAGATGTGGCTGAGGGCCGGCAATACCATAGAATATGCGGTCAACGGCGATTTTTTCGACTGGGGAAAGACGGCGGTCTCCGGCGCAGGGGAGGAAGCCGAACTCAACGGAGGGTTTTTGCTTTCGTTCAGTCCGCAGACAGCCTTTAACGGAGGACATTACCAATATTATTACCATCACGGTTCCTGCGCCGTTTGAGCTGAATAAATCTAATAAGAGAGCAGCGGTAAAATTTACGCAATTAAAGTGATGATTCGAGATCAGGAGAAGACAATGAAAACAAAAAAATTTTTGCTTTCCATGTTTATTATTCTTTTATTAGCAACAGCAGGATGCAGTTCTTCACAAAATTATATTACTTATGATAATGGGGCAGATATCACGGACATTAAGGCCATGGAGCTGACAGAACAAATAGAGACTCTCGCTTTTCCCAGTGAAATGCGCGCCGGAATGAGCGTCTGCCATAACATTGATGATCTGAGAACTGAAAATATTGTAGAGATAGTGAGATTTAACAACGGCAGGTATTATTCCGTCACACCTGTTGAAAACGGGCAATATCTGTTTTTACTGTATGCGGATAATGATGATCATTGCGTTATTGACGGATATCTGGCCGCAGGTTTTTCGGACAAGGAGGATTTTAAAGATCTGCAAGCCGGAGAGGACAGAGACGAAATCCTCTCGAACGATGCAAATGCATATGTTGCTGGCAATACCAGTTATCACAGGTTTTCAGATAAAACTGTGCTGGTGATCGAATATGAAGAGGAGACTGCAGATAAATATATTGTATCTGATTTCTACAGCTATAACTCTGACGACTATAAGGATGATCCATACAGAGAATCAGTAATCGACTACCTGTTACCAAATGATCTGAAACTGCTTTTATAGGCATGTATAGACAGTATCATGCCAAAACGGCAGATTTTGTGAATTTCAATCATAGAATCTGCAAAAACTTTGTAAAAACTCACAAAAAATCTAAAAAGGTGTTGACATAGCCAGGGAACAGCAGTAATATATGTGTATACAAAATATTTAAAGGAGAAACAGACTTATGTTTACAGTCATTATACTCGGTCTAGTGCTAGTCATTAGCAATCGCATAATTTCAGAGAATTGTTAATCTGCTGGATCGAGTAATGTGAACTATAGCTTTGTTATGTATGACCTTGCTTCTATTTCCGGTAGAAGCGGGGTCTTTTTAATTTTATGAAAGCGGCAGCTTTCAATATCAAGAAAGGAAATACGAAAATGGCAACACACATTAAAAGCGGTAAGGCCGGAATGAAGAACCACACCAAGTACAGCGTGGGATATTTCATGCCGCCGGAAGAATCCTACAACTGGGTCAGAAAAGACCACATCGAAAAATCCCCTATCTGGTGCAGCGTAGACCTGAGAGATGGAAATCAGGCCCTGATAGTACCGATGAGCCTAGATGAAAAGTTGGAATTCTTCAAGCTATTGTGCGACATTGGCTTCAAGGAGATAGAGGTCGGTTTTCCGGCAGCTTCCGAGACGGAGTACGATTTCCTCAGGACACTGATTGAACAGGATCTCATACCTGATGATGTGACCATACAGGTGCTCACTCAGTCCAGAAAACATATAATCGAAAAGACCTTCGACGCCATCAAAGGAGCTAAAAAGGCGATAGTCCACCTTTATAACTCCACATCAGTTGCCCAGAGACAGCAGGTGTTCAGAAAGAGCAGAGAGGAGATAAAGGAGATCGCCACATCAGGCGCTGAGATGATCAACCAATACGCCGAGAATTATCCTGATACTCAGTTCACATTCGAATATTCGCCGGAAAGCTTCACAGGCACAGAAATAGATTACGCTCTGGAAGTGTGCAATGCTGTCATCGACATCTGGAAACCGCGTCCTGACAGAAAGGTCATAATCAATCTGCCGGCCACCGTATCCATGTCCATGCCTCATGTTTACGCCTCTCAGATAGAATACATGAGCAATCACCTCAAGTACAGAGAAAATGTCATCGTGTCCCTGCATCCGCATAACGACAGAGGCACGGCCGTGGCTGACTGTGAGCTGGGGATACTTGCAGGCGGCGACAGGATCGAAGGCACTCTGTTCGGAAACGGAGAGAGGACAGGCAACGCTGACATCATCACAGTAGCCATGAACCTCTATTCCCACGGAGTCGATCCTGAACTGGACTTTTCAGACATGCCGTACATAGTAAAGATGTACGAAAAATTCACGGACATGAAAGTACCGCCAAGACAGCCCTACGGCGGAGAGCTGGTATTCGCCGCTTTCTCAGGTTCCCATCAGGACGCCATCGCCAAGGGCATGCACTACAGGGAAGAAAACGAGCCGGATAAATGGAATGTTCCTTACATACCTATCGATCCGCACGACATCAACAGGGAATATGAGGCAGATGTCATCAGGATAAACAGCCAGTCCGGCAAAGGCGGCGTAGCCTATATCCTGGAGACAAACTTTGGATATCACATCCCGGCAGCCATGAGAGAAGAGATCGGATATCTGATGAAGCATGTATCCGATGTTAACCACAAGGAACTGGAACCTGCCAAGATCCTGGAGATCTTTACAAAGGAATTTGTCAACAGAAAAGATATTTATCAGCTCAAGGACGCCACTTTCCAGAGGCTTCCTCAGTCGGAAAGTCTGGGGGACAACGGCATAGAGGCCGACATAATCGCCGAAGTTGACGGCAGGACATATGAACTCAAGGGCAAGGGCAACGGCCGTCTGGACGCCATAATGAACGCCCTCAGAGGCGGTCCGTATAAGATAGACTGCGACTTTGTTACTTATGAGGAACACGCTCTCGAATCCGAATCAAATTCCAGGGCGGCAGCTTATGTGGCCCTCAAGGACAAGAAGGGCAATATGCACTGGGGTGCAGGCGTCCACAACGACATCATCTATGCTTCCATCAACGCCTTGATGACAGCTATCAACCGGGCGTTGGCTAATAAAGAAAAATAAAAAAGAGGTAAGATATATGAGCATGACAATGACCCAGAAAATACTGGCAGACCATGCAGGGCTGCCGGAAGTCAAGGCAGGACAGCTTATCGAAGCCAGACTGGACATGGTGCTGGGAAACGATATCACATCCCCTGTAGCCATCAACGAATTTGAAAAAGCCGGATTCGACAGCGTTTTCGATAAATCAAAGATATCGCTGGTAATGGACCATTTCGTTCCCAACAAAGACATCAAGGCCGCTCAGCAGTGCAGACAGGCCAGGACCTTTGCCAGAAAATTTGATATAGACAACTTCTACGATGTGGGCGACATGGGCGTTGAACACGCCCTGCTGCCTGAAAAAGGCCTTGTGGCCGCCGGAGAGTGCATAATCGGAGCGGATTCCCACACATGTACCTACGGCGCTCTGGGAGCCTTTTCCACAGGAGTGGGAAGCACCGACATGGCCGCCGGAATGGCCACAGGCAAAGCCTGGTTCAAGGTGCCGGCAGCCATCAAGGTAGTCCTGACCGGCAAGCCGCAGAGATATGTTTCCGGAAAAGATGTGATCCTCCATCTGATAGGAGAGATCGGAGTTGACGGAGCCCTTTACAAATCTCTGGAATTTATGGGAGATGGACTTGCAAACCTGTCCATGGACGACAGGCTCTGCATTTCCAACATGGCCATCGAAGCCGGAGCCAAGAACGGCATATTCATGGTAGATGATATCACCAAAGAATACATGAAGGACAGAGTCAGCAGGCCGTACAAGGTATTTGAGCCTGATCCCGACGCCGAGTACGACAGGACCATAACCATAGATCTTTCCCAGCTGAAACCGACGGTAGCTTTTCCTCATCTTCCTGAAAACACCAGGACCATCGACCAGGTGGGAGATGTGAAGATAGACCAGGTTGTCATCGGTTCCTGCACCAACGGCCGTCTTGAGGATATGGCTGCAGCGGCCGAGATCCTCAAGGGCAGAAAAGTTGCCAAAGATGTAAGATGTATCGTCATCCCTGCTACTCAGACCATATATAAAGAATGTATAGCCAGAGGATATATGGACATATTCATCGACGCCGGATGTGCCGTATCAACACCGACCTGCGGACCTTGCCTGGGCGGATACATGGGCATCCTGGCCGAACACGAAAGATGTGTGGCCACCACCAACAGGAACTTTATCGGCAGGATGGGCCACAATCTTTCAGAAGTATATCTGGCAAATCCGGCCGTAGCGGCAGCTTCAGCCATAACAGGCAGGATCACCGATCCCAAGGAGGTAATGTAGATGAAAGCTAAAGGATATGTTTTCAAATACGGAGATAATATAGACACTGATATCATCATACCGGCAAGATACCTGAACACTTCCGACAGCAAAGAGCTGGCGGCTCACTGTATGGAACCGGTGGACGAGGACTTCTGCAAGAAGGTAAACGAAGGAGATATAATGATTGGCGGCTTCAACTTCGGATGCGGTTCATCCAGAGAGCATGCGCCCATCGCCATCAAAGAATGCGGCATCTCCTGTGTCATCGCCAAATCCTTTGCCAGGATATTTTACCGCAATGCCATCAACATCGGCCTTGCCATCATGGAATGTCCGGAGGCTGCCGAGGATATCCAGGCGGGAGATCAGGTGAGCGTCGATACGGAAACAGGCGTGATCACCAACGAGACCACCGGGAAACAGTATAAGGCCATGCCTTTCCCGGAATTTATCGACAATATAATCAAAAAAGGCGGACTGCTTAATTCACTTAAATAGAAAACAAGAGAAAGAGAGACAAAAACATGCTGACCCTAAAAGCCTTTGAAGAAGCCGTCGATGTGGTAAAAAAAGTTGCCATGGAGACAGAACTGATATACAGCGATTACCTTAGCGGGCAGACCGGAAACAAGGTCTATCTCAAACCGGAGAACCTTCAGGTCACCGGCGCTTACAAGATAAGAGGCGCTTACTATAAGATAAGCACTCTGACAGAGGAACAGAGAAGCAAAGGACTGGTGACCGCTTCTGCCGGGAACCATGCCCAGGGCGTAGCATATGCTGCCAAGGCATATGGCTGCAAGGCAGTGATCGTAATGCCTACGACGACGCCTCTGATGAAGGTTGACAGGACCAAGAGCTACGGTGCAGAAGTGGTGCTCTACGGCAATGTATATGACGAAGCCGCAGAACACGCAGCTAAGCTGGCTGAGGAAAAGGGATATACCTTCATACATCCCTTTGATGATCTGGCTGTAGCAACAGGTCAGGGGACCATCGCCATGGAGATAATCAAGGAGCTGCCGCTGGTGGACTATATCCTTGTTCCGGTAGGCGGAGGAGGACTTGCCACAGGTGTCTCAACCCTGGCAAAACTGCTGAATCCAAAGATCAAAGTCATAGGCGTAGAACCGGCAGGTGCCAACTGTCTCCAGGAATCCTTCAAAGCCGGAAAACCGGTGACTTTGCAAAAGATTTCAACCATTGCTGACGGTACGGCGGTCAAGACACCCGGGAAAAATATATTTTCTTATCTTCAAAAGGGACTGGACGATGTGATAACAGTTGAGGATGACGAACTGATCGTTGCTTTCCTGGATCTGGTGGAAAACCATAAGCTCATCGTCGAAAATTCAGGGCTTTTGTCGGTGGCAGCTCTCAGACATTTAAAAGTAAAAAACAAAAAAGTTGTTTCCATCCTCAGCGGCGGAAACATGGACATAATCACCATGTCTTCGGTGGTACAGCTGGGGCTCATCAAAAGAGACAGGATATTTACCGTTTCGGTGCTGCTGCCTGACAAGCCAGGCGAACTGGTACGGGTGGCCTCGATCATTGCAGGCGAACAGGGCAATGTAGTCAAGCTGGAGCATAACCAGTTCGTTACAACCAACCGTTCAGCAGCAGTGGAACTGAAAATAACCATAGAAGCTTTTGGAACCGACCATAAGGAAAAGATCTGCACCGCTTTGGAAAACGGCGGTTACAAACCGCAGCTAATCAGCGTGCTCATGTAAGAAAGGAATCCTGATATGAAATATAACATAGCTGTTATACCGGGAGACGGTATAGGACCGGAAGTAGTTTCAGAGGCCATCAAGGTTCTGGACGCCGTCGCTGCCAAATCCGGTCATCAATTTGAATATAAATATCTCCTTGCAGGAGGGTGCGCCATAGATGAAACCGGCAGATGCCTGCCGGATGAGACTGTGGAAGCTGCCAAAGCCAGCGATGCAGTGCTGCTTGGAGCTGTCGGCGGTCCAAAATGGGACGGTCTGCCAGGAGATGAAAGACCGGAAAAAGCGCTGCTGGGACTGAGAAAGGCCCTGGGGCTTTTCGCCAACCTGAGACCAGCCATAATGTTCGATCAGCTCAAAGATGCATGCCCGTTAAAGCCGGAAAAAGTCAGCGGCGGACTTGACCTGCTGGTGGTCAGGGAACTGACCGGAGGCATTTATTTCGGCGAGAGAGGCATCAAAGAGACCGACAACATGGGCAAAGCCGCCTACGATGTGGAACTTTATTCAGAAAAGGAAGTGGAAAGAGTTGCTGAAGTGGCATTTTCCATGGCGATGAAACGGAGCAGAAAAGTCACCAGCGTAGACAAAGCCAATGTGCTGGAAAGCTCCAGGCTCTGGAGAAAAACGGTGGCCAAGGTAGCCGAAAGATATCCGGAAGTTGAACTGGAAAACTTCTATGTTGACAATACAGCCATGCAGCTGGTTTACAATCCTAAGCAGTTTGATGTGATCGTTACCAGCAACATCTTCGGAGATATACTTTCCGACGAGGCCAGCATGATAACCGGATCCATCGGAATGCTGCCGTCGGCCAGCCTGGGAGAAGGCAACTTCGGCATGTATGAGCCGGTCCACGGCTCGGCGCCTGACATCGCAGGCACAGGAAAGGCCAACCCGATCGCTACGGTCCTTTCGGCCGCCATGATGTTAAAATATACCCTCGGCCTTGCCGAGGAATCGACAGCTATCGAAGACGCCGTAAAAGAAGTCCTTCAGGACGGATACAGGACGGCAGACATAATGACAGAAGGACAAAAATCGGCGACCACTTCTCAGATGGGAGATCTGATAGCCGCAAAACTGAGGTAAGATAATGTATGATTTGATGGATGATCTGGTGCTCTTTTCCGACAGAGAAGGAACATCAGTTATTTCAAAGATAAGCAGGATATACAAAAGAGCCCGCAGCGGAGATGCGGATATAAAAAAAGACGCTTACGGAGTTATAAGGGAAATGCTTCAGTTAGCAGCTATGTATGGCTTTTCCGGGAATCTGTGGCAGAGCATGGTGGCATCATATATAGCATTCAATGAAAATCCTTTCTCTCTTGCTGCAGAAATGACCGGAAGCGCTCGTGACATAGATCTTGCCAAAAGAGACTGCCGGATCCTGAAAAAAATCTTTGAATATGATTTTTCCGGACTTGAAGAGACCATAGGGATAGACTGCATAGATGCCCTGACTGATTATAGGTCTGACACTGAGCCTTCGGATGCAGGAGCGCTTATTGAACACCTGAAAGAAAGACTTGCCCATGAAGAGGATTTTTACCGAGTCATCCGGGATTTCTACGCCGTCCATGGCGTAGGTACATTGGGGCTGAACAAGGCATTTACGGTCAGGACCGACCAGGGAAAAGCCCAGTTCATACCTGTAAGGAAAATGGCTGATATAAGGCTTTCTGACCTTGTGGGATATCAGGTCCAGAAAGAAAAGCTTGTGGGAAACACCGAAGCTTTTCTGAAATGTAAACCTGCCAACAATGTACTGCTTTTCGGAGACGGCGGTACTGGCAAGAGCACCAGCATAAGGGCTCTTGCCAACCAGTATTCTCCGGAGGGTCTGAGGATAATACAGGTATACAGACATCAGATGCAGTATCTGGGACAGATCATCACACAAGTTAAGAGCAGGAACTACAGGTTCATAATCTATATGGATGATCTTTCCTTTGAGGATTATGAGACAGAATACAAGTATCTGAAAGCTGTCATAGAAGGCGGTCTTGAACCGCGGCCTGAGAATGTCCTCATATACGCCACCTCTAACCGCAGGCATCTGATAAAAGAGACATGGAAAGACAGAGATGACATGGAGCATGTAGGCGATATGCACAGGAGCGATTCCATGGAGGAAAAACTCAGCCTTGCTGACAGGTTCGGCGTCCAGATATACTACGGAAAACCAACAAGAGAAGAATTTCATCATATTGTCGAAGTACTGGCTATAAAAGAAAAGATTGACATCGATTCAGATGTGCTCCACAGTGAAGCCAACAAGTGGGAGGTTCGCCACGGAGGCGTTTCCGGAAGGAGCGCAAGACAGTTCATCGACTACATCAAAGGAACGGAGGTAGATACCAGATGAAGATAACAGGCGCAGAGTTAGTCATGAAGATCCTGCTTGAACATGGCGTTGACACCGTTTTCGGTTATCCGGGCGGTACCGCATTGTTCCTGTATGACGAACTTTATAAATACAGCGATAAGATAAAACATATCCTCGTTGCACACGAGCAGGGAGGAGCCCATGCTGCCGACGGCTATGCAAGGGCAACAGGCAAGACCGGCGTGGCATTTTCCACCAGCGGACCTGGAGCAACAAACCTTGTGACAGGGATCGCCACAGCATATATGGACAGCATACCGACGGTATTTATAACAGCCAATGTAGGAAAGCACCTGATAGGCAGGGATGCATTTCAGGAAATATGTATCACCGGGGTGACTTTCCCGATAACCAAACATAATTATTTCATCAACAACAAAGAAGATCTGGCGGATGCTCTCAGGAATGCTTTCCGGATAGCCAACGAAGGCAGGAAAGGTCCTGTACTGGTGGACATAACAAAAGATGTCACGGAAGCGCTGGTTGAATATGAGCCTGCTGCTCCTTATCCTCTGAGAAGGACAGAGATCGCCGATTGTGAAAATAAGACAGAAAAATTTGCAAAATATTTAAACGGAGCAAAAAAACCTGTTATAATAACAGGAGGCGGGGTGATCTCTTCGGACAGCTACAAAGAAGTGATGGAACTGGCCGACAAGGCAGACATTCCGATGGTGACCACTCTGATGGGCATGGGAGCCGTACCGTCATCTGAAAAGAAATATTTCGGAATGGTGGGGATGCACGGTTCATATGCAGCAAACAAGTGCGTCAGCGAAGCTGATGTGATCCTTGCCCTGGGCACCAGGTTCAGCGACAGAGTGGCTCTCAAGCCGGAACACTTTGCCCGCACAGCCAGGATACTCCAGGTTGAGATCGACAAGAGCGAAGTCAACAAAAATGTGACCGTAGCAGACAGTATCATAGGAGATTGCAGGGAAGTGCTCAAAGAGCTCATTCCAAAAGTAGATAAAGCTGAGCACAGGGAATGGATCAAGCAGATAACACTGTGGAACATCGAACATCCTACGGTGGTAAGAGAAGCCAACGGGAAGATGAACCCGCAGGAGATAATCGAATATCTCTGCAGCCACACGGATAAAGAGACCATCTTTGTTACAGATGTAGGCCAGCACCAGATGTGGGCTGCCCAATATGTCAAGCAGACCGGGCCGAGGAACTTTATCTCCAGCGGCGGCCTTGGCACCATGGGATTCGGATACGGAGCAGCCATAGGAGCACAGCTTGGCAATCCAGACAAGAGGGTCATCCATCTGACCGGCGACGGTTCTTTCCACATGAACCTTAACGAGGCATGTACAGCCGTATCCAACAACCTGCCGATAATCACCGTAATATTTAACAACAGGGTTCTGGGCATGGTCTATCAGTGGCAGACAGCTTTCTATGAAAAGAGATATTCCAACACCACACCGGAAAGAAAGACTGACTTTGTCAAGCTCATCGAGGCTTTCGGCGGTCACGGTTTCAGGGCGGAAAACATGGAAGAACTGGCAGATGCCTATGAAAAGGCTCTTGACCTTGAAGGCCCTGTTTGGATAGACTGCAACATAGCTTATGAAGATAAGGTGCTGCCGATGATACCAAACGGCAAGACCATTGATGATATGCTGTTTGAATAGGAGGTGTGCGCCATGAAAAAAGAAGTAGTCAGCATTTATGTGGATAATAAAGCCAATGTCCTGACAAGGGTGGTGAGCCTCTACGGAAGAAGAGGCTTCAACATTGATTCCCTGACTGTCTCGGCTACCAACGATCCAGACATTTCCAGGATAACCATTACCTTTGAAGGAGATAACCTGACATTGCACCAGATAGTTTCCCAGACGGAAAAGCTGGAGGTGGTCAGGAGTGTCAAGACCCTTGACGGAAAGAGGAGTTTTTTCCGCGAACTCCTCATGGTAAAGGTGGCTGCCGGCAAGGAAACCCGCCGAGAGATCAAGGAAATCGTAGACATATACAGAGCTAAGATCATCAATCTCACCAAAGATCAGATGGTCCTGGAGCTCACAGGAAATCCAGACAAGCTTGACGCCTTCCTGGCCCTGCTTGAGGATTATGAAATAATCGATATTTGCAGAACCGGCGTTACCGGTATCGAAAAATAAATCTTATACTTATTAAAAGGAGACAGACAAATGGTAAAAAAGTATTATGACTCAGACTGCAATTTTGCAATCCTTGACGGAAAGAAGATCGCTATCTTGGGCTTCGGAAGCCAGGGCCACGCCCATGCAATGAACCTCAAAGACAGCGGAGCCGATGTAGTAGTTGGTCTCAGGCCGGGTTCAGCCCACGCTGCAAAGGCAGAAGCTGCCGGCATCCCTGTAATGGGCATAGAAGAAGCTGCCGAAGCCGGAGATATCGTTATGATGCTGGTTCCGGACGAACTGGCCGCCAGCATATATAAAAATCAGGTAGAAAAGCACCTGAAAGAAGGCAATGTCCTGGCTTTTGCCCATGGATTCAATATCCACTACAATCAGATCCAGCCGCCTGCCGGAGTAGATGTTATAATGATCGCTCCTAAGGGACCTGGACACACCGTAAGAAGCCAGTATGTAGAAGGCGCAGGCGTACCGAGCCTTATCGCCGTATATCAGGATGCTTCCGGAAAAGCCAAAGACTATGCCCTTGCTTATGCCAGCGGCATCGGAGCTGGAAGATCAGGTATCCTTGAGACCACTTTCAAAGAAGAAACTGAGACCGACCTGTTCGGCGAACAGGCAGTTCTCTGCGGCGGAGTTACCGAACTGATGAAAGCCGGATTTGAAACTCTCGTAGAAGCAGGATATGAACCTGAGATGGCATACTTTGAATGTATCCACGAAATGAAACTGATCGTTGACCTGATCTACACCGGCGGATTCGACAAGATGAGATACTCCATCTCCAACACCGCTGAATACGGCGATTACAGAACAGGCAAGAGGATCATCACCGACGAGACCAGAAAAGAAATGAAGAAAGTCCTTGGAGAGATCCAGGACGGCACTTTCGCCAGCGAATTCATCCAGGAATTTAACGCCGGCGGAAAGGCAAGATTCCTTGCTACCAGAAAGAAAGAATCCGAGCATCAGCTCTGCAAGACAGGAACCGAACTGAGAAAGCTGATGAGCTGGCTTCAGAAATAAGAGGCGTAAAATATGAACAAGACCAGAAGTAAATTAGTTACTGAGGGTGTAGAAAAGGCTCCTATGAGGAGTCTCTTCTACGCCATGGGATATACAGAAGAAGAACTGGCACGCCCGCTGGTGGCGGTGGTCTCCGCTCACAGCGAGATAGTGCCCGGTCATATGCACCTTGATAAGATCACAGAAGCCGTCAAGGCAGGAGTCAGGATGGCTGGAGGAACCCCGATCATGGTACCTTCCATCGGCGTCTGCGACGGTATAGTGATGGGACATGTAGGAATGAAATATTCTCTGGCAAGCCGTGAGCTCATTGCAGACAGTACTGAGACCATGGTCATTGCCCATGCCTTTGACGGAGCCGTTCTGGTACCAAACTGCGACAAGATCGTGCCGGGCATGGTGATGGCGGCGGCCAGGATGAACATCCCTGCCATCGTATGTTCCGGCGGCCCTATGATGTCAGGACTGGTAAACGGCACAGAGACCAGCCTTTCCAAGATGTTCGAGGCTGTCGGCGCCAGAAAGGCCAATATCATCGACGATGACGGCCTCAAAGAATACGAACAGAATGTATGTCCGGGCTGCGGTTCATGCTCCGGTATGTATACGGCCAACAGCATGAACTGCCTGTGCGAGGCCATAGGCATAGCTCTGCCGGGCAACGGGAGCATACCTGCCGTTTCCAGCAAGAGGATAATGCTGGCAAAACACGCCGGAATGGCCATCATGAACCTGATCGAAAAAGACATCAAGGCCAGAGACATAATCAACGAAAAGTCTGTCAGAAACGCCATCGCCTGCGATATGGCCCTGGGCTGCTCCTCCAACAGTGTGCTCCACCTGCTGGCCATAGCCCACGAAGCAGGGGTGGAACTTGACCTTGATACATTCAACCAGATCAGCGGAGTGACTCCTAACCTCTGTCATCTGGCTCCGGCTGGAGATACCCACATGCACGATCTGGACAACGCCGGCGGCGTACCTGCCGTAATGGCTCAGCTGGCTTCCAAAGGACTGATAGACACTTCTCTTCTGACCGTTACAGGCAAGACCGTAGGAGAAAACATCCAGGGAGCAGTCATAAGGAACGAAGGAGCCATCAGACCCATCGACGATCCGTACAGTGAAACAGGCGGTATCGCCATACTCTGGGGCAATATAGCCAAAGACGGCTGCGTAGTAAAGAGGAGCGCCGTAGCTCCTGAAATGCTGGTCCACTCAGGACCTGCCAGAGTATTTGACTGCGAAGACGACGCCATCGCCGCCATATACGACGGAAAGATAAAGGACGGAGAAGTAGTAGTTATAAGATACGAAGGCCCTAAGGGCGGACCGGGCATGAGAGAAATGCTCAATCCGACCAGCGCTCTTGCCGGCATGGGACTTGACAAGACGGTGGCCCTCATAACCGACGGAAGGTTCAGCGGAGCAAGCCGCGGCGCTTCCATAGGCCATGTGAGCCCTGAAGCTGCCGACGGAGGCGCCATAGGACTGCTCAAAGAAGGCGACATCATCGACATAAACATTCCTGAGCACTCCATCAACGCCCGTGTTTCCGATGAGGAGTTTGATGAACGCAGAAAATCCTATGTTAAACCTGAACCTAACATCAAGACCGGCTGGCTGGCCAGATATGCCCGCCTCGTATCATCGGCCAACACAGGAGCAGTCTTAAAATAGACGAGAAAGGACAATTACAATGAACAATAAATTCAGCGTGACTCTGACTAAAAATCCCAAGGCAAAACCGGATCCGGATCATCTGCCTTTCGGCAGGATCTTCACCGATCATATGTTCATGATGGACTATGATCCTGAACAGGGCTGGCATGACGGAAGGATAGTGCCATACGGACCCATCGAACTGGATCCGGCCAGCACAGTTTTCCACTATGGCCAGGAAATGTTCGAAGGCCTGAAAGCCTACAGGACCAAAGAAGGAAAAGTACAGCTTTTCAGACCTGATATGAACGCCAAGAGGACCAACAACACCAACAAGAGGATGTGCATGCCTCAGATCGACGAAGACCTTTTCGTTGACGCCGTCAAAGCCATAGTAGAAGTGGATAAGGACTGGATCCCTGACAAGAAGGACACTTCCCTGTATATCAGACCGTTCATGTTCGCTACTGAACCGTTCCTGGGGGTTGCCGCTTCCAAGACATACAGGTTTATGATAATCCTCAGTCCTGTAGGCCCATATTATGAACACGGCCTTGCTCCGACCAGGATCTATGTAGAAAACGAATACATCAGATCTGCCATGGGCGGCACCGGTTATGCCAAGATCGGCGGAAACTACGCCGCAGCCATGATAGCCGAACAGAAAGCCCACGACATGGGCTTCGACCAGGTCCTCTGGCTGGACGCCAAAGAAAAGAAATATGTTGAGGAGATCGGAACTTCCAACGCTTTCTTCAAGATCGACGGCCAGATATACACCTCATCTCTTGTAGGCACCATCCTGCCGGGCATAACCAGAGCTTCGATGATAGAGGTTATGAAAGAGTGGGGATATAAGGTAAACGAGACCAGATTCACCATTGAAGATGTATTTAAGGCAGGCCAGGAAGGCAAACTGGAAGAAGTTTTTGCCACAGGCACCGCCGCCGTTATCTCACCGGTAGGAGAGCTTTTCTGGGACGGAAAGAGCCTTGTGATCAACGACAATAAGATAGGCGAACTTTCTCAGAAACTCTACGATGAGCTCTACGGCATACAGACCGGAGAGATCGAGGACAAGAGAGGCTGGACCGTACCTGTAGAATAAAATGATGCCAAAGCAGATCCCGTTTGAGACATGAGTCTCAAGCGGGATTTTTTTCTGTCATAAAACCTTGTCCCATTCATACAATGTAATAATTTAAAGAAAAGAGGACAGGTAATGGATACTTTCAGAGAAATATTCAGCAGACTGCCTACATCGGCAAGTCAGGAACTGGTGCTGCTGCCTCCCGCAGTGATCGGACAGATAGAGGAGATACGCCTCAGGTGCGGACAGCTGCCAAGGATACTGTACGGTAAAAGTGAAAAAACTCTCACAAGGATAACGACCAGAGAGGATCTGCAAAAAACTCTCCATAATCTCATCAAATTTTCTTATTATGCATATGAGGACGACCTTGCCAAAGGATTTGTCACCATCGCAGGAGGACATAGGGTAGGCATATGCGGAAAAGCTGTCGTCAAAAACGATCAGCCATCGCTGATAAAAGAGATCAGCTCAATGAACATCAGATTCGCCAGAGAGATCAAAGGCTGCGCCAGCAGCCTCATTCCCATGATATTGCAAAGGGAAATGCCTGTGAATACTCTGATCGTCTCGCCGCCGGGCTGCGGCAAGACCACCTTGCTCAGAGATATTGCCCGTGCATTGAGCGTCAGGGGAGTCAAGGTGGCAATATGCGATGAAAGATCTGAGATAGCCGGAATGTACAACTCAGAGCCAAGCTTTGACCTTGGGCCAAGGACCGATGTCCTTGACGGCTGCGATAAAGTTTACGGCATGATCATGCTCATACGCTCCATGTCGCCCCAGGTCATAATCACAGATGAAATGGGCAAGCAGGAAGACATCAGAGCAGTCTGGCAGTGCAAGAATGCCGGAGTCAGTCTCATTACATCCATACACGGATCCAGCAGAAAAGATATAGAAGATTCGCCTTTGGGACAGCTCCTGGAAAAAAAGGTTTTTAAAAATATAATATATCTTTCCGGCGAAAAAGGACCCGGCACCGTAAAGGAGATACAAAATGCTTAAGATACTGGGTCTTTTGGGGATCGTTGCAGCATGCGGTATGGCAGGCATATTAAAAACAAAGGATCTGAAAAGAAGAGTCATCCTGCTTGAGGATTATCTGAGGATGATAATAGAAATAAAAGGGCAGATAAATTATTTCAGGGAACCTTTGCCTGACATTTTTGACAAACTCAGAAAAAACGACGATTCTAAAGCTTTTTCCCTGTTGAACGGACTCAGAGACGAAATCGGGGAAAAAGGCGGTGATATGGTCAAAATCTGGCCTCTGAAGATAGAGGAAACATATAAAAATGAACCGCTGAAAGAGGATGACATGGATATATTCAGATATCCGGGTGAATTTATGGGACAGACAGACTATGATAATCACATATACCATTTTTCTTATGTGGAAGATAAGCTTCAAAAACAGATAGAAGATGCCCGTGAGGAACTCAGGCAAAAGGGACCCATGTACGGCAGGATAGGCTTCTTCCTCGGCGCAATGATCGCCATTATCTTTATCTAAGGAGGCAAACATGACATTCGATGTCAGCGTTTTATTCAGGATAGCAGCCATTGGCATTGCCATCGCTCTGCTGAACCAGATCCTGACAAAAGCAGGGCGCGAGGAACAGGCCATGATGACAACTCTTGCAGGAGTGATAATCGTCCTGGCAATAGTTATAAGGATGATAAGCGAATTCTTTGACACTGTCAGGGCATTTTTGGAATTTTAACATGATAACTCTATTAAAGATATGTGCCATCGGACTGATCGCTGTTATAGTGATCTCCATCATAAAGACATATAAGCCGGAACTGGCGGTAGCTGCAAGTTTATGCGCAGGGATCATACTTCTGTATTACATCATTGAAAGCCTCGGATATGGATTTGATTATATAACACGGCTATATGACGGGCTTTCCTACGGCAGGGAATATTTCCCAATAATCCTAAAAGTGCTTGGCATAGCATACATAACTGAATTTGCAGTCGCTTTATGCCAGGATGCAGGAGAAAGATCGGTTGCAGGCAAGATAGAACTGGCAGGCAAGATAGCTATTTTCTTTGCGGCAATACCTGTATTTACATCGCTTCTTGACCTGCTGGACAGCTTAATATAATGGAATACCAACAGATACTTGAAGAACAATTTAATAATGTAGTTGACCAGGAAAGCCTTTCATCGATAATGGAGCAGGCTGGAGATGTGACGGCAGGCATTGCTTCAAACTTTTCTGCTGAAAACATACTCGCCGCCATTGCAGACGGCCGCAGCATATTTGATGACCAGGCCATCATCGAAGATATAAGATCTCTGTTCTTCCTGGAAATGAAAAGTGCGCTGATACTGTGCGTACAGATCCTTACCATCTGTATCGTCATCGGTTTGCTGAAAGGGCTGTCCAGCTCTTTCAGCAGCAAATCAGTCTCAGAGATCAGCATGATGATATGCAGCATGGTCATGATCGGAATATGCATAACCAATTTCAAAACAACATATCAGCTTGCGGCTGATTCTGTGAATACCATGTCAAACACCATGGAAATACTCATGCCGGTCATGATCGGGATACTGATATCAACAGGTTCAGCGGCATCTGGAACGATACTGAGCCCGATGATAACAGGTAGCATAACCGGAGTCTCTTTTATCTTGAAGACTTTTGTCTTGCCGGCTCTTTTTGCGGCAACAATATTGACTTTAATAAACTGTTTAACAGAAAAGGATTATGTAAACAAACTTGCCAAACTCATAAGAAATGCTGCAGTTACACTGACAGGGCTCCTGCTGGTGATCCTTGCCGGGATAATCAACCTGCAGGGGCTGCTCACCGATGCTTCTGATGGCCTCCTTCTGAGCACAGCCAGGTATTCTCTCAGCACATTCATACCCATTGTCGGCGGATTTACCTCAGACACGGTCGAACTTTTCCTAAGATGCATGAGTACCATAAAAAGCGTAGTGGGAGTCTTTGGCATAATCATCATACTTATACTTTTGCTTACTCCACTTATCAAGATAATGGTCATTGCCCTGATCTATAAGATCACAGGGGCCCTGGCCGAACCGATGACGGACTCAAAGATATCTGCCGGGTTAAATGAAATGGGCAGCTGTGTCATTTCGATCGGAGCGATAATGTTTTTTACGGCCCTGCTTTTTATCATGTTCATTTCCACGATAATCAAGATAGGAGGAAACTGATGGATCAGGTGCTTCTATGGGTAAAGGATGTTTTTCTCATTATAATATCTCTGTCTTTTTTCCGCATACTGATACCTGAATCATCTATGGAGAAATATCTAAGATTCATTTTTTCTCTTATCATCCTTGCTGTCATGACCCAGCCTGTCATTTCTTTGATAAACGGACAGTAATATTTAGGTATCATGTTCATATAAATAGGAGTGAGATCATGTTTGAAAAATTAACAGCAAAAGAAAACTTCATCAGACTGATGACCGTTCTCCTGATCGCATCTGTGGTCATCCTCGCTCTGAGTATCTTAACAGAAACGGATGATGGCAGGAGACAGATAACAGACGGCGACGGAGGCTCGGAGGAACAGCTTTGTTCAGTCCTGTCGAGCATAAACGGAGCAGGGGATGTTGAAGTGATGGTACAGTACAATGAGGATCAGACCGTGGCAGGAGTTATCGTGATAGCCGAAGGAGGGTCTGACCCGGTCATAGCAAACAAACTCACCAACGGAGTTGCAACCCTTTACAGTATCCCCGTTTCAAGCGTGATAGTTTTTGAAAAAGAACAGGAGGAATGACTTTGAAAAAGAAGTTCAGCTATAAGGACATCTTATATAAGAGCAAAAGACTTATGGTCTTAGGTCTTGTTGTAGTTCTTGGCACAGGTGTCATAGTAACATCAGGTCTTTCAGGCAATGATGAGATACCGGTCCATGACGGCGAAGTGCTGGTCGACAGCCTGACAGCAGCAGGAGAAGATACGCCTGCCGCAGCGGAGACAGGCGATTTTGAGTCGATGCGCGCCCAGCTTGAACTGGACAGAAATAAGCTCCTTGCTTCTCTGGATTCGACTATCAATAACAGTACAAATGATGCAGAAAAAGACAACGCTTCTGCCGAAAAAGACAGGATCATGGAATATATGGAAAAAGAACTGGACATAGAAAGTATAATCCGATCAAAGGGACTTCCTGATTCTTTTGTGATGATAACAGAAAGCAGCGTTACCGTAACAGTAGATCAGCAGGAACTTGACACCAACACGGTGGCCAAGATATGTGATGTGGTCATGAGAGAGACAGGTAAGCCGGCTGATAAGATCATAATACAGAGCAAGTATTAAACAGCCATCTGTCTAAGGGGCATATGCCGGAAGCTTTCGTTTGCGGCATATGCCCCTTTTTGCTTTTATATCATATCTGTTTCCATTTTTATCTCATACAGGGGGCTTGCAGTCCATAAGATCATTTTTTTATATCCGGCGGTTCTTGCCATGCTCATTACAGTGTCCATAAGCGCCTTGCCGATCCCGTGGCGGCGGCAGCTTTTTTCAACGGCAAAGAGACGGAGCTGGCCGACATCATGGTCATCTGTCTGGCATAGCCGATAAAAGCCGGACCCCAGGAATATTCCTCTGTATACAGTCTCCTGTGAAGTTCTGCAACATATTTTTCCCTCAAATTTTCTATCCTTCAGCTTTTTTTAAGAATTATATTGAGTTTTTCTTAACCAGCGGATAATATATTCTCTGTGAACAAATGATATGGAGGCTGAACATGACAGGTGAAACCATTCTTATTGTTGATGACAACAGGGAGATAGTAGACTCCCTGGGCAAACTCCTGAAACTGGAGGGATATGAAATAATCACAGCCTATGACGGGCTTGAGGCTCTGGACAGGCTTGAATCCAACAAGATAGATCTGATCATTCTTGATGTGATGATGCCGAAGCTCAACGGGCTGTCTACTTTGATGAAGATAAGGGAAAAACATAAGATACCGGCGATCATCCTTTCTGCCAAGACAGAAGAAAGCGATAAGGTGTCCGGCCTGGTGCTTGGAGCTGATGACTATATAAGCAAGCCTTATAATCCGGCCGAACTGATCGCCCGCGTAAAAGCACAGCTCAGGCGGTACAATACATGGGGAGGGAGCGCTCCCAAAGCTGACAAGGACACCATCGTAAACGGGGGACTTGTCCTGGACAAAAAACAGAAGATCGTAATCGTTGAAGGCAGGGAAGTAAAGCTTACAGCCACTGAGTACAACATCCTCGCCCTTCTAATGGAAAATGCCGGACAGGTTTTCCCTGCAGAACAGATATATGAGAGAGTGTGGAATGAAGAAGCGGTATTTGCTGTGGAAAACACTGTCATGGTACACATACGCCATATCAGAGAAAAGATAGAGATAGACACTAAAAATCCCAAATATGTAAAGGTGGTGTGGGGCATTGGATACAAGATGGAAAAGTATGATCAAATCTTTGCCTGAAAGGCTGAAAACTCATAAGTCGTCTCTTGCCGGGCTGCCTTTTGTCATCGCAGGGATCGCAATGATAACATATCTTCTGTATACCCAGTACCTATACAGACCTACCAGAGAAGTCCTGCTGGCTGGACTTCTGATAAATGTGCTTATTGGTACAGGGCTGTCGCTGATATACACAGATGTCATACACAGCAGCTATATCCCTGTGGACGGAGCGGCCAGCGAACCTTTTGACCAGTGGAAATCACAATGGAAAAGAAATCAGAAGGTTTTGCTCATAACCGGAGGAGTTCTGCTGGCCATGGCGCTGTTTAACTTCAACTCCATGCTGACCGGATACAGATATTACTACAGCAATTATTCGATGGGGTATATGCTCATAGCCACCGTCGTTATACAGTTTGCTCTCTGCCAGTACCTGTGCGTCAGATTTTATCACGGCCGCCTCCACGAAGTCGTGGACAAGGCTTCGCAGATCAGCCGCCAGAGACTTAAAGAAGCTGTTGAACTTGAAAAAAAGAGCCTTGAAAAAGCTGCCAGGAGCGAACAGCTCAAGGTAGACCTTATCTCAAATGTATCCCATGACCTTAAAACTCCGCTGACATCAATGGTAGGTTATCTTGAACTGTTAAAAAAAGAACAGCTTTCTCCTGCCGCAAGGGACTATGCAGATGTTATATCCGACAAGGCTGAAAAGCTCAAGACCATGATCGAGAGCCTGTTTTCTCTGGCAAAGGCCAGCAGCGGAAACATATCTTTAACCATCGAGTCTGTGGAGCTGAACATGCTCATACAGCAGCTTTTTGCCGATATGGATGATAAGATACGCAGCAGCGGGCTTGAGATGGTGGTCTCCCTGACAGAAGAAGATACCCACTTTAAGACAGATAACATGCACATGTACAGGATATGCCAGAACCTGCTGGAGAACGCTCTGAAATATTCAGCCAAAGGCACGAGGGTGTTTATAAAGACTTACATCAAACAGACACCCTCGGCAAGAAAGCTGTGCCTTGAGATGACCAACACAGCCGGCTATCATATGGATTTCGGCAAGGATGATATAGTAGAAAGATTCGCACGGGGCGATAAGGCCCGTACCACCGACGGTAACGGGCTTGGTCTTGCCATTGTCAGCACCTACACAGGAGCACTGGGAGGCGCCTTTGATATAAAAATAGACTGCGATCAGTTTAAGGCGTCACTGGAGTTTCAGACAGATAAAAATGATTTGGCTTCCGGCTGCGGCACAGAGGCTCAAGATGTTCTGTGAGTTTTGCAATATACTGCTCAGGAAGGCTCCTGCTGCCATCTGGACATATCCTGATACAGCGCATACAGCCGATACAGACTTCTGTATCGGTTTTTTTGCCGTCAGGTGAGATCGCTTGTACAGGACACATGGATGAGCAGATACCGCAGCCTGTACATCTGTCTTTATCTGTTATTATTGGCGTATCTCCGGCTTTCCATTGCTTGTAAGGGCGGTTGCCCGGAATATATGGACTTTTCCTGCATCCTGAAATTATCTTGTCCAGGGAATCTGCAGCAAACTGTTTTATCTCTTTTATATCTGTTTCATCAGGCCTGCCGGCTCCGAATACCCGTATTATGTTATGTTCAGTGGAGGCGGCGCAGGCTGATATTACTCTGAAACCGTTTTCTGAAACAATATCTGACAGTTCAAGGAGAGAATCTTCAAAATCACGGTTCCCAAAAGTTACGCAGATGATGGCAGGAGTGCTTTGTCCGCAAATGCCGGCAAGTCTTTCTGCTGCCGTATGAGGCACTCTGCCTCCGTAGCACGGAAGAGAGAAAACGCAAAGATCATCTCCATCTGCTGTCAGTTTCCTGTTTTTTTCCATACACAGATCAATGTCTATTTTTTCTCCGTCAAAGGCTGATGAAATGAGTCCGGCGACCATTTTGCTTGTCCCGGTCGGGCTGAATGTTACGGTATATATGTTTTTCATGGCTGTTCCTTTCTTTTTTTGATTATATCACACAAAACTGTGGCCGGTAAGGATTGACTTACAAAAAAATGGATCTGATTCCAGTTTACCTTGACAAAAATATGCCGGGGGGGGGTATACTTCTTAGATGTATGATGATTTTCCCGGATCAGGGCATAATCCGTATATATGGAGTGTCCTGTTTAAGTTTTATTTAAGATTTTTTAAGATTAGGTTTATGGTTAATTTAAGTTTCATTGTATATGATCATCCATGTCATATGACAGAGAGGAAAAGAGTGAATGAACACAAAAATAGCTTTACATCATTTTATCCTGACTCTTGCGGCTCTGGCGGTAATGTTCCTTCCTATGGGGCAGGGAGACTTTTTCGGTTCTGAAGGCGATTGGTACAGCCAGCATGTGGGCGCAGCCCAGGCATTGAGGCAGACGATCATAGACAGCGGCAATCCCTTTCCTCAGTTTATAAATATAGGCGGAGGGATAAACGCCTTCGACCTTGCTTATTATGGGATGTTCCGACCTGATGTGATGATCTCATGCCTTTTCCCTGATGTGGAAATAAAATATTTCATTGCAGGATATGCGGTCCTGGGAGTAGTGGCTTCTGTCAATATGATGTACCTGTGGCTCAGGAAAAAAGGTCTCAGACTTTCATCATGCCTTGCAGGAGGCGTGCTGATGGCAGGTGCCTCGTGTTTTTTCCATGCTCATCATCAGATCATGTTCGTAAACTACATGCCTTTTCTGATATTGGCTCTGATGGGTATCGACAGGCTTATCAGGACCGGCAAACCGGCTTTCTCTGCTGCAGCCGTGTTCTTGATAATGATACACAGCTTCTATTATGGGCCGGTTTGTCTCGCTGTCTGTCTGATATATTTTTTCCATCAGCTTTCGGCAGAAGGACACAAGGACAGAGCAGTCATGGTGAGAAAAGCTTTCGGTGCAGTATTCCTGGGTATAGGTGCAAGCGCCGTGCTGCTGCTGCCTGCGGCGGCAGCCATATTTTCCACAGCAAAAGACAGCGGCAGCTTTTCAGCCCAGCCCATGGGCATAGCAGATCTTTCCATGGAAAGCCTTCTTTATGATCCATATGGGTGCGGGCTTACGGTCATATGCATGTTTGCACTCCTCAGAGCGCTTTTTACAAAGGAAAAGAGAGTGACGGCAGCCGTGATCCTTTCCATGATCGCCATACCTGCCATATGGTTTGTACTCAGCGGATTCCTTTATCCGAGAGCAAAGATCTTAATGCCTCTCATCACGCTCATTATCTGGATATGCGCTGAAGAACTGGAAGATCTGACCAAGACCGGATCTAAGAAAGATATCCTGGTCCTGGCACTGTGCCTGATACCGGCAATTTTTTCAAAATGGAAGGTTTTGATGGCAGCAGACTGGCTGATACTGCTGGCGTGGATGGTCGCATCCCGTATCCGCAAGATACCTCCGGCGGCAAAAAAAGCTGTTTTTGCCGTGATGATGACCTTTCCTCTGTGGGTCAGCATCGGTGTAAGCTTTGCCGGTGAGGACTACATCAAAGCCGGTGACAGCAGACAGGGGAAATTTGAATTTACACAGGAGCAGTTAAAAGAAATATCAGGAGGGCTTTACAGGTTTGACTATATCAGCGACAGCCTGGCCAACTGCAATTATCTGCCTTCAGGCTCAGTAAAAAAGACAGCCATGTATTCGTCGGTTACCAATGACATTTATTCGGAATTTTTTTATGACATCATGGATAATCCCATAAGATACAGGAACCGTGTCATCCTCGTCCCCGATGGAAACATATATTTCAACTTTCTCATGGGGATAAGATATATAGTTGCCGGAGAAGATGACCTGCCTTATGGTTACAGTGTGGCCGGCCGGCAGGATGATCTTGTCCTTGCGGAAAATAAGGATGTCCTGCCCGTATGTTACGGGATATACGGATCCGTGGACAGCTTGTCTGCCAAAGGCCTCCAGTCGATGGCAGAAGGGCAGGAGGCCGCCGGGCTTTTGCAGGAAGCGTTTCCTGCTCAGATAAACTCGCCGGGAACACAGACGGTTTCCATACCACTCACGCAGACGGTAAGAAATAAAGCCATAATACTGTCATTTTCGGTCAAAAGCAATGACGGGCAGCAGGTCGTCATAGATATCAACGGGACCAGGAACAAACTTTCAGACAAAAGCGCACCATATCCCAACGGAAATAATGTTTTCACCTATGTTCTGTCGTCAAATGACGGGATAGACAAACTGGACTGTGTTTTTTCGGCAGGTGATTATGAGATTACCGGGCTCAATGTCATGACGGCTGATCCTCCGTCAGTATCTGATATGGACATAGAATATGCAGAACTTTCAAAAGACTTTAGTTTTGACGGAAAAACCATTTTTGAGGGCTCCATAAAAATGGATTCTGATGGATATTTTGTAACATCGTTTCCCTATGACGAAGGATATGAGATCCTTGCAGACGGCAGAGAGGTCAGAGCAGGATCGACAGGTCTGGGATTTGCCTGCTTCCCGCTAAAAGCAGGAGAACACATGATAAAGATCTCATATACTGCGCCGGGGTTCAGGGCAGGAGCAATCCTAAGCACCATATCTTTGGGTGCCGCAGCCTTTGGTGCAGTCAAAGGAACACTTGGAAAGAGAGGCAGAAAAAAATGAAGAAGTTAATAGGCTCGCAGATTTTCAGATATGTGATAACAGGTGGATTTACCACAGTTGTTGACTATATCATATACATCGGACTTACAGCACTGGAAGTCAACTACCTGGCAGCCAATACCGCAGCATGGGCAGGCGCCGTGATATTCGCTTTTTTCGCCAACAGGAATGTGGTGTTCCACTCTGACGGGAACAGGGCCGGGGAATTTTTCAAGTTTATTTCCCTCAGGCTTTGCACCCTTGCTGCGGAAAATCTGCTGCTGATGTTATTGATAGATCACCTGGGCGCCGGAAATCTCACTGCAAAGCTGACGGTGAGCGTCGTGACCGTCATTCTCAACTACTGCGCATGTAAATACGGTATATTCAAAAAGGAGGAAGCCTGAAATGGATAAGATAAGCGTGATCGTACCTTGTTATAACGAAGAAGAATCTCTGCCGCTGTATTACGGAGAAACTTACGCAGTATTGGCTTCAATAGCCGGAACAGACCATGAGTTCATATTCGTCGATGACGGGAGCAGTGACAATACTCTTAACATCATAAAAAAACTTGCTGCTTCAGACCCAACTGTAAAATATGTTGCTTTCTCAAGAAATTTCGGCAAAGAGGCCGCAATGTACGCCGGATTAAAGGAATCGGACGGGGATTACTGTGTGATAATGGACGCCGACTTGCAGCATCCTCCGGCCATGCTGCCAAAGATGTACAATGTGCTGAAAACCGAAAAATGCCACTGCTGCGGAGGCCTGAGGCTGGGGAGGGAAGGGGACAGCAGACTGAGGAGCTTCCTTTCAAGGGCATTCTATAAGATCGGGAAAAAACTGACCAATATGGATATGTCTGATGGCCATGGGGATTTTCGCATGATGAACAGGGCTGTTGCAGACGCCATCCTGGAAATGGGAGAATATAACAGGTACATGAAAGGGATCTTTTCCTTTGTAGGATTTGACACCAGATGGATAGAATACGAAAGTGTTGACAGGGTAAGAGGCAAATCCAAATGGAACATAAAAAGCCTGTTTTCCTATGGGTTTGAGGGAATATTGTCATTTTCCACCGCTCCTTTGAAAATGGCAGGGCTGATGGGTGTCTTGCTGCTTGGAGCAGCCGCAGCATATCTGGTGTTCAATATTGTCCAGGCTGCCGCAGGCGGAACACCGATGAACGGAACAGAGATACTGCTTTTTGTCATACTTTTGGTCAGCAGCCTGCAAATGCTTTTCATATATATCCTGGGCGCCTATCTCTCCCGCGATTATCTTGAAAATAAAAGGAGGCCCATCTATATAGTAAAAGAAAAAGGATAGGACTTTCCCAACAGTCCGGGACGATGAACAGTTCCGGGCTTTTATATTGAAACGGAAACATATTTCTGGTATAATCCTAATGAGGTAATATCATGTCAGAAAAACAGACCATAAACAGGATATCAGACGAAATAATCGGTATGGCAGCGATGAAAGCTGCAATGGGAGTTGCCGGGGTGAACCATCTTGCTGACAGCCTGGCCGACAATATAAGCCGGATGATCTCTGGCAAGGAAGAATGGTCCACAGGCGTAAAAGTTACAAGAGACAAAGAAAACAGCCCTGTCATCGATATATCCGTGATCGCCGACTACGGCAGCAAGATACCGCAGCTTGCATGGGACATTCAGACTGCCGTAAAAGACAATGTCTTTAAGATATCCGGAGAGAGGGTATCGGCAGTAAATATTCATGTCCAGGGAGTGACCCTGGCAAAAAACAGCAGGGAGAAGAAATGAACAGAAGAGCCGCCAGAGAGCTTGCCATGAAGTGTGTCTTTCAGATGGAAGCTCAGAACGAATTTGAAAAGGAAAATGCCGAAAAACTCCTGAGATCAGCCGACATGGGAGAACAAAAGGAATACATTCTCAGAGTTATAGATAATATATGTAAAAACAGAGACGGCGTAGATGAGGCTATCAACGCCTGCAGCAAAGGCTGGCCCGTATCCCGCATGGCAAAGGCCGATCTGGCGATAATAAGGGTTGCCGCATGCGAGATCCTGTTTATGGATGACATACCGAAAGCTGTAGCCATCAATGAGGGAGTTGAACTGGCAAAACGCTACGGCAGTGATCAGTCACCGGCATTTATCAATGCCGTCCTGAAAAAAATAGGATAATATGAATGAACATATTCTTACTTTAGGTATAGATACCAGCAATTATAAGACATCTTTGGCTGTGACCGATGAAGATGGCCATATCATAGCTGATTCAAGGCGTTTTCTGGAAGTAAAAAAGGGGGAACGAGGGCTGAGGCAATCGGACGCTCTTTTTCAGCATGTTCAGGTTCTTCCTCGTCTGTTGGAAGATGTGATGAAAGATGAAAACATAAGGCGGCACATCCGGTGTGTGAGTGTTTCTTCAAGGCCAAGGCCATATGACGATTCATACATGCCTGTATTTATGGCAGGCGTTTCCGCCGGCAGGACCGTTGCCGCTTCATTGGGAGTCCCGTTATATATGTTCTCCCATCAGGAAGGTCATGTTGAGGCCGTAAGGAGATACTGCGCCGCAAGAGAAGCAGCCAGGCTCATATGTTTCCATTTCAGCGGAGGTACTACGGAAGCCATCCTTTTGCAGGACAGCAGCAGGACATTTGAGATAGTAGGCGGCTCTCGTGATATTTCCTACGGACAGCTTCTTGACAGGACCGGCGTTGCAATGGGCCTTGAGTTCCCATGCGGTCATATACTGGATCAGATGGCTGCAGATGCTGTTTCTGCCGGTCGTGTAAAAAAACCAAAGATCATCTCTGCCATAAAAGTAAAAGAAGGCCATGTGAACCTGTCCGGTACGGAAACGCAGGTCCTCAGATCTCTAGGGGAGTATGAAAGCCAGCAGATAATATGTGAGCTTTTTCAAAGAATGGCGTTTTCAATATATGAGATGACCATGCAGCTTGCTGAAAAATACCATATAAACAGTTTCCTTTATGCCGGAGGTGTTTCGTCAAGCATGTTTTTGCGGGAGTTTTTACAGGAAAAAATTTCAAAAGACTTTGATATATTTTTTGGCAAACCTGAGCTTTCCTCAGACAATGCCGTAGGGACAGCTCTTTTGGGAGGTAAGGCATATGGCGCTGAAACCGGTAACGGTGACGCAACTTAATGAATATATAAGCAGAGTGCTGGGCACAGATCCTTTGCTGAGCAATATATCCGTGACCGGCGAAATATCCAACTTAAAATTTCACAGCTCCGGTCATGTGTATTTCTCGATGATCGATCAGAGCTCAAAGGTCAACTGCTTCCTGCCTGCATCCTGTTTCCGCAATCTGGCCTATACTCTTGGCGACGGGCTTAATGTGACGGTCAGGGGATATATAAATGTTTATAAAAAGGGCGGGGCTTATACCCTTTTTATAAGAGAGCTTGAGGTTGCAGGCGAAGGTGATCTTTCTACGGCTTTTGAGCTGCTCAAGAAAAAATTGCAAGAGGAAGGTCTGTTTGATCCTTCCTTTAAAAAAAAGATACCGGCTTTTCCTAAAAAGATAGGCATACTTACATCAAAGACCGGCGCTGCCGTACGAGATATGGTCAAGATCATACAGAGCCGTACAAAAGCTGTGGATGTCATCATCTTTCCCGTACCCGTACAAGGCACGGGTGCAGCAGCTCAGATGGCCGATATGCTGGATCATGTCAACGAAAACTTTTATGATATAGATACGCTCATAATAGGGCGGGGAGGGGGAAACGCCGAGGATCTCTGGCCTTTCAACGAAGAAGTTCTCGCCAGGGCCATATTCCGGTCAAGGATCCCTGTAATATCGGCGGTAGGCCACGAGATAGATTTTTCCATCAGCGACTTTGTTGCAGATCTCAGGGCGGAAACACCCACTGCTGCGGCCGAAAAAGCCGTTCCAGATGACAGTCAGATCATCAGGTCCCTTGATACATACAGATCTCAGCTCAACTCTGCTCTGAAGAACAAAGTAATGTATCACCAAATGTCCCTTAAGAGCTGCATTCAGGATATGCGATCAGTTCTCATAAGGCGCATAGACAGATTTGAACATGAGATAAAGCAAAATCTTATCACCCTTGAGGAAAACAATCCGTCAAACATCCTTTCCAAAGGATATACTTTCATGGAAGGTCCTGACGGCAAGGTTGTTGCTTCGGCCTCCGATATGGAAGAAGGCGGAAGGTACAGGATATACTTCAGAGACGGAACGGTAGAAGTTACCGTATCTGAAATAAAGGAAGGTGGCAAAATTGACTTTTGAAGAAGCGATGAACAAGCTGGAGGAGATGGCCGGCAAGATCAGACAGGAAGACATTACCTTGGAGGAAGCCATCAAATGTTATGAAGAAGGTTTGCGCTGCTACGAGATATGCGGCGACATCCTGAAAAATGCTAAACAGAAAATTGAAGTTTTCGATGCAAAGGAGAACAGTGAACAATGATCGACAGAACTTATGAAGAGTACAAGGAAATTGTTGAAAAGCATTTAATGGACTTCATCCCCAACATAGACAACAAGAGCATCTCTTTGTATGAAGCCATGAAGTACAGCCTTACTGCGGGCGGCAAAAGACTGAGGCCTGTGCTGCTGCTTGCTTCCTGTGAATTTGCCGGAGGAAACATCAGGGAAGCAGTCCCTTATGCCTGTGCCATGGAATATATACACACATATTCCCTTATACATGACGACCTGCCGGCTATGGACAATGATGACCTGAGGCGCGGTCTGCCTACAAACCACAAAGTGTACGGAGAGGCTCTTGCGATCCTTGCAGGAGACGGCCTGCTGACCTGCGCCTTTGAAGCCATTTCCAAGGATATGATGATGGTATATGATTCCCCTGAAAAGATAAGGAAAAGGGTAAATGCAGCATACGAGATTGCCAAAGGTGCAGGATGCCAGGGCATGGTCGCAGGACAGGTATCCGACATTGAAGCCGAAAATGCCGTGGCCTCAAAAGAAATGCTTGAATATATCCATCTCAATAAGACCGGCGCCCTCATAAGGGCAGCAGTTAAAGCCGGCCTTTATCTGGGAAATCCGGATGATGACATGATCGACGATATGGAAAAATATGCAGAAAACCTGGGCCTTGCCTATCAGATAGCCGATGACATCCTCGATGTGGTGGGAGACCCGGAGGAAATGGGAAAGGCCATGGGTTCTGACCAGAAAAAAAATAAAAACACATATCCGTCTGTTAACGGACTGGATGCAGCTTACAAAAGGCTCCGGGAAGTTACCGACATGGCTGTGGAAGCAATAGCCGGCTACTATGATAATGCTGAATTTTTCAGGGATCTTGTCCTGCGTCTGGCTGTACGGAAAAAGTGATGATATGAATTGAAAGATAAAAGAAGGCAAAGTAATGAACAAAGATTTATCCCAATACAATTTTCCCTCAGATCTGAAAAAAATGTCTGACAGAGAACTGGATCTCCTTTCGGTGGCCATAAGGGATTTCCTCATAGAAAAGGTATCTGCCACAGGCGGTCATCTGGCATCAAATCTGGGGGTCGTAGAGCTGACCATTGCCCTGCACAAGGTCTTTAACAGCCCTGAGGATAAGATAATCTGGGATGTCGGTCATCAGGCATATGTACATAAGATACTTACAGGCAGAGCAGACCGTTTCGACAGCCTCAGACAGCTTGACGGTCTCAGCGGTTTTCCAAAGTCCAAGGAAAGCCCCCATGATGTCTATGATACAGGCCACAGCAGCGTGTCCATTTCTGCCGCTTTCGGCATGGCAGCTGCCAGGGATATAAAAGGCGGGAAAAACGAAGTGATCGCCGTGATCGGAGATGGTTCACTGACAGGGGGAATGGCCTATGAAGGGCTTAACAACATTGGAGATAAAAAGACAAAGGTCATAGTCGTTCTCAACGATAACGGCATGTCAATCTCCCCCAATACGGGCGGCATCTCCAGGCATCTGGGCAGTCTCAGGACATCAAAAGGTTATCTGGACGCCAAAAGGTTTGTAAAAGATAAGATAGGCACCATTCCAAACATAGGAAAAGCCCTTGTCAGCGGTCTGGCGGATTTTAAAAATGATATCAAGTATTCCATACTGACCAACGGCGGTGTCATGTTTGAAGAACTGGGATTTACATATTTCGGTCCCATAGACGGTCACAATATCACTGAACTTTGCGACGCCTTTGAAAAAGCCAGGTCACTGAACGAACCGGTCCTTATCCATGTGCTGACAAAGAAAGGAAAAGGTTATAAAAATGCCGAAAAAGATCCTGGCAAATTCCACGGGATAGGTCCCTTTGACCCGACGACCGGCGCTCTGCTCAATAAATCCGAAGGTTATTCATTTTCATCCCTCATGGGCAAACTGCTGTGCGAAAAAGCATCTGATGACCAAAAGATCGTGGCGATCACTGCGGCCATGTGTGAGGGCACAGGACTGGATGATTTTTCCACCATGTATCCAGACAGGTTTTTCGATGTGGGCATAGCGGAAGAACATGCGGTATCTTTTGCAGCCGGACTTGCAAAAGAAGGAATGAAACCGGTTGTCTGCATATATTCGTCTTTTCTGCAAAGAGCTTATGACCAGATCATGGAGGATGTATGCCTTCAAAAGCTGCCGGTGGTCTTTGCCATTGACAGGGCAGGATGTGTGGGCGCTGACGGAGAGACCCACCACGGTAATTATGATCTCTCGTATCTTGCAACCATACCGGGTATGACCATATTAACACCAAAAGACGGAACACAGCTCTCTTCCATGCTGGATTACGCTCTAAATCTCGGCAGGCCTGCAGCCATCCGATACCCTAAAGGGGCAGCAGAATACAATAATAAAATTATGTCAACATTTGACGGAAAGAATATCAGAATATGCAGCGGAAAGGGTGCATTTAACATAGATATATGGGCCTGCGGCAATATGTTTTCCTGCGGCCAGCAGGTATGCAGCCTGTTGTCGTCCAGAGGCATTGAGGCAGGTCTTGTGGATGTGGCCAAAGTAAAACCCATTGATCTGAGTCCCTTATCAGATCTTGCTGACAGACCCGACCTGATCGTGACAATAGAGGACAATTCTGTTTCAGGCGGCTTCGGCTCCTGTCTGGCATCGGAACTTGCCCTGACGGATATCAAGGTAATGAATTTCGGATGGCCTGATGCCTTCATACCCCAGGGGACATGCAGCCAGCTTTCTGAAAGATATGGTCTTACTCCGGAGAGTATAGCAGAAAGGATATGTGAGGAAGTTGAAAAACAGGCTTGATACCTTACTGGTAGAGAGAGGCATGTTCCCCTCAAGAGAAAAAGCCAAAGCGTCCATAATGGCCGGGCTCATATATGTAGACGGCCAGATCAGCGACAAGGCCGGCACCATGATAGACACGGACGCCCAGATCACCATAAAGGAAAACCTCTGTCCCTATGTGAGCAGGGGAGGACTGAAGCTGGAAAAAGCCATGGAACTTTGGGACTTTCACCTGGAACAGGCCGTTTGCATGGATATAGGCGCTTCTACAGGAGGGTTCACCGACTGTATGCTCCAGAAGGGCGCCCAAAAGGTATATGCCGTGGATGTGGGTTACGGCCAGCTGGATTATAAGCTTAGAAATGACTGCAGGGTGGTAAATATGGAAAAGCAGAACATAAGATATATAGACACTGCCGCCATTGACCCGCTGGACTTTATAAGCGTAGATGTGTCTTTCATTTCACTGAAGCATATTTTTCCGGTGGCCGCCAAAATGCTCAAAGACCGGGGCAAGATGGTGTGCCTCATAAAGCCTCAGTTTGAGGCAGGCCGGGAGCAGGTAGGAAAGAAAGGCATCGTAAGAGACAGAAAAGTCCATATACAAGTCATAGAAAATGTGATAAAATATTCACTAGATAACGGACTTTCTCCGGTGGGCCTGACATTCAGCCCTGTGACCGGAGCCAAGGGCAATATCGAATTTCTGCTCTATATCGACGGAAAAACATCCCAGACCGCTGAGGCGGCCATCAGCCACGAGCAGATCGAAAAAATCGTCGACGCCTCCCACGAGGAGTTGGAATAAAAGAAAGTATTAGTAAAACAAAGGAGACAGACATGAAACTATCAAAAAAAGTACAGGCTATGGAACTTTCGCCTATCAGAAAGTTTGTTCCATACGCAGATGCTGCCAGAGCAGCCGGCAAAAAAGTTTATGGACTGAACATCGGTCAGCCTGACATCAAGACTCCGCAGGCATTTTTCGATGCTGTAAAGAATTATGACGAAGAAGTTCTTGCTTACGCCAATTCCCACGGTGTTGCAGAACTGCTGGATGCTCTTGCAGGATATTACAAGAGGATAGGTCTTGACTTTGAGACTAAGGACCTGCTCGTCACCAACGGCGGTTCAGAAGCCATCAACATGCTGATGACAGCAATCCTCGACCCGGACGACGAGGTCATCATGGCAGAGCCTTTCTACACCAACTATAAGACCTTTGTAGGCCAGGCCGGCGGAAAGGTTGTAGCCATTCCGACTACAGCTGAAGACGGCTATCAGTATGCCGTAAGAGAAAAGATAGAAAAGGTCATCACCCCTAAGACCAAAGCCATGTGCATCATCAATCCGGGCAACCCTACAGGAAAAGTCCTGACCAGAGATGAGATGAAGCTCATCGTTGACATCGCCCTGGAGAACGACCTGTTCATCATCGCCGACGAAGTATACAGAGAATTCGTATACGACGGAAAAGAAATGACCACCTTCGGTTCCTTCAAAGAAGCAGAGCAGAATGTGATCATCGTTGACTCAGTTTCCAAGAGGTTCTCTGCATGCGGCGCAAGGATCGGCTCCATAGCCTCCAAGAACGAAGAACTGATGAACAATCTGATGAAACTGGCTCAGGCAAGACTCTGCTGCCCGACCATCGACCAGATCGGAGCTGCCGCTCTCTACAACCTTGATCCGTCATACTTCGACGACATCAAGAAAGAATACGAACACAGGAGAAATGTGTCCGTTGAAGCTCTCAACGAGATCGAAGGTATCAAATACGGCGTTCCTGAAGGCGCTTTCTACATCACAGCTCAGCTGCCTGTAGACAACGCCGAAGATTTCCTCATGTTCCTGCTCACCGAATTTGATGTGAACGGAGAGACAGTCATGTTCGCTCCTGCAGGCGGATTCTTCGGAACTCCGGGAGTAGGCCAGTCCGATATGCGTATAGCCTATGTGCTCAATGCCGAAGACATGAAAGCCGGTATCAACATCATAAAAGAAGGTATCAAGGCTTACAACAACAGATAGTTTTGCGTTTTACATACATTTAATCAAGGATACGATAAGGAAGACATACTATGAAATTATCCCCGATGATGGAACAATATCTAAAGATCAAAGAGAACTACAAAGACTGCATACTGTTTTTCAGGCTGGGGGATTTCTACGAGATGTTCTTCGACGACGCCAAATTAGGCGCCAGAGAATTAGAATTAACGCTGACAGGTAAAAACTGCGGTTTAGAGGAAAGGGCTCCCATGTGCGGAGTCCCTTTCCATTCAGCGGAAAGCTATATAGCAAAGCTGGTGGATAAAGGCTACAAGGTCGCCATCTGTGAGCAGACTGAAGACCCGGCCAGTGCCAAAGGAATTGTCAACAGGGAAGTTATCCAGATAGTCACTCCCGGCACGGTGACAGCCCAGTCCATGCTGGCCGAAACCGAAAACAACTATCTGGCAGCCATCTATACGGAAAGGGAAGCCGAGGGCTTTTCCATAGCTTACTGCGATATCTCCACCGGAGAGCTGACTGCGGCTGAATACAAGGACGACAGGGACATATACGACTCTCTCATAAACGAGCTGGTACGGATAAATGCGCGGGAGATCATCATATCCCAGAGCTTTGCGGACAATTTTCCTTTAGATGATATCCGGCAGATCACCGGAGCCTATATCAATGTAGTCACAGATGAATTCTTTGCCCGAAAAGGAGCCATGGAAGCCCTCAGGGCACAGTTTAACTGCCTCTCTGTCACCGCTCTTGGTATTGAGGAAAGCGGTCTGCAGGTCCCGGCTCTGGGCGCTCTGCTGGGCTATCTTTTGGAGACCCAGAAGCACAGCCTCAAACAGATAACCAGGCTCAGGACCTTTGAAAACGGGTCCAGGATGGCCCTGGACAAGGCAACTCTGCGCAATCTGGAGCTTACAGAAACATTATACGAAAAAAAGACCGACGGTTCTCTGCTGGGAGTCCTTGACAAGACTCACACAGCCATGGGAAGCCGTAAGATGAAACAGTGGATAAGGGAACCGCTCAACGATCCGGCTCTTATCAACGACAGGCTGGACGGGGTAGAGGAGCTCTACAGCCAGATCATAATAAGGAACAATATCAAAGAAGCCCTCAAAGGGATTTACGACTTTGAAAGACTGTCAGGCCGCATAGCCTCCGGAAACGCCAACGGAAAAGATATGATCGCCCTGAGGAATTCCATCAGGCTCCTTCCTGACATCAAAGATGCTCTCGGCTATGCCCGCAGCCATATCTTAAAAAATATCGACAGCGATATAGACCCTCTGACTGAGGTCTGCGACAGGATAAACGACGCCATAGTAGAAGAACCGCCTTTTTCCATCAAGGAGGGAGGCCTCATCAGGACCGGTTTTTCCAAAGAACTGGACGAGCTGAAAGATTCCATCAAGGACGGCAAAGCGTGGATCTCCGGCCTGGAAGCCGCCGAAAGGGAGCGGACCGGAATCAGGAATCTAAAAGTAGGATACAACAGGGTATTCGGATATTATCTGGAAGTGACCAGATCTTTTTATGACCAGATACCCGATAATTATATAAGAAAACAGACTCTGGCCAATGCGGAAAGGTTCATCACCCCCGAACTGAAGGACATGGAAAACCTGGTCCTCAATGCAGAAGCCAAGATAAATCAGAAGGAATACGAAATATTCACATCCCTCAGAGAATATATCCAGGGGTTCATCGGCAGGATACAGGAGACCTCTGACGCAGTGGCCCGGCTGGATGTGCTCTGTTCTTTTGCATATGTGAGCGAAAAAAACGGTTATGTGCGCCCGGACATCGACGATTCCATGGAGATCTCCATAGTAAAAGGCCGCCATCCGGTCATAGAACAGACCATAGACAACGGGCTTTTCATATCCAACGATACTTATCTGGACGACAGGGACGCGAGCCTGCTGCTCATCACGGGCCCCAATATGGCCGGCAAATCCACATATATGAGACAGACGGCCCTGCTGGTGCTCATGGCCCAGGCCGGATGTTTCATACCGTGTGAAAGAGCAAAGATAGGAGTGGTCGACAGGATATTTACCAGGATAGGCGCTTCTGACAACCTGGCACAAGGCCAGTCTACTTTCTATGTGGAAATGAGCGAGCTTTCCTACATACTCAACTCGGCAGGGCCTCGCAGCCTCATCATCCTGGACGAGATAGGCAGGGGGACAAGCACATACGACGGTCTTTCCATAGCCTGGGCCGTATGCGAATATCTCTGCAACAAAAACACCCATATCAGGACTTTGTTTGCCACCCACTACCACGAGCTGACAGTTCTTGAAGAACAGATAAGAGGGCTGAAAAACCTCAATGTAGATGTGGCCGAAGAATACGGCAATATCATCTTCCTGCACAAGATAGTGGAAGGCTCAGCCAGCCGCAGCTACGGGATCCATGTGGCTAAGCTGGCAGGCATACCTGAATCCCTGCTCGCACGGGCAAGAGAAAAACTGGCTGATCTGGAAAAAGGCCAGCTCACAGCTCCGTCTCAAAGCCATGCGGACAAGGCGGCCGATGACGATCAGGGCACTCAGATCTCTCTGTTTTCCGGCGGGGAATACGACCCGATCCGTGAAAAGATACGGTCAATAGACATTATGGAGATCACACCGTCCCAGGCCATAAGAATACTTGAAGAATTAAAAGGAACCATAGATGATCAGGATATTAGATAAGCAGACGGCAGACAAGATAGCGGCCGGAGAAGTCATCGAAAGGCCCGTATCCATAGTCAAAGAGCTGGTGGAAAACTCCATAGACGCAGGGGCCACCAGCATAGTAATAGAGATCAAAAAAGGCGGAAAATCCTATATCCGGGTCACCGACAACGGAATCGGCATACCGGCGGAGGATACAGAAAAGGCCTTTCTGCGCCATGCTACCAGCAAGATCCGGCAGGCCGCCGACCTGGATGCCATAGAAACCCTCGGGTTCAGAGGAGAGGCCCTTGCTTCCATATGCGCCGTCACCAGGACTGAGCTGCTGACCAAGACGAAAAATGAAAAGACAGGCACACGACTGATAATCCACGGCGGCCAGATCATCTCTGATAACCGTACCGGCTGTCCCGACGGAACTACTTTTATAGTCACCGACCTGTTCTACAATACGCCGGCCCGTCTCAAATTTATGAAAAACGACGGAGCTGAAAGTTCCATGATAATAGATCTGATCTCTCAGATGGCTCTCGCCTACAGCCATATCTCCTTCAGACTGATCAACAACGGAAACACCCTGTTTTCCACCACAGGGGACGGAAACCGGCTCAACATCATAGCCAGGATATTTCCCAGCATAAACATCAAAGATATGATACCGGTGGACATGAGGGAGGGAAATATGTCCCTGAAAGGTTATATTTCAACTCCGGCCATGTCCCGGACCAGCCGCAGCGGTCAGATATTCTTCGTAAACGGCAGAGTCATAAACAGCAGGGTCATGGACAGGGGCCTTGCGGATGGGTACAGGGAAAGGCTCTTCGAAGGCCGACATCCGGTGGCTTTTCTGTTTTTGGATGTAGACGCAGGGGACCTTGATGTGAACATACACCCAAATAAAAAAGAGGTCAGGTTCAACAGGGAAAAAGAAACGGAAAACTTTATTTCCGAGGCGGTAAAAAAGGCTCTTGGCACAGGGGGCGCTGTAGTCAGAGCTGCAAATATCTTCCGGGATAAGGGCAGCTTTGAAGGTCATATGGCAAAAGAAGAACAAATCGTCTATAAAAATATTATGTCAACAAACCAAAGGACTGACGGTCAAACTGCCGTATCTGCCGAGCCTGCTGCTCGGCCGCCGGAAACGGTTATAGAAACGCCTCATATGGTATTTCCTCAGCAGGATGCTCCGGTAGAGACCCCCGTCATGGAACCGGAGCAGGATCTTTCCGTCATCATCGACCCGCCTGTGATAAGGCCCTTCGACTTCGATGACCTGACCCTGAGGGGTATAATATTCGATACTTATATCATGGCTGTAGATGAAGACAACTTTTACCTTATCGACCAGCACGCTGCCCATGAGCGGGTATTCTATGAAAAGCTGGTCAGCCAGTACGAAGCCGGGGAAAAGCTCAGACAACCGCTGCTCATGCCCATACTGATGAATGTTGATGTGTCAGCTGCGGAAAGCGAGGACAGATGGGCGCCTCTCCTTGATAACATGGGATTTACCATAGAAAACTTCGGCCAGACCAGCTACAGAGTATCTGAGATACCTACATTTATGGAGATTGGCGAGGCAGAAGATTTTCTCAAAGATTTCATCGACGGCGCCGGAGAAAAATTCGCCGGCCGCAACAAAGTTGTCATAGATAAACTGATAATGCGCTCCTGCAAATCTGCCGTAAAAGGGGGAGACAGGCTTTCGGAAGAAGAAGCAGCAGCCCTTATAAAAGACCTGAAAAGATGTATCAATCCTTTCAGCTGTCCTCACGGCAGGCCTACATTCATAAAACTGTCCAAATACGAAATTGAAAGGTTGTTTAAACGAGCCTGATGAACAGACAGATAGCAGTAATAGCCGGCCCGACGGCCGTGGGAAAAACCAAATTCGCCATAGAAGCTGCAAGAGCCCTGGACGGGGAGATAATTTCCTGTGATTCCATGCAGCTTTATAGGTACATGGACATCGGCAGCGCCAAGCCTACGCCTGAAGAAATGGCCCAGGCTGTACATCATCTTGTGGATGTGATCGACCCTTCTCAGCCGTTTTCTGCCGCCATGTATCAGAAGATGGCAAAGGAAGCTATCGAAGAGGTCTTTTCGCGTGGAAAACTTCCCATAATATCCGGTGGGACCGGGCTATATCTGAACACACTGATATATGACATGGATTTCAGCGGAGCAGACCGGGACGACCGGCTGCGATTGGAGCTGGAAGAAGAAGCCAGGGCCAATGGCCCTGAAGCCCTTCACCGCAGGCTGGAAGAACTTGACCAGGACGCAGCGGAAAGGATACATCCAAACAATGTAAAACGGGTGATAAGAGCGCTGGAAGGGGCTTTAACAGGCCATAACATAAGAGACTTCAGAGAATGTATATCAAAATGTAAGGATTACGACATAAATTTAATCATTTTATCACGCAACCGCGAAGAATTATATGATAGAATAAATAAAAGAGTGGACATACTTGTCCAAGAAGGTCTTTTTGAAGAAGTAGACTGTCTTATGTCAAAAGGCCTCACTGAAGATGATATTTCCATGAAAGGCATAGGATATAAGGAAATAATCGGCTATTTCCACGGAAATTATGACAAAGATGAAGCGATAGACCTTATCAAAAAAAATACCCGCCATTTTGCCAAGCGGCAGATCACATGGTTCAAAAGATATAAAGAGGCAAAATGGCTCAACATAAGCAGCTACACAAACGACGAACAGGCTGCAGAGGTAATGATACAATGGCTCAGAAACAGATAAAGATCCACAACAAGAGCGACAGGCCCGACAATGTGGTCAAAAAAGAAAACGACATATATATACAATGCGAATCCATTGAAAAAGAGCTTCCAAAATTCCTGAGGGGCTATTTTGCGTATTTAAAAGGAAATGTGCTGCCCATGACAAGGCTGGCTTATCTTCACGACATAAAGTTCTTTTTCAATTATCTGATGGAAGAGACAGATCTTACCAGGGCAAAAGATCTGACGCAGATCACAGCAGAGGATCTCAATGGCGTTCAGGCAGTGGATGTAAACATGTTCATCGACTACTGCCGGAAATATAAAGTTGAGACTAAAAACGCCGTATACATGTACGAAAACGCCAACAAGACCCTTGCCAGAAAGAAATCTTCCGTGTCGGTCCTGTTCAAATACCTTTATCGTGACGGCCTGATCGAAAAGAACATAACCGACGGTTTTGACCCTATCAGGGTTCCTAAGCCCGGAGAAAAGGAGATCAAGGCGCTCCAGGACGATGAAGTGATGATAATGCTTGATGCAGTCACTTCTGGAACAGGACTTACAGCCCACGAAAGGTCATACTGGGAAAAGACCAGGCTCAGAGACAAGGCCATACTGATCCTGTTCCTCACTTATGGCCTGCGGCTCTCTGAACTGCAGCAGCTGAATGTATCCTCGTTTAATTTCAGCAGAGGAGAATTTAAGATATACAGGAAAAGAGGGAAGGAATCAATAATGCCCCTTAATATTTCTGCCACCGAAGTGGTAAGAGATTATATAGACCGGGAAAGGCCTCATGAAGAAAAAATACAGGACGGACACACAGATGCGCTTTTCCTTTCTCTGCAGGGCAGACGAATGACCGAAAGACAGATAAGGGACCTGGTAAAAAAATATACTTCGATCGCCCTTAACACCTCCAGAAAAGCTGGATACAGCCCGCATAAACTCAGGGCAACAGCGGCCACAAGCCTGATAGGCCGTGGTAATTCAATATATGATGTGGCTGCACTCCTTGACCATGAACAGGTCACCACGACTCAGCTTTACGCAAGACAGAAAGCCAATGTAAAGCGTGACCTTGTAAAAGGCATGGAATGGGAAGAAGAGAGGAAAGAAAAATAAATGGATAAAACAGATAAGTTTTTAAAAGAAAAATTCAATATCGATCCGCGGGTACTTGAGCTTTCCGCTCAGGCAGAAGCTGCCATCAGTCCTATGTTTTCCCGGCTGGACGATATAATGACATACAACCAGTATAAAGTCCTGGACGCCATGCAGCGAAACGGACTGAAAGACATGCATTTCGGCTGGAACACAGGTTACGGCTATGACGATCCCGGCCGTGATGCCATAGAGCGGATATATTCTGATGTATTTCATACTGACAGCGCTCTTGTAAGACCCAACATAGTAAACGGCACCCATGCCCTCGCCATAACTCTCATGGGTATATTAAGGCCAGGCGATGAGCTCATCTACTGTACAGGCGGACCATACGATACCCTTGAAGAGGTCATAGGCATAAGAGGGGAGGGCAAGGGTTCTCTCAGGGATTACGGAGTGACATATAAGCAGGTTGATCTGTGCCCTGATGGAAGTATGGACCTTGACAGGATAAAGGAGGCCATTTCTCCAAAGACCAGGATGGTCTGCGCCCAGCGTGCTACAGGTTATGCATGGAGAAAGGCCATAACCATCGGCCAGATAAAACAATGGGCACAGTCAGTAAAAGAGATGGACCCTGATATAATCACCATGGCCGATAACTGTTATGGTGAGTTTCTCGACATATATGAACCAACAGATACGGGAGTTGATGTGATAGCCGGTTCTCTTATAAAAAATCCAGGCGGCGGCCTTGCTTTGACAGGCGGATATGTGGCCGGGCGGGCGGATCTGATCGACAAGATCCAGTACAGGATGACATGTCCCGGCATAGGAGGGGAGTGTGGCCTGACATTCGGTCAGACACGGACCATGCTCCAGGGACTCTTTCAGGCGCCAAAAGTTGTCAACGGTGCAGTAAAAGGTGCGATACTGTGCGGCCAGGTATATAAAATGCTGGGATTTGATGTCTGCCCTGAACCTGATGATGAAAGGAGCGATATAATACAGGCGGTAAAGCTTGGGACTCCTCAGGCTTTGGAAACATTCTGCCAGGCCATTCAGGCAGCTGCTCCGGTGGATTCCCATGTAACTCCGCTGCCATGGGACATGCCCGGTTATGATTCACAGGTGATAATGGCTGCAGGAGCCTTTATACAGGGTTCATCAATAGAACTGAGCGCCGATGCTCCAATGAGGGAGCCTTTCAATGTATACTTTCAGGGGGGACTGACTTATGAACATTCAAAATTCGGCGTTATCAAATCGGTCGATTCACTTTTGAAAAAAGGTCATATTTCCTTATGATCTGAGGGGTGCTGGAAATGGGAATAGATAATCTCAAGCATGATAATAAGAGAAAAGTCATAATATCCGTATTAAAGATATTGCTGCTTATCGCCATCGTTGCAGGAATACCGCTTTATATTTACTTTTTTCAGGGTGACTGGCTCAAGCAGTTTGAAGGGTTCGACGATGTGGTAGCATATCTGCAGCGGTATAAGTGGGAGTCTGTACCTATATATATAGGACTTCAGGTCCTGCAGATAGTCATAAGTGTGATTCCGGGGCAGGTGTTTCAGTTTGCTGCCGGATACCTGTATTCTTTTTTCCCTGCGCTGCTGTTTTCCATCTGCGGAGCTTTCATAGGCACTACTCTGTCTTTTTATCTTGCAAAAATGCTGGGAAGAGATTTTGTACACCTTTTCTTCGGCAGAGAAAAGACCCACGAGTATGTGCAGAAGCTCAATTCCAAGCGGGCCTATATGATCGTATTTATCTTGTATCTGATACCGGGCCTGCCAAAAGATGTTGTCAGCTATGCTGCCGGGGTTTCTGAAATGAAGTTCAAACCGTTTATCCTTTTGTCTCTCACGGGAAGGCTTCCGGGAATGATGGGCAGCATCATGATAGGCAGCATGTGGAACAAAGGCGAATATTTCGGCATGATCGCCCTGGGCGTGATCGCTGTGGCTGCATTTGTCCTGTGTATCGTATTCAGAAAAAAAATCAACCAGTTCCTTGACAAGGCATATGATAAGATAAGCGAATAACCCCCTTTATTTATTTCCCAGCTACCAAAGCCGTGCTTGTGAAGCCATATGCATCAGCCAATACGGATAATAATCTGAGGACACATGTATGCCGTCTCCTGCATAAAGATCAGGATGTTCAATGAGTATATATGTATTATCAATATATTCTGCACCTATCCTGCCGCACATTTCTTCAATGGCCTGGTTAAAGTCCTGCCATTTGTAGAAGTATCCACCGGATCCTATCCTGCTTTCTGACGGTTTTGAGATGGAGTTGACATATATCTTTGTGGAAGGGGACAGTTCCATGAATTTTTCTATAAATTCCTGGTATCTTGAAGTGAACAGTTCTTCATCTCCGCTGAACATGCCCATTTCATTGGCACCGAACGAGAAAAATGCCGCCTCAGGAGCTGTAGCTGCCGCCTGCGGCAGTTCATCTTCACTGTTTAAAACAGAACCTCCGATCTTGCTGAATACTTTATCTTCATCCAAATGTCCGTATGCGCTCAGCCCCTCTGTGACTGAATCTCCTATGACTACACAGTTTTCAAAAGGACTGTTAAAATCTATATCAAAGATGGTAAACTGGCCTCCAGCTATCATCTGTTCAGTATCTGACATCTTTTCAAAGCCCCCATCAAGTTTGACCGCCATCTGCCTGCTTACGGTAAATGTCTGATCTTTTGAGGCAGACCCTCTGCTCAGTATGAAAATTGCTGCAAGAAGTACCGCAGCGGCTGCCATAAGTACGATGATCACAGTCATATTCACTTTTTTATTTCTTGTTTTGCTTCTCATTTAAAAAATCCCCCAAAAAGCCGCCTGGTAGATCAGGCGGCTCATAAATAATACTGAAGTTAAAATATGTATATAGAGAGTTTGAATAACACAACTTTTATGCTTCTTCCGGCACTTTATCATCAGCACCGAATATTTTCCTGAGCACGAGAAGGGTCAGGAACATCAGCGCAAAGGCGATGATGAGTGAGATGGCAGCATTCTTAACAAATCCTGCTATCACATAACATACAACACTGACAGCAGAAACTGTGAGCGCATATGGTATCTGAGTATTTACATGGTTTATATGGTAGCACTGTGCTCCCGCAGATGACATGATGGTCGTATCGGAAATAGGTGAGCAGTGGTCGCCCATTACAGCGCCAGCCATACAAGCTGAAATGGAGATGATCTCCATCTGAGGGTCATATCCTTCAAATACTGCCATAACGATAGGGATAAGTACTCCGAATGTACCCCATGATGTTCCGGTGGCAAATGCCAGTCCGCAGCCTACAAGGAATACTACCGCCGGCAGGAAGTTCATGAAGCTTTCTGCTCCTGATTTTACAAGTTCGGCAACGAAGTCGGCTGCGCCGAGGCTGTCTGTCATAGTCTTGATCGTCCATGCCAGTGTCAGGATCAGGATTGCGGCTACCATTGCCTTAAAGCCTTCAGGAATGCAGTCCATCTGATCTTTAAAGCTTATGTTCTTTCTGATGAGATAATAGATAACTATCACGATCAGAGAGAGGGTGCTTCCAAGAGACAGTCCCTGTGCCGCGTCACTGTTGGCGAAGGAGTCAACAAATCCGTTTTCACCGTGGAAGAATCCGCCAGAATACATGATTCCTGCTATACAGAAAACAATGAGTATTATTACAGGAATAACAAGGTCTATTACTTTGCCTTTTCCCTCATCGTTGTTGGCTTCGGCTTCCGCTTCTGCATAAGGGCGTTCAGGGGTAGTATAGATATCGTTATAAAGAATGGCGTTTTCTTCATGCTTTCTCATCGGGCCGTAGTCTATCCTCATGAGGGTGATGCCCACCATGAAGAAGATCGTCAGCAATGCATAGTAGTTGTAAGGGATAGCGCTTATAAACACCTTGAATCCCTGACCTTCGCCTACGAATCCGCTGACTGCCGCTGCCCAGGATGAAATAGGAGCGATGATACATACCGGAGCGGCGGTAGCGTCGATCAGGTATGCCAGTTTTGCTTTAGACACTCTGTGACTTTCTGTTATAGGACGCATTACGCTTCCTACTGTCAGACAGTTAAAGTAGTCGTCAACAAAGATCAGGACACCGAGAACGATGGTGGCAAGCTGAGCGCCTATCCTCGAATGGATATGGTTCTTTGCCCATCTTCCGAAAGCCGCAGAACCGCCTGATCTGTTCATCAGACATACTATGATACCCAGCATTACCAGGAACACCAGTATACCAACATTGTTACTGTCTGAAAGGTTAGCAATAATTCCGTCATAGAGAACATGTCTGAATGTACCCTCAAACATATTGTAGTCTGTCGAACCGTAGGAGTAAAGTATACCACCTATCACGATACCGATAAAGAGGGAACTGTATACTTCCTTTGTGATCAGAGCCAATGCGATGGCTATGATCGGAGGTATCAGAGACCAGAAGGTACCGTAGAGGACCGGTTCGGCAGCTTCTTCTGCCGCAAATGCAAAGAGGGGACAACATGCCGCTATGAGTAAAGCCAATCCGATGATCCAAAAGGACCTGTGTTTTAAGCTCTTCATAAATAAATCCTCCTTCTTACAATATACGATATTTTAACCTCTGACATTATTATAACGATGTGCTTGATGAAATACAATCGTTTTTGAGTAAAATGTGATTGGTTTGTGACAGATATGTCAAAAGCTTATCGGAATCTTAACAAAAAACCGAACAAATGTTCAAAAAATCATTGACTCCGAACATTTATTCTGATATATTATAGAAAAGAACACTTGTTTGAACGGGTTGAAAAGGAGAGATGCGCCATGACAAAGACATACAGGATCAAAAGCAGGACAAGATTTACATGCTTTGTAACGCTGACCATAATACTTATCACCATACTAGCCAACTTTGCCCTTGGCTTCAGCACAGCCAGCAGCCTGACCGTACCGCAGTATGAAGAGATCAGGATACAATCCGGCGATACACTGTGGGACATTGCCGGCCGGTACACGGACAACAGCCAGGATATCCGCTCAGCCATACATGAAATATGTCAGATAAATGATATTTCAGCTTCAGAGCTGTATGCCGGCATGACTATCAAGGTTCCTGTTTATTAGTCCCATATGCCATACGCTGCCAGTAGGCCCGGTTTCTGGACCCGGATGCCGTTTGCCGGATTTTTTCGTATATATCATACAATCGCAGGAACTTCGCTCGATTTGAATATTTGCCATCACGCATACGCAAGGTATAGATGCCTGGGATATGCCCAAAAAATCGCTTAAAACGCAAAATAGAGCCTCATTTTTCTGGTTGTTTTCCGGTAAAAGATATGGTAAAATAAAAATATAAAAAAGAGAAAGGGATATGGCAAAAATGGATAAGATTCAATATGTATGCCCAAAATGCGGCAGCACCAGTTATGAAACAGATCAGTTCCAGGCTACCGGAGGAAATTTTGCAAAACTGTTTGACATACAGAATAAAAAGTTTTACACGGTGACTTGTACAAACTGCGGATACACCGAACTTTACAGGGGAAATAATGAGGACGGCATGAATATCCTTGATTTTCTTATTGGCGGATGATCTGAAGCTTACATCATCGGAGAAGGCTGCGCTGGAGCGGTCTTCTTTTTTTATGTATTAACTATTCCCAAAATTATGATTTTAGGAATAGTTATTTATCTTTCAAAAGAAGCGGAATCGTCTATGATCACCGCCCCTATCTTCCATCTCTTAAAAAAGATCACTGTGTGTACCTGTACGGATAAGCTTCAAAATAAGCATATCTTTTTCAGTTTTATATATCAATAACCAATCCGGTTCAATATGGCATTCTCGCATTCCTTTATATGCTTTTGAATTTTGTAATGCATGATCTCTATATCTCGCCGGAAGTTCTTTGTCCTGTAAATTCCGTTTTAGGCATTCAGAGCCTCCATCAGTTCATCCACCGATTCAAATGGGCCGTAGAGATCCTCCTCCTTTTCAGCAGCTTCCATGGCTGCATAGGTTGTATCATTAGGTTCATCTATTTTAACATCAAACGGCAATCCATGACACCTTAAAGCCTGTCGATAAAAAATTCCGGTTGCTGTACTGAGATCGAGACCTAACGCCTCAAAAAGTTTAGACGCTTTAGCTTTTAAATCCGGATCTATCCTTAATGTCATATTAACCTTTTTTATTTGCATTGCAAGCAAAATTGTTTTATTTTATCATACCATCAAGATAACTCTGCAATATGATCACGGCGGCCTGCTTGTCTATGACTTTTTTTCTCTTGGATCTGGAAACATCTGCTGCAATGAGCACCCGCTCAGCCATGACCGTCGTAAGCCTCTCATCCTGCCATACGATCTTTATGTCTTTCATCCCGGTGCTCCTCATCTTGTTTTCCAGCATAGTCCTGAATTCCCGCACCTTTTCGGTCTGTATACTGTCAGAACCGTTAAGATTCTTGGGCAGGCCTATAACAACGGTATCGCAGCCGTATTCCTTTACCATGTCTATTATCTTGCCGGTATCTTTTCTTATCCCTACCCTTTCAAGGGTCATTATGCCCTGGGCGGTATATCCCAGTTCATCGGATACGGCTATACCAACAGTCTTGTCACCTACATCAAGGCCCATTTTCCTCATTTTTCGTCTCCTGTGCAAAAAAGTCTTTAAAAAGCCGGACGCATACACAGCATCCGGCAATACAGAGCAATATTATTCACATCAAATGTCCGGTAAGATCAGATTGCGGGCGCAACAAAAAACCATCTCGCTGTTTCCCGGCCATGATCAAAGCCGCAGCAAGATCCTGCTGCGCTAAGGCTTATGTTCAGTCCTCTGAAATATATGCCCGCAGCATCTCGGCCACCAGTTCATCCCTGTCAACGCTCTTTATGAGAGCCCTGGCATTGTTGTAGCTGGTGATGTATGACGGATCTCCCGATATGATATATCCGACCAGCTGGTCGATGGGATTATAGTCCTTTTCTTCAAGGCAGTTATAAACTTCTTTGATTATCTGCTTGTTGGTTTTTTGTGCCTTGAAAGAGTCAAACATTTTCGTACTTTTTTCCATATTATCCCTTTCTAAACATGTCAAAACTACAATCCTATTTATAAAACACCTAATGATTAGATTATACTACGATAAAAGTTTTTTAGCAACAGCAAAGGCGTCATTAATTTTTGAAGGGTCCTTTCCTCCGGCCTGGGCCATGTCAGCCTTTCCGCCGCCTCCTCCTCCGGTGGCCGCAGCAATCTCTTTTATCATCTTGCCTGCGTTATATCCTCTCTGTACCACATCATCGGTCAGTGAAACAAGGAAAGTGACCTTGTTGCCGCCGTTGGAAGCAAATACCATGCACACGCCCTTGTTTTCGGCTTTGATGTCGTCGGAAAGGCTGCGCAGCTCGTTGACTGAAATATTGTCGAACTCCTTGGTTATCAGCTTTATACCGTTGATCTCTTCGGCTGTATCAAGAAGCCTGCCTGCCTCATCGCCCATGGCTGCCTTTTTCAACTCTTCATTTTCTTTCTTCAGTGCCCTGACTTCATCGGAAATGCTCGCTGCCCTGTCAACTATGTTGGACCTGTTGGCTTTTAAGGTTTCCGCCGCTTTGTCGATCACATTAAGGGAATCCATAGCTGCCTTCAGCACACCGGTGCCTGTTACAGCTTCGATGCGACGCACACCGGAGGCTATGCCGCTTTCGGAGGTTATCATAAATGCGCCTATCTCGCCTGTATTTGACACATGGGTACCGCCGCACAGCTCCTTGGACCAGTCTCCGGCGCTGACGACCCTTACCTGCTCGCCATATTTTTCGCCGAACAGGGCCATCGCTCCTGCTTCCTGTGCCTGTGCCATGGACATCTGTTCTGTTTTAACAGGCAGGAATTCGTTTATTTTTTGATTTACGATATTTTGTATATTATCAAGTTCTTTGGCGGTAACACCTTCAAAATGGCTGAAATCAAACCTGAGCATATTCTCATTGACGGATGAGCCAGCCTGCTGGACATGGGTGCCCAGGACTTCCCTCAGAGCTTTCTGGAGAAGATGAGTTGCGGTATGGTTTCTGGCTGTGCAGTTCCTTTGAGCGATATCCACCGCCGTCCCTACACTGTCGCCCACGCTGAAAGCTCCTTCTTCCATGCGGCAGTTGTGGATGATGATGCCGTCGCTCTTTTCTACGGATAGCACCTGGGCCTTTGCTCCGGATGAAGTGATATATCCGGTGTCGGCAGCCTGACCACCTCCCTCAGCATAAAAAGGAGTCCTGTCAAGTACGATCTGGACATTCTGCCTGTCGTCATCGCCAGCGAATACAGCAAGAACAGTTCCCTGGTCTGAAAGCTTTTCATAACCGGTAAACTCGGTTTTTTGGATTCCTGCAAGGTTTCTGGCTTCTTTCCAGGCTTCAGACTCGGTGTTCTTCCGGAGCCTTCTTGCCTGTTCTTTCTGGCGGGCCATGTTTTCCTCAAATCCCTTGTTGTCGGCTTTCAGGCCGTTTTCTGCGAGGATCTCCATGGTCAGCTCAGGCGGGAATCCGTAAGTATCATATAGTTTAAAGAGTTTTTCGCCGTCAAGGGTGTCCCTGCCGTTTTTTTTCAGTTCATCGACATACTGTCCGATGATGGTCTCCCCCTGGTCGATGGTTGCGGCAAACTTGGCTTCCTCAACGCTGATTATCTTTTGTATATATTCTTTCTTTTCAACCAGTTCAGGATATGCTTCTCCGGAAACTTCTATGACCTTGTCGGAAAGCTCTGCGATGAAAGGCCCGTTTATGCCCAGAAGCCTTCCGTGTCTTGCAGCACGGCGCAGGAGCCTTCTGAGCACATATCCTCTTCCTTCGTTGCTGGGCATTATGCCGTCAGCGATCATAAAGGTGATGGAGCGCAGATGATCTGTGATTATCCTGATGGAAATATCTGTCTTTGTGTGTCCGTCTGTATACTTTACTCCCGATTTTTCAACAACGCCGTCAAGAATATGGCGTATAGTATCGATGTCAAATATGGAATCTACCCCCTGCATTATGCAGGCCATCCTTTCAAGTCCCATTCCCGTGTCTATGTTGGGATGTGCAAGGTTGCTGTAGCTGCCGTCCTCTTCTTTGGAAAACTGTGTGAAAACATGGTTCCAGAATTCAAGATACCTGTCGCAGTCGCAGCCCGGCTTGCAGTCAGGTTTCCCGCAGCCGTATTCCTCTCCCCTGTCAAAATACAGTTCAGAGCATGGTCCGCACGGTCCCAGGCCTATCTCCCAGAAATTATCGTCTTTGCCAAGCCGGACTATCCTTTCTTCAGGCATGCCCAGGCTTTTCCATATTTCCACGGTCTGGTCATCGTCCTCATATACTGTAGCCCATATCCTGTCAAATGGCATATTGAGCCACTGAGTCATAAACTCCAGTCCCCAGGAAAGGGATTCTTTCTTGAAATAATCTCCGAAAGAGAAATTTCCCAGCATTTCAAAAAATGTGCCATGTCTTGCAGTTATTCCCACATTGTCTATATCCCCTGTCCTTATACACTTCTGACAGGTTACCATCCTCTTTGCAGGCGGTGTCTCAACTCCGGCAAAATATTTTTTAAGGGGCGCCATGCCCGAATTTATTATCAAAAGGCTCTTATCGTCTTTGGGGATAAGAGAAGCGCTTTTTTCTGCGTAATGCCCTTTGCTCTTGTAAAAGTCGATGAAAAGCTTTCTAATTTCGTTTAAGCCAAGTTTATCCATTTATTTAATCCTCCTAATCAACTATGATATTTTATCATATGGTCAGGAAAAAGTCTACCGGTCAGCGGTTTTATCCGGCGTATTTTTCAATGTTTCGGGCAGATCCGCTCATGTGAACATGTGTTCTTTTTATATTATATCATTTATCTTCTTGCGGTTCAAGGCTCTTATTGAAAAAATATGCCTCCCCCGTTGTCAAATTCCGGGAAAGGCATATTCATATGATCTGTCTTTACATCTGGTTCTTCAGGTTGCGGGCCATTTCGGTCACATCCTGCCCAACATTGCTCATTTCCTGCCTGACTCCTTCAAGGTCTCTGGCAGTATTTTTTATATCATGCTTGAGCTGCTGTTTTGCGGCTGGTTTCATAAAACCGTAGGCTACCGCGGCCGCAGTTCCAAGAGCGGCCAATGTCACCATTGCGGTGGTCGTTGTTTTTTGCATTTGATCACTCCCTTTCAGTATTATTATCGCAAAAAAGAAAGGGAATATTACATGAATAAAATAGAAATCAGACTATGAAGCCGCCGCCGATCACTATGTCACCATTATAGTATACAATGGACTGGCCCGGCGCCGGTGCCCGCTGCGGATCGCAAAATGTTGTGATAATTTTTTTATCGTCAACTTTTTTGTTGTCTTTGATGATTTCTCCACTGTCTATGACCTTTATGGAACATTCTGCCGGCCGTGCAGTATACCTTATTTTTGCTTTCAGTTTTTTCCCTTCAAACCTATGTGCCGCAAGACCAGTGAAGAAAATATCACTGCATATCACTTCTTTTTTGAACAGTTCATCGTTGCTGCCCAGTACCACAGTGTTATTTTCCTTATCTATCCTTATCACATAAGCAGGCTTTCCGAGCGCTATCCCAAGGCCTTTTCTCTGGCCTACGGTGTAGCTGGTTATCCCCTTATGGCGGCCCAGGATGTTTCCGTTTTCATCGACAAAATTTCCGGCAGGAGATCTGAAGCCTTTTTCCCCGATAAACCGGGCGTGATCTTCTGATTCTCCCAGGAAGCATATCTCCTGGCTATCCTTCTTTTCGGCATTTTCCATGCCGTGAGATCTTGCTAACTCCCTGATCTGTTCCTTATCTTCAAAATCACCAAGAGGAAATATCAGCCTTCTGAGTACATCCTGTCCCAGTCTGTAAAGCATATAGGACTGATCTTTCTTTTTACTTGCACTCATCTTTGGATAAAACAACCCTGTATCTTTGTCAAAATATATCCTGCAATAATGGCCTGTGGCTATATGATATGCGCCTATCTCGTCGGCTTTTTCAATGAGCTTTCGGAATTTTACCTGAGGGTTGCAGATGACGCACGGGTTTGGTGTGCGGCCGCTCATGTATTCGTCGCAGAAATCATTTATTATCAATCGGTTGAATTCAGACGAAACATCTTCACATATGAGCTGGATTCCGAGTTTATGGGCCAGTTCCTGCGCCTCTTTGAGTCCCTGCCGGTTGCATCCGGTGACATCGAAATAATATCCGGTCACATCAAAGCCTTTTTCTGCCAACAACAAAGCGGCGGCAGTGCTGTCCACTCCGCCGCTCAGTCCGAGCAACACTTTGTTCTTATTCTTCTGTTTCTCCATGGTCGTCGTCCTCATCGGCTTCAGGATCGTAACCTTCAAGAGCGGCATAATATTTCCCATGTTTCTGGGCGTAATCATATATGGCGTTCTTTATTGCCTTGTCTGCCAGAACGGAACAGTGTACCTTTACAGGCGGCAATCCTCCCAGATTATCTATGATCTGCTTGTTTGTCACTTCAAGCGCCTCTTCAACAGTCTTTCCGATTATCATCGTAGTAGCCATGCTGGAGGAAGCGATGGCACTGCCGCAGCCGAAAGTCTTGAACTTGGCGTCTGTTATCACATCGTTTTCGTCTACATTTATCTGGATCTGCATCATATCGCCGCACACAGGGCTTCCGTATACGCCTGTTCCATCAGGATTTTCCAGTTCACCTACATTTTTCGGATTTAAAAAGTTGTCCATTACTATATCATTATAAAGAGCCATTTTTTTTACCAGCCTTTCTTTGCGTTTACAGAGGATATTTCTCTGAGTCTTGCTACAACGGTCTTGAGATTATCTACCACATAATCTATGTCTTCTTTTGTTGTCATATCTCCAACGGTGAACCTTACAGTGCCGTGGATCATCTCGTCAGGGACCCCAAGCGCCGCCAGCACATGGGACGGTTCAAGGGATTTTGATGAACATGCTGACCCTGTTGATACGCTTATCCCAAACTGATTGAGAAGAAGCAGGATGGATTCACCCTCGATATATTCAAATGTCACATTGAGGTTTCCAGGGTGCCTTCCGTCCATGGTACCGTTTACAAATGTATCCGGGATCTCGCTGAGTATCCTGTCCTTAAGGTAATCTCTCATTTGAGAGCTGTGTTTTACATGGGCGTCAAAATTTTCTTTTGCAAGCTCAGCTGCTTTTCCAAACCCAACTATACCAGCCAGGTTTTCTGTTCCTGCACGCCTGTTGTTTTCCTGAGCTCCGCCATGCATATAGTTGTCTATCCTCACGCCTTTCCTGATGAAAAGCGCTCCTATACCCTTGGGCCCGTATATCTTATGCGACGACATGGACATCATATCTATACCCATATCTTTCACATCTATAGGGACATTGCCAAGAGCCTGTACGGCATCGGTGTGGAAGAGTATCTTGTGTTTCTTTGCGATGGCAGCAGCTTCTTTGACAGGCTCGATGGTTCCGATCTCATTGTTGACAAGCATGATACTTATGAGTATCGTCTTATCCGTTATGGCATTTTCAAGCTGTTTCAGGTCTACCCTGCCGTCTTTATCTATGTCCAGGTAAGTAACATCATATCCTTCCTTTTCCAGATATGCGCAGGAATGGAGCATGGCATGATGCTCCACTTTTGTTGTTATTATGTGATTCCCCTTTGCTCTGAACTTTTCTGCTGTTCCGAACACGGCCCAGTTATCTGCTTCCGTTCCTCCGGCCGTAAAATAGATTTCAGACGGATCGGCATTTATAAGAGCGGCTACCTGCTGTCTGGCCTTGTCAACAGCTTCTTTTGACTCCAGGCCCATGTCATACAGACTTGACGGATTGCCGAATTTTTCAGTGAAATAAGGGATCATTTCTTTTAATACTTCTTCCTTTACGGGAGTAGTTGCTGAATAGTCCAAATATACATTTCTCATTTTGTGTAAATGCTCCTTTGCTTTTGTCCTATTTATTTCATCAACTTATTATACCAAAAAATCCGCACATTTAAACACATCTTTAATAAAATTGAGCCAATTTATACCTGTTATCTTCTTTTACGCATATTACCTGATATGTATGGGAGAATTCTTCCCTGCCGTCCAATCCTTCTGCTTCCCACCGCATGGTCACATCTGCGCATATCATATCTTCATGGGAATCAGTTATGCGTATATGTTCAAATTGGTATTTCTTCACCTGTTCAATATCTGTCCTGAAATATCTGTCTATATTTTCAATGTCCGTCTGCATCAACAGGTCGGTCTCCATATATGCTATCGTTTCTATTGCCTCATCCCTTCCGATTTCCCCTGCATAAAAACCGGCCATTGTATCTGTCCTCTGACTTATGAGATCCCTGATTATGGCCTCCTGGCTGTCTCCTGCGGCCAGTGCAGTTGCCAGTCCAACAGTCCCGCAGACCGTCAGTATGATCACCCATATCCTTTTTTTCATTTCATCCCCCTTGTCTGTCATAAAAGACTTTCTTTTATGATAAAACAAGGGGAATGAAAAACTTGTCAGAATTTCTGTTCCCCTCTAACTTTTATTGTATTTTCTTTTCTTCTTCAGCTTCAGCCTCTTTTTGGCCTTTTATCATATCAAGCTGGAATCTGAGATTATCTTTAAAAGAATCTATGTATTCTCTGTATAACTTTTTTTGTTCTGCAAGCTCTTCTTCTGAAAGGCCTTCTGTTTTCTTCTTTTTAGCCAGCTGATTTATCCTGTCTATTTTTTCTTTTGTTATCATTGTTCTGCTCCTGTATCATTACTGATGATAATTATATTATCTTTCATGACATAAAGCAAGCAGATCCGTCCGCTTTTCTTTTTATCCTTGTAGGTTTGTCAAACATATGTTACACCATAAAGCAGGAAATCATATAAGGTGTC
>ERZ826764.49-NODE-49-length-170383-cov-18.780670_pt1 | contig 170383 bp, 141 predicted proteins | sample MGYA00519870_ERZ826764 | MGnify/ENA primary metagenome ERZ826764 (study PRJEB31778, sample SAMEA3449239) | human gut metagenome | biome: human gut; feature: human-associated habitat; material: faeces | place: United Kingdom | collected 2010/2012 ... | reverse complement strand
CCTGACTTTAGTATATCAGAAAAGGCCGCATGATGCGACCTTTTTTGACAGGCTGAAAGGGCCCGCTGAAGAAGGCTTCTTCGGCGGGCCCTTTTGTGGAGTCCTGTGGCTTTTCCAGGGGGGTTCCGATGCGGTGGAGCAACTTGCATCGTCCCTGATGAACGTGAAGAGAACAGCCGTCGCCTGCTCAGCGCTCCAGCCGTTGCGGCGCCGCCTCCTTTTCGCGTTCCAGCTGTCGGTATTTTCCGGGGCTTATGCCCTGCATGCTGCGAAACAGCGTTCCGAACTGCGCCCCCGTACACAGGCCAATGCGCCGCGCAATTTCCTCCATGGTCAGCGATGTGGTCTTCAGAAGCTGCTGGGCATGGCGAATGCGGATCTCTGCCAGCAGCCTTCTGGGCGAACAGCCCAGCTGCTCCATCATGACACGATAGAGCTGGGAGCGGCTGAGTCCCACGAAATCCGCCGTTTCCTGTACGGATACGTCCCGGTCAAAACGCCCTTCCAGATACCACTTCGCCTTTTCACAATACTGCCGCGCGGTCCCGCCCGCAACGACCGGATTGTGTGCGGGCGCAATCATGCTGATCATGCGCAGAAGGTTGCCCACTGCCGATATCTGTGTCAGAGAAAGCGTCCGGCCTTCCCGGCGCATCTGCTCCATCGCCTGCCAGACCAGCGCGGGGTCATCGGGCGTAAAAACCCGGTGCATATCGTCCAGTCCCGCCATCCGTGTCAGATATTCCGCTTGCGTTCCGCGATACCCCACCCATGCATAGTGCCACGGCTGCTCAAAGGATGCCTGATAGTAGGTCTCCTCTCCCGGCAGGATCAAAAAGCCCTGTCCGGGGCCTACGGGGCATACGCGGCCTCCACAGTGGAGCTTGCCACGGCCTGAACGTACAAAATGAATCAGATAATACGAACGGACGGTAGGGCCAAAGCCATAGCCGGGCGCACAGGCTTCCTCCCCAAACTGGCATACAAACAGTTCACGGGGAAGCGCATCATCCTCAAAAGACAGGTATCCTTCCACGCCGCTCAACTCCACATGCAACATTTTGACAGCATTGTACAACAAAGCAGCGCTTTCATCAAGAAGCCCGTTTCGCTATAATGAAACAACAGATTGCATCTTTCAGGAAAGGAAGTGTCCTTCATGCCCAAAATCACATTTCTAGGAGCCGGTTCCACCATATTTGCCAAAAACGTACTCGGTGACAGCATGCTTACCCCTTCGCTGGCAGACAGCGTCATCGCACTGTATGATATCGATCCCCAGCGGTTGGAGGAAAGCCACCTGATGCTGACCGCCCTGAACAACAACCTGGGCAACAAAGCCCGCATCGAAACCTATTGCGGCGTTGAAAACCGCCGCGCCGCCCTGCGCGGCGCCAACTATGCAGTCAACGCCATTCAGGTGGGCTTTTATGACCCCTGCACCATTACGGACTTTGAAGTACCCAAAAAGTACGGGCTGCGGCAGACCATTGCCGATACGCTGGGCATCGGGGGCATCTTTCGCGCACTGCGCACCATCCCTGTAATGATGGACTTTGCGCGCGACATGGAGGACGTATGCCCGGATGCCTGGTTCCTCAACTATACCAATCCCATGGCCATGCTGACCGGCGCCATGCAGCGCTATACGGGCATAAAGACCGTGGGGCTGTGCCACAGCGTTCAGGTATGCGCCGAGAGCCTGCTGAAAACCGTCGGCATGCCCTATGAAGAGGATAATGTGCGCGCAAAGATCGCCGGCATCAATCATATGGCATGGCTGCTGGAAATCACCGACCGCAACGGCAACGACCTTTACCCTGAAATCAAGCGGCGCGCGGCGCAGCTGACCGAAAAGCACGACAACATGGTGCGCCTTGAAATCATGAAGCGCTTCGGGTATTATGTGACGGAATCCAGCGAACACAACGCGGAATATCTGCCCTTTTTCATCAAGGACAAATATCCCGAGCTGATCGACCGCTTCAACATTCCGCTGGATGAATATCCGCGGCGCTGTGTGCAGCAGATCGCCGACTGGGAAAAGCGCCGCGACGAGCTGACCCGCAACCCCAGCCTGGCGCACGAACGCACGCGCGAATATGCCAGCTACATCATGGAGGCGATGGAGACCAACGTGCCCTGCAAGATCGGCGGCAACGTGCTCAATCAGGGCCTGATCCCCAACCTGCCCAGCAACGCCTGCGTAGAAGTTCCCTGCCTGGTGGATGCCTGCGGCGTGACTCCCTGCTTTGTAGGCAACCTGCCCGAACAGTGCGCCGCACTGAACCGCACCAATATCAACGTGCAGCTGATGACCATCGAGGCGGCCATGACGCTGAAAAAGGATGCCATCTACCAGGCCGCCATGTTGGACCCGCACTGCCAGAGCGAGCTGTCCATCGACGATATCGTTGCGCTCTGCGACGACATGATTGCCGCACACGAGGGTTGGCTGCCGGAATACCGGTAAGCCACCATCCAGGCCAAACGCCCCGTATCCGTACCGCAAGGATGCGGGGCGTTGGCATACCGGGAGGGCAGGCCCGCTCCCATCACGATTCGATGCCTGAAAGCAGGCATGGCCCATGTGCCGCTCCGCTCCTCTGGACTTTGGGGAGTATTATCGGAGCAACCGGAAAAGGGAACGTCGGGCAGGCGGCTGATTCAATCATCCTTTCTTCATGTCATCTCATTTTAAAGGAACGCTTTTTAAAACATGGGATTTTCAGCAATTCAAAACGGCGGCAAACTCCATGTTAGAAAGTCAGGGGGACCGCAGCCTCGACGCCGCAGAGGACGCCGGTCGTCCCCCTCCCGGCCCGGTTGACTGCCGTTGTTTTCCCATCTTTGGTGGCAGGTATCCCGGTTGCTTTCGTGCAATCCCCGTCGGCCTTGCCCATGGTTTTGCTGCCTGTTTCGCGTCGTATTGGCGGTCCCATGCAGCCCACCGGTCAAGCAAATGCCATGCGCGGGACCGCGCATAACGCCGGTATTGGCGTGTCCGGGCGGAAAAGACTTGCACAGCCCGGACTTTTTCGACAAGCTGACGGGGCGTCATCCTCCCGGATGGCGCCCCGTTCGTATCCTTTTTTTCAGCCGGTAGCCCTCACTCCAGCTCAAATGCTCCGGTATACAGCCGGTAGTACGCGCCCTTCTGGGCGATCAGGTCCTCATGGCTGCCGCGCTCGATGATGCGCCCGTGATCCAGCACCATGATGGCGTCGGAATTGCGGACCGTGGACAGGCGGTGCGCGATGACGAACACCGTGCGCCCCCGCATGAGGGCATCCATGCCCTTTTGCACGATGCTCTCCGTGCGGGTGTCGATGGAGGAGGTGGCCTCGTCCAGAATCATCACGGGCGGGTCGGCCACGGCCGCGCGCGCGATGGAGATCAACTGTCGCTGGCCCTGGCTCAGTCCGCTGCCGTCGCCGGTGAGCACGGTCTGGTAGCCATTGGGCAGCATGCGGATGAAGGCGTCGGCATTGACGAGCTTAGCGGCACGGATGCAGTCCTCGTCCGTGGCGTCGAGCTTTCCGTAGCGCAGGTTTTCCATCACCGTACCGGTAAAGAGGTTGACATCCTGCAAAACCATGCCCAGCGAGCGGCGCAGGTCGCTCTTGCGGATCTTGTTGATATTGATGCCGTCATAGCGGATCTTGCCGTCGGCGATGTCGTAGAAGCGGTTGAGCAGGTTGGTGATGGTGGTTTTGCCCGCGCCCGTCGCGCCCACGAAGGCGATCTTCTGACCCGGCTTCGCGTAGAGGGAGATGTTGTGCAGAACGGTCTTGTCCGGCACATAGCCGAAATCCACGTCATCCAGCACGATATCGCCCTTGAGCTCGGTGTAGGTCACGGTGCCGTCATGATGCGGATGCTTCCAGGCCCACAGCCCGGTGCGGGTCTGGCTTTCCACGAGCTGGCCGTTCTCCCGGCGCGCATTGACCAGCGTCACATAGCCGTCGTCGTGCTCGCTGGGTTCATCCATCAGGTGGAAGATGCGTTCCGCGCCCGCCAGGGCCATGATAACCGAGCTGAGCTGCTGGCTGACCTGGCTCAGCGGCATCACGAAGCTGCGTGACAGGGTCATGAACGAGGCGATCATGCCCAGCGTGATCGTGCCCGCGCCGGACAGTCCCACGTTGGGCAGCCCGGCCAGGCTCATGGCCGCGCCCACCACGGCCAGCAGCACATAGAGCAGATGACCCAGGTTGTTGTTGACCGGCCCCAGAATATTGGCGAACTTGTTGGCCGCGGTCGCGTTGCGGCACAGCTCGTCGTTGCGGCGGTCAAATTCCTCCACGGCCTTCTGCTCATGGCAGAATACCTTGACTACCTTCTGGCCGTTGATCATCTCTTCGATGTAGCCGTTTACATCGGCCAGGGACTGCTGCTGCTTGACGAAGTATTTGCCGCTCTGCCCGCTCACCCGCTTGGTGATGTACAGCATCAACACTGCAAAGGCCAGCACAAACAGCGTCAGCCACAGGCTCAGCGACAGCATGGCGCAGACCACCGCCACCAGCGAAACCACAGAGGACAGCACCTGCGGAAGCGCCTGGGCGATCATCTGGCGCAGGGTGTCGGTGTCGTTGGTGAAATGGCTCATCACCTCGCCATGGCTGTGCGTGTCAAAGTAGCGGATGGGCAGCGTCTGCATATGAGCGAACATCTCGTCGCGCACATCCTTGAGCACACCCTGCGCCACGGTGACCATCAGCCGGTTGTAAAAATAGCCGCTGATCATGCCCACCACATAGACGCAGACCATCACGCCCAGGGCCCTGGCCAGGCCGGTAAAAACGGGATTGGCCTGCAAAAGCAGCGGGGAGATATAATCGTCGATCAACACGCCGATAAACGTGGAGCTGAGCACGCTGGCCACGGCGCTGAGAATGATGCACAGCACCACCAGCATCAGCCGCAGGCGGTAGCGCGCCACATAGCTCATCAGCCTGCGAACCGTCTGGCCCACATTCTGGGGCTTGACGCCCCCGCGCATTCTCATACCCCGCATCATTTCTCATCGCCTCCCTTCATCTGGGATTCATACACTTCTCTGTAAATGGCGCTTCGGCTCATCAGTTCGTCGTGTGTGCCCACATCCATCAGCCGGCCCTCGTCCAGCACCACGATCTGGTCCGCATCCATCACGCTGGCCACACGCTGGGCGATGATGATCTTGGTCACGTTGGGAATCTCCTCACGGAACGCGTGACGGATCAACGCGTCGGTAGCGGTATCCACGGCGCTGGTGGAGTCGTCCAGAATCAGTACCTTGGGATTTTTCAACAGCGCGCGCGCGATGCACAGGCGCTGCTTCTGCCCGCCGGATACGTTGGTGCCGCCCTGCTCAATATAGGTGTCATACCCGTCGGGGAAGGACTGAATGAAGCCATCGGCCTGCGCCAGCTTGCAGGCATGGATCATTTCCTCGTCGGTGGCGTGCTCGTTGCCCCAGCGCAGGTTGTCCTTGATGGTGCCGGAGAACAGCTCGTTCTTCTGCAACACGAAGGCGACGGCGTCGCGCAGGGCTTCCAAGTCATAGCGGCGCACGTCCACGCCGCCCACCGATACGCTGCCCTCGCTCACATCATACAGGCGCGGGATCAGCTGCACCAGGCTCGACTTGGACGAACCTGTGCCGCCCAGGATGCCGATCGTCTGCCCGGAGGCAATGTTCAGGCTCACATGATCCAGAACCGGTTTTTCCGCCTTGGCGTTGTAGCGGAACGTCACGTTGTCAAAGACGACGGAGCCGTCCGCCACCTTGGTGACCGCGTTTTCGGGCGATACGATCGCGCTGGGCTCCTGAAGCACCTCGTCGATGCGCTCCATGGAGGCGCGGGAGATGACGATCATGACAAACACCATGCTCAGCATCATCAGGCTGGAAAGGATCTGCATGGTGTAGGTGAACAGGCTGGTCAGCTCACCTGTGGACAGGCCGAGCGCCGCGTCTCCGCCGCAGGCTACCACCGCCTGCGCGCCGAACCAGCTGATGAGCAGCATGCAGCCATACACGGAGAACTGCATCAGCGGCATGTTGAAAGCCAGAATGCGTTCAGCGAGGGAAAAATCCTGATAGATGTCCTGCGAGATGGCGTCGAACTTCTCATCCTCATGCGCCTCGCGCACAAAGGACTTGACTACGCGGATGCCGCGCAGGTTTTCGCCCACTACGCCGTTGAGGCGGTCGTAAAGCTTGAACACACGCTCAAAAATCGGATGAGCGTGGGTGGCGACCAGGTACAGGCCAATACCCAGGACCGGAATGAAGGCCAGGAAGATCACCGAGAGCTGCCAGTCGATGCAGATGGCGGCGCCCAGGGAGAAGATCAGCATGAATGGTGCGCGCACTGCGATGCGGACGACCATCTGATAAGCGTTCTGCACGTTGGTTACGTCCGTGGTCAGACGCGTAACCAGGCCGCCGGTGGAGAATTTGTCGATGTTGGAAAAGGAATATTCCTGCACATGACTGTACATGTCCCTGCGCAGGTTCTTGGCAAACCCGGCCGAGGCCGTGGCGGCGTACTTGCCTGCCAGCGCGCCGAAGCACAGCGACATCAGCGCCGCCAAGACCAGAATCAGACCTGTTTTGAGGATGTAGGGCATGTTGCCGCCGTTGATGCCCCGGTCGATCAGGTCGGCCATGATCAACGGAATGACTACCTCCATCACCACCTCCAGGGATACAAAAATCGGCGCCTTGATGGATGCGCCCTTAAACTCCCGAATGCTTTTCATCAGGCGTTTTACCATTGCTTACCCTCCTTGTTTTGAAACGGTCCGCAAGCGCCGCTACTCCAGATTTCGGAACATGCGGTCCAGAAAGCCGTAGAGCGTCTGTACCTCGTCGGGCGAAAAACCCCGCAACAGCCGGGTGTCTATGGTCATGCCGGTTTGGCACATCTCCTGCACCAGCCTGCGGGAACGCTCCGTCAGCACCAGCTTTTTCAGCCGGGCATCCTGAGGCACGCTTTGCCGTTCCACCAGTCCCTTTTGCTCCATCAGCCGCAGGACGCGCGACGCGGTGGAGCGGGTGATGCCGAACTCGCTTTCCAGATCCTTCTGATAGATGTCCCGGTCCGTATGCTCGCTCAAAAAGCGGATGATGCGGCCGTTGGTACCGCTGACCGCCTCCATTTCGTGCTGCGTGGCAGTGTGCTGCACACAGCGTCGAATGCGGTTGTCCAGACGGTGAATGTCAATTCCGATCTTTCGTTGCATTGGCACCTCCAGAGTTGCAGAATGTTTTATATGCAACAGTTGTACATCGAACATTATATGCGGAAAAATTTTTTTGTCAACCGAAACCCAAAAATTTTTCAGATGGCGCATATCCAGCGCATGATAGCTGGCAAAGCTGGAAAGAATGGAAGTATTTGCAGGTGTGGCTCCGTTATCTTATCAGGAGGGACAAATGCAGGGCAACACCGTTTACAAGTGTAAAACATCTGTGACTGGATATATCGGATTTATGCCGAAACTGCGCGCTTCTTCCCAAAAAGCGTAATGCTTTTCTTAGAAACAGGCCGTTGACTTGCAAGGATGGCTCCCCTTATGATGATATTACAATATGTTGGGGGTGAATGAAATGGGAAAACGCAAGAGCGACTACATCTTTGCCCCCGAAAAGCAGAAAACCGGCAGGGGGGGCTGCCTGCTTACGATGCTGGGCATGTTGCTGGCCGTGATACTGGCTGCGTTGCTGCTCAATCAGGCGGTCAACAGCCATGTGGCGCTGCTGGAGGAACGCGTGTCCGTCATGGGCATGGACAAGACCTTTGAAGGCTTTACGGTGCTTCACATCAGCGACCTGCATGCCGGACCGATCGGCAGCGACATGGAACTGTGGCAATCTCTGCTCAAGGGCAAGGCCTTTCAGGCCGTGGTGATGACCGGCGACATGGTGGGCAGCGACGGCAATTATGAGCCCATGCTCACGCTGATCCATACCCTGAAGCAGCTCAAGCCCGAAGCGCCGGTGTATTTCGTGGCGGGCGACGACGACCCCGCGCCGGTGATCTCCACCCCGAGGGGCACGCCGGAGGTGCTCGCCGACTGGGTGCTCGCCGCGCAGCAGGAGGGCGCCATCTACCTGGACGCACCCGTACGGCAGGAGGTAGGCAAGCGCGTAGTGTGGTTCGTGCCGGAATACCTCTATGATGTGGACGCCGCGGGCATGGTTAAGAGCCTGACCAAGCAGAAGGAAGATATGGAGGCGCTGGGCCAGCAGTACGAAGCGGAGGGCGGCGCCAGCTACCGCGCGCTGTGCTACCGCCTGGATGCCATGGAGCGCGCTGTGGCCGCGCAGCAGGAAATGCTCTCTACCGATCTGCAAATCGCCGTAACCCATGTGCCGCTGATTCAGGACTATATCCGCACCAGCCTGGAATGGGCGGATGAGGAGAAGGTATTCAGCTTCCGCACCATCAACCTGCTTCTGGCGGGGCATTACTGCGGCGGTCAGTGGCGCGTGCCGGGCATGGGGGCGCTGTATGTGCCGGACATAGGCTGGCTTCCCCCGGATGACGGGCTGATGGGCATGCAGCGCGTCAACAGCATCAACCAGTATATTTCGGGCGGTCTGGGAGCGAGCGAGGCCCACCCTCTCAAGGGACGGCTGTTCAACAGTCCCAGCATAACGCTGCTCAAGTTTACCGCCACCATTCAGTGAGGAAGCCGCCATGGATATCGCACTTGCTTTCACCGAAGCCGGCAGCGGCACACCGCTGATCCTGCTGCACGGGAACGGGGAGGACGGCACCTACTTTGCCCCGCACATCGTCGCGCTGGCCCGGCATTTCCGGGTGATCGCGCTGGATACGAGAGGGCACGGCAAATCGCCGCGGGGAAGCGCCCCGTTCACCATCGGCCAGTTCGCGCGGGATCTGCGGGATTTCATGGACGCGCAAGGCATCGAAAAGGCCAGCCTGCTGGGCTTTTCGGACGGCGGGAACATCGCGCTCACCTTCGCGCTTGCCTATCCGGACAGGGTGGACCGGCTGATTCTCAATGGCGCCAACCTGGACCCCTCGGGTGTAAAGCCCTCGGTCCAGATTCCCATCGTGCTGGACTACTGCCTGGCCACAGTGCTGGCGCGGGTCAGCCCGCGAGCCGGGCGCAAGGCGGAGCTGCTTGGCCTGATGGTGCGGGAGCCTCATATCCCGCCCTCAGCGCTTGGCCACATCGCTGCGCCCGCGCTGGTGATCGCCGGAACCCATGACATGATTCGAGAGAAGCACACCCGCCTGATCGCGCGGAGCCTGCCTAACTCGCAGCTTGAGATCCTCCCCGGCGACCACTTTATCGCCCGGACCAATCCGGAGGGGTTCCGCCGGGCGGTGGAAGCGTTTTTGCTGGCATAACGCCACGGACGATTGAAAAGCGCTATTGGGGAAAGGGCGCAGAGGGTTGTCCTCCGAATCTCCCAGAGGGCCTTTTTGACGGGTTTGGCACAGGCGAAGATCGCCTGTGCTTTTTTTGGGCTGCTTGAAAAAATGCGCTTGTCTGCATAAGTAGACCAAATTCGTCAAAGGATATCTGTGACAATACACGAATCCTACACGCGAAACGACCGGAACGGAGGATGAGTCATGCTTGGAGCAAAGCCGCTCGGAAGCGCCGTCACGGTGGTCATCGCGGGTGAGCTGGACCATTTTGCAGCCCCGCAGATTCGCCGCAGGCTGGACGAGCTTTTGGAGGACCAGACCATCACACACCTGGTGCTGGACCTGGAGAACCTGACTTTCATGGATTCCTCGGGGATCGGGATGCTGCTGGGGCGGCTGCGCGCGCTGCAGGCGCGTGGCGGAAGCCTGAGCGTAATGCACATGCAGCCGCCGGTGGAAAAGCTGTTCCGCCTTTCAGGGCTGGACCGCGTGATCGGCGTGGAGGATGACATCAGGGGAGGTCGGCTGTGATGCAGAATCAAATGGAACTTACCTTTTCCGCGCTGCCGCAGAACGAGGCGTTCGCGCGGGTGGCCATCGCGGCCTTTGCCGTGCAGCTCAATCCCACGCTGCCGGAGATGGCCGATATCAAAACCGCGGTAAGCGAGGCGGTGACCAACGCCATCGTGCACGGGTACCGGGGCCGGGAGGACGGACTGGTGCGCATGAGCGCGGAATACGGCGACCGGCGGCTTTTGACCGTGGTCATCCGCGACGAGGGCTGCGGCATCGCGGATGTGGAAAAGGCCATGCAGCCCTTCTATTCCACCGGTGACGGTGCGGAGCGCAGCGGCATGGGCTTTTGCGTGATGCAGACCTTCATGGACGCGGTCGAGGTGGATAGCGCCGTGGACAGGGGGACGACCGTCACCATGCGCAAATACATCACCGGCGAGGTAGGGTTGCACCGTGAGCGAATGCTTGATGAGATCGGCTGACCGGCCGGAGCGCGCGCACTACGGACTGGCGGTATATTGCGCCAAGCGCTTTTTCGGGAGAGGGGTGCCTCGCGAGGAGCTCATCGGAGAGGCCGAGGCGGCGCTGCTGTGGGCCGCCGCCCGCTTCGATGCCCGCCGGGGCGTGCGCTTTTCCACCTATGCCATTCCCTTTGTGCTGGGTGCGCTCCGCGAGCTATGCCGGCGCGCGGGCCCCATGCACGTGCCCCGCGCCGAGGCGCGTATCCTCACCGCGGTGGAAAGCGCCCGGGGGAAGCTCAACGCCCGCGAAGGCCGCGAGCCCACCGTGCGGGAGCTGGCGCAGGCCGTGGGCGTGGAGCCCGGCCTGCTGGGCGAGATGCTGGCTGCGCGCGACCGCATGCGTCGCGCAGACGGCGCGCTGGACGTACAGACGGCCTCCGCTCCCGGCGAAGGCTTTGAGGATTGGGTGCTGCTGAAGGATACGCTTACCCGCCTGCCAAGCCCCTATGCGCAGGTGCTCTGGCTGCGCTTTGGACAAGGCTGGTCCCAGGCCCGGCTGGCCGAGCGCTTCGGCGTGGGACAGCCGCAGATTTCGCGCTGGGAACGCAAGGGAAAGGAACTGCTCAGACAGGCGCTGGATTTCGACCCGTCCTGTTAGAACATGCGATCCTCCTCAAATCCCTGATTTAACGACGCGCCGCCCCGTCCTGCAGCGGACCGGGGCGGCGCTCTGTCTGCAAAAAGCGCCTCATTAAGCCGCTGCGACGCTTAAGCAATGCCAAAAGCAGCGGGTTCCTGTGACATCAAACGGGGCGGCCCATGGATCACTTTCCAGCTACCGGGACTTATGCAGTCGTTTGTGCCTTTTCTCCTCTGCCTTCCAGCTTTCCGATCAGAAATGAGGAAATCGTCACGGTAACCAGCGAACACGCGATCTTGACCGGCGGGATATAGCTGAGGGATAAAAGCAGCACCGTCAAATCCGTTGCCAGATAGGCCATGGGAAGCCTCCATCCCAGCTTTTTGGAGATGACCAGCGCCAGCGCATCGTCTCCGCCTGCCGCGCCGCCCGCGCGCACCACCAGTCCCACGCCCACGCCCACAAAGACGCCGCCCACTGCCGCGGCCACCAGCGGCATCCCGCCCAAACTGGGCAGAACAGGGCCGACATGCTCGTTGAGCGCGTAGAACAGGGCAAAACAGCCGGTAGCTGCCAACGCGTGGGGCAAAAAGGCTTTGCCCAGATAGCGAAGGCCCAGCGCGTAACAGATCCCATCCAGGACCACTTCCGATATGGCGGGCGATATGCCCAGCCAGTGCTCCAGCAGCAGCGTCATGCCCAGCACGCCGCCCTCTGTGATATGACTCTGGCTATGCACGTTGTACAGCCCGAAGGCCAGTATGGCCGCTCCCAGCACCAGCATGGCATACCGGGACGCCTCCTGACGGATTTTCATGCTCTCCTTCCTTTCCACAAGGTTGTTTTCGTTGACAGAAATCATCATAAAGGATATAGTAACAATACTGTCAACCCCCTCTTGCAGGAAAGGAGATTCACCTTGAAACCTCGCTTCACCACAGGCGAGCTGGCTCGTCTCAATGGCATAACCAAGCAGACCCTGATCTTTTATGATCGGGCCGGCGTGTTTTCTCCCAATGAGAAGGACCCCCATAACGGCTACCGCTACTATGGCGCGGATCAGCTGGAAATGCTGGACCATATTCTGATCCTCAAGGACATGGGACTGAGTCTTCAGGAAATCCGTGCGTTTCTATCGCTGCCGGGCCCGTCCGACGCGCTGGACGTCCTGCGCCGCCAGCGGGAAGAGCTCGTCGCGCGTCAGCGCCGTCTGTCCGCCGCGCTTACCCGTTTGAATGTCAAAATTGACGAACTGGAAAAACGCTCCTCGGAAGCGCCGGGCGAGGTGCGGTTTGAAACCCTGCCCGAAGGCTGGATTGCGGCACATCCCGTTGCGCCTCCGGGGGGAACGCTGGAAACGGACATCGCCCTCAAGACGCTTCTGCGCCTGGCGCACGACCGTCAGCTGCCCTACCTGTATCAGATGGGCACGCGCGTGAGCCGTGAGGCCATGGCCGTGGAACGCTTCACCGAGGTGTGCGAGGTATTCTTTCCCCTGCACCGGGCCGTCCGGGCGCGCCCATGCCGTCTGCGGCCGGCGGGACTGTACGCGCGATGCCTGCACTCAGGTCCCTACAGCCAGACCGGCACCACCTATCGCCGCATGCTGCATGCCATTGCGCAGCGGGGCCTTCATCCGCTGGATGCCTCCTATGAAACTTGTGTGCTGGACAGCATGACCGCCCGCAGCGACAGCGAATACCTGACCCGTATCGACATTCCCGTTGGAGCGCCTGCGGCCTGTCCTGACTGAGCCCATCCGGCCGGGAGGCGGCGCGCAGGAGGCCCTGTGGAATGCATGCCGCTCCGCCTCCTGCTCAGCCGCCCGGATACCTGAATAGCGCCGGTATTTCCTTTGTTTTGTGCTGCTTTCTGTCAATCGCCCCTTTGACGAATGTTCCATAACGTGTTATGCTGATACCAGCTTTCATTGCCGCACAAAAAAGGAGGTTGTTCCATGCCGGTTTTCGAAAATGCCCGTTTTATCACCTGTGAGGCCGAGGGTGAGGTCTTTTCCAAAATGGCTGCGGGAGCAGACGGCCGCATCCTGTGGCTGGGGGACGATTTGCCCGCTGAATACGCCTCCATGCCGCGCATCGACCTGGGCGGCGCGGTGGCGGTCCCGGCCTTTGGCGATACGCACATGCACTTTGAGAGCTTCTCCACATTTGAGAACACCTTCAACATCTCCGACGCGCACAGCTTCGACGAGGCGGCCGCCATCGTCCGCACCTACGCCGAAGCGCACCCGAGGGAAAAGCTGCTCATCGGCTTCGGCGCATGCGGCCATCTGGTGCGGGAGGGCCGTCTGCCCAACCGCGAGGACCTGGACCGCTGGGCGGCGAGGCCGCTCATCATCGTCAAATATGACGGGCACGCGGCGGTGTGCAACTCCGCCATGATGTCCTTTTTCAGTTCCAAGGTGACGGATGACCCCGGCTTTCATGCGGACGGCTGGCTGTACCAGAGCGCCTTTTACAACGGCGTGAACGAGGTTACGGCCAAGCTCAGCCCCCTGAGCATCGTCGGAGGCCTGAGCAAGGGCGCCGCTGCGCTGACCGCCGCAGGCATCGGCCTGGTACACGCCGTCGAAGGCGTGGGCTATCCGCGCGACATGGACGTGGACATGCTGCGCATGCTGGAGGGCGGCTTGCCGCAGACCTTCCGCATCTTCTTCCAGACCATGGATGTTTCCAAGGTGCTGAAACGCCGGATGAAGCGCATCGGCGGCTGTTTTGAACTGGCGCTGGACGGCTGCTTCGGCTCTGAGGATGCGGCGCTGCTTGCGCCTTATACCAACAACCCGGATAACCGCGGCGTGCTCAACTACACCCAGGAGCAGGTCAACGCCTTTGCCATCGCCGCCAACCGTGCGGGCCTGCAGATCACCATGCACGCCATCGGCGACGCGGCGGTGGAGCAGTGCATCACCGCCTACGAGGCGGCGCTGGCCGACCTTCCCCGCCCGGACCACCGGCACATCATGATTCACTGCTGCATGGTATCGCCTTCGCAGCTCGACCGCATCGCAGCGCTGGGGCTGTGCCTGGCGGTGCAGGCCCCCTTTATCGACTGGGCGCAGGAGCCGGACCGTTACCTGCGCGAAATTCTGGGCGACCGCGCCGACGGGCTCAACCCGCTCAGGTCCATGTGGGACCGGGGCATCGTCATCGCCGACGGGTCGGATGCACCCTGCACCCGTCCCGATCCCATCCGGGGCATGCACCTGGCAGTCAATCACCCCAACCCCGCCCAACGGCTCACGCCCTATGAGGCCCTGCTCATGCGCACGCGCAATGCCGCCTGGCTGGGTTTTGACGAACGGGAGCACGGCACGCTCGCGCCCGGCAAGCGCGCAGACTTTACCCTGCTGGACGCGGACCCGCTCACCATCCCGCCCCAGAGCATCGGCGATATCCGCGTGACGGGCCTGTACCTGCGCGCGCGCCGCATACCCCCGCAGGCCGGAGGCGTGGCCCACGTGATCCTCAGGGCGCTGGCAGGCGGCAAGTCCCGCAAATAAGCCGTTCTATTTTGCTCAAAGGAGGACGATTCCCATGAACCATACCGTCATCCCCGCCGGTTATGAACCGACCCTGTCCCTGTACGAAACGCAGGCGGCCATCAGCCTGATCAAGCGCACCTTTCAGGACCATCTGGCCCAGGCCCTGAACCTCAAGCGCGTGTCCGCACCGCTGTTTGTAGACCCGGCTTCCGGCCTCAACGATGACCTCAACGGCGTGGAGCGGCCGGTATCCTTCGATATTCCCGCGGCGGGCATGGAAGCGCAGGTGGTGCATTCGCTGGCCAAATGGAAGCGCATGGCCCTCTATCGCTACGATTTTCATACCGGCAAGGGGATCTACGCCGACATGAACGCCATCCGGCGCGACGAGGAGCTGGATAACCTGCATTCCATCTACGTGGACCAGTGGGACTGGGAACGCGTCATCACCCGGGAGATGCGCACCCTGCGCTTTTTGCAGGATACGGTGCGCGACATCGTGCGCTGCATCAGCGATACGTCGCTGCTGGTCAACGGCCGCTACCCGCGCCTGCGCACCCAGCTCTCCGACGAGGTGACCTTCCTCTCCGCCCAGGAGCTGCTGGACCTCTATCCGGATCTTCCTGCCAAGGAGCGGGAAAACGCCTTTGTCCGGGAACACCCGATCACGTTTCTGATGGGCATCGGCCATAAGCTGTCCAACGGACAGCCGCATGACGGCCGCGCGCCCGACTACGACGACTGGAACCTCAACGGCGATCTGCTCTACTACAGCCCGCTGCTGGACCAGGCCATTGAGCTCAGTTCCATGGGTATCCGCGTCGACAGCGAATCGCTGGACCGCCAGCTGACGCTGGCCGGCTGCGATGCGCGGCGGTCGCTGCCCTTCCACCGCATGCTGCTGGACGGTGAGCTGCCGCTGACCATCGGCGGGGGCATTGGCCAGAGCCGCATGTGTATGCTCTTGCTTGGCAAGGCGCACATCGGCGAGGTCCAGTCCTCCATCTGGGATGCGGCCACACGCAGCCGCTGCCATGAGGCGGGGGTTACGCTGCTGTAGCGCATCTGCCCGCGCAAAGGGGGATTTCGCGTGGAAAGCATACGATACGATGCCAAACAGCCCGTGTTCAGCCACCAGGGCGTATGGCTGATGTACTGTGCCATTTCCCGCTATGACAGCTCGTGGAGCTCGGTTTTGCACAGCCATGCCCATGCCGAGCTGTTCTATGTCACGCGCGGACGGGGCATGCTGCAAATCGTGGACAGCACCTTGCCCCTGCAGCCGGGAGACTGCTTTTTAATCAACCCCTACGTGATGCATACGGAGTTTTCCTCGCCGCAGGAGCCGCTGGAATATATCGTCATTGGGCTCAATCGCGTGGTGTTTCACGGGCCCGACGGAGGGCATCCCCGCTATGTGCTGCTGGATGACCGGGCCAACCAGCGCGTGCTGCTGCCCTATTTCCAGGACATTCTGCGCGAGCTCAGCAGCGAGCAGCCGGACTACCTGGAGGTATGCGCGGGCATTCTGGACGTGCTGCTGCTCAAGCTGAGCCGCCGCACATGCATGGATGTATCCCGCGAAGACATGGCCCGGATTTCCAGCGGATGCGCCGAGGCCAAGCGCCTGATTGACGAGCACTTCCAGGAAGAAATCACCCTGGACTGGCTGGCGCAGCAGTCGGGAATCAGCAAGTACTACCTGTCGCGCACGTTCCACACCTATTTCAGCATTTCCCCCATGCAGTACCTGTGCCAGCGGCGCATTCATGAGGCGCGTCACCTGCTCACCACCACCGATCACAGCCAGGATGCCATCGCCATCCTGTGCGGCTTTTCCTCACCCAGCTACTTTTCGCAGGCTTTCAAACGCGTAGCGGGGCTCAATCCCAGCGAATACCGCCGGCAGCAGCGGATGCGCTGAAGGCGCCGGGTGCGGAGTGCCCCCTCGAATGTTCTTACCGCATGACCCATGTATCGAAATCATATATGGGAGGAAGCTATGAGAAATCGACTGAAGATTTTTGCTCTTTGCGCTGTTTTGCTGCTGTTGCCGGTGTTTCTGGAAGCAAATGCGCAAGCCATGGAAGGAAGCACACCTGTATATTATAATCCTGATGGCGGCACGTACTACCATCTGGATCCGGATTGTGCCAGCGTGGCAAAAGAATGGCGCGACAGATTTGATGAATTTCCTTATGACAGCCTGTTCAAAAGCCACTGGTATCTCCTTCCCTGTTCAGCATGCGTTGATGTTGCCACGCAGTTTCTGTGGGAGGGCGAAAAGGAATTTCGGGACGCCGTGCCCGTACTCGAGCAGCAGCTCAAAGAGCTGGGTATTTCCCATCTTCAACCCTGCGCATGGCGCATAACGCCCGAAAAGGATGAAATCGCCGTCATTTTCTTTGAGGACCGCGTCTATGAATTTTTTCTTGTCCTTTCGGACGGCGAATGGGTACCGAAAGAGGCTTGAGTCCAAGCTGAATAAAGCGAAAAGGGAGGCCCTTTTCCCGTGATGCGGGAAGGGCCTCCTTTTTTGCATTTCAGCAATCCTGTGATGGGTCTTATTCCATATCGAACCACTCAATCCCGCCCGGGGTCAGCGCCAGCGGGAAGGAGGAGCCGTCGCCGCGGTACACGGTGGTGGACTGGGCCTCGGCGGAATTGTTGACCACGCAGTACTTGCGGCTGCCCTCGTAGGCATGCACATCCACGGCGGGGTTTTCGCTGAACCAGCGGCGCAGCTCCTCCTCGGCATGGGATGCCCACATTACCGCGCGGTGCAGCAGGCGCGCGTTGTGCGGGCTGTAAGGCAAGCCGCTCACGTAAACCGCGCGGCCCCGGCCCGCGTCGTTGACACTCAGCTGCACATCGCCGTCACGCTTGATGAGTACCTGCGTACCCTCCAGCGCATACACACCCTTCTTGCCCTCGCCGAAGTTGACGGGCTCGCTGGCATCCTCCAACAGGAAGTGATCGGGGTGCTCCTGCTGGTTGAATTTGCCGTACCCCAAAGTGAAACCCGTTTCCTTTTCCACCCCCAGCACAGAGGCCAGCTGGAAATAATGGCCCTGATACTGATGTCCGCTGGGCTCGCCCACACCGATGAATCCGCCTCCCTGCAACACAAATCCGCGAATGGCGGAAGCGACCTGTGCGTTTTCCCACCAGCGGCCGCCGGTATGGGCGGTATCACCGTCGCCCACGCAGATGAGCACATCCAAGCGGTTGAGGAGATCGGGCTGCTTCCCGATATCCTCAAAACTGATAAAGGACACGTCAAACGGTGCACCGCTGAGCGCCTCGATCACGCCGGCGTAGCTGTAGTTTTCCTTCTGGTACAGGGCATGGTGCACCATGTGGCAGCCCCAGGAACGCGCCTTGCCCCAGCAGTTGAGCACGGCCACACGCTTCAGACACACGGGCCGGCCGCCCTGGATGTTTTGGTAGAGCTGACGGAACTCGTTGCACACGCTCTCCACATAATCGAGGAACTCCGGAAACTGGCACGCCAGCTTCAGATAGCCGCCGTAGCCGATGCGGTCGATGGGCTTGCGCAGGATGGCGCGGCGGGCGGTGAGCCAGTTGTCTCGCGCCTCGCCTACGGGGTCGCCGCCCTCGTGGAAGGTATCGGGGAAGAAGTAGGGCAAAAAGCGGCCCTCGGTGTATTTGACGCCAGGGATGTCACTGATGAGACGCAGCGTGCTGCCGTTTCCGACGCTGCCCACCACCGCGTCCAGCCCGATGCCGGCAAACTCCGGCATATACGGTTCCGTGCCGATCCAGTGGTCGCCCAGGAACATCATGGCTTCGCGTCCGTACTCGTGGGTGATATCCACGAACTCCCTGGCCAATGCTGCGACCTCGCGCCGCTGGAAAGCCTGGAAGTCCAGGTATTCCCTGCTGGGCACGCGGTACTGGTTGTTGTAGTAGCCCTGATCGACGATATACTCAGGCCGGAAGGGGTAGCCCACTTCCTTTTCAAACTGCTCCAGAATGTAGGGGGACACCGAGGCCGAATAGCCGTACCAGTCCACATACTTCTGCCGCTTAAGCTCGTCAAAGACCAAGGTAAATTGATGGAAGAACGTGGTGTAGCGCACCACATTCACATAAGGATGGCTTTCCAGAAAGGCACGCAGGCGCTTGAGGCTGAACGCATGCGTCTTTGGCTGGCGCACATCGAAGGTGATCTGGTGCTCAAAGTCCTTCCACCCGTTGACGATGGCATTGTACATGTGCACCGGGTCCCAGATGAGGTAGCACAGAAAGCTGACCGTGTACTCATGGTAGGGTTTGGCGCCATGGATGGTCACTGTGCCGTCGGCATAGGACCATTGCGTCGTGTCCACGACCGTGCCCTCGGTGCGGTCCATCACCTCCCACCAGCGGTGGATGTCATCACGGGTGTTGACCTGCATCAGCTCCGGCGACACGCCCTGCATCAGCGGGATGCGCAATTGAGGGCCCTCTGCGGTGGTAAAGCCCGTCATGATGTAGCACTGCTGCACTTCATCCGGATTCTGACGGGCCCAGTCATTATCCTTGCGGGTGGTGTAATAGGTGGCATATACCTTTGCTCCGGTGGAGCGAAGCGCCTCGGGGAAGTCCGTTCCGTCGCAGTCGCGCAGGGCGTCCGCGCCCCAGCGTTCCATCAGCTTAAGGGTATCGCTCACCACGTCCACATCCGTGGGAATGGTTACCCGGCCCGTCAAGCGGTTGTCCTTATCCATTCAGGTCACCTCAACGATTTCTTCGGTTGTAATCCCAGATGATGACGAGCATGCCCACAAGCCCCGCGGCCATCTCGCCCAGATTGGCATAGGAAACGCTCCGCTGTCCGTGCATCACCAGTCCGCAGAAAAACAGGAACAGGATCACGCGCACCGCGGTAAGAATCCGCTGCTTCGTGTATTCCATCGCTCACTCATCCTTTCAGGCCGCCCAGGGTCATGCCCTGCGTCAGCTTTTTCTGCACGCAAATATAGAGGATCAGCGTGGGCAGCATCACCAGCACCAGGCCGGCGTACATCTGTCCGTACTGGGCCGCCGCGTTCTGTGCTTTCATCAGGTTCATCAGTCCCACCGGCAGGGTCTTGGGCCCCTTGGGGTCGGTCAGCAGCGTCATGGCAATGATGTATTCGTTCCAGAAGGACAGGAAGTTAAAGAGGATCACGGTCACGATGCTGGGCTTTGCCATGGGGAAGATCACCTTCACCATGGTGCGCGTATAGGAAGCGCCGTCGATATAGGCGGCTTCCTCATAGGCTTTGGGCAGCGTGGCGAAGTAGCCGGACAACAGGTAAATCGTGAATGGCAAGGCTGTGGACGCGTACACCACCGCCAGCATCACGATGTTATTGAGGAAAAATCCGTCGATTCCGATGCCCCGCAGCGCCTTGTCCGCATCCACAAACATCAGAAAGATGGGCACGACGATGTAGTTGACGTTGATGAACAATCCGCCCATGAACAGGGTGTTGAGCAGCTTGACGCCCCGAAAGCGGAAACGGCTGAGCACATAGGCGGCGGGCAGCGCCACCACCAGCAGCAGCGCCAGCGCGATGGCCGTGGTCAGCACGGAGTTGAGCATGAATTCCCCCATCCGGGCCGTGGTCCAGGCATCCACGAAATTCTGCCAGTACACGCCCAGAGGGAGTGCCCAGGGGCTGCCGTAGAACTCGGCATTCTGCTTGATGGAAGCCATGAACACCCAGGCCACGGGCACCAGAATGCAGATGGCCAGCACGGCCAGCACCACGTAGATGAAAATGTGATAGAGCTGTTCGCCGGTGAAGCGAGGCTTGCGCTTTTCTTGCATGTTGCCGCCTCCTTAGTATTCCAGCACGTCGCGCCTGGTGATGGCGTTGATGATGGCGCTGAGCGCGAAGGAAAACGCGAACACCACCACGCCGATTGCCATGCCGTAGCCGTAGGAGGAGTTGGTGTACGCCTGCTTGTACATGTAGCTGAGAAATACCTCGGTGCTTCCGTCCGGGCCGCCGGAGGTCATGGCCTTGACGAACATGAAACTCATGTTGATGGTGGAAATGATAAAGAAGGTAAGGGTGGTGCGCAGGTTGGTCCAGATCAGTGGCAGGGTGATGTGGAAGAACTGGTGGATGCGACCTGCTCCCTCCAGATTGGCCGATTCATACAGCGATTCCGGGATGGAGGCCATGGAAGCCATATACATGACCATGTAGTAGCCGATGGCCTGCCAGATCATGGCGCCGGCCAGGCTGTAAATCACGATGCTCTGATCGCCCAGCCAGTAGACGGGTTCCGCATCCGCCCCGCGAAACAGCGCCAGAATGGAATTGAGCATACCGTTGTTGGCGTCATAAATGGCGGAGAAAATGGCGCTGATGATGACGATGGAGAGAATGTTGGGAATATAGAACACCACGCGAAAGAAGTTTTGCCCCTTGATCTTTTCGCGGGACAGAATGGCTGCAAAAATGATGGCCAGCGACATGGTGATCACACTGACAACTACGATCAAAAGCAGCGTATTTTCCACGGATTGCAGGAACTTCATATCCCGGAAGAGTTTGGTGAAGTTTTCAAAGCCTACAAACGTGCGCCTGGACGAAAAGCCGCCCCATTTGTACAGGGACATGCGGAAGATATTGAAGGTAGGCAGAATCATGAAGACAAAGAACAGAAGCACCGCCGGCAGCACGCACATCGCGATGAACCTGCCTCTCCCCTTTTGCTTATCCAAAGCGTTTCCTCCTCTCAGGGGCCTGACCGATGAGAAAGGCCGCGGCGAGCAGCTTCCTGCTTGCCGCGGCCAACGGATGGCGGACCTTACTTAAGCGCCTGGCGCAGCAGATCGCTGTCGGTCTTGATCTGCTCAATCCACTGCTCCTCGGTCTTGTCGCCGCTGACCAGAGAGTTGATCGTGCCAAACACCGTATCGGCAAAGTTCACACCCTCGACGGGATCGGTGGCGGCGAAGTTACCCAGAGCGGCCTTGGCGCCGTTGTCATAGATGGAGTAGAACAGCTTGCTGTCGCCCTCCAGCGTATCGGCAAAGCCGACGATGGGCTGGATCGCGCCGCCCTTGGCGAAGATCTCGGCGGCCACATCGGAGTACATGAAGGCCACGAACTGCTTGGCGGCGTCCTTGTTGACGGCCTCGGAGGGGATCCAGAGCTGCTCGAACCAGGTGTAGCTGTAGCGGTCGCTGCCTTCGGAGACGGCGGGCAGAGCGGTGAAGCCCCACTTGAAGCCCTCGGCGCGAGGCGCGTCGGCCATCTCGTCAATGACCCAGGTGCCGTTGGGCATGAAGAGCGCCTTGTTGTCCAGAATCAGCTGCTGGTTCTTGGTGAAGTTATCGTTGTTCGCATTGGAGGGAACGGACTTCTCGGTGTAGGAGGCCAGCTTGGCGATAATGTCCAGCGCGGTCTTGGCCTCCTCGGTATCCCAGATGCCCTCGGCGTAGCTGGTGGCCTGGTTGAAGAACTCAGCGCCGCCGCACTCATAGAGCAGGGCGTAGAACAGCGAGTCAAAGTAACCGGTGGTAGGATAGGCAAACAGCGCGATGCCCTCGGCAGCGGCGGTGTCGCCCAGCGCCCACATCTCATCCCAGGTTTCGGGCACTTCCCAGCCTTTTTCCTCAAACAGGCCGGCATTGTAGAACAGGCCGCAGGGGCTGTAGAACATGGGAGCCAGATAGGTTTTGCCGTCGCCGTAGGGGTTGGTCAGGGAGCTCTCGGTGAAGCCGGGCACGATCTTCTCGCTTACCAGCTTGTCTTCGCCGGGCACGGTCATGCTCAGCACGTCGGTGATGTCCTCCAGCATGTTTTCCTTGATGAGGGTTTCGGTCAGCGCGGCGGGACGGCCGGTGGCCAGGTGCACCACATCCGGGAAATCGCCGGCCTTCATGGGCGCGGAGATCACGTCTTCCAGGTTCTTGTCGGTCACAAGATCGACCTGAATGCCGGTCAGTTCGGTAAACGCGGCGGTAACCTCCTGCCAGATCTCCGAACCATAGGCGGTTTCAATCGCGGCCACGCTCAGGGTGGTACCTTCGGCCATGGCAGGGATGCTCAGGCCGAGCGCCAGGATCAGCGCAAGGAACAGGCTGACAAGTTTCTTCATGAACAAACGCCTCCTTCGTTGCATAGAACAGTCAAGTTGCACAAGAGCATGCGCCCTTTTCATGGCAATATTGTAGCACACGGTCCAAAGAGGAGCCATTCAATTCATTGCTGTATATTTTAGTTTTTTTGCGTTTGGACTGCCATCGCCGGCCGGTGGTTCCAGCACGCAAAATGCCCCTTCCCTCCATCATGGGAAGAGGCATTCAAAAAAGCGGAGCTTCCAACGCTCCGCGAAAAAATCGGAAGACGGCCCCCTCACTCCACGACCGTCACGATCTGTGCCTCCCGGAAGCGCCTGCGAAAGCCGTAGGCCTCCAGCTCCGCGTCCGTATAAAACGCGCCGGCTGCATGCCAGCCAAAGCCGAAAGAATCACAGCCCAGCGCCTGCAGCTTCTCCAGAACGGCCTGCACCTCATCCCGGCTCTCGGCCAGGACGCCGTCTTTCGGCAAAAACAGCTGAAGCTGAAGTTGCTCGCCGTCGATGGCCACGGCACGCCGCCCCTCAATCATGGCCAGCGTGGCGATCTGCGTCTCCAGCGCGGTCAGAATACCGCTGACGCGCCCCTCGCTCACGGCGGCGCTGCCCAGATATTCCACGGGGTTGACGCTGGTCTGGGGCAGCAGGCCTGCCAGAATGTCCTCCGGCAGCATCGCGCCGGACCAGGGCTCGCCTCCGGCAAAGGCGGCGGCGTCCGTTCCCGAGCCGCCTCCGCCGCTCTGGCCCGAGCCGCCCTGCTGGCCATCGGATGCCTCTCCCTGGCTCTTATCCTGCTCAGGCACCAGATTCTGGTTTATCGCACAGATGCACACAAGCGGGTCCGCCTTCCCGTCGCCAAGCTCCTGTACGCAGGAGGAAAGGCTGCTGTAGGGCAGCATGCGCTCCTGACGAAGCTGTTCAAACAGCAGGTTGAGATGCGTGCTCAGCCGCATGCCCAGATCCGGCTTCTGCGCGGCCATCACCTCGGCCGCATTGCCCAGCGCCACCATCACATAGGCGTCAGGCCGCATGCTGGGCATTTCAAACAGCGTGCGCAGCAGCGGGCGCAGGTGGGTGGTGGATGCCAGATCATAGCTGAGCAGACACAGGCGCACCTGGGAAAAATTGAAAGGATAGGGCGTGGAGGCGGACAGCACGCGCATCGCGTCGGCGAAGCTGTCTCCTGTGGCGGTCAGCACATCGTAGGCCGCCGCTCCGCTTTCGGTGCTGCTCTGAGGCGCCTGTACCCCTACCTGGTAGCGTCCCTTTTCATCCAGGTCCACGCTCAGGCAAATGGGGTATACCTCCCGCTCCAGAGAAGCATAGCTGCATGCGCCCAGCAGCGGGGCCGCCGCCAATATCAGGCATAGCAACCACACGCGTTTCATCCGGCATGCACCTTCCTTCCCTTCCGGGCTGACAGCGCCCAGAGCGCTCCGCCCGCCGCGGCGCTCAAGAGCGCGCGCCAGGGCAGCGCCCAGCCCAGCGCACCGAGCAGATCGTCCGGCCAGACCAGCGCCGCCACCGTGCCCGGCAGCAGAGGAATCAGCGCCGCGATCGAACGGGGTACGCGGGGGGCAGCGCTGCGCAGCAGCTTTTCCCCGCTCACGGCGCTGCCGGTCAAAGCCAATGGCAGCAGCAGCATCCACAGCAAGCCGCTGCACTCATAGAGCAGCGGGCTATGGGAGTGCCGGGCCAATCCCATGAGGCGCTCTCCCACATCCAACACATCGCCACTGCGCCAGGGCCGGACCATGGCATACCACAGCGCCCAGATCACGCACATCAGCCACGGCAGCGCCGTCCACAGCGCCGCGCGCCCGGCCGTTCGCGCCCCGGCAGGCCGTGCGGTATCGTCCCGCCTGGAATGCAGCGGCAGCACAAACAAAAGCGCAACACCCCAGCCGCTCCCCGCTCCGGCCAGCGCCTCCGCCGCGGTGCGTGCCGGCCCTTGTCCCAGCAGCGGCCACAGGCGCACCGGATGGGCATTGGTATTCAAAAATACCGTCGCCAGCAAAAACAGCCCCGGCAACAGCAGCCGAAACAGGCTTGCGCCGTAGGCTGCCCCGTTTTCTCTGGAGAGCAGCGCCGTCAGCCAGCACAGCACCGCCGGAACCAAGGCGCAGGCCCAATACGGGTATTCAGGAATCAACTGGCTGATGTACCCCGCCAGCGTGCGAATCAAAACCGCCGCGTCCAGCACAAGGCAGGGCAGCAGCAGCAGCGTGCATCGCGCTCCCTTCTGTGTGGCGAGAGCGCCTTCGCCCCTGCGCCATAGCGCCCACAGCCCCGCCAGCGGCAAAGCCAGCAACAACGCCGCCTGCCAGGTGGTCTGTACCAGCCGGTCATACGCGTACAGCGTCACCCACAGCATCAGCTGCGCGATAAGGCCAATAGCGCCCAGCATGCGGTAGGCGGCGCATGCCGCAAGGCGCTGCTGGCGGTGCGCCTCCTCACGGTTGGTCACGGTGCTTCGGGTCTGACGGGTTCTTCGGAACCAGCCTGTCATCATGGCTGCCCACGCCCCTTATCCCGGAAACGGCGCATGCGCCCATGCGCGCGCAGCAGGTTGTCCGGTTTGGCCACATAGGAGCGCAGCCGCTGCCGGAACACCGGTCCCCGCACAATCAGATCCGGGTTGTGCAGACGGTCCGGACTGGCGGGCGCAAGATACGGGCGTCCCAGGCTTTCCATGCCGGCCACGCGCATTACCATCAGCAGCAGAAAAAGGCATACGCCAGGGAGCCCCATCAGCCCGCCCGCGATGAGCAGCGCCATCTGCCCCATGCGAAACGCAAAGCTCAGCGAGTAATTGGGCAGCGCATAGCTGCCCAGGCCTGAAAGCGCCACCACGATGATCAACAGCGGACTCACCAGTCCGGCGTCCACAGCCGCGGTTCCCAGAATCAGCGCGCTCACCAGCCCGAAAGAGGACCCCATCAGACCCGGAATGCGCGTACCCGCCTCATTGATGAGGTCAAACACCGTGAGCATGAGCACGGCTTCACCAAAGAGGCTGATGGATACGATGGAGCGGCTCTGGATGATGTTGGTCAGAAGCGACATGGGCAGCGCCAGCGGATGGAAGATCACCATGCTCACGAACACCGCCGGCAACAGCAGCGCCAGCACGGCGCCCACCGCACGCACCACGCGCATGAAGGTGCCGTACATCCAGCGCATATAGCTGTCGTCAGGCGCATGAAACAGGTGCCAGAAACTCACCGGCATGGCCAGGCAACGCGGGCTGCCGTCGATGAGGATGACCGCCTGTCCCTCCAGAAGAAAGCTCACCGCCCGGTCCGGCCGCTCGGTGGAGACCACCTGCGGCAGGGGTGCGAAGGGATCGTCCTCGATCAGCTGGGACAGTTCCCCCACGGTGAGCACATGATCGATGGCCGAGGCCTCCAGCCGCCGCTGGACCTCATCCACCGTCTCCTGCGGACAGATGCCCTCCAGATAGCACACGGCAGTCTGCGTGGAGATACGCGTGCCTACCTGCCCCAGCTTGCAGATCAGTCCGGGGGTAGGGAGCATGCGGTGCAGCAGCGTCAGGTTGTCGCGCAGCGGTTCGGTGAAGGCTTCATGCGGGCCGATGACCACGTTTTCCGTCTGCGGAATGGAGACGGGACGGCGGATGTACCCGCGCAGGTCCACCAGCACGGCCTCATCCACGGTATCAATGAGCACAAGCGTCTGCCCGCGCATCAGCTGTTGGACGGCGGCGTAGGGCTGCTTTTCGGTTTTAACCTCCGGCGCCTCAATCAGACGGCGGGTTACGGCCTCCAGCGCCTGCCGCCCGCTCAACTCCTCCTGCGCACGCAGCAGCGGACGCAGCACGCTATCCGACATCCGTTGCCCGGAGGCCATACCCTCCACAAAATACAGCGCGCAGCTGCGCCCCAGCGCCGTAAAGGAGCGGGTGACGATATCATCATTCTGTTCCAAATTCAGGCTTTCCGCCAACATATCCTGATTGCGCCTCAGGCTGTGAAAAAAGGTTGACCGCATACTGACCTCCATCGGGGGATGGCGGTAGTATGGGGGAAAATGGCTCGTTTTATGCGGTGCGTCAGCGCACCTCAAAGGGATTTTCCACCTGGTGATCAGGGCCGATGACCAGCTCATAGCACAGCGTTAAAATGTTGCGGCCCAGCATGCCCACGCCGTTATGCATGCTTTTGTTTTGGCATCCATTGGTCAGCATGACCACTCCGGTGCGGTCCGACGGGTCAAAATAGGCCGCGCAGAGCATGCCGTTGGCTTTTCCACCATGGCCATAGAGGGTGCGGCCCTCCACCTCGTCGTCGGTTATGATGTTGATAAACAGTCCGTTTCCGCTTTCGCAGGTTACGCTGCCGGTATAATTCTGCGGGGTGAGCATCTCCTGCGTCTGGCTTTCCTTCAGAATGCGCGCATCGCCGCACACGCCTCCATCGCACAGCGCGATCAGGATCTTGCACAGGTCCGGCGCGGAAATCGTCAGCTTGCCCGCTGTGAAGCAATAATCGCGCAGCGCGGGGGTTTCCTCCCTCACCCGCTTTGCCAGCCGGCGCTGGGGCATGTAGTACAGGTCCGCCACAGGCACATCCGGCGCCAGACGCGACGCTTGATACGCCGCCGTGATTCCCAGCGGTTCAAACACCTTCTCACTCATGTAATCATCCAGCGTCCGGCCGGAAAGCGCCTCAATCAGCGAGCCGATCAGGCCGCCGCCGAAATTGGAATACAGCCGCCGGGCGCCCGGGCGTTGCTGCAAAAACACGGCTCGTCCCTCCTGCGTAAAGAGGCTTTTCAGGGGCAGCCCCCTGCCGTCCAGCGCACGGTTATAGTCGGATGCATCCTGCAGGGAGGCGGTGTGGGTCATCAACTGGCGCAGCGTGACGGGTACCTGGGGATAATAGGGATTTCGCACCTCATAGCCCAGCACGTCGCCCAGCTCGTCGTCCAGCGACACGTCCTTTGCGTCCATCAGCTGTAAAAGACCGATGCAGGCCACCATCTTGGAGATGCTGCCCACCTGAAACACCGTATCGGCCGTCACCTCCGGTCCACCGGGCCGGATTTGTCCGTAGGTGTAGGTATAGGTCACGCTCCCGTTTTGAAAAACGGCCACGGAAGCGCCCAGCGTGCTGTATTTTTCAAACATGCGGGCCAGCTGCTCCTCCACGGCGCCCTCCGCGCCCGCAGCCGCGCGCGGCAGCGTAAGGCACAGAAGCAGCAGCAGGCATCTCAGCCGTCTGTACAAGGCTCGCACCTCCTCCGGCGATGTTTCCATGCTTTTCTTTATTATAGCCTGCGCGCGTCCGGCAGGCAAGTTTGACAGCGGCGCGCCCGCCCGGATATAATGAAGGCGTTACCACCGTTATGTGAGATCAAAGGAGGACGGCAAGCCGATGCGGATTCGATATGCCGCCGCCTGTCTGGCGGCCTGCGCCGCCCTGTCGCTGGGCGGGGCCCGTGCGCAGTGGTATGTGTTTCAGGCGGACAACCCGCCCGAAGCGCTGCTGGATGCGGCTATGCAGGTCAGCGGCTTCACCGGTGAGGTGACGCTGAGCTTTCTGGGCGACTGCACGCTGGGCGGAGAAAGCAAGGCGGCCAACAGCCGCGGCGGCTTTGTGCAAACCGCGCTGCGCGAGGGATACGACTATCCCTTCCTCAATCTCCAATCCCTGCTGGACGGCGACGACGTCACCGTGGTGAATCTGGAGGGCGTTCTGACCGACCGCACGCTGGATCGGGTGAAAAAGACCTTTAATTTTAAAGGACCGGCGGATTTTGCCACCATTTTGCCGCTGGGCGGGGTGGAACTGGCGGGACTGAGCAACAACCACACCCTGGACTATGGTGCGGAAGGCTACGCCGATACCCAGGCCGCGCTGGAGGACGCAGGCGTGGCCTATTTTGACGCGGACCATGTAGCGGTGTGGGCGCATGACGGCGTGATGATCGGCTTCACGGGTTCGGCGTTCAGCCTGTCCACCGGCGCGCAGAAAAACCTGCGCGCGCAGATGGACGCCCTGCGCGAGGTGGGCTGCCAGCTGATCGTACACAGCATGCATGCGGGCACCGAATATGAGCGCGAGCCCACCTCCCAGCAGAAAACCGTAGCGGCCCACGCCGTGGACATGGGCGCGGACCTCGTGGTGGGGCACCACCCCCATGTGGTGCAGGGCTACGAACTGGTAGACGGCGTACCGGTGGTCTACAGCCTGGGCAACGCCGTGTTCGGCGGCAACCGCGACCCGCGCGATTATGACGCGCTGCTTTTGCAGGCCGTCTTTGCCTATGAGGATGGCGCGCCCGTGAGCGTCAGGCTGGTGTTTCATCCCATCAGCGTGAGCGGGGAAACAAGCTACAACAACTATCAGCCCGTACTGCTCGCAGGCGACGACGCGCAGCGCGTGCTGGACAAGATGGCCGACTCCACCGGGGTCACGCCGCCCGCCTACGAAGAGGGGCAGGGGGCGGAGACGGAGGCGTTTCCTGTCGGAGGCGCATAAGCGGCCCGCGCCCGGCGCGGAGAAGCAGCCCGCGCCTTTGCGTTGTCGGGAAAATTCGTAAAACATTTGTCACATACTTGTAAAAACATGACCCGTCCGTTATAATAAACCGTGTGTGCCCGTCACGCGCACACGGTTTTGCGCCCTGAAAAGCGCATCCTGATCCACATACAAGGGGGAAGCGGTGGTATGCTCAATCCGCGCCAGGTCATTACGGCATTGAAACAGAATATCGGCAAGGTCATCGTCGGCAAGGACGAGGTGATCGAGCTTCTGCTGATCGCCATGCTTTGCAAGGGACACGTGCTGATCGAGGATGTGCCCGGCACCGGCAAGACGACCCTGGCCAGCGCCCTGGCAAAATCGCTGGACTGCTCCTTCAACCGCATCCAGTTCACTCCCGACGTGGTGCCCAGCGACGTGACCGGCTTTACGATGGTGAATTTCAAGACCGGCGAGATGGAATTCCATCCCGGCGCCATCATGTGCCAGATCGCGCTGGCGGACGAGATCAACCGCACCTCGCCCAAGACGCAGTCGGCGCTGCTGGAGGTCATGGAGGAATACCAGGTCACGGTGGATGGCGTAACCCACCCCATGCCCAAGCCCTTCATGGTGCTGGCCACGCAGAACCCCAGCGAATTTGTGGGCACCTACCCCTTGCCCGAAGCGCAGATGGACCGCTTTTTCCTGCGCGTTTCGATGGGCTATCCCACCCTGGAGGAAGAAATGGCCGTATTGGAGCGTTTCTCCGGCACGGTCAAGCCCCAGGCCAGCCTCACTCCCGTGTGCTCCGCGCGCGACGTGATCGCCATGCAGGATATGGTAGGCACGGTATATTGCTCCAAGGAGGTACGCCACTACGTGGCCAACATCGCCGCCATGACGCGCACGCATCCCAGCCTGCAGCTGGGCGTGTCCACACGCGGCGCCATCGCCCTCATCCGCGGCGCGCAGGCATGCGCGCTGCTCAACGAGCGCGACTATATTCTGCCGGAGGATGTGCAGCGCATGGTGCTGCCGGTGCTGGCTCACCGCGTCAGCCCCAGTCCCGAAGCCAAGATGAAAGGCATCAGCGCCGAACGCATCCTCATCGCCGTGGTCGAAAACGTTCCCGTTCCCCTGCGCCTGAGCTGACCGGCCCGGCGCGGCCCATTCCACACGAAAGGAGTCCCTGCCGGTGAAGAAGGCCAACGCGACCCTGGCCACATGCTTCGGCTTTTTTCTGCTGTGCGCGCTGTCGATGGGCAACCGCATGTACCTGCTCATCTCGGCGATCATTGCGCTGGCATGGGTATTCTCCCTGGCCAGCGTGCGCATGGCGGAAAAGAGCGTCAAGGTGGAAAACGCCCTCAGCGGCGCGAAGGTCAACCGCGGCGAGGTGGTCAGCATGGAAATCTCCGTCAGCCACCGCAGCCTCCTGCCCATCGCGCCGGTAGCGCTGCATATGCGCGCCACCAGCAACACCCCCGCCGGCACGATTTACCTGACCCAGCTGGGCCGGCGGCGGCAGCGCGTGGTGCATAAGTTTGCGGCCGACCATGTGGGCGCAATGTTTCCCGGGGTGGAAAGCTACGAGGTGAGCGACGTATTCGGCTTTTTCAAGCGCGAGCATAAGCCCGACATGACCGGGCAGGAGCTGCTGGTGCTGCCGGTGCCCTTCGATGTGGAGCCATTGACCTTCGCCGCGGGCGACATGGGCGTGGAAACCATGCGCCGCGCCATGGAGGACCCTTCCAGTCCCAACGACTTTCGCGCCTATCAGCAGGGCGACCCGCTCAAGCGCATCCACTGGAAGATGAGCGCCCGCAAGCGCGAGCTCATCGTCAAGCAGTTTGAGGAGCCTGCTCTCCCCGATGCCCTGGTCATGCTGGATACCTCGCCTCCGCAGCTTGCCGAGGGTATGCCCGAGGATCAGAGCGCCTTTTTGAAGGACGCCCTGCTGGAAACCGCCGCCAGCGTGGTAGCCTGCCAGATTCGCCAGGACAATCCCGTGCGCATGCCCTTGGTGGGCGACCGGCCCATGGAGTATTCCAGCCGCATGGGACTGCCGGTGCTGCTGGACGAGCTGGCGCGCTGTACCTTTAACGAAACCGAACGCTTTGAGCGCGTGCTGATGATGCAGCTGGCCGAGCTTCGCAAGACCGGCGCGGTAGTCATCATTACCACGCGCCTGACCTCTGCCCTGGTGGACATGATCGCGCGCATGAAGCGCATGGGCCCCAACGTGCGGCTTTACCTGGTTACCTTTGCGGCGGACAACCCGGAAACGCTGCCGCTGGTGGCCAAATTGCAGCATGCCGGGGTAGAGGTTGATTATGTGACGCCGCAGGGCGCATAACCGCTCTGCGGCAGCCGCTGAGGAAAGGAGGGGAAGCCTATGCGCAAACCCGCGTTTTTGTCCAATGAACGCCTGTCGCGTTTCCTGGTCAGCATGCTGCTGACCATGGGCCTGCTGCTTCCCCTGATGTTTACGTTTGAGGCGGAAAGTGCTCTGGCCCTGGCCATCGCCTCGGCGACGGCGGTAACCGTATTGTGTACGGCGCTGGGTACGCTCCGGCGCGGCAGGCTGGTGCTGGGCATCGTGGGCGGCGCCCTGCTGGCTGTGCAGCTGGTCCTGCCCCATATGGGACTCATCGGCTGGGCCATGGAGGCGTTCAAGGCCGTTTCCCTGTATCTCAACGGCGTGACGGCGGCCGCGCCGCTGTTTGCCAGGCAGCTGGGCCTTACGCTGGGCGTAACGGTCGCGGGGATCAGCTACCTGTTTTCTTCACGCAACGTCGGCTTTCTTCCCGCCACCATTCTGGTGGTGCTGATGCTCTTTGGCATGTGGAGCCTGTGCCAGGCGGAACACCTGTGGTTTGCCACGCCCGCGCTGGTGGCGCTGCTTTTGTTGGTTTCTCAGACCTCGCACGAAAAATCCAACCTGTTTCAGGTGCTGCCGCTGGCCGTGGCGGTGGTGGCGCTGGCCATGCTGTTGCTTCCTTCCGGACAGACGGTGATTCAGCCCCTGTATGACAAGGCCATGGAGCTTCGCCAGACCATATCGGACTACCTGTTTTTCACCGACCCGCGCAACGTGTTTACCCTGGGCAACTACGGCTACTATCCCCAGGGCAACGCCCGGCTGGGCGGTCCTACCCAGCCTTCCGACTCGCCGGTGATGACCGTCAAGACCGATTCGCGCACGCTGCTGCGCGCCATCTCCAAGGACGAATACACCGGCCTGACCTGGCGCAGCACCGCCTCCGCAAGACGCTGCCTCTATGTCAGCCCGCGGTGGCAAAGTCTCAGGGAAAGCGTGTTTTTGGAAAACATGCCCTCCGACGTGGTCCGCAGCGCAAGCACGTTGCTGGATGAGCACGCCGTGAGCATCCAGATGCAGGATACCGCCACCAGCACGCTGTTTACCCCCCTGTTTCTGCGTCAGTTTTCATCGCAGACCAACCTGGTTGCCTACTTTAACGACAGCAGCGAGCTCTTTACCACGCGCGATTTGCAGCGCGGCGACCGGTATACCGTCTTTGCGCCCATTCTGGAGGGCGGAAATACACAGCTGGGCGCGCTGATTGCCGCGGCGCCCAAGGGAGATGACCCCTATTATGAGGACATCTGCAACAGCTGTCTTCAGCTGCCCGAGCACCTGAGCGGCACCTCCGACGCCGAGCGCATGCTGGCCGATGTCAACAACATAACCGCTTCCTCCGCCACGCCCTACGAAAAGGCGTGCGCCATCATGCGCCACCTGCAGCGCTACTACCGCTATACGCTCACGCCCGACGTGCCGCCCGATTCGCAGGATTTTGTCACCTATTTCCTCTATGTGGGCAAGGAGGGCTACTGCACCTACTTCGCCTCGGCCATGACGGTGCTGTGCCGTATGGCGGGCCTGCCTGCGCGCTATGTGGAGGGCTTTTTGGCGCAGCCCGGCGCGGACGACTTCGCCTATGTGACCGGCAAGGATGCGCACGCCTGGACCGAAGTCTATTTTGAGGGCTTTGGCTGGGTGCCTTTCGATGCCACGCCCCAGCAGCAGGAGATGGGAGGCGACAACCAGCAGGACCAGCAGCAGCCGGAGCCCAGCCCCTCTCCTTCTCCCACACCCAGTCCGCAGCCGCCCGAGCAGGACCAGCAGGAGGAGCCCACCCCCAGTCCTGACCCGCAGCCCCGGCAGGACCCGGATGTACCCCCGTCCCCGCAGGACCAGCCGCCCTTCCCGTGGTGGCTTGTGCTGATTGCCGCCGCTGTGGCCGCGCTGGTAGTGCGCATTCACCTTCGCATGCCCGCGCACATGGCCGCCAAGGCAACCGGCGAATCGGATAAAATCTTCATCTATGGCAGCGCCGTCTATGCTTTGCTTCGCCTGATGAAATACAAGCCCGCCCCGGGCGAAACGCCCCTGCTCTTCGCGCGCCGGCTGGACCGGCAAAAGGCCCTGCCTGTGCAGGTGCTGCCCCTGTGGCGCATCATGGCGATGAGCCATTACAGCCGCGTGGAGCCCGGCCCCGCCGAAAGCGCCCGCGCCAGGGACATCTTTACCCGGCTTTACAAGCCGCAGAGCCCGGTGCGCAAGCTGCGCTTCATGTTTGCTGCCGCTTTCGGAAAAGGCGTCTATACCGGTCTGGATACGCCCCTGGTACACGAGGAACCCAAGCCGCAGTATGACTACACCTTTGCCGTAGCCCAGAAGAAGGGGCTAAAGGCCCGCAAGAAAAAAGTAAAACCGGTCCGGCTGAACAAGCGCCCCAAACCGGCCGGGACACCGAAGCGTCCCTCCGTGCCGGCGCCTGAGACACGCCGGCCGTCTCCCGCGGAGTCCGACGCTCCGGGGAAGCCCAACAACGCACCGGACCAACCGCCCGTCGCGCCTGCGCGCCGCGAGGGGGAGCGCGAAACCGGCGCGCCCCGGAGGCGGCGTTCCGACCGCCGGAGCTGATCGAAACGCACACCGGGTGCGACTCGCGGCAAGGAGGCGGAATGCCCTGAACATACCAAAGGAGTTGGAAAAGCAAATACAGCAGCGCTACACGCCGGCCCAACAGCCCCGCGTTCAGGCATGGCTGACGGATGTGCGCGCCCGTCTGGGCGGCGTCAGCCGCCGCCATGCCGGCATGATGCTTCGGGACCACCTGGAGGCGCTTGCGCTGCTGACGGACCGGGGGCTTCCTCTGGAAAAGGCCCTTGCCCGGCTCGATCCCGGCCAGCTGGGCGGCTTTTACCTCTCGGAGCGCACCGACTGGTATCCGCTGGACCACGCGGCCAAAATCTATCCCATGAGCATGGGCCTCAAGCGCATGATGGTATTCCGTCTGTCATGCTATCTGAAAAAGCCGGTTGAGCCCGCCATCATGCAGATGGCGCTGAGCTATACCATCTGCCGTTTTCCCTACTTTGCCACCACGGTCAAATGCGGGTTTTTCTGGCACTATATCGACAGCGCCATGCGCCGCTTCGCCGTGCGGCAGGAAAGCAAGCTGCCCTGCGCCGTGATGAAGCTGGGCCAGGTATCCTCTCCCACGCTGCGCGTCGTGTACTGGCAAAACCGCGTGAGCGTCGAATTCTTTCACATCCTGACGGATGGCACGGGCGGCAGCGTGTTTTTGCGCACACTGGTCAAAACCTACCTGAGGCTGTTGGGAGAAAGCGTGTCCGACGGGCCGGAGACGCTTTGCCTGGACCAGCCGCCTGACCCCGCCGAGTGGCGGGACGATTTTGTGCTGGGTGGCCGGATGCGGGGCGCACACGGCTTCGCGGGCAAGCCCGCGCTGCAGATGCGCGGCATGCCTGCCTACGAGCAGCCCAACCGCGTGCTGCACTTTAACTTTTCCACCAGCGCGCTGCTTGACCGCGCGCATGAAAAGGGCGTGACCGTGACCACGCTGATGCTGGGCTATCTGATGCTGGCCTGCCGGGACGCCTGCCCCCGACGCGCCGGCCGCCGTAAAATCCAGATTCAGCTGCCGGTCAACATGCGCCGCTTTTACTCCAGCCGCACGCTGCGCAACTTCTCGCTATACTGCTCCATCAATCTGCCGCCCGACGGCATTGATACCCTGGACGGCATTCTCCCGCTCATTGACGCGCAGGTGAAGGCGGGTTCGGCCAGGGAATCGCTGGACGAAACGCTTGAACTGTCTCGGCGGCTGGTTCGCTGGCTCCGTTTCGTACCGCTCATCATCAAGCGGCCCATCGCCTACCTGATCTACGGCACCCTGAGCGATACGGTGTTCACCACCACGTTTTCCAACCTGGGCCCCATCGGCGTGCCGCGGGACATGGCCGCGTATATCGACAAGTTCGACTTTGTGCTGGGCGCGCCCATCCGCAACCGTGCCTGTTGCTCGCTGTGCAGCTTTCAAGACCGCGCGGTGCTCACCGTGACCAAAAACACCCCGCTGACGCTTTTTGAGGACTCGCTGTACCGGCATTTTGTGGAAAGCGGCCTGGAGCCGTATATGGAGGGAACCTCATGACTCATCAAACTCCCCCGGCCATGCGCGTACATACAACCTATCCTCCCAACACGTCGCAGTCCTTCTGGCGGCGCAACCGGCAGGCCCTGTGGCGAAGCGCATTTGTGCTGGCCGGTTACCTGTGCCTGATCATCAATCTGCTGACGCAGGGGCCCGCGTGGAGTCTGATCGTCATCGGCGGGCTGATGACCGTCTGGATAGCGCTGATCTACCAGCCGCAGGTGGAGGCCACGCCCATCAAAAAGCTGTGCGACACGGCGCTGGCGGTATGTCTGTACCTGTTTCTGCTGGACAGCGTGGTGGGCGGCGGCTGGAGCGGCTTTGTGGTGCCCATCGTGTTCTTCGGTGAGCTGATTGTGACGGGCGGATACTTTCTGCTGTTTTTCCACAAACGCAAGCGCGATTTCCTGCCCCTGTTTGAGCTGATTCTGATCGGGCTGGTGGGAACGCTGTTGTCGCTGGCTGGCCTCAAGCGTCTGGACTGGCCCATGATTGTGGTGGGCGGGGTGAGTCTGGGGCTGCTTTTGCTGAGCTTTCTGCTGTTCCGCAAGCCACTTTGGCTGGAAATCCGCAAAAAGTTTCACACCTGAAAAAGCGCAGAAAAGGCGCGCGGCAGGAAACGACAGCCGCGCGCCTTGGATTTTTTCTTCCATCAGGCGTTTTTGACGATTTCCACCATGGCGTCCCAGTTCTTCTCCATGCATTCCACCAGACGAAACTGCGTGCGTGCGCGATCCAGATTGTGCCCCTCGCGGTGGATATGGAAATAGCGGTCCCCGTTGAGATGATCGGTCAAAAAGCGCATGCCGCATTCCAGCGTCATCAGCTTGGCCCCCAGGGGCAGCAGATCCAGCTCCCGCCGGGTCAGCTCTCCGCCCAGCCCACGCAGATAGCCGCTCACATAGGCCTTGAACATCGGCAGCGAAAACGCCACCCGGCTCAGGTCGCGCTCATCCTCGCCGGCGGTATTTGCGCCGATACGCACCGCATCGCCAAAATCCCAGGCGCTGAGGCCCGGCATCACGGTGTCCAGGTCGATGATACACACGCCACGGCCTGTTTTTTCATCCAAAAGGACGTTGTCCATCTTGGTGTCGTTGTGCGTCACACGCAGCGGCACGTTGCCCGCCTCCAGCTCGCGCAGCAGCGCGTCGGTCTGTGCGGCCCTTGCCATGCAAAAGGCAATCTCCTCTCCTGCCTGAGCCCGCCTGCCCGCCACGTCGGCGCCGATGGCGTTGGTCAGCTGCTGCAGGCGCGCCGGCGTATGATGAAAATCAGGCAGCGTAGGATGCAGCGTCGCCGCGTCAAATCCCCCCAGCTGGCGCTGGAACCGTCCGAACGCCTCGCCCGCCGCAGCAAACATCTCCGGGCTGTCCGGCATATCGGTTGAAACGGTTCCCTCAATGAACAGGTAGACGCGCCACAGGTCGCCGGAAGCATCCGTGATCCACGGACGCCCGTCCATGGCGCGCACCAGCGTGAGGGTTTCGCGCGCGGGATCGCCTCCCTCGCGTGCAATCACGCCGCGCAGATAGTGGGTCACACGCTGAATATTGCCCATCATGGGTTCAGGGTCGGGGAATACATAGCGGTTGACCCTCTGCAGGATGTAGCGCCTCGCCGCGCCCGTCCACGGGCGCACCGTCAGGCAGAACGTATCGTTGATATTTCCCGTGCCATAGGGTTCGCAGGCCATTTCCCCGCGGGGAACGTCAAAGAGATGCGCGATATCAAGGGCTCGTTTCATCAACGTTTCCATGCTTCATTTCCCCTTTGCTGCGTTCCATGCCACATCGCCGCGCGCAACGGCCCGCGGCGGGTCTGCCCTGGTTGGGGGCGAATATGAACGGCTTGATTCGTGCTTGAAGTATACCACAAGAAAATGGCATTGGCAACTGGATATGCCATCGGCCGGCCGCTTTGGCTGCTTGCCTGTTTCAATCAAAGTATGCTAGAATGCTTGGGTATGTCCAGAGGGATGTTTCAGGAAAGAGGGTACGCGCATGAACGGTTTCCGGCGTCTTTTGCCGCGGGGCTATCGCCTTGCCGACTGGCTCATGGCATGCGCCGCCCCGCTGTGCCTGCTGTGGCTGCTGGAGGGTTTTTCCCGGGGCGACGCAGGCAGCGTACCGGTCTGGGCAGTTTCCCAGCCGGGCCTGTTTGCCATAAACTATGCGCTCTACGCGGCCCCCTGCCTGCTGCTGTGCCTGGTTCCCTCCCGGCGCGCGCGTCTGTGCAGCCTGTTGGCGCTGGGCCTGCTGTGCGCAGTGCTTGGCATTGCGAACCGCTACAAGATCTTCTACCGCATGGAACCGCTGTTGTTTTCCGATGTGGCCCAGCTGGGGGACGCGTGGCAGGCAGCCGCCGGGCTGGCGCTGGATATCGACTTTGTTGAAATCTTTACCGTGGCGGGCATTTTTGCGGCCCTTATCATCGCAGCAGCCCTGTGGATGCGCGGCCGCTCACGCTGCGGGGCGCTGCTTCCTCTGCTGGGTCTGCTTGTGATGGCGGTCCTTCCGCCGCTGTGCACCTTTTCGCTGGCAAACGGACGGGAGCGCTACGACATGGTGGACCAGGCCCGAACCGATGGCACGCTGTTTTCCGCCATTGCCATGGAGAACCACCGCCGGTCGCTGATGCGCGTGGATTACGATGAGCAGGGCGTGCGCGATGCGTACCGCGCACTGGCACAGGAAACGCCGCAGGCTGCTGCGAATGACCCGCCCAATATCATTGTGGTGCTCAGCGAAAGCTTTGCCGACGAGGGATGGCTGCGCCAGTATCTGGATTTGAACCGCGAGCTGACGCCTTTCTATAACCGGCTGACCGAAAGCTGCCGGCGGGGCAAACTGTACGTGCCCAAGCTGGGCGGCGGTACCAGCGAAACGGAATTTGAGGTGCTCACGGGACTTCGCAGCCAGTATGTCGTCAACCCCTATTCGATGGGCCTGCCGCCGGTAAGCAGCCTGGCCTCGGTGCTACGGGACCGGGGATATGAGGCCACGGCCATCCACTGGTATAACGGCGTGTACTACAACCGTTATCATAATCTGCGCATGCTGGGCTTTGACAGCTTTTTTACGCTGGACACCACCGTGACCCCCTTTGAAAAAAAGGGCATGTTTGTCAGCGACGAGGAGCACTACCGCGCCATTTTGCATCAGCTTTCGGAAACAGAAGGGCGCGACTTCATCTTCTGCCTGACCATGCAAAATCATGGCGGCTATGACTATGACGACTTTCGCATAACCTACGGCGCGCAGACGCCCTTTTCCAACCAGGTGAGCGACCGCACTTGCGCCATTTTGACCAACTATTGCTGGCTTTTGGAGCAGAGCGATGCGGCGTTGGAATCGTTCATCACGCAGCTGAGCGACCTGGACGAACCCACGATGGTCGTGTTTTTCAGCGATCACATCCCACCGCTGGGAACGGATGTCTATGAGGAGATTGGCATATCCGCAACGGGTGACGCGGGGCACCTGACTCCATATTTCATCTGGAGCAACGATGGCGGCATTGCGCCGGGAGAAACCAACCTGTATTCCTGGCAGCTGGGCGCCTACGCCCTGACACTGGCCGGCATGAACGATGACCCCTTCTTTGCCTACGTGGAAAGGCTGCGTGAGGCGGCGGACGATCCTGCGCCGGGTGACCTCACGGCGGGCGCCGAAAGTGACCCCGTCTATGATCTGCTTGGCTATGACGTGCTGTTCGGAAACCAATATGCCTATGATGAGGGCGGCCTGTCCCCGGAAAACGAGGATTTTCAGATCGGTGGAGCAATGACGCTGGAGGGCTTTGACGTGGCGGAAATCGCCGGTGAGGTATATTTCCGTCCGCAGCTGGACGTGTTTGACCAGGCCTATCTGCTGGAGATCAACGGCGTACTGCGGGAGATGGGTCGCATCCCCGCAGACAGCCGGCAGGAGCTGGCGCTGCGCTGTGTGCTGATGGTGGGTGACAAGTGCTACAATGAAAGCAACACGCTGGTCTATGCCGGCGCGCAGGAGTTGCTCGAAGCCGGCACCCCCATGGCCTATGAAGCCTATCCGCTGTGGGAAACGGATTTTGAGCCGGTGGAGAACAGCCGGGGTTATGACATCTACAAAAGTACGGATGCGTACCCCGTTTCCGGCGGCACGACGCTGGTAGCGGCGGGCACACATTGGGAGAAGCAGCCCACCTACGGTCTGACGCAAACCGGGCAGTACAGTGTGGATGCGGACGGCCATGTCTGGGTGGTGCTCAACAGAAGCGACCTGGCGGACAGAGACCCCGCCGCCCTGCTTGAGGACCTTGGCGCCACGCTGTATGCCTTTGAGCCCTAACGAAAGGCAAAAAACCGCAGATCGCCGCGCGCTGCCACCAGCTGCGCGGTCACGGGCCGCCCCGCGCCGTGGCTGATATAGTCCACGAGCGCCTGGGGCGGCTCGTCGTCGGCAGTCACAAAGAGAATGGCCTCGCTTAAAAAATCTGCGGCGACGAAGCCCTCCGGGTCAAAGCCGAAACGCGCCAGCTGCGCGTTCCAGCCGGGCGTGCGGCATAGCCAGTCGCCCCAGATCAGGGTGTTGTCCGGAATGCCTGCGGAAACGTCGGGAAACAGACGCGTGTCGCGCAGCAGGTCCGGCGTGCGCACGATGAGGCGGTCCGGGTGTTCCAGGGCATAGGCCTCCAGGTCCGCCTCCCGGGTGGGCGATACGATATCCGGTCGGCGGGTGAGCGTGTACAGCGTTTGTTTGAGCTGCATTCCCGCGGGAAGGAGCAGCAGCGCACACAGGCAAAGCACGGCCGTGCGGGTGCGCCGCCTTGATGCCAACGGCAGGCCAGACACCGCCAGGCAGGCTGCCACGGCCGCCGCCGGCAGCAGCGCACAATCCACTGCGCGGCCCAAAAAACGGCCTCGCCAGGCCAGATAGACCAGCATGGCCGCAAACAGGCCCAGGGCCGCCAGTGCGGTCAAACGCGTCAGCCCCGCACTTCCATGGGGTACGAGGCAGGCGAGCACGGTCAGCAACACCAGCAGCAGCACGGAAAACAGATAGGCGGGATTTTCCTCAAAGAAGTTACGAAGCGTGCGGGGAACGTTTTGAAGCCGTTCCGTCAGCGACGCCTGCGCGCTGCCGTTTTGAATCAGACGGAGCGCATCGGCGGTGATGTTTTCATCCATGAAATACCATTGGCGCACCAGCTCCACCTCGGATGCGTCCCACCCCAGCGCATCCAGCGTTTCCTGCGACACGCTGTCCAGTGCTTGGGGATGATAGTCCATCAGTTCGGTGCGCGCGTCATGAAAGTCGAAAAACGCCGCATATTCCCACTTTTCCCATAGCCGCACCCCGGTCAGCACTGCGCCCACCACGATCGCCGGCACCAACGCCCGCAGCAGAGCCCGGCGCTCGTGCGCTTCGCCGCCAGCCAGGCGCCCACACAAAAACGCCAGCGACACCAGCCAGAAGCATAGGGATGCGGGCAGGGAGCTGTCCCGAAGCATGCCGCTCAGCATCAACAGCGCGGCGGACAGCAACACACACGGGGCTACCCGCCTACGGGTGACACCGGCGCACACCAGCAGGGCGGACGCCGCTGCCGCAACCAAAGCCGACGTGGTGGTATACGTCAGGCGCGTACATAGAAAGGATGCAAATACGCCCAAGAAGAGCAGCGCCGCCAAACTGCAAACCACCGAATGCAGACGCGCAGCCCGTCCACAGCGAAGCAGGCAGAGACACAGTACCGCCGCCGATATCCACAGCATCCCCAGCTGAGCCACCGAAAACCAGGCCACTCCGGGCGCGGCGGCCGAAAGCGCATTCAGTACCCACACCAGCGCAGGATGCAAATACAGATGGGGTGGAACCGGCCGCATCCCTTCAAAGCCCAAAAAAGTTCTGGCGATGAGAAAATCATCCGAGTTTTCATAGCGAAAATATGTGACGCGGCTCAGTGTCACAAAAAACAGCGTCGCCAGCAACGGCGGCAGCCATAGCGTCCATTTTTCCAAAAAGCGCTTCATTACACAGCCCTCCCTCGTCAGGCTGTCTCTATACTACCTGATGTTAGGAAAACATGCAAGGCGAGAGCACCGCACTCCCGTCTGAAAAAGTCAAAAAAACATCGCAAAAAAATGCAAAAAGGGCTTTACAAGATATCGGAAATATGCTATGATAACTTTCGCTGAAACGCGGGGCATTAGCGCAGTTGGTAGCGCACAACACTGGCAGTGTTGGGGTCAGGAGTTCGAATCTCCTATGCTCCACCAGCAAAAAACCCTTGAGCCATAAAGGCTTGAGGGTTTTTTCTTGTTCTTCGGCCACTTCGTGCCGCCTGTCCTTCAGGCGGCGCTGCTCCCCAAAAACCTGCCCGCGAAGTCTGGATACCCAGAGTCCACAGCCTGAAGCCTGGAACGCCGGGCCGTGTCCCTGGCTTGCTTGACCGCCCTCTCAACCATCGGGGTTCTGCACGCTTATGCGCACAGCCCTTATCTTTGCTTACGCCTGCGGCCCACGTTGGTCTCTTCGGTGCCGGCAGCCCACAGGGTGGACGCTTCCCCTTCACCACAGACCCCCTTTCCTTTGCGCTCTTTTCGCACAAAAGTCCGATATTGTTCACAGTTCGTTCAAGGGGGTTTTTAAGTCTGTCATAGCTTGGTGACGTATCGTTTGGATACGCTCAAACAGCGAAATACAATCAGGAGTGATTGAAATGAAGGACAGAAGCATTCGCACATTCACCCGTCTGGCCGCCCTGACGGTGGCCCTGTTGCTGTTGGTATCCTGCGCCGCGGCAGAAGCGGTCGATACCAAAACCGCGGACCCCTACATCGAGCTGAGCACGCAGTATCCCGCCATGACCGTAAAGGCGGGCGACAGCCTGACCTTTGCCCTGAGCCTGGACAACTACAGCGGCGCTTCGCAGGACCTTACCCTATCGGTGGAGGAAATCCCGGAGGGCTGGGAGGGCTCCTTCAGTGCGAGCAGCAACCAGGTGAGCGTGGTCCATGTGAAAAATGAGCAGACCGATGACTCCGTGACCTTCGCGGTGGATGTGCCGCTGGATGCCGCCGACGGGGATTACACCATCAGGCTGAAGGCGCAGGGCCAGAACATCGCGGACACGATGGACCTTGCCCTGACCGTGAGCGCCGAAGAAATCGGCGAGAGCAGCTTCACGGCGGAATATCCTTCTCAGGAGGGCGACGCGGACACGGCCTTCACCTTCAGCGCCACTTTGATCAACAACACGCTTTCCAGCCAGACCTACTCCTTTACGGCCAACGCCCCCACGGGCTGGCAGGTGAGCTTCCTGCCGTCGGGCGAGACCACCAAGGTAGCCGCACTGGACGTTGAGGCGCGCACCACGCAGGCGGTGGACATCTCCGTGACGCCGCCCGAAAACATCGAGGCGGGCACCTATGAGATTCCCTGCACCGCCACCTCGGTCAATGAAACCATGACCATCGACCTGTCGGTCACCATCACCGGTTCCTATGCGATGTCCCTTTCGACTCCCAGCGGACGGCTGAGTCTGGATGCCTACGCCAATCAGGAAAGCGCCGTGCAGCTGAGCCTGACCAACACCGGCAACAGCGACCTGACCAACGTCAACCTCACCTCCAGCGCGCCCAGCGGCTGGAATGTGCGCTTCTCCACGGAAACCATCGACGTGATCGAGCCGGGCGCCACGGTGGAAACCACCGCTTACATCACCCCCGGCGAGGAGGCCATGTCCGGCGACTACGTGACCACCCTCACCGCCAGCAGCAGCGATGCCAGCGACAGCGCCGAGTTCCGCATCACCGTCAAGACCGAAACCAAGTGGGGCCTGACGGGCATCGGCATCATCGTGGTGCTGGCAGTGGTGATTATCCTGGTCATGCGGAAATACGGGAGGCGCTGAGCATGGCTGGCACGATCATTGAAACCAAGGCGCTGACGAAGCGCTACGGGGCACTGACCGCGGTGGACGACCTGAACCTGACCGTGCGGCAAGGCGAGGTGTTCGGCCTGCTGGGACCCAACGGCGCAGGCAAGACCACCACCACGCTGATGCTGCTGGGCCTGACCGAGCCCACCGCCGGAAGCGCCTCCATCTCCGGCGTGGACTGCACCCGAAACCCCATACAGGTCAAGCGCTTTGTGGGCTATCTGCCGGATAACATGGGCTTTTATCCCGATATGACGGGCCGGCAGAACCTGCGCATGACCGGCGCGATGAACGGTCTCTCCGGCGACTATCTGGAGGCGCGCATCGACGAGCTGGTCGCCCGCGTGGGCATGACCGAGGCCGTGGACCGCCGGGCGGGCACCTATTCAAAGGGCATGAAGCAGCGCCTGGGTATCGCGGACATCCTCATCAAGGACCCCGATGTGCTCATCATGGACGAGCCCACCAACGGCATCGATCCGGAAGGCATGCATGAGTTGATGGCCCTGATCCGTGAGCTGGCGGACAAGGATGGAAAAACCATTTTGATTTCCTCGCATCAGCTGCACCAAATTCAGCAGATCTGCGACCGCGTAGGCATCTTTGTCAAGGGAAAGCTGGTGGCCTGCGGCGAAATCGGCGAGCTGGGCAAGCAGCTGGAGCAGGAGATCGGCTTCCGCCTGGAGGTAGGCGCGGAGCCGGGCGGCAACGCGCTGGCCGAAGCGCTCAAGGGCGTGCCGGGCGTCTCCTCCGTGGAGGAAAACGGGGAAACCTTCCTGGTCCAGTCCGCCACGGACGTATCCGACGCGGTGGCCCAGGCGTTGCTGACACAGAAGTTCCACCTTACGTACCTCAGGCAGTGCGGCAGCGACCTGGACGAAATCTATTCGAGATACTTTGTAAAGGCAGGTGAGCAGCATGAAGGCAGCCGCGGCGGCAGCATCTTCCGCCATCTCCGGAGTGAAGCCAAGGCGTGAGTCGGGCGGCTTCTCCACGCTATATCATAAGGAGTTGGCCGATCATTTTCACAGCGCGCGTTTCAAGCTGGTGTTCGCGCTGCTGATTCTCACCAGCCTGGCCAGCCTCTACGGCGCGCTCAGCAGCATCTCCGATGCGACGTTCTCCAGCAGCGAATACCTGTTCCTGGCCCTCTACACCGCCAGCGGCAGCTCCATTCCGTCGTTCGCCTCTTTCCTGGCCTATCTGGCCCCACTCGCCGGACTGGCGATGGGCTTTGACGCCATCAACCGCGAACGCACGCAGGGCACGCTCAACCGCCTGGTATCCCAGCCCATTCACCGCGATGCGGTCATCAACGCCAAGTTCCTGGCCGGCACCACCGTGGTGTTCATCATGATCTTCTTCGTGGGCATCATGGTAGGCGGGCTGGGGCTGGCCATTCTGGGCATCCCGCCGGTGGGGGAGGAGCTTCTGCGCATCTTCTCCTACCTGGTGCTCACGGCCGTGTATACGGCGCTGTGGCTGGGCGTGTCCATCCTGTGCTCCACGCTGTGCAAGCACGCCGCCACCTCGGCGCTGATCGTGATCGCCGTGTGGATTTACCTGACGCTGTTTGCCAGCATGGTGGTGAGCATCATCGCCAACATCGCCTATCCGCTGGACGGCATTCAGGGATACTATAACATGTACAGCAACTATGAGCTGCAGCTTTCCCTGGAGCGCACCTCACCCTACTACCTGTACTGTGAAGCGGCTTCCACCTTGCTCAACCCCAACGTGCGCACCATCGGCATCACCACGCAGGCCTCGGTATCGGGTGCGATTGCCAGCTATCTGTCCTTCGACCAGAGCCTGCTGCTGGTATGGCCGCATCTGACGGTCATGCTGGCGCTGACCATGGCCGCTTTCACCGTATCCTACATCGCCTTCATGCGTCAGGAAATCCGCGCGTGAAGCAGAAAAAGCGCCCGTTCCCGGCATGGTCCGGGAGCGGGCGTTCCAACCAACGGTAAAGGGGCTGTTTCTTGAAGGAAACTTCCTATCCTGTCAAAGAAGCCACATTGCGGCAATGCAATGTGGCTTCTTGCGATAGATAAAGATAGAAAAGCAGTTAAGGTCGCCATTTAGTCCTGCCAGATAAGACGGGTAACGTTCTTCGCGTGCTGACGATTTTGCGTGCAGCTTTTCCGCACAGGGGCTTTGGCAGACGTAACTTTTGCTCTTTTGATACCCTTCATGGTTGGTGGTGGCATAGCTCAGGACCTTGTTCTGCAGGCATAGAATACAGCCGTAATATTCATCGTACACATACGCATACCAGAGCAAGGTCTCTTTCTTGGTCAACGGTCGCTTGTAGGCAGCGATGGGATTCTTTCAATGTCATAGTTTGGTTTGCAAATCCATGGTGTTTTGTAGCCTGCATCCGCTGTAACTTCTTGAACTTCCGGATGATGTGCGGTCAGGCGCTCAAATACTGTATCGAATGCAACATTGTCGTGAACGTTGCCGGGAGTAATCTGCTTCAATTTCCTAGCTGCTCCTGATAGCGTTTCGCCATCCCCGGTATGGCTTTCTTCATATGCTTTTCCAGGTTCGCGTTCGCTTTGATGTGTGTTCCATCCACAACCATAACTTCCGGTAACAGATAACCCGCGCGAGCGACTTGCTTCAGGCTTCACCGGGACACCCCTTCGATTCCTTCGGCTGTATGTCAGAATGCGTAGCTGATCGTTGCAAAGTGCGGCAAATCCACCAACATGGTGTACCCCTGAAACCAGCGATATGTCACATTGACTTGTGCATCCCGCATGTTTTGCCGCTAAAGAATGAATGTCAAACAAATGCTGAAGCAACACCAGTTAAAACAGAATCACCGAATCACAGCTGGACCGTCCGTTATCCTCGCAGTATAAGTGTTCTGGCGACAATTCGTAGATGCACGAAAATTCACTGCTGCGTCGATCTTGCACAGCAAACGTTCCTTGGGTACCAGCATATCTGTACACCGCATCTCTACAGCATCGCGCTGCGCCAATTCTTTGCGTTAGTCTTTTCATCACCTGCCTTCAGTTGATCAAAAAAGACCGCAAGAAGCGGCCATTTAAAACAGGTTGACCCCGGCAGCCATCAGGCCGCCGGGGTCTATCAGATAAGTTTGGAACGGATCAGGCGGCCGGCGCTTCCGTGGCTTCGGGAGCGGCGGTTTCCTCTGCCGTCTGGGCTTCCGCCTCCGTAGAGGCGGTGGCGGTATCCTGGGTCTGCGTGGCCTCAAGCTCCGCAATGCTGGGGGTCAAGCCGGTGTAGGTGATATCGGCTTCCGCCATCCAGTTTTCCAGCGTAGCAGTATACAGCTCGTTTTGCTTGCTGGTCAGCAGGCTCTGCCGCTTGGCTTCGCGCTGCTCGTCGGTCATGGGGATGGGGCCGCCTTCCACATCGCCGATATACTTGACGATATGCACGCCATAGCTGCTCAGGTAGGGAGCGGAGACGCCGCCCACGTTGTCAATGCTCATGGCTGCCTCAACAAATTCAGGCACATAGGCGGTCGAGGCACTGCACACCTCATAGCCGCTGGTCATGTAGGGCTCGGTGGTCATGCCGGGGTCGGAGGCGGTACCGTCCTCGTTGACGCCATAGGTGGCGATCAGCTCGTCAAAGTCGGCGCCGTCGGCGATCTTCTGGTTGATTTCGTCGATGGTGTCCGCCAGGGAATTGAAGATGGCGGCCTTGGCTTCGTTCACCTGCTCCTCGGTCACGGGTTCGGGCGTGGCGGTGGGCTCGGCGGTCGCTTCGGTGGAAGCGGTGTCGGTGGTGGTTTCAGCCGTTTCACCGGCGCTCTCCTCATCGGCCTGAGCGGCCTCCTGCTGCTCTTCCCAACGGGCCTGGAGATCGGTATAGGTGGTCATCAGCTCGGAGTCCACGGGCAGGAGAATGTGCTTGACCGCGCGGAAGCCGTCGGGTTTGTACCAGGCATGGTCCAGATTGCTGCTGGTGCCGTAGAGGGCGGCATACATCGCCATCTGGTCCACATAGCTGTTGTAGGCTTCATAGGCGGCGATGTCGTTTTCGTAGAGCTCCTTGTCAGCCGCGACCAGCGACTGGTACAGATCCTCCACTTCCTGATCGGTCACCGTGGCGTCCTGCACCATGATGTCGGCGATCTTGTTGAGCACGCCGTAGCGCTTATATTCCTCACGCAGGCTTTCAAGGGTGTAGCCCTGATCCTTGTAATAGTTGATGGCCTCTTCGCGCGCGGCGGCCTTTTCTTCCTCACTGCTTTCCTCGGTCAGGTCAGGATAGAAATAGGCCTCATAATTCGCAATAGCGTCTTCCCAGTTGGTGTCGGCCTGGGATTCAAGATCGGCAATTTCCTCATCGGTCAGCTGATCAACGCCAAATTCCTTGGCCTTCTGCTCCATCAGCACCTCTGTAAGCCGGTTTTCCAGCGCCACGGCGCGGAACAGGTCCACATTGGCCTGCTGGGTCAGGTCGTAGGCGCTGCCATACTGGGAGACCAGACTGGAGTACAGGCTTTTGACCTCGTCCCAGCTCACTTCCTCACCATTGACGGTGGCCAGCACGTCGGTGTCGTTAAGCTCGGTGACGGCCGTGGTGGCAGTGTCGGTCGCTGCAGCGGCATCCTCGGCCAGGGCGGCAGTTCCCCACAGCATGCACAGGCACAGAAGCAGGGCAATGGTTTTCCTGATGTTGGTCATGTTTGCAACGTTCCTTTCCAAAACGGGATTATCAAAGGGGGCAGATCCACAGACGCACCGCCCTTGCGGGCGAACGCCCGGCGGTTTGATATCCAAATCATTATGACACACCGCTCATCTTTCCGCAAGGGTTTTGAGGTCGAAAGGCAGAATGTTACAGACTATTCACACGTTTTTCACAACTGAGGGATTGGCAGGGGGAGGATCGCATGCGCGTCATTATTGAGAAGCATGAAAGAAGGCTGACGGTCTTTGAGGGAGAACGGGAGGTGTTCCGCTGCCGCGTGGCACTGGGATATGAGCCGGAGGGTCCAAAGCAGCGCGAAGGGGATGGGCGTACGCCGGAGGGCGTCTATACCATCTGTCTGGTCAAGGAGCGGGGCAAGTATGGGCGCAGCCTGGGCCTGTCCTATCCGGGCATACGGGATGCTCAGGAGGCGCTTTTGCGGGGGGAGATCGACCGGGCTACGTTTCTCGCTGTGGACAAGGCCCATCGCGAGGGCCGCCGGCCCCCATGGGGATCGCCGCTGGGCGGGGAGATCTATATTCATGAGGGAGGAAGCCATTGCGACTGGACCCAGGGGTGTATCGCGCTGGACGCTTCGGACATGGATCGTCTTTTTCCCCTGCGGGACCGGCTGGAGGCCGTGGAGATCCGCCCCTAGACAAGTTGCATTCCAACGGGGCATCTGCTATACTACGCGTGGCCGCGCAAGGCGCGGTTCAGACAGCCAATCATCCATGTCAGGAGGTTTGGAGGGCCGCAGACCCGCAACCTCAATCGTCGCAGAGAGCGCTCAGTGCTCGGTCTGCCCGTCTCGGTTGATTCCTTCGGGTCGCTCTGCGCAGCAGCCCACAGAGCTGATGCTTCCCTCTGTCCCTTCCGGTGAGAGCCCGGCTCTACCGTACCGGTCCCTGGATTCGGAAGCCTTGCACAAGGTTTTTTTGAAGGAGGTTGCGCGGCATGAGCGCAGCGTGGCGCACCCGGATTTTAAGTCTGGCTGGGCGCATTATCTTGGAAAACGGCGGCGAAACCTACCGCGCCGAGGATACGGTAACGCGCATGGCGCGCGCAATGGGCATGACCGAGGTGGACGTATTCGGCATTCCCAGCGGCCTGTTCATCTCTTATACGGATGAGTGTGGCGAGCGGGAAACCTCGGTATGCCGGATTTTTCTCCATGGCACCCACCTGGCAAGGGTAGACCGGGTCAATCAGATCAGCCGGCAGCTGGCTGAAGGCTCCCTTGCGCCGGAAGCGGTGATGGATGCGCTGCGGGAGGCGGCCTGCCTGGGAGAGAATATGGCGGTGTGGTATGCGCCGGCCGTGGCCTTTCTTACCGCCGCCGGGTTTGCCGTGATGTTTGCCGGCGGATGGGTGGACATGGTCGTGGGCGGCATTTGTGCGGCGCTGACGCTGCTGGTCCCGCGCTTCCTGGGAAGACGCGATTCGGGCGGCATGAGCAGCGTACTGCTGGGCGGCATATTGTGCGCGCTGATTCCGCTGGTGTTTCATGCGCTGACCGGGCTGGGCGTGGTAGAGGCGATGATCGCCAGCGCCATCATGCCTCTGGTGCCGGGCCTGAGCATGACCAACGCCGTGCAGGATCTCCTGCGAGGCGATATGGTTTCGGGTGTGACGCATGCGGCGCGCGCCGTGATGATTGCGGCGATGCTGGCAGGCGGCGCACTCATCGGTACGCACATGAGCAGCTGGATGGGACTGGCGGATTCTCCGTTGACAAGTCCGGCCGCCCTGTCTTTTGACCTGCGCACAGCGGGCGTGCTGCTGGCAAGCAGCCTGCTGGCAGGCGGAGGCTTTGGCGCGCTGCTCTACGCGCCGCGAAAGGCCATCATCTGGGGCGGGCTGCTCGGGTCCGTGGGGTATCTTTGCTACTGGGCGGCGATGGAATGTGGCGCCGCTGAGACCGCTGCGATGTTTATCGGCGCGCTGGTTGCGGCGCTGGGTGCCCAGATTGCCGCGCGCCGGCTGAAGATGATTGCCACAGTGTTTGTGACCATCGCCATTTTGCCGCTCGTACCGGGCGTGGGGCTCTACCGCGCCATGAGCGCGCTGGCCACTGGCGATATGATGGCAGGGGCATCCATCGCCGCCCATACCATGGCGCTGATTTTGATGATCGCGCTGGGCATCGGCCTGGGCACGGCGCTGGTGGGTGCGGACCGGGGCGCGAAACACTGAAGATGAGGAGAGCATAAGCCATGACGCATACGCTGGAAAAACCCTCCGCCACAAGCGCGGGGCTGATGAATGCCTCGATGCTGCTCTATCTGTTCTGGCTGCTGCTGCCCGCGGTGCAGACCACCGGGCGGGCCGTTACGGGCGCGGCTGCGGTGGCGCTGTTTGGCGTGGGTGTGCTATTGGATGGGTCATGGCTCAGGGCGCACGGCTGGCGCACGCTGTTGCGCGCGGCCTGTGCCGCGCTGATGCCGGTAATCCTGCGCGTGTTTCTGGCCAGGGGAGGAGAAAACGGGGCAGGTTTTTATGTGCAGCAGGCCATGTTCTGGTTTCCGGTGGTTTTTGCGGGCTATGCGCGGGAGCGGGACGACAGCCGCCTGTGGCGCTGGGTGCGCCCGCTTATGCTGGCAGTGGTTACCGTGACCACGCTCACCACCATCGGCTGGCTCATTCAGGGCATGCTGCGCGGCGGGCGCGTGTATGCCTATTCCCGCTCGCTGGGCTACGGGGCCGGGGGCGAAGCACAGGAAGCCTATCTCAAGGAGCTGATGTTGCGCAACATCGGGGGCTATGATTTTGTCTATGCCACGGTGGCGGCTTTGCCGCTGACATGCCTGGGTATCCAGCGCAGCGGCGGCTGGCGGCGCGCGGCTTTCTGCGCGCTGCTGGCGGCTCAGGCGGTGATGGTGGCGCTGTCGCAATATACCTATGCCATGCTGTTTGCGGCGGGCATTCTGGTGGTAGAGGGCCTCGCGCTGGTGGTGCGCTCCGCCTCGCGCGGACGCGTAGGGCTGGGTGCGTCCCTCCTGTGGGGAGGGCTGCCGCTTCTGGCGGCGTTTCTGCTGCGCGTACCGCTGACCGCGCTGGCGGCCAATGTGTGTGAAGGGCTGGGACTGAGCAATTTTGCCTTCAGCTTCCGTCAGCTGCTCCTGGCACTTGAGGGCGGCGCCACCAGCGCCGATTCCCGACTTGGATATTATCTGACGGCGCTGGAAGGCTTCTTGCGCTCGCCGATTACGGGCAGTATGTTTGGCGGCGAAAAACTGCTCAGCCAGCACAGCGACATCCTGGACGCGCTGAGCGGCACGGGTGTGCTGGGCACGGCGCTGATGGGCGGCATGGTTTGGCTGATGGGACGCGGGGCCTTGCGAGGCCTGAAAAAAAGTCCCGCCAGGGCACATCTGGTCCTGACGGGGATTGCGGTGGGTGTGACTGCGCTGCTGGGCACGGTGGTGTACAGCCGGGATATAGCGGCTGTGGCGATGATGGGCGCGCTGCTGATTCTGGAGGGTGAAACGAAGCGGGCGTGAGGACGGAGAGGCCGTCCTTATGGGCTGTTCCGCTCACCCCGTGCCGCTTTCGGCAGGACAGACCTCACGCACGGTCAGCACGCCGTCCTCGACGGTGAAGCGCACGTTGCAGCCGGCAAAAAGCAGGCCGTAGACCCGGCCGGGTTCGTGCTGATAGCCGGGACGGGGGTCCTGCGCCAGCGTATCGAGAAGCGCCTGCCGCTTGTCTGGCGGGACAGGCGCAAGGACCCCGGCAGAGGCCTGCACTTCCAGCGCGGCCTGTGGACCGGGGGCAAAGCCTCCCCGCGCATCCGGATGGCTGTCGGTATAGGGCAGATAGGGCTTGATATCCAAGATCGGGGTGCCGTCCATCAGGTCGGCGCCGCATACGTACAAAACGGGCCCCAGCACGGGGTCCGTTTCGATTCGCTCCAGCCGCACGGAGGACAGGCCGATAGGATTGGGCCGAAACGGCGATCGCGTGGCAAAAACGCCCATGCGTCGGTTGCCGCCCAGCTTGGGCGGCCTCACCGTGGGCGACCAGTCCCTTCCCATGCACTGGGAAAACTGCCAGATCAGCCAGAGATGGCTGAACCCGTCCAGCCCGCGAAGCGCGTCGGAATTTCGATATTCCGGTTCGAATATCACGCGGGCCGTCAGGCTGTCCACCAGCCCGCTTTGGCGCGGAATGCCGAATTTGGCTCCAAAATCGCTGCGGATGCGCGCGATAATATGGACCGTCATGCTTTCGCTCATGGCTGGGCGTCCCCTTCGTCCCCATCCAGCAGCTCCACCAGCGACAGGCTGCGAATGTGCCACTGGTTGTTTTCCTTGACCATGGTGGCCGTATAGCGCCCTCCCTGCCACTTGGGAGGTGATTCATAGCCTTCGCCATACAGCGCACGCGCCGCCTCCGCATAGTCGCCATTCACCCGTCCGTCGATGCGGGGAATGGTTTCGATAAATTCGACCCGCGCGGTGCTCTCCCACGGCCAGCACCACATCCAGGTCATTTCCAGCCTGTGGTCGATGCCGCGTATGGTGTAATAGCTATAGGGGCTACGCCCATCAATGGCCAGCAGCAGGTTTTCATCCCGCTGCAGGTAGCTGCCCTGAAAGAACTTGGTCAGCTCCGACGGCGATTCGCCCATCATGATGACCTGAGCACGCTTGGCCATGCCGTCCTTGAGCACGATATAGATATTGGAGGCGTTCATGGCATAGTAAAACGTAACCGTAAACAGCCCCAACAGCACCGTAATCAGCAGCAGCCTTCCCGCCAGATACCAGATAAACCGGCGTAGCTTGCGCATGCGGCGTGCCTCCTCCCCTTCAAAAAGCGTGCCACCATTATAGCAAAGCGCAGGCATTTTCGCAATCGAGGGAAAGGGTTGACATTGTAAAACCGGGTTGCACGAAGTGCGAACTAGTGGTATCATGCCGGTGACGAAAGTCAGGGGAGGGACCTTTTGAATGCGTAAACGGTATGAAACGGTCATTTATGACCTGGACGGAACGCTGCTCAACACACTGGAGGATCTGGCCAATGCGGTCAACCATGCGATGAGAGAAAGCGGCTATCCCGAACGCACATTGGAAGAGGTATGCCGCTTTGTGGGCAACGGCGTGGGTCAGCTGATCCATCGTGCGCTGCCGGCGTCCGCCGACGGCGACGAGGAAGCCTTTGAGGAAACCCTGCAGGCGTTTAAAAGCTATTATGCGCGCCACAACAACGATACCACGGCTCCTTATGACGGGATTGAAGCGCTGCTGGAGCGCCTTAATCAGGCGGGCGTGCGCCAGGCGATCGTTTCCAACAAGAATGATCCCAACGTCAAGGCGCTCACCCAGGATTATTTCAGCCGCTGGATTCCGCTGGCGGTGGGAGAACAGGAGGGCGTGCGCCGCAAGCCCGCTCCGGATACGGTCCTCAGGGTGATGAAGGAATGGGGATGCAAGCCATCCGAAGTGCTCTATGTCGGCGACAGCGACGTGGATGTGGAAACTGCCCGTAATGCCGGAGTGGACGGTGCGGCGGTCTGCTGGGGGTTCCGCACAGAGGACGAGCTGCGCGCCGCAGGCGCTACGAACCTGTTCCATACGCCTAAGCAGCTGGGTGATTACATTTTGGGCATCTCATCTGAAAAACGCTAAAAAACGAAGAAAAAAGATGATTTCGTTAGCATCAGCCGCCATTTCGAATGTGGCTGATGCTATTTTTGACCTTCTTTGATGAATCAATCGCGATTTTCAAATTTGACTATCTTTGACCATTTAGGTATACTAACAGCGTGGTCAGGAGGAAAGGACCACGGGGGAATTTCCCCCGGGAGCCTCCAGACCACAGAAATTCCGTTTTTAAGACCGGGCGGCAAACGCCGCATTTGTAAGGAGGATGCTTTATGTATACAATCGTTCCGTTCCGTCGCGCTTTTGACTCTGCTTTTGCCCCGCTGTTTAACGATCACTTCATGCGTGAGTTTTTTGACGCCAGCAACGCGCCCGAGATGCGGGTGGACGTTCGCGAAAAGGAGGATGCGTTCCTGCTGGAGGCCGATTTGCCTGGCGTAAAGAAGGAAGACATCAGCCTTGACGTTAACGACGGCGTGCTGACGATCAGTGCTGACATCAATCAGGAGAAGAAGGAAACCAAGGAAGGCTATGTATGCAACGAGCGCCGTTGCGGCCATGTGGAGCGGTCCTTCAATCTGGAAGGTATCGACGTGGGTGCCATCAAGGCCGATTATCGCCATGGCGTGCTGATGGTGCGTCTGCCCAAGGAAAAGACGCAGGAGAAGAAGAATGGCTTCAAGATCGCCATTGGTGATGAGGCCAACAAGCTCTCTGACGGCGAGTAAAGCCGAGTAAATAAAGAAAAAACGCTGAGGGCGTCGGAATCATCCGGCGCCCTCAGCATGTCAAAAAAGTCCGCCTATGACGCTGAGAGGCCGCGAAGAATTGTCTTCGCGGCCTCTGCCTGTTAAGATCAGTCCTTGTAGTTGTCCAGGCCGGTGCCGGTATAGGGCACATACTCCTGAGAACCACGGGTCTCGGTGGCAGCACGCTCACCGGCGATCTTGCCGAAGACCAGCGCCTGCAGCAAACCGTTGCCGGACATGTAATCCGCACCGGCGCGGGTGGAGAAGCCCTCGGTCACACCACCGGCCGCGTAGAGGCCCTGAATAACCTCGTTGTCCTCGGTCAGCACGTGAGCCGCAACGTCGGTCACCAGGCCGCCCTGGGTATGACGCAGGTCAGCAGTCATGTAAATGGCATAGAAGGGAGCCTCGAAAGAGTCGGGAAGAAGCGTACGGTTGAACTTGTCCTCGCCCTTCTCGATGCCCTCGCGGTATTCTTCCACAACCTTTTCCAGCTTTTCGGCATCCAGGCCGGTCTTTTCCGCCAGCTCGGCAACGGTATCGGCCTTGATGAGCAGGCCCTTCTCCTCGTAAGCGCTCAGATCGCTCTGCTGGGCATTGGCTTCATCAAAGATCAGATAGACGTGATGCTCAGGCTGGGCGATCACGTGAGGTGCGATCTGGGAATAGCCGTTGTGCTCATCGCAGAAGCGCTCGGTGTTGAGGTTGACCATGATGCCGCCGCGGTCAGCAAGACCCTGATCCATGGCGCCCACGCCCTCGCAGTAGAAGCCGTAGCCCTGATAAGCGTGCATGTTCTCAACCGCAGCGCCCAGCTCCATGCCCCAGAGAATACCTTCGCCCGTAGCGCCAGGAGCGACCATGGGATAGGCATCCACGATCTCGGGGATGTACTTCTCAAGCATTTCCTTATTGGCCGCAAAGCCGCTGGTCGCCAGGACCACGTTGTCGGCGTAGATCACCATCGAACCGTCCTTGCCCTCGGCCGTTGCGCCGATGACCTCGTTCTCCTGATTGGTGATCAGACCGGTTCCGGTGGTCTCCAGCATGACCGTCACATTCTCAAGGCTGTTGAGATGGTCGATCATCTTGGAGGTCATGCCGGCGCCGTTGCCCTCAGCGTTGAGCATACGATACTCGGTCTGGCCGTAGTAGAGGGAATCCATCAGCGTCCAGACAACGCCCATGCTTTCCAGCCATTCGGCCACAGGCGTCGCGTTTTCAGCGACCGTGTAGACCAGCTCCTGACGGGTGCTGTAGTTGGAGGGACGCAGGATGTCGCGCGCAAGCGCCTCAACGCTGTCCTCAATGCCCTTTTCCTGCTGCTGCTTGCTGTTGGCAGCCGGAATCTTGCCACCGGAGATGATCGTCGCGCCGCCCAGATAGCCCAGCTTTTCAAGCAGCAGAACCTGTGCGCCTTGTTCAGCAGCCGCAATCGCCGCAGAGATACCGGCTCCACCGCCACCAATAACAAGCACCTGCGTCTGCACCACAGACGCTTCAGCCGTCTCCGCGCCGGCCGCTGCACTCAGAGAGAAAACAAGCGTCAGGCTCAAGAGAATGGATAGTAACCGTTTCATCCATCATTCCTCCTAATATGACCGTTTTTTATAGAAGAAACCACAGGATATGATATGAATTTGTCAATCGCTTGTCAACGGTTTTTCTTACTATATATTTTTTTATATTTCAGGCATTTTAACCAATAAAAAGACCCAGAATATAACAAAAAACGATTACAGATGCCACAACACCCAAGTCTTTAAAAATGTTATGGTTTATGCGATATTCAAACGCTCGCTGCGGCCACGGAAAATGCTGCGGCTTCAGCCATTGGGGGAGAAGAAAAGCATGAAGGATGCCGCAACGGGGGGCGATCCCCCTCGTTGCCAGCATCCTGAGTAAGCCCGGCGCATGCTTTGCCAGCGCACCTGTGAGCAGATCAATAATAGTATTCGGTCAGGCTTACGCCGCCCGCCCCATCGGGCAGTACCTCATACAGCGTCCAGGAATACAGTTCCCCATCCGCCGCCAGAGGCATCGCTCGTTCATAGAGCTCGTTGGATTCATCAAAAAAGATCAAATGGGTGATGCCATCCTTCAAAAGCCGGGCGGATAAGGCTTCCGTGCTCTCCAAATCATCCCAAGTAGGACAGAAGAACCGCGCCGGGGCAAAGGTGTAGTTGAGCAAGCCAATAAAGGAATTGTTGGGCTCAAGTCCCACGAGCACACGCGCGCCCTCATAGCCTGCCAGCGCTTCGCCCCAGTAATGATCCATATAGGTTTTGCCTTCCACGCCCGTAGCCTCGTCGTATTGGATGTAGCGCTCAGGAACCAGATCGTCTGCGAGCGCGCTCCAGTTGACCGTCAGCGCCAGCGTAGCCGTAAACAGCGTGAGGCATATGGCAGGAAGGGGCTTCCATACCTTGGCCAGCGCCCGGGGAAACGCGCCGATGACCAGCGCTGCCACCAGCATGCCCAGTCCCAGCGTGACCGGTGCGTAATATCGCTCCAGAAGCAGCGTCATGTTGGACAGGTCTTCCTCCACATACATATCGAACTCCGCCAGAAAGACCGTAAAAAAGCTGCCGTAGATAACCAGCGTATAGACCGCCGCAGCCCCCAGAGAGAACAGGCTGATCCGGATCATCTCACGCTTGGGATAGCACCGTACAAGGCACAGGGGCAAAACAATCAGCACAAGGAGCCGAACCCCCAGCGGCAGAGGAACGAGCGCCAGGGTATCGTTGATGAGCCGGGTGGAGAAACGTCCCGTATTGGTCAGTGGAGAAAAAAGAGCATGGAGAATGCTGGGCGCCACCTGACCGGCCTTTTCCGGAAGCGAATAACTGCCACTCAACAGCCCGGCCGCCGCGCTCCACAGGCTGGACGTATGAAACCCGCTGATGCCTGTGAGCGAGCAAAACAGCATCCAGCTGCCCAGGGCGGCCAGCGGCGTCAGGCAACACAGCCACAGCACGGCACGAGGCTGTCTCCGCCAACGCCCCAGCACCAGCATCAGCGCTATGGCCAGCCATGCGAACAGGATGCCGATCTGCTTTATCAGCACCATGGCGCACAGAGACAAACCAATGCCCCACAGGCCTGCCCGGTCGTTCGGTTCCAGCTTCCAAATCCGTACCAGCGCATACCCGAAGCATAATGCCAGAGCCGTATCAACGCTTAATACAATGTAACTGAGCGCGTTGCCCCACAGGGGAAAAGTGACCATACCTGCCAGGACGAACGGCAAAATCCACCAACGCCGCCAGCTTACGCGGTCAAAGAGGGGCAGCAGAAAAGCGGCATAGGTGATGAACAGAGACGAATAGAGCACCGGCTCGCTCCACTGGCCAAAAGCGTGCATGGCCCACCACTGTATCAGCTGCATTCCGGGCAAGTACGTACCATAATACAGGGCCAGATGCTGATCCGCACCCACCAGCCCTCCGTAATGCCACAGCGACTTGACCTCCAGCGCCCAATAGCCCGCGTCATCCGTCCACCATACAACCATGGGTTCGCTGGCGTAGAGAAACAAGGCGCACAGGCAGGCAAAGCACAATGTGCCTGGCGTAAGCACGTTTTTGGCAAAGCGCGCCACAAGAGCGCGTGGCGTCAGCTTTCGTAAGGCCAGTGCGGCGATGGCCAAGGCAACCGTAAGCGCCAGCAAAACAGGAGCAATCCAGTCCACCCACGAAAGGACGCGCGGAATCGCCAGCGCGTAGAGTAGCAGCATCAGCCCGCACAGGGCAGGGGCAAGCACGCGCTCAAAGCGCCGGTTCAGGGCCACGCTTAGCGCGCAGACCACAGCCAGAAACGCAATCCATTGCAGCATTCCACATCCCCCTCAGGCGTTGAGAGCTTCCAGAAAGGACCGCAGCCGTGCCACGTCGCCATCCTGGAAACAGTAGCCGTTCATGCCGGCCTTCTGCGCACCTTCAATATTGCGGGGCAGGTCGTCGATAAACAGGCACTCCGACGCCTCCAGTGAAAAACGGTCACAGAGGCGGCGGTAAATGGCGGGGTCCGGCTTCATCAGCCGCTCCTCGGCCGACACCATGATGCCGCTGAAGCGGTCGATATGTTTGATTTTATAGCTGAATTTGTGGAAGCTGTAGCCAGCGTTGCTCAGCACATAGAGGCGAAAACCGCGGTCCAGCAGGTCCTTTTGCACCGCTTCCATGCCCGACTTGGGATACAGCGCGTCCAGATACCAATCATTCAGGATTTCCGCAACCAGCCGCTTCATCTCCGGGTCCTCAAAGCGGCTTTGCGCGCGCGGAATATAGGCCTGCTCGTCCATTACGCCGCCATCGAGCAGTTCCATCCATTCCGGATGCCAGAAGATGCCGTCGCAGAGCGCCTGCGCGCGCTCCCGGCCCGCGTGGCGGATGCAGGGCAGCAGCGGGTCATGGTCCAGTAGCACCATGCCCATATCAAAAACGATGTTGCGGATCATCTGCGGGTTCCTCCTTTGTATCATTCGCGGTTAATCAGATCATACATCATGACGGCGGCGGCCACAGCGGCATTGAGCGATTCCGCGCCGCCACGCATGGGAAGGCGGAAGCGGTTCGTGCACGCGTCCTGCGCCTGCTTTGTGAGCCCGGCGCCCTCGTTGCCGATAAGCACGCACAGGCGTGCGGGCAGAGGCGCGCGGCGGTAGAAGTTCTCGCCGTCCAATGCCGCCGCAAGGGTGGCATAGCCCCGCGCGTTGAGGGCCTGTACGGTTTCCACCGTATTCCCCACGGAACACACCGGCACGCGAAACACACTGCCCATCGTGGCCCGGAGCGCCTTGGGGCCAAAGGGGTCGGCGCAGCCGGGCGTGAGGATGCAGCCATCAAATCCCGCCGCATCCAGCGTGCGCAGCACCGTGCCCACGTTGCCGGGGTCCTGCACGTTTTCCAACAAAATCAACCGGTTGCCCATCTCCTCCGGCGCGGGGGACGGGGGCATGGCACAGACCGCCGCCACGCCCTGCGGCGTTTTGACCTGCGAGATGGCCGCCAGCACGTGCGAAGGCACGGCATAGCACGCTGTCTGCGGCACAAGTGCGGTCAGAGCGGCGTAAGCCTCCAACCGCGCCTCGTCCACAAACAGCGCGCTCACCCGGTCGGGACAGGCCGCGAGGGCTTCCCCCACCATATGCTCGCCATCCAAGAGGAACGCGCCCTGGCGGGCGCGCTCCCGCGCGTCGCGCAGGGCGCGGGCAGCCTGTACAGCAGGATTTTTGAGGCTGGATACCGTTTTCATCACATGCGCTCCGGGGCTTCCATGCCAATCAGCCAAAGTCCGGTACGGATGGTGTCGCGCACGGCGCGGGTCAGGCGCACGCGCGCCTCACGCACGCCCGCGTCCTCCTCCAGGATGCGGTTCTCATAGTAGAATTTGTTGTAGGCCTTGCACAGCTCCGTCACCGCGCGGGTCACGATGCTGGGCTCGTAGCGTGCCGCTGCCTCGCGCACGGTTTCCGGGAAACGGCTGAGCTGGCGGAGCAGCTCCTGCGCAAAATCATCGGACAGCGCGGCATAGTCGGGTTCTGCGGGCGGAAGGCCCTCCGCCTTGCGCAGCGCCGAGCAGCACCGCGCATGCGTGTACTGCACATAGGGGCCGGTTTCACCATCAAAGCTGAGCGCGCGCTCCCAGCTGAAGTCAATATCCTTGATGCGGTTGTTTTGCAGATCCGCATAAATCACCGCGCCGATGCCCACCTGGCGGGCCACTTCGTCCTTGTTGTCCAGATCGGGGCTCTTTTCCTCGATGATGGCGCGGGCCTTCTGAATGGCGTTGAGGAGCAGATCCTCCAAAAACACCACGTGGCCCTTGCGGGTAGACAGGCTCTGGCCCTCGTAGCTGATCATGCCGAAGGCCACGTGCACCAGGTCCTTGGCCCATTCGTAGCCCATCTTTTCCACCACCTTGAACCACTGGCGGAAGTGCAGATCCTGCTGGTAGGCCACGATGTAGAGGCACTTGTAAAAGTCATACTCGTCCTTGCGCCACAGGGCCGCGGCGATGTCGCGCGTGGCGTAGAGAGTCGCGCCGTCCTTTTTGAGAATCAGGCAGGGCGGCATGCCGGTTTTTTCCTCGTCCAAATCCACGATGGAGGCTCCGTCGCTGATGGTAAGCAGGTTTTTGGCCTTGAGCTCATCGATGACGCGGCCCATCTTGTCGTTGAAGAAGGCTTCGCCGTTGTAGCTGTCGAAGGTCACGCCCAGGAGATCGTACACCCGCTGCGTATCCTTGAGCGTAAGCTCCTTGAACCAGTTGAACAGCTCCAGCGCTTCCTTGTCGCCGTCCTCGATGGCCTTGAACCAGCGGCGGCCCTCGTCCTCCAGCGCGGGGTTATGCTCGGCTTCCTCATGGAAGCGCACATACAGGCGGGTGAGCGCTTCCACGCCTTCACGCTCCACATCCTCCCGGTTGCCCCAGAGCTTGTAGGCGCAGATCAGCTTGCCGAACTGCGTGCCCCAGTCGCCCAGATAGTTGATGGCGACCGTTTTGTAGCCCAGAAAGTCGAAGATGCGGCGTAGGCTCTGGCCGATCATGGTGGTGCTCAGATGCCCGATGTGAAATCGCTTGGCGATGTTGATGGAGCTGAAGTCCAGGCAGATGGTCTTTTCCTTGCCCTCCTCGCCTGCACCCCAGCGTCCGTCGGCGGCGAGCACGCTTTCCAGCGTCCGCCGAGCGAAATTCTCCCGGTTCAGGAAAAAGTTGAGGTAGCCCCCCATCTGCTTTGCCTGGCACAGATCACCCGCGTCAATGGCCCCGGCCAGTTTGGCGGCAATCTGCGGCGGTCCCATGCGGAGTGTCCGGCTGAGCTTGAAGCAGGGGAAGGCGTAGTCGCCCATCTCCTTTTCGGGCGGAATCTCCAGAAAGCCCGCGATCTCCCCCGCGGAGGGAAGGTTCTCCACCTGCGGGAAGCTCGCTGCGATGGCCTGTGCGATCAGCTCCGAAAGACTTTGCTTGGTATCCATGCGTTCGTATTCCTTTCTGATCAGTCGCGGGTGAGGATGGTGCCCATCGGATCGCCGGCAAGGACCTTGAGCACATTGTCCGGCGGCTCCAGCCCAAAGACGCGCACCACGGGCACGGCATTTTCCCGCAGCATGATGAAGGCCGCGGCATCCATCACGCGCAGGTCGCGCTCGGCGGCCTCGGCGTAGGTGATGCGGGGAATGAGCGTGGCAGAGGGGTCCACGTGCGGGTCGGCGGTGTAGACACCGTCGATGTTCTTGGCCATCAAAATGGCGTCGCACTCCAGCTCGATGGCGCGCAGCACCACCGCGCTGTCGGTGGAAAAGCAGGGATTGCCCAGCCCGCAGGCCAAAAACAGGATGCGGCCCGCCCGCAGGTGCTCGATGGCGGCCACGGTGTTGTAGCTCTCGGCAAAGCGGGGAATGTCCACGCCGCTCATCACCACGGCGCGCGCCCCCAGATGGTCCAGCGTATCGCGCATGTAGAGGCAGTTTTGCAGCGTGGCCAGCATGCCCATCTGGTCTGCTGCCACAGTGCCCATGCGCATGGCTGCGCCGCGGCGGCCGCGCCAGACGTTGCCCCCGCCGATCACCACCGCCAGTTCCACGCCGGTGTGCTGGATGTCGATGAGCATGCGGGCAACCTGTTCAAACTTTTCATGACAGAACAGCTTGCCGTCCAGCCCCAGAGCCTCGCCGCTGAGCTTTAAGATCACGCGCCTGTAGGGAGATGCCATGATACCATCCTTTCATCAAAAAAGGCACGCAGGCAAAGCCCGCGTGCCACAAGGTCGATGCCTGTCCGTTCAGCGCGTACAGGTCACTTTTTGGCGGCCATTTGCGCGGCAATCTCCTCGGCAAAGTTGTCCTTGCGCTTTTCGATACCCTCGCCGCGCTCGAAGCGCTCGAAGCTGACCACATTCAGCTCCGCGCCGATCTCCTTGGCGACCTCGCCCATCAGCTTGGCGATGGACTTGTCCGGATCCTTGACGAAGGGCTGCTCCAGGAGGCAAACCTCCTTATAGTACTTCTCGATGCGGCCCTCGACCATCTTGTCCACGATCTTCTCGGGCTTGCCCTCGTTGAGCGCCTGGGCGCGGAGGATCTCACGCTCCTTGTTGAGCGCCTCGGTGGGAACCTCTTCCTTGCGCACATAGCTGGGCTTGGCAGCGGCGATCTGCAGCGCGACGTCATGATAGAAGGTGCGGAAGGCGTCGGCGCCAAAGGTAGCGGGATTGTTGTTTTCCACCAGCAGCAGCACGCCGATCTTGCCGCCCATGTGGATATAAGTCTCCACCACGCCGCAGTTGGTCTGATAGCGGGCGAAGCGGCGGATGGAAATCTTCTCGCCGATGGAAACGGTCGCGTCGCTCACCAGGTCGGTGATGGTCTTGCTTTCGTCGTCCACAAACTTCTGGTTCATCAGCTCGTCCACGTCGACGGGGTTGGAAAGCGCTATATGCTTGGCGATGTTCTTGCAGAAGTTCTTGAAGTTGTCGGTATTGGCCACGAAGTCGGTTTCGCAGTTGACCTCGACGATGGCGCCCACGGTTTTGTCCTCGGTCACATAGTCGATGACAGCGCCCTCGGCGGCGATGCGGCCGGCCTTCTTGGCGGCGGCGGCGAGGCCCTTCTCGCGCAGCCACTCGATGGCCTTTTCCATTTCGCCCTCAGCCTCAACCAAAGCCTTTTTGCAGTCCATCATGCCGGCCTGCGTCATTTCGCGCAGTTCCTTGACCATTTGCGAAGTGATATTCGCCATTACAAACCTCTCCTTGCTTGCGATATCATGAATCGGAAAGGGAGGGCCTGCGCCCTCCCGCACAGGCTTACGCTTCGACCTTGGCGGCTTCCTCTTCGGGAGCGGCCTCGCCCTGGGCGTCCTGCTCGCCCTGACGGCCTTCGAGCACGGCGTCGGCCAGCTTGCCGGCAATCAGCTTCACGGCGCGGATGGCGTCGTCGTTGCCGGGAATGACGTAATCGATCTCATCGGGATCGCAGTTGGTGTCCACGATGGCCACGATCGGGATGCCCAGCGCACGGGCCTCGCTCACGGCGATATGCTCCTTGCGGGGATCGACCACGAACAGCGCGCCGGGGAGCTTCTTCATCTCGCGGATGCCGCCCAGGTTCGCTTCGAGCTTTTCGCGCTCATGCTGCAGGCGGATGACTTCCTTCTTGGGCAGCACATCGAACTGGCCCTGCTGCTCCATGCGGTCGATCTGGTTGAGACGGTCCACGCGGGTGCGGATGGTACGGAAGTTGGTCAGCATGCCGCCCAGCCAGCGGTTGTTGACGTAGAACATGTTGCAGCGCTGCGCCTCGGCGGCGATGGATTCCTGGGCCTGCTTCTTGGTGCCCACGAACAGAATGCTCTTGCCGGACATGGCCAGGTCGCGCACGAAGTTGTAGGCTTCGTCGGCCTTGCGCACGGTCTTTTGCAGGTCGATGATGTAGATGCCGTTGCGCTCAGTGAAGATGTACTGAGCCATCTTGGGGTTCCAGCGGCGGGTCTGGTGACCGAAGTGCACGCCCGCTTCCAGGAGCTGCTTCATGGAGATAACTGCCATTTGGGTTTACCCTCCTTGTTTTTTCCACCCCTTGCATTGGCCCGATGCGGCCACCGCGCACGCGCGCGGCACAATCGCATGGTCTGCAAAGGTGCGTAATCGGTGGAAGTATATCACATCCCTGCCTGTTTGGCAAGGGTTCCGGGCCCGTTTTTTGCGCTCCCTGAGGGGCTTTTTTTGATATTTTGCAGGATTTCGCGCCAGCGGGCCGTGGCGCCGGCGCTGGGGCGGCCCTTCCGGCAGAAGGTAAGCGCCGATAGCTTTGGCGCCACGCGCTCCACGACCATTTCTCCGCTCACGGTCTTGGCGCTGAGCGCCTTCAGCGCGGCCTGAAACCGCTCGTCGCTGCGCGCCCGCGCATAGAAGGAGAGCACGTACACATAGTAAAACAGACCATAGCCCCGCATGGGATACTCCACCTGCATGAAACGCGAGCCGATGCCGTAGTGGCATGGGCTGATGGGGCGGCGGATGACCCAGTGCGCCAGAAGGAACGCCACCGCACGATCCAGCCGAAGGTCATCCTCAAAGCCAGGAATCTGCCGGAACAGATCAAGAACAACCAAAGTGGTGTATGGCGTGGAATACTGTGTCTCCTCGCCATGGCCAAAGCTGTATTTTTCACAGCGCCAGCCTCCGTCGGGCCGCTGGGTGTCCAGAAAATAGGCAAGCGTGCGCTTTACCCGTGCATCATTCCCATACCCCATGCGGCAAAGCACATTGGCCGCCAGCGCGGTATGGCAGGGATACAGCCCGCCCGTGGGCGCAGTTTTGATCCGTCCGTCCTCACGCCAGGCGTCAAATATCAGCTGTGCCACGGCTTCAAGCGCCTCGTGCTGCGGTGTCACGCCCAGCTCCATCAGGTACAGCGCGCTTTCCAGCGTGGTAAACGGCGCCCCCTTGAGCAGCTTTCGGTCCGGCGTGGTCCACCAGTCCGCACCCTGGTCGTGACGGTGGGAGAGAATGACCGCCACGTCTGCGGCGGTGCTTTGCGCAATTGTCATGGTTTGTCCGTTCCTTTCGCAGTCATGTTTCGGGCGCTGGCTGCGCATGCTACTTCCGGACGGCGCGCGGCTTGCCGGCGCCTGTCCAAAAGAGGGAAGGAGGAATCCGCCTTGCAGAAGCGACCCCCAAAGCCTCGCCCCGATGCCAAGCGCCTGTGCGATCTGGCGCATATGGCCGACGAGCCACAGAGCACCGACGTGCTGGGCAGCTACACCGGTACTGCGCAGGACGGCGAACATCCCGTGCAGGACGCCGACGACCTGTAGGCACAAAAGGCCCGCTGCGCTCAAAAAACGCGGCGGGCCTTGAAGGGTTTTACAGGGAATTGATCAGCTCGTAGGTTTCGCGGTCAAAATGCTTCTTCATCATCAATGCGTCGGCAAAGGGCATGTTGAACACGCGTCCATGGCGGATGCCGATGGCCTGGTTGGTGATGCCGCGGTTGAGCAGCTGCACGGCCAGGTGGCCCGCCTCAAAAGCGAAAGCGCTGTCCTGCGCGGTAGGCTGCGCGCCGCGCTGGGTGTAACCGATGACGGTAGCGCGGGCTTCGATGCCGCCGCACTTGCGCTTCAGGATGCTGGCGAGACGCTCGGCGTTGATGGGCTCGCCGGGGTAGACGACCTTGCCGTTGTCGTTTAAGAACTTGCGCCAGTCAAATTCCTTCATCTTGTGCCAGCAGTGCTCGCCGATGACAAGGGTGGCGCGGGTGTTGCCCTTGGCGATCAGCCCGTTGAGGCGTGCGGCAAGAACGTCCACGTCCCAGTCCATTTCGGGCACGACCACCATTTCCGCACCGGTGGCCATAGCCGTCTTCATGGCGATGTCACCTGAGTTGCGGCCCATGACCTGCACCACGGCGGGGCGGTCGTGGCTGCGGCTGGTGGCTCGAATGGAGCGCACGGCCTCCACACATACATTGACGGCGGTATCATAGCCCAGCGTGGCCTCGGTATATCCCAGGTCGTTGTCGATGGTGCCGGGGATACCCACGCAGGGAATGCCCAGCTCGCACAGGTGCATGGCGCCGTTGAAGCTGCCGTCGCCGCCGATGACCACCAGCGCATCAATGCCCAGCTTGCGCAGATTGTCGGCGCACTGGCGCTGCACTTCAGGTTTTTTGAATTCATCGCAGCGTGCGGTACGCAAAAAAGTACCGCGCTGGTCCGCAATATCCAAGACTGTTTCCAGGTCCAGGGCGGCGATGTCGTCCTCGGGATTTTCACTGAGGCCCAACAGGCCATTATAGCCGCGCTTGATGCCCATAAGCTGAATATCGTGCGCAGCTGCGCAGCGAGCCACGCTGACTACAGCCGCATTCATGCCGGGGCTGTCGCCGCCGCTGGTCAGAATGCCGATCTTTCGGATCAAACCAATCACTCCTTGATTTCGCTCGGGCAGGTGGAAACCCCGCCAAGCAGTAGTATAGCACAGCTTTTGCCTGGCGCAAGGGGGCAAAAGGGGCTGTAAGGGATTACATTTCGGAATTTCCCACCCGTGTGCGGCGCTCCTCGGTGCCCACGTGCTTGAGGTAGGCCGTGGGACTCATGCCGACGATATGCTTGAACTGCTTGCTGAAGTGATAGGGGTCGGGCATGCCGATCTCCACGCCCGTCTGGCGAACGCTCATGCCGTCGCGCAGAAGCGTCTTGGCGCGCTCCATCTTGAGAAATTGCAGATAACCCAGCGGGGGGATGCCCAGCTCCGAGGTGAAGCGCTTGCGGAAGGTTTCCACCGGCATGCGGCTGATGGCGGCCATATCCGCCAGGCTGAACGCATCGCGGTAGCGGCAGGCGCGCAGCGCGTCCACCACGCGGGCAATTTCATGGCTGAGGGTGGCGCTGGTGGCCACGCTCTGCCCGGAATGAGCCGCGATCAGGCCCCAAAGCAGCTGTCCCAGCTGATAGCTGGCTTCGCCTGTGCCGGTGTGGCGCACCAGCACCTGCACGATCTGCCGGATGAGCACCACCATGCTGGGCAGCATGCCCTGCTTGGCGGGCACTCGGTTGAGGGCGTTCATCTGACGCATGAAGTCTTCCGTCAGCATGCCCTCCACCGTCAGCCATAGCAGACGGGAGTCCTTGGCCTGGCTGATCATGCAGCCTTCCGTATGCGGGGGGATCACCACGCATTCGCCCTTTTTGAGCGGCACCTTCATTTCACGGTGCTCAAAGATCAGTCTTCCATCATCTACCACCAGCCAAAGCGGCGCGTCGCAGGTGGAAAGCCGGTAATTCTGCTGAAGCAAAATGGCGCTTCCGGCAGTCTTGATCCATATGCCGCTGCGCTCCACAAGCGGCGCGGGCACATGCGTGCCCTGCACAAAGATTCCCGGATCGGCGCTCTCTCCCATGGGAGCCTGAGGAACGAAGGTAACGTATGGCATGGCTCATTCTTCTCCCAATGATATAAAGTAGACGTCAGCGTCCACGCATATTGTAAGGATTCCCCTGGCGGCTGTCAAGAGATGCTTGCTATTTTTTGCCGGACAGATTGCCATTTTGTCCATTGAAAAAGCGCTTCCAAAGGCGGAAACGCTTGATGGAGAAGCGGATGCGGCAATATATCCGGCTTTGTAAAAACAGGCGTATTTCATCCCCCGTGAAAGCCTACCTGCTTTTGAGCGTGATCAGATGGATCTGGGGTGGCGCGAACAGACGAACCGGCGCTCCCGAGGTTCCCACGCCATTGGAGACCAAAACCGCGGCGCGGCTTTCTTCCAGCCATCCGCTCATGTAGCGGGTCCCCACTTCCGGCAGCAACGCCTTGAACGGCGTATGCCCCAGCAGATTGATCTGTCCGCCGTGCGTGTGACCAAACAAAGCCAGGTCAAACCAGTGATTGTCGCCGTCGCTGCTTTTGGCGTCAAGCACGTCGGGCATCAGGTCCGGCGTGTGGCCGGCAAAAATGACGAAATCTTCGCTGCTGACCTGCGAGGCCACGCCCGCCACATCCGGAGAACCGTTGTAGTAATCGTCTACCCCCGCTACATAAATATAGGTCTGCCCCAGCTTCATTCGGGATACCGTGTTGACCAGGGGCAGGCATCCGTAGTTTTTCATCTCGGCCATCAAAAGGCCAAGGTTGCTTTCGGGCTGGGTGCGGTCATGGTTTCCAAGCACGCCGAACACGCCCAGCCGGGCATGCAGCGCGGGCGCCGTGCGGAAAAACGCAATGGCCGAATCGCTGTCGGTGGCGTAATCGCCGCCCAGAATGATGATATCCGCGTTCAGGCCGTTGATCGTGCCGATGAGCTCGTTGACCCGGCTCTGCGAAAACCAGGCGCACTGATGAATATCGGAAGCGAAGACGATTTTCAGGTTTTTCAGGTTGGCCGGCAAGTCGGTTACATACAGGGTGTGTTCCTCGACGGTAAGCGTCGTCGCTTCCCAAAACGGATATGCCAACAGCATAAGCGCCGCCAGACACCACAGAATTTTCTTGAACGGAAGGCGTCTGCGCTGAGGCCGGCGGTATTTATAATGATATTTGGCCATTCAGCGCCCTCCCTTTCCTCAGCGCGCATTTGACACATTTCGTCATTCATTGTACACTGACCCCATCCACTTGACAAGGGGGATGGCTGAAATGGATCAAGTTACCAGGTTTCGCACCATTGGTCCCACCACCTATCTTTGCCCCATTCCGGCGGTGATGCTGGGCTGCGCGAACCCGGAGGATGGCGCGCCCAACCTGATCACCGTGGCCTGGACGGGCGTGGTGTGCTCCAAGCCGCCCATGCTCTCCGTCAGCATACGCAAAAGCCGGCTGAGTCATGACATGATTGCCCGCACGGGGGAGTTTACGCTCAACCTGACCAGCCGCGCCCTGTGCCGGGCCATGGACTTTTGCGGGGTAAAAAGCGGGCGGGAGGTGGACAAATTCACCCACCTGGGCCTTACGCCCATGGCTGCGCCGGGCCTCAAGGCCGCGCCCGCCGTGGCGGAGGCGCCCGCGTTTTTGAGCTGCCGGGTCTATTCCATCCAGGAGCTGGGCAGCCATGACCTGTTTCTGGCTGACATCGTGGAGGTGAGCGTGCAGGACCGCTTCTTCCTGCCCGACGGCTCCATTGACGAGGCTGCCATGGAACTGGTGGGCTATGCCCACGGCAAATACTTCGTTTTGGGGGAGGCGCTGGGCTTTTTCGGCTATTCGGTGGCTTCGCCGGAGGCGCTGGAGCGCCGCGGATTCTGAGGGGGTGAAAGAGCGATGTCGCTTCGTGTGCTTTTGGCGGACGCCGATGGTACGCTGTTTGACTTTCACCGGGGTGAAGCGGTCGCTATCGGGGAAACCTTCCAGCGGTTCGGCATTCCCGACACGCCCGGCAACCTGGAAATCTATTCACGCGTCAACCATGCCCAGTGGCTCAGGCTGGAGCGGGGAGAAACCACGCAGGAACGCCTGCGTGTGGACCGGTTTACGGATTTCCTGCGCGAAACCGGCCTTGAGGGAGACGCGCAGGCCCTGTGCGACTGCTACGTGGAACTGCTGGGCCGGCAGCGTTATATCCTGTCCGGCGCGAAGGAATTCTGCCGTGCCGTGAGCGCCCGCATGCCCATTTACCTCATTACCAACGGCATTTCGCAGATCCAGCGCAGCCGCTTTGGCGACTGTGCGATCACCCCCTATCTCTCCGGTATGGTGATCAGCGAAGAGGTGGGGCATGCCAAGCCGCACCCGGCCATGCTGTACCAGGCGCTGGAGATGGCGGGCTGCGCCCCGCAGGAAGCGATCGTGATGGGCGACAGCGTGACCGCCGACATCGCCGCGGCCAACGCCGCGGGAGTTGAAAGCATTTTGTTCACCGATGGAAAGGAGCCGCCCGAGGGGCACGGAGCCACCTATGTGGCACGCACCTATCGGGAGGCGCTGGGTATCCTGCTGGCCAAGGCGGAATAGCCGCGTTTTGGCCGCTGGAGCCGGGAGGGATTCTGGATGCGGATTTTGCTGGCGGAGGATGAAAAGTCCCTGGCGCGGGCGCTTGTGACCCTGCTGAAAAAGCATCACTACGAGGCCGACGCCGTCCATGACGGAGCCGAGGCGCTGGCCTACCTGCAGACGGGCAACTACGACGCGGCCATTCTGGACATCATGATGCCAGGGATGGACGGGATTGAAGTGCTTTGCCGGGCGAGGGAGAGCGGCGTGTCCCTGCCGATTCTCATGCTCACCGCAAAATCCGATGTGCGCGACAAGGTGACCGGCCTGGACAGCGGGGCCAACGACTACATGACCAAGCCCTTCAGCGCGCAGGAGCTTTTGGCCCGCATCCGCGCCATGACGCGCGTTTCCCGTGGAATGGATACCAACCGGCTGACGATGGGCAACGTGATGCTGGATCTGACTACCTATGAACTTTCCACGCCCACGGGCAGCTTCCGGCTGACCGGCAAGGAATTTCAGATGATGGAGATGCTCCTCTCCAACCAGCGTCGGCTGATCCCCACCGAGCGGTTTCTGGAAAAGATCTGGGGCTATGATACCGACGCGGAGGTGCATGTGGTCTGGGTGTACATTTCCTATCTGCGCAGGAAGCTGGCGTCGCTGGGGGCCACGGTGCAGATTCGCGTTGCCCGCAACGCCGGCTATTCGCTGGAGGAGATTCCATGATTCGAAAGCTCCGCATCAAATTTATTCTGGTCAGCATGTTTTCCATGCTGCTGGTGCTCTCGGTGATCCTGGGCATTGTCAACGTGCTCAACTACGACGAAATCGTCCATGACGCCGACAGCGTACTCGCTTTGCTCAATGCCCATGCGGGCGAGCTGCCCGTGCCGGTGCAGGCCATTGACTGGCGAAGCGCCGGCGACCGCTACAAGTCCCCCGAACTGCCCTATGAAATCCGCTTCTTTTCGGCCGTGCTGGACGACACGGGAAATGTGCAGGCCATCTATAACGATCAGATTTTTGCTGTCGATGAGGCCGCCGTCGCCGAGTACGCGGCGGATGCCTATGCCGATGGCCGCGCCTCCGGCTTTGTTAAGGATTACCGCTTTGCCCGCTATGCTGTGGACCAGGGCACGCTGATTACCTTTCTGGACTGCGGACGCATGCTGGCGGGCTTCCGCAGCGTGCTGGTGTACAGCGTGGGCATCGCCGCGGCGGGCATGGCGGCCGTGTTCGTGCTGGTATGGTTCCTTTCCGGCCGCATGATCCGCCCCATCGCCGAAAGCTACCGCAAGCAGCGGCGCTTTATTACGGATGCGGGCCATGAGATCAAAACGCCCATCACCATCATTGACGCCGATCTGGAGATCCTGCGCATGGAGACAGGCGACAATGAATGGGTCCAGGATATCCAGACGCAGACCGCCCGCCTGGCTGCGCTCACCAACGATCTGATCTGCCTGTCCAAGATGGAGGAGGAAGAGGTTCAGGCAAAGCGGATCGAGTTTCCCCTGTCGGATGCGGTTCGCGAGACGGCGGAATCCTTTCAGACGCTGGCCAAAACGCGCGGGCGCACGCTGTTAATCCACGTTGAGCCCATGCTGTCGTATGTGGGGGACGAAAAAGCCCTGTGCCAGCTGGTGGAGATTCTCATAGACAACGCGCTCAAGTATTCCCGCGAGGGCGACACCGTGCACCTGACGCTGGAACGGCAGGGCAGATTCATCCGTATGGCGGTGGAAAACGGCGTGGAAAATATGGACAAAGACGTGGTGGACAACATGTTTGACCGCTTTTACCGCGCGGACCGTGCGCGTGCGTCAGACGGAGGCGGACATGGTATCGGACTGTCCATCGCACAGGCGGTTGTCAGCGCGCACCGGGGAAAAATCTCCGCCGCCGTCAATGCCGGCCGGCTGACGATGACCGTGCTCTTGCCTGCGGATTGATTTTTTGCAAAAAGCAACACCCGCTCCCGGGCCATGCCGGGAACGGGCGCTTCAGGCCGAAGCCTTTAGGGAGGTTTGGAGGGTCGCAGACCCTTAAATAAAATCGAATTCAGCGACAAGTTCTGTGGATTCGGAAGCCTTAGGGTTTTCCATCGCGTTTTCCCCGCCCACATTACAAGCGCAGGAGAACCATATTCCTTAGAAAAAATAGCCGAAGGTGAGCTCTTTCAGCATGCTCCGCAGGCCGCGCCATACGGTGCGGCCCTGAAACCCGTGCGCCTGAAGGATCAGACCTCCATGATTTCCTTTTCCTTTTTGGCAGACAGCTCATCAATGCCCTTGATAGCGGCATCGGTGGCTTCCTGCATCTTTTTTTCCGCTTTGGCGCGGTCATCCTCGGTAATCAGGCCGTCCTTTTCCAGCTTTTTGAACTGCTCCATGGCGTCGCGGCGGATGGAGCGAATAGCCACTTTGGATTCCTCCGCTCCCTTGCGCACCAGTTTGGTCAGTTCCTTGCGGCGCTCCTCGTTGAGCTCCGGTACCACCAGACGGATGATCTTGCCGTCGTTGGTGGGATTGAGGCCCAAATCGCTTTTCAAAATGGCCTTTTCCACCATCGGGATGGCCTTTTGATCCCACACGTTGATGACCAGCATGCGCGGTTCGGGCGAAGTGATGTTACCCATCTGGGTGAGGGGTGTCTGCACGCCGTAATAATCCACCGTTACGCGCTCCAAAAACTGCGGATTGGCGCGGCCGGCACGGATGGACCGAAGGTCCTCCTGATAAACGGAAGTCGTCTTTTTCATTTTTTCGGCGGCTTTTTCGATGACCTGTCGATACATGAGGGGTTCCTCCTTGCAGTGAAGAGTCATAACGCTGGTAAAGATATTGTAACGCGTTTGCAATCAAAAGGCAATGGGAAATTGCTTGTTTCATACACAGGTTTGACCTGCTCCATCGGTTGTGATATGCTAAAAAGCGTCGAATTACAAGAATTGAACAAGGGAGGGCTTGGTACGGCCAGGGCTTTTCATCGGCGCGACGCCGACATGACGCAGGGCTCGATCTGGCGTCAACTGGTAGGTTTTTCTGTTCCCATGGCCATCGGGCTGCTGTTCCAGCAGCTCTATAACACGGTGGATACCATCGTCGTGGGGCAATTTGTCAGCACGCAGGCGCTGGCCGCAGTGGGCAGCACCTCCAGCATCATCAATATGCTGGTGGGTCTTTCGGCGGGCCTCTCCACCGGCGCCAGCGTAATCATTTCCCAATGTTACGGTGCGCATGACCACCACTCCCTGCACGACGCGGTGCACACCACCATTACGGCCACCTTTATCATGTCCCTTATTTGCACGGTGGTTGGCATTCTGATTGTGGAGCCCATGCTGGCCATGATGTCCACCCCGCCGGATGTCATGGGTGAGGCGCGTACCTACCTGACCATTTATTTTGCGGGAATCAGCGGATTGTTTGTGTATAACATGGGCTCAGGCATTCTGCGCGCCGTGGGCGATTCCAAACGACCGCTGTACTTTCTTCTGTTTTCCGCTGTCATCAACACGATCTTTGATCTGCTGTTTGTGATCGTATTCCACATGGGCGTAGATGGTGTAGCTTACGCCACCATCCTGGCGCAGTTTCTTTCAGCGCTGCTGGTGCTTTTCGTCCTTACGCACGATCACACGCCCTACGGCATCCGATGGCACGATCTGCGCCTGAGCCGCGGCATGCTCCGGCGTATTCTGGCCATCGGGCTTCCCAGCGGCGTGCAGCAGGCCATCACATCGTTTTCCAACGTGTTTGTGCAGGGCTACATCAACTTTTTTGGTTCGGCCTGCATGGCGGGCTGGTCCAGTTATAACAAGCTCGATGTGTTTGCGCTCATTCCGATGCAGTCGGTAGCCTTGGCGCTGACCACCTTTGTGGGTCAAAACTATGGCGCGGGCCACATGGACCGCGCGCGCAAGGGCGTGCGTCAAGCCTTGTGGATGACCCTTTCCATAACCGCAATCCTGTGTGTGGGCATTATTTTTGGCGCAAGACCGCTCAACCGCCTCTTTACCGCGGATGAGGAGGTGCTGTCCCATGGCGTGCGTTTTATCAGCATTATTTCGCCGTTTTATCTTGCCTGCTGCTTCAACCAGATCTATGCCGGCGCACTGCGAGGGGCAGGGGATGCCAAGACGCCCATGTACGTGATGCTGTTTTCCTTTGTGCTGTTCCGTCAGGTTTATCTCTTCATCAACCGGCAGCTGGGCAACTCGTTTCTAGGCGTTACGCTGTCCTACCCAATGGGCTGGGTGGTTTGCAGCATACTGATGGTATTGTTCTACCGGCGTTCCGTGGCAAAGGGACGGTGTTAAAACCGTCCGTCTTGCGAAACAAGACGCCAGTTTCCGCAGGCAAGCCTACCCCGGATCTCCGTCTGCGCAGTCAGGCATACAGGTGCAGAAAGCGGCTATCCTGCCAAAAAGGAGAGCATCATGGCTCTCCTTTTTGATATTCACTTTTGGTTTCCCAATGCGCCTGTTCCAGTGCGATATCGCGATGGTTGACCGTGGTGTGATACCCCAGTTCCTCCAGCCTGGCGCTGATGTACTCCGCAATAGCCACGCTGCGGTGTGCCCCTCCTGTGCATCCGATGGCAATCACCAGCCGATGCTTGCCCTCCGTGATGTAATGGGGCAGCAAAAACTGGAGCATGTCCATGCATTTGACCAGAAACTCCTTGGTGACGGGATGTTCCAGCACAAAATCCTTCACATCCTGATCCAGCCCCGTATGGGACCCCAGCTCCGGAATATAGAACGGGTTGGGCAAAAAGCGCACGTCAAAGACCAGATCGCCCTCGCGCGGAATGCCGCGCTTGAAGCCAAAGCTAAGCACCTCCACGCGCAGCGGAGGCTCGGACCCGGCGTTGAGGACGATCTCCTTGAGCATTTTTTGCAGCGCACGCGGACGCAGGTTGGAGGTATCGATCAGGTGATTTGCCGTCTCACGCAGGGGCATGAGGCGGTTGCGCTCCTCACGGATGGCTTCGTGCAACGTCAGCCCTTCGCCGCTGAGGGGGTGATCCCGGCGCGTTTCCTTGTAGCGGTTGACCAGCACCTCATCGCTGGCTTCGATAAACAGCGTATCGATGTGAAAGCCCACCAGCCGGGCTTCATCGATCATCTTGGTAACCGCCTTGGCGTCGAAAAACTCGCCGCTGCGCACATCTGCGGCTATGGCAATCATGGGGTTATGAAGCCGGGCGTTTTGGCATGCCTCCATAAAAGGCACCAGCATCATGGGAGGCAGATTGTCCACGCACAGGGCCCCAAGGTCCTCCAGATAGCGAATCGCCACGGTTTTGCCCGCGCCGCTCATTCCTGTCAGAATCAGAAAATGCACACCCGATTCCTCGCTTTCGTATCTATATTTCTTTCGCGCAGACGTCCTCGCCCCAGATGCGTACCTCCGGTTCCAGACGGACGCCGGTTTTTTCATACACGGTCTTTTGCACCTGGGCGATCAGAGAAAGATAGTCGCAGGCGCTTCCCTGCTGATCGTTAACCAAGAATCCCGCATGCAGGGTCGATACGCTGCACCCGCCCACGCGACAACCCTTCAGGCCGCATTCCTCAATCAGTGTTCCGGCAAACCGTCCCTCGGGCCGTTTGAAGGTACTGCCGCAGCTGGGCAGCGTCAAAGGCTGTTTTTCACGCCTTCTGGCGGAAAATTCCCGCATCGTGGCGCGCACGGTTTCCTCATCCCCGGGCGTCAGCGCGACGGTGACGGATGTGATGGCAATGGGCTCAGGCTGCTGATTGATTTTGCTTTTGCGGTAGCCGAAATCCATCTCCTCGTTGGAATAGGCGACGGTGCGTCCATCCGGAAGGCAAGCGGTCACATGGGTGATCACGTCCTTCATCTCGCCGCCATAGGCGCCGGCGTTCATATAGGCTGCGCCGCCCACCGTGCCGGGAATGCCGCTCGCAAATTCCAAACCGCTGAGAGCATGGTCCGCTGCCGCATTGCACAGCTTTTGCAGCGTGGCGCCTCCCTGTGCCGTAAGTGCCACGCGCCCGTCGGGCAGGGGAACGGGGTCGGAAACCTCGCTAAAGAGCTCTCCCAGCTGGAGAACCAAGCCCCTTACACCGCCATCCCTTATGAGCAGATTGCTGCCATTCCCCAGGACGCGTACCTCCGCACCGGCATCTCTGGCGGCTGCATATGCAGAGGAAAGCTGCTCTACGGAAGCAATCTGCACCAGTACATCCGCAGGTCCTCCCAGTCTAAGGGTGGTATAGCGGCTCATGGGCGCGTTTTCAAAAATCTGCTTTTTGGGTATCGAATGCTTCAGTGCTTCCAATAGCTTTTCGCGCGAGGACGCGTCCATTCAACCAACCTCCCCTTCTGTCTTGATGGAAAAATTGTATCGCACTTCCCTGGCGATGTCAAAGGGTTTCGCGGATTATTGTATGCGGCATGTCCTGTGGCTATGCGGCGGACCGCTTCATCGCCGGATAAAGCAAAAATGCCCGGAGGCCGCATGGCCTCCGGGAACAAAAACCCGAATATGTATCTATTTGGAAATCTGTCAGTTGTACACGCGAACCGGCAATACCAGATAAAGATAGCTGTCTCCCTCCAGAGGAGAAATCACGCAGGGGCTGACATTGGTATTCATGCACAGGGTACAGCATTCCTCATCCACATTTTTGATCACGTCGCTGATGTAGCGGGCGTTGAAGGCAATTTCGATGTCCTCTCCCTCCAAATGAGCATCCAGATCCTCCAGCACGTCGCCCAGCTCGCTCATGGAGGTGATTTTCAGATTATCCTGCGTCGCCTTCATACGAATGAGATTGTTTTTGCCTTCCTTGGCCATCAGGCTGGCACGTTCAATGGCGTCTTGCAGCTCGCGCCGTTTCACGGTCACGCGCGTAAGCCAGGACGTGGGCAAAATCTGACGGTAGTTGATGTATTCCCCGGCCAGCAGACTGGTGACCAGCGTGGTATCGCCCATCACAGCCATCAGATGGGTGCTGTCCAGATGGAAGGTGGCCATGCCGTCGTCGTCTTCCATGATATGAGCAATTTCATTCATGACACGGCCGGGTATGATCGCCGTCACTTTGTCCACCCCATCGGGAAGAACAAATTGATCGTGCATGCGCTGAAGCGCAAGCCTGAACCCGTCCAGGCCCACCAGGCGCAGTTCGTCGCTTGTCACCTCCATCAGACAGCCGGTGAGCGCCTGGCGGCTTTCCTGAAGGGCAATGGCAAACGTAACCTTCGAAATCATATCGCGAAGGCGCTTCTGGGGAAAATGCAGCGCGTGCGTATTGGTCAGGTCTTTCATCTGCGGAAAATCCGCAGGCGACATTCCCGTGATGGTAGAGCGGCTCTGACAGCAGCGGATGGTAACCACCATCCGGTCATTCATGGAAAAGTGAACCGTTCCTTCCGGCAGCTTGCGCACGATTTCCGTGAGCAGACGGCCGGGCAATACCACTTGTCCGGGATCAGATACGCTGGCTTTCACCCTGCTTTTGATGCTCAGCGACCCGTCTGAACACATCAGCTCCACTTCATCCTCCTGGGCGCTGAGCAAAACGCCCTCAAGAATTTGCATGGCGGGACGCGGGCTCAGCGCGCGCGTGGCATTGATCAGGCCGGCGAGCAGTTCTTGTGCGGAACATTCAAACTTCATTTTTGGAGACCTCCGACAACCATTGTTGTTGTAGTTGCATATTTATTTCAGTAGTAGTAGTAGGGGATGTGGAAACCGTGGAAAAAGGTTTTACATGCTTGCAGCATACCAAAAAAACCTTTGGAAAACCCATGGAAAAGAGACTGCTTTTCCGGAACCTTTCCACTGTTTTTTTGCCCTTGTCCAAAATGGACAGAGGATGAAGATACCATTTCGCTCTTGAAAGCCGTGTTTCCTGCCCACAAGGGGCAAAACCTTTCGACAAAAAGCGTTTCAAAACGCGTTTTTCCATGCTTTCCACAGGGTGTGGAAAACCCGGTAAGGAAAAGCAAATTGAGATTGTGCAAGAAAAAAAGAGAATCTTCCACAGCCTTCCCATGGGTTTTCAACCTGTCAGAGCTGCAGAACCTTCATTACGGCTTCGGTAGCGTCCTTTTCATCCACACCGTCCGCCACGACCCAAATCTGCCCGTCCTTGGGAATGGTCTGGGATAAAAGGCCGATCATGCTTTTGAGGTTGAGCACGATGCCGTCGCGCTCCAGGGTAAGGGTGGACTGAAAACGAGAAGCGGTACTGGCGATCAGCGCGGCGCGTTCTCGGCCGATAATATTATGATTGCGCAGATCGACCTGGGTTTTAATCATGGGGGATCCCTCCTGAAAGATGAGTATCGTCAAAGTAAGACATCAGCCGCCGGATCCGATGGTTAACGCCGCTTTTTCCAAGGGGCGGGTCCAGCGATTGACCCAGCTGTTCCAACGTGGCATCCGGCGCGTTGAGCCGCGCAAGAGCGATCTGTTGCAGAGAGGGCGGAAGGGTGGAAAGCCGGTCCTCGCGGATCAGCTGCTGAATGACTTCAAGCTGCTGATGGCTAGCGTCCATCTGCTTTTGAAGATTCGCGCTGTCACAATTCATTGCGCGATTAACCGTTTCCAGCACCTGCCGCCGTATGCGCAGGTCCTCGATATGCATTACGCTGGTATGCGCGCCCAGGGCTGTGAGCAGGGTAACGATCTGGTCGGACTGCTTCAGATACAGATAAGAATGCTCACGGCGCGCGCTGATGCGAATGGGCAGACCCAGACGCTGCATGCATTTGGCCAGCATCACGCGCGATTCTTCATCCCGGAAGGCAATTTCCAGATGATAGCCCTGTTCCGGATTGGTCATGGTGCCTCCGCCCAGAAGCATGCCGCGCAAAAACGCGCGCATGCAACAGCCGCGGGTGAGAGGCAACCTGGGCGTGGTTGCTTTGAGAGAATAGGTGCCGTCTTCGTTTTTTTCCATCATGCCCAGGGCACACAGCAGCACGGGGGATTGAATGGGGCCCAGCGTGAGCACGCATTTGCGCTTGCCGCCGAAGCGCGCGCTGGAAACATAATGAATCTGTGCGGCGATGTGTAGAGCCTGCGAAAGCAGCGTGTAAGCTCTGCGGCATACAGCCAGGCTTTCGGAGGAAAACTGCACGTTTACCTGTCCGCGTCCCAGCAGATTCAGGCTGGCCATGGATGCGTACAGGCCGCCCAGCTCACTTCGGGCGCAGCAGCTTTTTTCGGGCTTGACGTTTGAAAGTTCCTTTTTTACGTCGGACGAAAACGACATGTCGCCCTCCTTGCTACGGCGGCGCTTTGCTTATGGAAACGCACCGGCTTTTGCCTATGCCTATTGTACCTGCCATATGGCTTTCCGTCAATTGATTTGAGGACTTGCAAAGCAAAAAAAGCCTGTTATCCTGTAAATTTTCTTATCAGGCGCCGGATGTTTTTTTCATTTGGACGGATTGGGCGCGGATGCCGCGCTGCCGGAAACGGGATGCCGGGAATAGATCCCGGTTTTCAGTTCATGAATATAGGCGCTGATGAGCGGAATCTGCGGCGCGGCCAGCGCGTCGCGCACGGCCTGTTCCCGGTCATAGTCCAGCTGGCGAAAGCGGATTTCAAAGGGGCCCGGCTGTGTACCTTCCTCTCCTTCCAGCAGCGCATAGCAGCATTTGGGCACGCCCATGGCATTGCCCACGCTGCCGGTGTTAAAAAACACGCCGGGCGTAACGGTCCGCAGGCCCTGACGATGTGCGTCGGCATAGCCCACGACATCGTAGCGTCCCCCCTGGCCGTCCTGAAAGAACGGCTCAATCAAACTGATGTCGCCCTGTACGGGAATCAGCTTCTCCATCAGGGGACGGCCATGAAACAGACGGATGCGCCGGCCGCTCAAGACCAGCTCATACTCCAAAGGAAGCCGGCACAGCCGCTCCATGCGAGAGGTCCCCAGCTGATCCCAATAGTACTGGTCAGGTGAAAACTGTTTTTTGCCGACGCCGAAATCCCAGTTGCCGCCCAGCACGATTTCACAGTGCTGCATGGCCCAGTCAAAGGTAAAGTCGTTGCTGGGACCTTTGCCTACAATATCGCCCAGACACAGCACCCGGTCGGGTTGCGTCCGGGCAAGGTCCCGCTCCAGGGCCAAAGTGGCAGGACGGTTTCCGTGCAGGTCCGCGACCAGGGCAATTCGCATGGGGCATGCCTCCTTGAAGGTTCTGTGCGCAGTATACCAAAAGCCTGCCACGCTGACAAGGCGGATTGCGAAAAGAGGCCCGGCATGTTACAATGGTTCAAAAGAGAGGAGGCCGAAGCATGCGCTTGTCGAAAGCGGTTTTGTTCGTGCTGTGCGCCTTGCTGGCAGCATTTCCCGCCTTTGCGCAGGAGGAGACCTTCGCCACCTGCCAGATGCCGGAGGGATCGGAATTCCTTTATATTACGGAGGCAACCGGCTTTCAGGTGCCCCAGGGGCTGGAGAAAATGTATGCGCTGATGCTGGATAGCAATGGCCAGAGCGACGTATATATTGCGCGCATGCGTTATGGCCGCGCTTTGGCCAGTATCAGCTGTACGACGGGCGCGGGACCGGGCGCTGCGGAGGATCTGCTGGCGCTGTGGCCGGAGGCCGCCGGACGCATTGCGCAGGATGTGAGCTATATCAACGGCAGCGCTTCCTGCGCGGATGTGGATACGGCTTTCGGATATGATGCCCTCACCATCCGGACGGATATCGCCGTAGGGGAGGAGAATATGATGCTTTTGGAAGCGCAATGCGCCGCGTTTTACAATGGTTCGGATCTGATCGAGGTATGGACGCTCCTTCCGGCAGATACCGCTTATCTCTATGACGAGCAGGCGGCGGCAGAGCTGGCGAGCGACCGGGCGGACCTTGAAGCGTTTGTTGCCAGCTTGTCTTTTCCGCCTAACGAGAATACGCAGGAAGACTGAAGGGAGCCGGGATGATGGAAACCTTGAGCATCGTGGTGCCGTGCCTGAACGAGCAGGAAGCCATCCCTCTGTTTTACAGCGCAGTTTTGAAGGAAACGGCCGGGATGGATGTGGCGTTTGAATTCTGGTTCGTGGACGACGGCAGCACCGACGGAACGCTGGATGCGCTCAAGCGCCTGCGCGAGCAGGATCCGCGGGTGAAATACATCTCCTTTTCCCGCAATTTCGGCAAGGAGAGCGCCATGTATGCGGGTATGGAGGCATCGGTGGGAGAGTATGTGGTCATCATGGACGTGGATTTGCAGGACCCTCCCTCACTTCTTCCGCAGATGCTGCAGGGCATCCGTCAGGAGGGATATGACTGCGTGGCGACCCGCCGCGTAACCCGCGCGGGGGAACCGAAGGTGCGCAGCTTCTTTGCCAGAATGTTCTACCGGCTGATCAACCGCATTTCCAAGACGGAAATCGTGGACGGCGCCCGCGACTTTCGGATGATGACCCGCCAGATGGTCGAAAGCATTCTGAGCCTTCGGGAGGTTAGCCGCTTTTCAAAGGGCATTTTCAGCTGGGTGGGCTACCGCACCAAATGGCTGGAATATGAAAATGTCGCCCGCGTGGCGGGCGAGACGAAATGGTCCTTCTGGAAACTGCTTTTGTATTCCATTGACGGCATCATCGGCTTTTCCACCTTCCCGCTGGCCATCGCCTCGGTGGTGGGCGTGCTGTTCTGCGTGGTCGCCTTTATCCTGATTTTGTTCTTTTTCTTCAAAACCCTTATCTGGGGCGATCCCGTGGCGGGTTTTCCGGCTACCATCTGCATCATTTTGCTGCTGGGAGGCATTCAGCTGTTCTGCGTGGGCATTTTGGGACAGTATCTGAGCAAGACCTATCTGGAAACCAAAAAACGGCCTATTTATATCGCACGGGAGGTCGTGGGCAAGGACCAATCAACGTAATGCTGTGGATACGCGGTGCTTTCAGCGCCGCGCTTTTTTTTTGCATGCGTCCAACTTTTTTTGTTTACCCTATTGACAAGCGCCAAAAGCGTGCTATACTACAAAAGAAGGTCAAAGATAGTCAATAATCCTTGATCTTCAAAAATCCACTTTTTATCCCCCTGAAAAAAGGAGGCATTTGATATGACCAATCAACAGTTTACGGAGAAAAGCCGCGAGGCGCTGGCCGCCGCGCAGCAGTTAACCATTGAATACCAGAACCAGGAGGTTACCCAGGAGCATCTGGCTTACGCGCTTCTTTCGGACGCGCAGGGGCTGATCCCGCAGCTTTTGACCAAGATGGGCAAGCGGCCGCAGGAGATCGCTTCCCGCCTGGAGACGATGATTGCCCGCCTGCCCAAGGTGACGGGCGGCGGACGGGAACCCGACAAAATCTATATTTCCAATGATGTGGAAAAGGCGCTGGTCGCGGCGCGTGACCTCGCGCAGCGAATGAAGGATGAATATCTGAGCGTTGAGCACCTTTTCCTGGGTCTGTTGGAGAAGCCTACGCGCGCCATGGCTGACCTGTGGCGTGGGTATGCGATCGACGAAAAGAGCTTTTTGCCCGCCTTGCAGAGCGTGCGCGGCAATGCGCGCGTCAGCAGTGAGAACCCGGAGGAAACCTATGACGCGCTGGCCAAGTATGGCCAGGATCTGACTGCGGAGGCCCGCAATCAGAAGCTGGACCCCGTAATTGGCCGTGACAACGAAATTCGCAGCGTTATCCGCATTCTTACCCGTAAGACCAAGAATAACCCTGTGCTGATCGGTGAGCCCGGCGTGGGCAAAACGGCCATTGCCGAGGGACTGGCCCAGCGCATTGTGCGCGGCGATGTGCCTGATTCCCTGAAAGACCGCACGGTATTCTGCCTGGATATGGGCAGCCTGATCGCTGGCGCGAAGTACCGTGGCGAATTTGAAGAGCGTCTCAAGGCGGTGCTGGCCGAGATCAAAAAGAGCGAAGGAAAGATTCTGCTCTTCATCGACGAGCTTCATACCATTGTGGGCGCTGGCAAGACCGAAGGCTCCATGGACGCGGGCAACCTGCTCAAGCCCATGCTGGCCCGCGGTGAGCTTCACCTCATCGGTGCGACCACGCTGGACGAATACCGCAAATACATCGAAAAGGACGCCGCTTTGGAGCGTCGTTTCCAGCCCGTGCTGGTGACCGAACCCACTGTGGCCGACACCATCTCCATCCTGCGTGGCCTCAAGGAACGTTATGAAGTGTTCCACGGCGTGAAGATCACCGACGGCGCGCTGATCGCCGCGGCTACGCTGTCCAACCGTTACATTACCGACCGTTTCCTGCCCGATAAGGCCATCGACCTGGTGGATGAGGCCTGTGCCATGATCCGCACGGAGATTGACTCGATGCCTGCCGAGCTGGACGAGGTCAGGCGCCGGATCATGCAGCTGGAAATTGAGCAGGCCGCGCTCAAAAAGGAAGAGGACGAGGCCAGCCACCGCCGTCTGGAAATTCTGGAGAAAGAACTTGCTCAGCAGCGTGAAACTTTCAATGCCATGAAGGCCCGTTGGGAGAACGAAAAGACCGCTATCCAAAAGGTGCAGAAGCTGCGCGAGCAGATCGAGCAGGTGAACGCCGACATCCAGAAGGCCGAGCACGCCTATGATCTGGGCAAAGCGGCCGAGCTGAAATATGGCAAGCTGCCCAGCCTCAAGAGCGAGCTGGCCAAGGAGGAGGAGATCGCCGAGCATGAGCGTGGAGACGAAAGCCTGCTGCGCGACAAAGTGACCGAGGACGAGATCGCCCGTATCGTCAGCCGCTGGACCGGCATTCCCGTGACCAAGCTCAAGGAAGGCGAACGCGAGAAGCTGCTCCAGCTCCCTCAGGAGCTGCACCGCCGCGTGATCGGACAGGACGAGGCCGTACAGAAGGTTTCCGAAGCCATCCTGCGCAGCCGTGCCGGTATCTCGGATGAAAACCGCCCCATTGGCTCCTTCCTGTTCCTGGGCCCGACAGGCGTAGGCAAGACGGAGCTGGCCAAGGCGCTGGCCCAAAGCCTGTTCGACGATGAGAAGAACATGGTGCGTATCGATATGAGCGAGTATATGGAGAAATTCTCCGTCAGCCGTCTGGTCGGCGCACCTCCGGGATACGTGGGTTATGAGGAAGGCGGCCAGCTCACCGAGGCCGTGCGGCGCAAACCCTATTGCGTCGTGCTTCTGGACGAGGTGGAAAAGGCGCATCCCGATGTGTTCAATATTCTGCTTCAGGTGCTGGATGACGGCCGCATCACCGACAGCCAGGGCCGCACGGTGGATTTCAAGAACACCATCATCATCATGACCTCCAACCTCGGCAGCCAGTATCTGCTGGATGGTATCGAAAACGGGCAGATTACCCAGAGCGCGCGTGACAGCGTGATGCAGCTGCTTCGTACCCAGTTCCGTCCGGAGTTCCTCAACCGTATCGACGACATCGTGTTCTATAAGCCCCTGGAAAAGGACGAGATCGCTCAGATCGTTCGTCTGCTGGCGGGTCATCTGGCCAGCCGTCTGCATGAGAAGAACATCGATCTGGTGCTTTCCGACGCGGCGGTGAACGCCATCGCGGAGGCGGGGTTCGATCCGGTCTATGGTGCGCGTCCGCTCAAGCGCTATATGCAGAGCCATCTGGAAACCATGCTGGCCCGTAAGATCGTCGCCGGCGACGTGCTGCCCGGGCAGACCGTCCGGGTGGACGTGGACGCAAACGGCGAGCTTACAGTCTCGGCGGAAAACATGGCCATGCAGCCGTAAGGCAAGCCCCCCAGCGAGGAGAAATCCTTCGCTGGGGGCTTTTTTTGCGCTTTGCTACCGACGGAACGTCCAGTATTTGTTGATGAAAAAATTCAGCGGAATGGTGATGCACAGGTTGAGCACAGGCGCAAGCGCCTCCGGAATGCCAACCGCCTCCACCCAGAAAACCAGCAGCAGGGAGTCCAGCACGAAGGTACCCCCATAGGCTGTCAGCGATTTGAAATACAGCGCCACGTGTTTCAAAAACGGCCGTTTTTGACCGCCGCCGAACACGCAGCGGTTGTTCCAGTAGTAGGCATTGACCACGCTGATGACCAGTCCCAGCGCGTTGGCGGCCAGATAGTGCAGCCCCAGCGCGTTTAGTGCGAGCTGATAGACCGCCAGCGAGATCAGCGTGTTGGACACGCCTACGATGCCGAATTTGATAAATTGCCAGCATTTGGCGATCCATGGCTTTTGCATCGCCTGGTTCCAAAGGGCGAAAAGACGTTCCATGGGGGCCTCCCTCTCCCGCCGGGCGGGCATGCTTGTGCCATTGTACCGCAAAGGGCCCTTGTTGACAATCCCCGTGGAACCATTATAATGAAAGGGAATTTGATGTCGATGGGGAGCGTGCTTTATGGCGCAGGCAGTTACCATTCCTGCAAACGACCTCAAGCGGCCCTTTGAGCTGCACGCCGATGCTTACGAGCAAAAGGCACTGGAGGTGCTTCGCAGCGGCTGGTACATCCTTGGCAAGGAGGTATCCGCCTTTGAGCAGGCGTTTGCCGCCTATCTGGGAGCGCGTTGCTGCGTGGGGCTTGCCAGCGGGCTGGATTCGCTGTGGATGGCGTTTCGGCTGCTGGGTATCGGGCCGGGGGATGAGGTCATCGTCTGCGCGAACGCATACATCGCCTGCGTGATGGGCATCACCATCAACGGCGCCTCGCCTGTGTTCGTCGAGCCGGATGAATATGACAACATCGACGCCGGCCGCATCGAGGCCGCTATCACCCCCGCAACAAAGGCCATTCTGGCTGTTCACCTCTTTGGCCAGACCTGCGATATGGATGCAATCTGCCAGATTGTCCGCAAATACGGGCTTCGGCTGGTGGAGGACTGTGCACAGAGCCACGGTACACTGTTTCACGGGAAACAATCCGGCACGTTTGGCGATATCGGCTGCTTCAGCTTCTATCCCACCAAGGGTCTGGGCGCTTTCGGTGACGGGGGATGCATCGTGACCGACGACGAGGAACTCGCAGGGCGATGCCGAGCGCTGCGCAACTACGGCAGCCGCGTCAAGTATCACAATGAGGTTGTGGGCGCCAACAGCCGCCTGGACGAGATTCAGGCCGGGCTATTGCATGTCAAGCTGGGATTTCTGGAGGAGCTGAATCAGGAGCGCCGTGAGATTGCGCGGCGCTATCAGGAGGGGCTCGATACCGCTTTTCTCACTTTGCCCAAGGTGCGCCCGGGCGTGATAAGCACATGGCACCAGTTCGTCATCCACAGCCCGCATCGCGACGCGCTCAAGGCGTGGCTTGCGGAAAACGGCATCGGCAGCGAAATTCATTACCCTATTCCGCCGCATCTGAGCGAAGCCTATCGGTATCTGGGTTATCACGAGGGAGATTTCCCCATCACGGAGAAAAATGCCCGCGAGGTGCTCAGCCTGCCCATGTTCAACGGACTGCGCGAGGACGAGCAGGCCTTCGTGATCGATACCATCAACCGTTTCCGTCCATAAAGGAGAGCCATGGAGACATTTCACCTCTTGCCCTACGATCCTTCGTGGGACGAACGATGGGACCGCTTCGTGATGAAAGGGTCCATGAACGGCACCTTTTTACAGACGCGCCGGTTTTTGAATTATCATCCCAAGGGGCGGTTTGAGGATGCGTCCCTGATGGTGCTGGACGGGCAGGAGCTGGTAGCCGTATGCCCCGCCGCCGCGCAGATGGTGGGGAGAAGCGCCATGCTGCGCTCCCACCCCGGCAGCACCTTCGGCGGGCTGGTGATCGCGCCCACGCTGCTGCGCGCGCCGCGGCTGGTAGCGCTGATGGAGCAACTGGACGCGTACTGGCTCGGACAGGGTTTTACAGCGGCGGAGCTCAAGCTCACCAGCGACCTGTTCAGCACGCATCCCACCGATGTGCTGCAATACGCGCTTTATCATGCAGGCTATACCGACGAACTGGAAATCGCGGCCTATGTTCCCGTGGAAGGCCGCTCCCATGAGGAGCTGGTGGCCGCCTACAGCTTCAACAAGCGCTACGACCTGAAAAAATGCGTCAAGGCCGGCCTGATCGACCGTCCCCTGCATACGCACGATGAGCTATCGGTCTTTTACAGCCTGCTGTGCCAGAACCTTCGAAAATTTGACGCCACGCCCGTGCATACGCTCAGGGAGCTGGTGGATTTCCATGACGTGCGGCTGTGCGATGAGGCGCGTTTTCTGGGCGTGTTCACGCCGGAGGGTGAAATGGTGGCGGGCGCGTGCCTGTTCTGGTTCTGTCAGGCGCGCGTTCTGCATACACAGTACCTGGCCACCGCACCGCTGAAGGGCTGCGTCCCCTCTACCTACCTGTATGACAGCGTGGTGCGCGCAGGGCTGAACCTGGGAGCCAGATGCGTCTCCTTCGGCACCAGTACGCACGACCGGGGCCGTGTGCTCAATACCGGCCTGATTCAAAACAAGGAGGGATATGGCGCCCTCCATTCGCTCAACCGCATCTATACCAAAGTGTACCGGGAGGAATGAACCATGCGCACCGATTCGGTCCGTATGCTGGAATTTGCTCAGCATGGCGATGAGCGCGGCCACCTGGTGGTGGTCGAGGGCATGAAGGATATTCCCTTTGAGATCAAGCGCGTGTTTTACATCTACGGTAGCGACGCCGACGTGGTCCGCGGCTGCCATGCCAATCGAAGGAGCGAATTTGTGCTCATCAACGTAGCGGGGCAGAGCAAGGTGCGCGTGCGCGACGGCGCGGGCAACGAGGCGGTCTTTTCCATCAACCGGCCGCATACGGGACTCTATCTGCCCAGAATGGTCTGGAAGGACATGTACGATTTTTCGCCCGATTCGGTATTGCTGGTGCTGTCCAACGAGCCGTATGACGCGGCGGAATACATCCGTGATTACGACGCGTTCGTGCGGGAGGTAAACGGCCGTGCCTAAGATGAGCATCGTGGTGCCTGTGTATTACAACGCTGAAAACCTGCCTCCGCTGTATGAGGACCTCAAGGCAAAGGTGCTGGACGCGGCGGATTTCGACATTGAGGTGATTTTTGTCGATGACGGCAGCGGCGACAACAGCTATCAGGTGATGCGGGAGCTGGCCAGGAAGGACGCCCGCATCCGCATCTTCCACCTTTCCCGCAATTTTGGCAGCGACGCGGCCACCCTGTGCGGCCTGGTCAACGCAACGGGCGACTGCGCCGTGGTCAAGGCCGCGGATCTGCAGGAACCCAGCGAGATGCTGCTGGACATGTACCGCAGCTGGCAAAGCGGCAATAACGTGGTGCTGGCTGTGCGTGAAGGGCGGGAGGAAAGCCGTTCTCAGGAGTTCTTTGCGGACCTGTACTACGCCATGACCCGCAAATTTGCCCTTCCCGGCATGCCAAAGAAGGGGTTTGATGTCTTTTTGCTGGACCGCCGGGTCATCGAAGTGCTCAAACGCATGGACGAGCCCAATAGCGCACTCACCGGCCAGATTCTCTGGAGCGGCTTCAAAACAGGCGTGGTGACCTATATCCGCCGCGAGCGGAAGATCGGAAAAAGCCGCTGGACGCTTAAAAAGAAAATTCGGCTGGTGGCCGATACGCTCTTCAGCTTCTCCACCCTGCCCATTACGATTGTAACCGGCCTTGGGTTTTTGTCTGTGGTCGGATCGGTCATTTGGGCCATTGATGCACTGGTGTCCAAGCTGACGGGCCATATCGATGTGACGGGCTGGACCATGATGTTCATCTTCCAGCTGCTCAGCTTCGGCGTGGTTATGATGACGCTGGGGCTTTTGGGCGCCTATCTTTGGCGCACCTTTGATGCTTCTCGCCGCCGTCCTCCGTATCTGGTGGAGATTGCCGACGGCCAGAAGGATGATGGCGAACAGGAGGGACGCGTATGACCGCGCGCCGCAGGGGAGCCCTCTGTCGGCCGGGCGCTTCATCGGCTTGCCTTGACCGTGCCGGAAGCAGGGTGGTTTATCGGAAGGGGGCGGGCGTTTTGCTGCCCGGTCTTTCCTGCGCGCCAAAAATCGATTATGCAGCGCTTTGCCGGGGCGTAAAGCCCGCTCCGGCCGGGCGCTTTGTTTGCGCCGGCACCTCTCCGCACCTGTACGCCGCCACGACGGTGGACCCGCCTCCCAGATTCATGGAGGGGACCGCATGCGGAGAAAACGGCTTTGGTTCCTTTTTTCAGCTTTATCTTCCCCGGCAGATGAATCAGGAGGGATTGTAAGATGCGCGTCCGCAATCGCCGGCTGGCCTGGCTGATTTCCCTGGCCATTACGGCCGGTCTGTTTCTTTTCATCGCCCTTTTCCTGGACTGGCGTTACAGCCAGAACGACGATATCAGCATTCTGCGCTCCTTCATGGGCTATGAAACGGGCGAACCCGCTCATTTCCAGATCTTTATCCACGGTTTGCTGGCCTGGCCCATCTATTGGCTGGCCAAGGCATTTCCGACGGTGGCGTGGTTTTCCATCGTGCAGATTGCGCTGTTATGCCTGTCGTGCTGGATGATTTTCAAAAGTGTGATGCAGTGCTTTGTCAATCGGGACAAACCGCTGTGGATGGGGGTAGTAGGCGCGCTTGCGCTGGCGGCGGTTTTTCTGGAGCTTTGCACGCAGATCACCTTTACCCTCACGGCAGGTCTGCTGGGCGCCGCTGCGGTGGCCCAGGTGCTTTCCATTGATGCCGAAAAGGGCCGTTTCCGCCAGACGGCGCTGGGGGTGATGGGTGCGCTGCCGCCCACGGCATTTGCCTATGCCCTGCGCAAGGAGGCGCTGTGGCCCGTGCTGGCATTTCTGGCGGTCGCGCTTTTGGCGGTGTGGCTGTTGCAGGCGCAGGAAGGCCGCAGGGAGCGCAGAAAGGCCCTGCTGCTCGCTTCGGGGGCCTGTGTCCTCGTCATCGCGGGTCTGTTGGGCTGGCGGGCCATCGAGGTCAAGAACAGCGGCCAGGACGAGTATCTGGCCTGGCAGGACGCACGCACCCGGCTGGTGGATTACTATGATCTGTCGCAGATTCCCCCGGAATGCTATGAGGCAGCCGGATGGACCGCCTCCACCATCGAACGCGCGCGCAGTTTCTTTTTTCTGGATTCCGATATAAGCACTGAATCCATCGAGGCGTTGCTGGCAGCGCTTGAGGCGACGGATGGGGCGGCTGCAAACCGGCAGAGCATCGCGGAGACGCTGAATACGGCCGTTCATGGAAGCACCGCCTTCCTGTGGGCGCTGGGATTGACAGCTGTTCTCTGGGTGCTGTGCCTGGTGGGCGCCGCCGTTCAAAAGAAGCGTCGTCACGCGCTCCTCATCCCTTTGCTGCTGGGCGCTTTGCTTGAGGCGGCGCTGATTCTTTACCTGGCGATTCAGGGCCGCATGCCCACACGGGTGCTGTGGCTGGTGTTTCTGCCATTCATGGCGCTGGTGGCGGGCCTGTTGCCCTCCTGCATTCCGGCGGTTCGACTCCGCTTCGTCCGTGTGGCCGCAACGGTGGGGCTCTGCTGTGGGGTGCTGTGCGTCTCTGGGCTGATGCTCGCAGAGGTCATACCGCATTTGCTGCCCGATATCGAGGCGTGGGAAGCCATCGGGGATCCGGCAGCTGCTTTGGATGAATACGCGCTGGCAAATCCTGACATGCTCTTCATTTATGATATGACGCTGGCGGTCGATACGCGGCTTTTCCCGGATGTAAGCCAGGGCATTCCGCATAATGTGGTGTGCTGGGGCGGATGGCCCCTGCGGTCTCCCGCGACCGTCGAGCAGTTTGCGGCCTTTGACATCGACCTGCTCCATTTTGATCCCTCGAACCTCTTGCGCTACGACGTGTGCATCGCCTCGGGCGTGGTGGACCCGCCGCCCACGCTGGTGATTGATTACCTGAGAGAAAAGGTTGATCCCGCTTGTGATTATATGATCTACAGCGAGATGGGCGGCGTTTATTTCTTCCAGTTCTATTGATTTCGTGAGGGGGAGGCGTTGAGATTGACCATTCGGGAGCTGTTTGACCAGCCCGGCGTACATTTGAGCTGCGAGGTGTTTCCGCCCAAGGTGTTTGACAAGGTCGAGGAGGCCAAGGCCGCGGTGAGGGATATCTGCGCGCTGTCGCCCGCCTATGTCAGCGTTACCTGCGGCGCATCCGGCAGCACGCCCCAGTTTACCCGCGAGATCAGCGCCTATGTGCAGGAGTATGGGGTTACGGCGCTGTCCCACCTGACCTGTGTGGGCGACACGAGGGATCAGATTGCCGCAGTGCTGGACGGCCTTGCGCAGGCGGGCATCCGAAATGTTCTGGCCCTTCGGGGCGACCTGCCCGAAGGCATGAGCTTTCCCGGCGAGGAACACTTTCGCTATGCAGCCGAGCTGATTGCCGCCATCCGCAGCCGCGGCGCGTTTTGCGTAGGTGCGGCGTGCTATCCGGAGGGACACCCGGAATCTCCCGACCGGGATACCGATCTGGACTATCTGCGCCGCAAGCAGGATGCTGGAGCGGACTTTCTTACCACCCAGATGGTGTTTGACAACGATATCCTGTATCGCTTTCTGTATCGTGCACTGGCCAGGGGAATCTACATTCCCGTCACGGCGGGCATCATGCCCGTGGTCAATGCGCGGCAGATTCGCCGCATTGTCAAATTGAGCAACGCGACGCTGCCCCAGCGTTTTCTGGCTATTCTGGACCGTTTCGCCGACGACCCGGCCAGCATGGAAAAGGCAGGAATCGCCTATGCTACCGACCAGATTATCGATATGGTGGCCAACGGCGTCAACCGGATTCATCTCTACACCATGAACCGGCCGAGGGTGGCGGCAGCGATCTTTGCCAACCTGGGCCCTATTCTGCGCCATGGATGCTAAGGCGCGCATTCTGCGCGATGCGGCGCGCTATCTGGGCATCCGGGGCGCGCCGGCCGGACGTGCGCTGGCGGTGCTGGAGGAGGCCTATCCGATGGCACAGGCGGCGGCACGGCCCCGAAGCCTGATTCGCCGTGCACCCATGCGGGCCCGGGAGGGCGTGCTGATCATCGGGGATGCGCTGACCATCCCTTCACGGGATCTGTGCAGCCTGTTCGCGGGCGCACGGGAGGGACTGGCGCTGGCGGTCACCTTGGGCGCGCCGCTGGACACTCTGGTGCGCCGCCTGATGCTGACGGACTCCGCCCTGGGCGCGGCGGTAGGTGCCTGCGCGTCCGTACTGGTGGATGAGGTCATCGACGAGTTGCTCAGGGAGAAGGCGGCGGATTTGATGCAGGAAGGACTGACCCTGTCGCCGCGATTTAGCCCCGGCTATGGTGATGCGCCTCTGAGCTGCCAGGGGGCGCTGCTTTCCTGGCTGGGGGCGCGCCGTATCGGCATCAGCCTGACGGCAGGGGGATTGATGCTTCCCGAAAAAAGCGTGACGGCGCTGATTGCGCTGCGTTTTGCGGAGGAAAGACCATGAACGAAATTGGCAAGGAGCTCGGCAAACGGCTGCTGTACTTCGACGGCGGCATGGGTACGCTGTTGCAGGGCATGGGTTTGTCCGGCGGAGAGCGGCCCGAAACGTGGAACCTGTCCCATCCTGACCGCATTCTGGATGTCCACCGGCGCTACCTGGAGGCCGGCTGCGATATCGTGACCACCAACACCTTTGGCGCAACCGCCGCTCATCTGGGTGCGGATGCGGCTTCCTGCATGCGCGCGGGTGTGCGTATCGCCAGAGAGGCCGTCTCGCGCGCCGGGCGCGGTTATGTCGCTGCGGACATGGGGCCCTCCGGACGCCTGCTGGCCCCGTATGGGGATTTGCTCTTCGAGGATGCCATCCGGCTGTTTCAGGACGGCTTTGCCGCTGCCATCGAAGAAGGGCCGGATCTGCTTTTGATCGAAACCATGACGGATCTGGCAGAGGTAAAAGCCTGCGTGTTGGGCGCAAAGCAGGCGCTCAAAGCGGCGGGCAGACAGCTGCCGCTGTTTGTCAGCCTCACCTTTGACGAGCGGGGCCGGCTGCTTACCGGAGCCGACATTCCCGGAACGGTGGCCATGCTGGAGGGGCTTGGCGTGACGGCGATAGGCCTCAACTGCGGACACGAGCCGTCGGCGCTGATGGACAACGTGCGCACCCTGGCCGCCTGCACCGCGCTTCCCTTCTTTGTACAGCCCAATGCCAGCCTGCCTGTGGTAATTGACGGAAAGACGGTGTTTCCCACCTCGCCGGAGGACTTTGCGCGCGATATGCTGCCGATGATCCGGCTGGGCGCCTGGGCGCTGGGCGGCTGCTGCGGTACCACGCCGGAGCATATCGCGCGGCTGGTGAGCGCTACGCGCGATTGTCCGCTTGTTTCACGTGAAACATTACCGCGCTGTGTGATCTCCGGGCGTACAACGTCCCTCTCTCTGGACGATGGGCCGATCATCATCGGCGAACGCCTCAATCCCACCGGCAAAAAGCGTCTGAAGCAGGCGCTGCGCGAGGGCGACATGGATGCCGTGATGCGCGAGGCCATCGCTCAGACGGAAGCCGGGGCGCACGCGCTGGATGTGAATGTGGGCCTGCCGGAAATCGATGAGCCCGCATGTCTGACGCGCGTGGTACAGGCCGTGCAGAGCGTCTGCGACGTTCCGCTGCAGCTGGATACCGCCGACCCAAGGGCGCTGGAGGCGGCTATGCGGGTCTATATCGGACGGCCGCTGGTCAATAGCGTCTCCGGAAAGCAGGCGGTTATGGACGCCGTCTTTCCGCTGGTGCGAGAATACGGCGGGGCGCTGGTGGCCCTTACACTGGACGAGAAAGGCATCCCCGATACGGTCGAGGGCCGGGTGGACATTGCCCAGCGGATTGTGCGGGAGGCCGCACGCTATGGCATCCGTTCGACCGATCTCCTTTTTGATGCGCTCACCCTCACCGTCGCTACCGATACGTCCGGCCCCTCGCTGACGCTGCAGACGCTCCGGGAACTGCACCGGCGCGGATACAGGACCGTGCTCGGAGTCAGCAATGTGTCCTTCGGCCTGCCCAACCGCCCGGCGCTGACGGCTGCGTTCCTGTCCATGGCTTTGGAGGCCGGACTGGATGCGGCCATTCTCAACCCGCTCGATCCTGCGGTAAGCGGGGCATTTTGGGCGAGCCGTGCGCTGATTGGATGCAACAGGGGACTGGAGGCATATCTTCAGGCCATGCAGCGGCTGCCGGCGCCGGCGCCTGCGTCCGCAGCTCCGGCCCGCGTGTCCGCTCCTGCCGGAAAGGCGGAGCCCGAAGGCGGCGACGCGCTCTACCGCGCCATTCGCGACGGGCTATCAGGCGACGCAAAGCTGGCTGCGCAGGTCCTGCTGGACGGCGGGAGCGAGCCGCTCTCCCTGATTGAAGGAAGCGTGATGCCCGCCCTTACGGAGGTGGGTGCGCGCTATGAGCGCGGGGAACTGTTTTTGCCCCAGCTTCTGCAGAGCGCGGGTGCAGCGCAGGCCGCTTTCGAGCCCATTCGCGCTCGTCTGCCGGCGCAGGCGAGCGAGGGAGCCGGCCGCGTGGTGCTGGCTACCGTTCAGGGCGATGTACACGACATCGGCAAGAACATCGTCAAGGTGCTCCTGCTTAATTACGGCTTTGCCGTGACTGATCTGGGCAAAGATGTGCCGCCCGCGCGCGTCCTGGAGGCTGTGCGGGAAACCGACGCGCGGCTGGTGGGCCTGAGCGCCCTGATGACCACCACGGTGCCCGCCATGCGCGAAACCATCGCTCTGCTGAAAAAAGAGGCACCGGGCGTGGCGGTGGTGGTGGGCGGAGCCGTCCTCACCCAGGCATATGCCGATCAGATTGGCGCGGACCATTATGCGCCCGATGCCATGGCGACCGTGCGCGTGGCGCAGCGGGTGTTGGGCTGAAGAACAAACAGCAGAGACGGAGAGGAGAGGTACAACATGTCGCAGGAACATAAGGACGTGACCAGCGTGTGGCAGGTGGTCAAGTTTACGCTGTTTTCCATCAGTGCGGGACTGATCCAGGTCGCCGCCTTCACCTTGATGGAAACGGTGTTCCATCTGCCGTACTGGCCCAGCTATCTGACCGCGCTGGTGCTGAGCGTGCTGTGGAACTTCACCTTCAACCGCCGCTATACCTTCCGAAGCGACGCGTCGGTGGGGCGCAGCATGCTGCTGGTGGCGCTGTTCTACGCCGTTTTTACGCCGGTTTCCACCTGGTGGGGCCACGCCCTGACCACTGCTGGATGGAATGACTTTCTGGTGCTGGCGATCACCATGGCCGTCAATTTTGTCACGGAATTTCTCTATCAGCGCTTTGTGGTCTATCGCAACCGCATCGATACCAACGATGTAGCGCGCCGCGCCAATGAAAAAGCGGAGGGATGACCCGTGACGCAGCCAAAGCGTGGAATGGACTGGAAGCGTGCGCTGTCCACGTCGCTGTTTGTCGTGCTGGTGGCGCTGCTTGCCTGGTATGTATACGAAAACCGTGCGGATATGGCGCGCCTGCTGGCGCTCAGCGCGGGAGATGTGACGCTGATGCTGGCGCTGGCGCTGGGCGGCTGCGTGATGAACTGCGTCTATCACCGCCTGATTCTCTCCACCTATCACATCCCACTGGATGCGGTGGACTGGATGGGGGTCACCTTCGTGGCCAATGCCATGGCCTATGTGCTGCCCATGCGCGCGGATCTGGTGTTCAGCGCGGCCTACTACAAGCGCACCAAGGGGCTGGCATATGTGAAAAGCGTGAGCATGGCGGCGGGGAACATCGTCTTCGGCGTGGTGTTTGCACTGGCGCAGATGTTTGTTTCGCTCCTTCTGACGGGGGTGCTGGACGGAACGTGGTCCGGCGTTCTATGGCTGCTGTGGGCCGTGGGCACGCTGGCGGTGGCCGGATTCATCGCCTTTTCACTGCTGGTGCAGGGCCGCGGCGCGCGCGTACTGGACCGGGTGAAGCTGCTGGGCGATGTGGTGCGGGGCTTCAACGCCCTCCTGAAAAACCGGTGGCTGCTGTGGCGGCTGCTGGCCTGCCTGGTCGTGAACAATGCCGTTCAGCTCTCCCTGTACATGGCCTGCTTCGGGGCCATCGGGATGCCGGTCACGGTATATCAGGCGCTGTTTTATAACAGCGTAAGCTGGATTGCTACCGTGGTATCCATCGTCCCGGGCAACATCGGCATCAAGGAAGCGGTCATGGGCGTGGCCACCAGTCTGACGGGCGCGCTCTTTCAGAACGGCGTGGCCGTGTCGCTTCTGCAGCGGGTGGCGGTCATGATCGTGTATATGGTGGCTGGCGCGGCGTTCGCCTGGCCGGTCTGCCGCCGTTGGAATGCCGCGCGCCATACGGAGTAAATCGAGGGTAAAGAAGCAGAAAGGCCCCTGGCGCGGCAGAGTCATGCGCAGGGCTTGAATCCACCGTACAGGCCGCCCGATCCGGATTCTCCAATGGGCCTCCTCAAAGAAGTTTTAAGGCAATAACAAGGGGAGCCGTTCAAGCAATTGAACGGCTCCTACTCTGTTTGTTCTGCTTATTTGCCCACTGGAACGATTTCCAGCCAGTATCCGTCCGGGTCCTTGATGAAGTAAATCCCCATGGCGGGATTCTCGTAGCAGATGCAGCCCATCTTTTCATGCAGGGCGTGCGCCGCCTCCATGTCATCGGTGCGGAAGGCCAGGTGGAACTCTTCATCACCCAGATTGTAGGGGGTCGTGCGATCCTTGAGCCAGGTCAGTTCCAGCTCGAAGGTTTCGGTGTCATCCGCCATAAAGACGATGGTGAATTCCGGCTTTTCGTTGCGGCGCACCTCGTGAAGGCCCAGCGCCTCGCGGTAGAAGGCCAGGGAGCGGTCCAGATCGCGGACGTTGTAGTTCTCATGGATCATGGTGAACATGGGCGTTTCTCTCCTTTGCTATTCAATGTCTACGGGAAGGTCGGTATCGGCGAAGGGATCGTCGCCCTCAGGCATCTGCGGTTCCACACGCCGGGCGGGAGCGATCGGCAGCTCGCCGAAGTCCTTTGGGGGTTCGATGATGTGGATGTCCAGCAACTGGTCGTGAAAGGTCAGGTTGGCCACGACGCCCGGCTTGGTCAGCGCCAGCACCTCGGTATTGGGGGTCCGGGCACGCCGGGCAAAGTCGATGGCGACTTCCGGGCGCTCCTGCCAGTGCATGGGGATGAACACGCGCGGTTTCATCGTCAGGATGAAATGGTTCGCCCCTGCGTCATACATCAGTCCCTGCCGGGGGTCTACCGGGAACATGCACACGTCGATGCGCTCGCCCTTGATGGGCTCAATCGCCTCGTAGAAGGCGTTTTCGGCCGCTTCAATCTCCCGCAGCGTGCTTTCCTGCCGCCAGTGCCACAGGTTTAGATCGCCCGCGTGGAAAATGTTCATGCCATAGGCCCGCACCAGGAAGGCCACGCCCAGGTCGGTGCTTTGAAATGCCTTGACGGTTATGTCAGGCGAGAGCTCCTTTTCCTGCAGCGGCGCCAGCCGTTTGCCCCGGGTGCCCACGGGCATATCGCTGGATACGATGTAGGTGATTGGCAGGCCTTCGGATTCCCACGTGTACACGATGGGATCGAGGTGGTCGGGATGGGCGTGGCTGATGAAGACGTAAATCTTTTCAAACGCCTTGAGGAATGACGGCGTAATCCGGCCGACCTGCGGCAAAGACCGTCCTTCGCCCTCCCAGTAGTCGAAGATCAGCAATGTTCCGCCCACCTGGACGGAAAAGCCGCTGTGATAGTGGTAGATGATTTTGAGTTGCCTGTCCATAGAAAAAGACGCCTCCCGTAAATGATCGTAGTGCAACATACACGGTTCCCCAGCCGTATCGGGAACGATATATTACAAAATGATGACTCATTCAAAGGCAGCGTCATACAGGCAAAAGCCCAAATAATCAGGCTTTCGGGCATAGGCACCGAAAAAAGACTTTGTAAGTATAGCATAGTACGTAATATAAGTCAACAGCTCTTTATACTACCGCAATCTTTGTGGAATACTCCCAAAATTATTTCTCAAAGATATGGAAGCAAAAGCGCCATGCACACGGGCGCATGGCGCTTTGAACCGGGGGTTTCTTACGGGGTGGGAACACTGTCCTGAATGTGCCAGATGGTGTCGTTATACTGGCGAATGGTGCGGTCCGAACTGAAGAAGCCGGACTTGGCCGTGTTGATGACGGCCATGCGCAGCCATTTGTCGCGGTTCTGGTAGTCCTCCATCATGCGGCGGTTGGCCATGGAGTAGCTGCCAAAGTCCTTGAGGACGAAATAGCTGTCCGGCATACCGCCGTAATCTCCCACCAGCAGCGTGTGATACAGATCCTGCATGGCCAGAGGTTCATTGGGGAAGAGCGTTCCGTCCAGCCACTGACTCATGGCCTTGCGGATTTCGTGGTTGGTTTCAAAGATGTTCATGGGATTGTAGGTGCGCTCGCGGTACATGCCCTCCACGGTATCGGCGCGCATGCCGAAGATGTAGATGTTGTCAATGCCCACCTGCTCATAGATTTCTACATTTGCGCCGTCCATGGTGCCCAGCGTCACGGCGCCGTTCATCATGAACTTCATGTTGCCCGTGCCGCTGGCCTCCTTGCCCGCGGTAGAAAGCTGCTGACTGATCTCGCTGGCGGGAATCAGAATTTCCGCGGTGGAAACGTCGTAGTTTTCGATATAGACAATCTTGATCATCTGCCGGGCGCGCGGATGCTTGTCGATCAGATCCGCCAGGGCGTTGATGTAGCGGATGGTCTGCTTGGCGCGCATATAGCCGGGAGCGGCCTTGGCGCCGAAGAGGAAGAGGCGCGGCGGCATGGTGAAGTTGGGATCGTCCACGATGCGGTTGTAAAGCACCTGGATGTGCAGGGCATTGAGCATCTGCCGCTTGTACTCGTGCAGGCGCTTGGCCTGGGTATCAAAGACAAAGCTGGTATCGATGTCGATGTTCTGCCGGTCCTTGACCAGCTTTTGCAGGCGCTCCTTGTTGTGCTGCTTCACGGCGGCGAACTTGTCGCGGAAGGCGGGATCATCCGCATAAGGAAGCAGGTCCGACAGCTTTGAGGCGTCGGCCACAAAGCCGGGGCCAATGGCCTCCTTGAGCAGCGAGGTCAGCGCGGGATTGGCCTCCACCAGCCAGCGCCGGTGGGTGATGCCGTTGGTGATAGCGCTGAACTTGCCCTTGTTGAGCAGCCAGTAATCGTGGAACAGACTGTCCTGCAGGATCTTTCCATGCAGCTGGCTCACGCCGTTGACGCTGAAGGACATGGCCACGCACAGGTTGGCCATGTGCACTTGCCCGTAGCCGATGATGGCCATGTGGCCAATGCGCTCCCACTGATCGGGATAGCTTTTGAACAGCTCGGCGCACATGCGGCGGTTCAGCTCCTCCAGGATCATGTAGATGCGGGGAAGCGTCTGCTTCATCATATCGACGGGCCAGCGCTCCAGCGCCTCGGCCATGACGGTATGGTTGGTGTAGGCCATGCAGCGGTAGGTGATGCGCTGCGCCATCTCCCAGGAAAGACCCTCCTGATCGATCAGCAGACGGATCAGCTCGGGAATCGCCAGGCCCGGATGCGTGTCGTTGATGTGGAATACGCACTTGTCCGGCAGCAGATCAAAGTTGTTGCCAAAGTGCTTTTTGAAATTCTTGATCGCATATTGCAGGGTGGCGCTGGTGAAGAAGTAGTGCTGCTTGAGGCGCAGCATCTTGCCCTCGTAGTGCTTATCTTCGGGATAGAGCACCTTGGAGATCACCTCGGCCATCTGCATTTCCTCCATGGCCTTGAGGTATTCACCCTCTCCGAAGTGCGTCAGGTCCAGATTGGCGCGGCTGCGGGCCGACCAGGTGCGCAGCGTGTTGACGCAATCGTTGTTGTAGCCCACCACGGGCATATCATAGGGCACGGCGTCGATCTGGTAGGTGTCCACGAGCTTAAAGACCTGTCGGCCGTTTTCCTCGCCCTCCTCCACATGGCCGTTGAACTCCACGGTGCAGGTATCTTCGGTACGGGCGACTTCCCAGACGTTGCCGTTCTGCAGCCAGTTATCCGGAAGCTCCACCTGCTGGCCCTCCACCAGCTTCTGGCGGAACAGACCATACTCGTAGCGGATGGTGCAGCCCATGGCCGGAATGTTCAGGCTGGACAGGCTATCCAGAAAGCAGGCGGCCAGGCGGCCCAGGCCGCCATTGCCCAACGCGGGTTCGGGCTCCTCAGGCAGGATGGTCTGCAGGTCGATGCCCAGCTCGCTAAGCGCCTTAGCATAGTTTTCCTGCGAGCAAAGGTTGATCAGGTTGCAATTGAGGGAACGGCCGGTTAAAAATTCAACCGACAAATAATACAGGCGCTTGCGCTTGGCATCACGCAGGCGGCGGGAAACCATCCACTTTTGCATGATCTGGTCGCGTACGGTAGAGGCGACCGCCTTGTAGAGCTGCTGCGGGGTGGCTTCCTGCACGGTAACGCCATTATAGCGCTGCAGCTTACCTACAATGCTCTGCTTGATGGATTCCACATCGAATGCGGTAGTGGGCATATGAATCCTCCTTGATAGTTGGAAGTATTTGAGGATAACAGCGGTATTATACCATGAAGACGGGCGCAAGGGCAAATGATTTCTCCCAAAACCCGACAAATCCCGCCATCGGGAGGCAGCAGAGTTTCACGTGAAACATTTGCATTCGGCCCGCGCTTACGGTACAATAGCGCATATCCTCATCTCGGAAAGGAGCGATGCACATGCGCTTTACCCCTGCGCAGGAAGCCGCCGTCCAGGCCGGCAACCGCGAATTGCTGGTATCGGCTGCGGCGGGCAGCGGAAAAACGGCCGTGCTGGTGGAGCGTATCGTGCGCCTGATTGTGGAGTGTGGCGCCAGCATCGACCGGATGCTGATCGTCACCTTTACGCGCGCCGCCGCGGGCGAAATGCGCGAACGCCTGGAAGCACGCCTCAATGAGGCCGCCGCGGGCGATTCGCGCCTGGTCCGCCAGGCTGACCTGGTCAGCACCGCGCAAATCTCCACAATTCATAGTTATTGCCAGCAGGTGGTGCGGCAGAACTTCCAGCGCTGCGGCGTAGACCCGCAATTCATGCTGGCGGATGAGCGTACCCGCGCCGGCTACTGGCATGATGCAATGGAAGAAACGCTGGATTGGCTGTACGAGGCAGCCCATGAGGACGAAGAGCTCGCAGCGCTGACGCACAAATTCAGCGAGCGCGAGATCACGCTCATGATGGAGACACTTTACCGGTTTCTGATGTCACGCCCCGACCCGATGACCTGGCTGGAGGAGAGCGCAGACAAGGAGTGGAATGCCGATTCCATGGACAGTGAGCCGCTGGCGCAGGCGTTCTGCCGGGAAGCAGCGCTGATTCTGGAAGGGATGGACGCCCTCTGGCGGCAGGCGGACGCGATGCGTGCAAATCCGGCGTTTCCCCCGCCCTATGTGCGGACCCTGCAAAGCGACAGGGGAAGCCTCGATGGGCTGCGAACGGCCTGTGATAAAGGGATGAGCGCCCTGTGCGGGGCGCTGGGAACCCTGAAGTTTGCCACCCTGGGGCGCTTCAAGCCCGCGACCGGAGACGAGGAACGCCTGGCGGGGGACTTTAAGGATCTGCGTAACCGGATCAAGGACCTGGCGGATGACCTGAAAAAGCTGCTGCCCGCGGATTTTGAACAGGGCGTGGCGGATATGCAGGCCATGGGGCCGGCCACGCGTGGGCTGGCCAAAGCGGTGCGCCGCTTTCACAACCGCTTTCAGGCGCGCAAGCTCAGCGAGGCATGCATCGATTTCGGCGATCTTGAACATATGACGTTGGCCGTGCTGCGCGATCCGGACCTGCGCGGCCAGCAGGCGCAGCGGTTCGATGCGGTGTTCGTGGACGAGTATCAGGACGTGAGCGCCCTGCAGGAGGCCATCCTCAACGCCCTTAAGCGCGGCGAGGGCCAGACCTATTTTTATGTGGGCGATGTAAAGCAGAGCATTTACCGGTTCCGCCTGGCAGAGCCGGGCCTGTTCCTGGGCAAGCTGCAACGCTTTTCGCCACGGGAGGACGCACCATGCCGCCGGGTGGTGCTGAACCTGAATTTCCGCAGCCGGACCGGGGTGCTGGATGCGGTAAACCGCGTGTTCTCGCACGTGATGGACCGCCGTGTCACGGAAATTGACTATGATGCCGACGCAAGGCTGTATCCCGGCGTACCCTCCGAGGGAGACCCGGCAACCGAACTGCACGTGCTCAACGCCCAGGGGCGGAGACCGCAGGATATGGTCCTGGCCGAGGCGGAACTCATCGCGCGCGACATCCTCGCAACGGTGGGCGAGCCGGTCCCCGACGCTCAGGGACGCCCCGGCGCGCCTCTCCACTATCGTGACATCGCCATTCTCCTGCCCGTGGGCAAGAACGTAGCCGACAAGGTGGAGCTGGTGCTCGGCCGTATGGGCATTCCCGTGTACTGCGAAGGCGGCGGCGACCCCATGACGTCCGACGAGGTGGATCAGGTGCTTCAGCACCTGACACTGCTGGATAATCTGGCCAATGACGTGGCGCTGCTCAGCGAGCTGCGCAGCCCGCTCTTTGAGCTTTCGGAGCGAGAGCTGGCAGCCATCCGGCTGCTGCGTCCTCAGCGGGAGGCCAGCTTCCTCAGCGCGCTGCAGGCGGCGGCCCACGAGGCCGGCGCGCCTCTTGACGCGCGTTGCCGCGCCGTGCTGGACGCGCTGGAGGCCGAGCGGTTTTATGCGCGCAGCATGCCGCTGGCCGAATACCTGTGGAGTTTTCTCAAGCGGAGCGGACTTTATGCACATTACGGCGCACAGCCTGGCGGAAAGCTGCGGCAGGCAAATCTGCGCATGCTCTGTCACCGGGCCGATGCCTATGAGCAGAGCCACACGGACGGCCTGCATGGATTTGTGGAAGCCGTGCGGGCAGATGGCGGCGGCGGGGGGGAACAGAGCCCCGCCGTGATGAATCCCTGGGAGGATGTGGTGCGTGTGATGACCATCCACAAATCCAAGGGGCTGGAATTTCCCACGGTGTATGTAATGGGGCTGGGAGGTCCTTTGCTGCGGCGCACACAGACGCGCACCCTTAGCCTACATGGCGAAATTGGCTTCGGCCTGGGGTATGTCAATGAGCGGGCGCGCACCCGCCGCACGACGCTCCTGCAGGGCGCGATTGCGCTGAAGGAGCGTAGCGCCGAACGGGCCGAGCGGGCTCGTGTGCTCTATGTGGCCATGACACGCCCCAAGGTGCGGCTGGTGCTGGTGGGCAGCATGAAGAACCCGGATGCTGCCCGGACGGGACGATCCGGAGGGGTCTATGGCGTCCGGGAGGCGCACAGCATGCTGGACTGGCTGCTGCAATCGGCGCAGCCCTGCGACAGTGTGACCGTGGAACGGGAAGGACAGCTTTCCACATTCGATATGAGGAAAACTGGGATCAATCCGGAGTTCCCCACAATATCCACAAGTTTTCCACAGAAAAGTGCCCCCTGGCGCATCGTTTTCCACATGGAGCCAGTCATCACAAGACATTTGGCCCGTCAGAGCGCCCCACTGCCCTTTCCGCTACCGGAGGTACAGGGGCAGAGTGGCGGCGAAAGCCTCCCCGCTCCGCAGATCTCCGGGATGGATTGGCCCGTGGCCGCCAGGGCGGAGGATGAGAAGCGGACGGCACCCCGTCCCCTCAAGCTGGGCGTTACTGCGTTGTGCCGCGCGCTGGACGGTGCGCAAACCTTGAGCGAAGCCGCCGAAGAGGAGGAGGAACAGCTCAAGCGCCTTCCCTACGAGGGGCCGCGCCCCCGGCTGCTGGCTTCGCTGCCGGCCATGCCGGCCTTTCTGGAGCCTCCACGCGAGGAAGAAGGACTGCTGCGGGGCGTACAGACGCACCGGCTGCTGGGACTGATGGATTTGGAGGGCGCACGGGCGGCGAAGGGGAACGAAAAAGCGCTTTTCTTCCATATTAAAAGCGAATTGGCCCGGCTGGTGGAAAAACGTGTGATGACCCCCGCGGAGGCCGAACTGGCGGATGTGCGGATGGCTGCGCGCTTTCTGACCGGTCCCCTGGGTCAGCGGATGCTCGCGGCTTCCATGGTGCGCCGGGAGTGGAGCTTCAACCTGCATGTGGAGGAGCCGTTTCCCACGCTGCTTCAGGGCGTGATCGACCTGTGTTTTCTGGAAGATGGCGCATGGGTGCTGGTGGATTTCAAAACGGACCGCGTGGCCGCTGCGGACGAGCTGTGGCAGCGCTATGGCAGGCAGATTTCCTACTACCGGCAGGCGCTGCTGGCGGGGACCCCCTGGCCGGTGAAAGAATGGGCGCTCTATTCCCTGCGGCTGGGAGAAGCGTTCGTCAAATATGACGAAGGACTCCTGAAATATGACAAAATTATTTCAAATTCGAGGGAACGAAAGGCATGAATGAATCGTTAATTCTATGCAGCGTGAAATATTCGGGGTTGATTTTCCCGTATTTTCCCTGTACAATATGCTTGATGCAAAGGGCGTCCGCCCTTTGTACAGGTGTAAGAGGTTTGTAACATTTCCTTTTCGACTTCCTTGAGGAAACGGAGTGTTGATTGTGAAGCATCCCCATGCCACGGACAGGAGCCGCCATGCGCGGCTGAAGCGGGCGGCTGTTGCGGCGCTGCTGCTTGCCGCCTGTGTGGTTCTGAGTGCCTGCTATATGGAACCCGACCGCGTTGTGGACAGCAACAACGGGCTGACCGTGGGCGACGGCGGGCAGACTTTCAATACCGTCGTGACGCCTACGCCCAGTGTGACGCCCACGCCTACGCCCGCGCCCACCAGCAACGAGGTGGACTGGAGCGCGTGGGATTTTGGCAATGACACGGCGACCAACCCTCCCAGCAATGTCAGTCCCACCAGTGCGCCCATCAGTGGCGCGACCAGCGCTCCGCAGATCGGTACGGCCACGCTGCCTCCCACGACGGCGCCTACCAATGCGCCCAGCGCCACGGCCACGCCCTCCAGCACCTCCTCCGGCAGCAGCACGCTCAAGATGGGCTCTACCGGCAGCGACGTCAAGCGCCTCCAGCAGCGGCTGAAGGATCTGGGCTATCTGACCGGAAGCGCCGATGGCGACTTCGGCGCCGCCACCGAGCAGGCAGTGCGCGATTTCCAGTCTGCCAACGGCCTCTCCGTGGACGGCAAGGCCGGTACCCGTACCATTGAGAAGCTCTATTCCAGCAGCGCCAAGAAAAAGACCACCACCTCTTCCAGCTCCTCCAGCTCCTCCAGCTCTTCCAGCAGCTCGAGCAGCTCTTCCAGCAGCAGCTCTACCAGTTCGTCCTATACCAACGGCAAGACGGATATCTATCTGCAGCTGGGCTCTTCGGGAAGCCAGGTCAAGATTTTGCAGAACCGCCTGATCGTGCTGGGCTATCTCAGCGGAACCGCTGACGGCGAGTTCGCCGAAACTACGCAGGCCGCGGTCATTGCTTTCCAGGAGCGTAATTCCATCTATGCCGACGGCATTGCCGGACCCACGACGCTGACCAAGCTGTATTCCGAGTCGGCGAGAAAGGCTTCCAGCGTGGTCGGCCACCTTGGATCGCTCAGGGAAGGCAATACCGGCAGCGCGGTCCGGTCCCTGCAGCAGAACCTGAAGACGCTGGGATATTATACCGGCAGCGTCGATGGAGACTATGGCAGCGGAACCACCGCCGCGGTCACGGCCTTTCAGCAATCCAGCGGCCTCAAGGCCGACGGCATTGCGGGCAAGGCCACGCTCAACGCCATCTATGTCGCTTTGAACGGAGGCTCCTCCGGCGGCTCGTCCTCCGGCAGCAGCTCCAGCCCCGACAACTACGGAAAGACTGCGTCGTCCAACGGCTACACCACCATCACCACGGGCTCCAGCTCCTCCAATGTAACGGCGCTGCAGAGCGCGTTGCAGGCGACGGGCTACTACAGCGGCAGCGTGGACGGCAGCTACGGCAGCGGAACGGAGGCGGCCGTGGAGGCATACCAGCGTGCGGCAGGCCTGCGGGTGACCGGCATGGCCGGCCCCACCACCCAGCGTCTGCTCTATGGCGGCACGTCGGAAAGCGGCAGCTATTCCAAGCTGGATGTGGGTTCCACCGGCAGCGCGGTCAAACGCCTGCAATATGCCCTGTACGAACTGAAGTACTACGACGGCGACATCTCCGGCACCTATGACACCGTGACGCAAAACGCGGTCATGGTGTTCCAGGAGCTCAACGGCCTGACCATTGATGGCGTGGCCGGGCAGCAGACGCAGCAAAAGCTGTTCTCCAGCAATGCGGTGCCCTGCAGCATCTAACCCTGTGTGGACGGACCGCCGCCCCGCGCCAGCTGGTGCGGGTGCGGCGGTCCTTTTGCTTTATGAAGAAGCTGTAAACTTTGCGGATGAGCTCCCCTGAGAGACGCGCCTGTTTTGACGCGCTCAACTGCGTGTGCTATAATGCATGCTGTATCCTTATGCTTGACGGAGGAACCGACATGTTTGGAAAAATGATGAACCGCTATTACTACGGCAAAAGCGGGAAGGGCGATTATACCAAAGAGGATCTTCCCCAGACGCGGTGGCAGCTGTTTTGGGAAATGCTGCGCGTGCGCCTGTCCGGCCTCATCCGCCTCAATTTGATGTACGCGGTGGCGTGGCTTCCGGCCATTTTCGTCATCGGCCGGGGGCTGCTTTTGTGGTATGCGGGGCTGGCCAACGTTGCCGACGCGCAAATGCAGCTGGAGGCCGGTGAGATCACGGCCGAGGCCCTTGCAGAGATGACGCAGAGCTACACCCAGGGCATGAGCACCATTATCATGCAGACGCTGCTGCTGCTGGTGCCCTGCCTGGCGCTGACGGGGCCGTTTACGACGGGCGTGGCCTATGTCACGCGCAACTGGGCGCGCGACGAGCATGCGTTTATCTGGTCGGATTTCATCGACACGGTCAAAGGCAACTGGAAATATGGCCTGCTGACGGGGTTCATCACCGGCATGATGCCGCTTTTGATGTACGTGTGCGTTACCTTCTACGGCGAAATGGCCAATACCAACCTGCTGTTTATGATCCCGCAGGTGATCTGCATCATGGTCGGAGTCCTGTGGCTGTGTTCGCTGATGTATGTCTATCCGCAGATTGTAACGTATAAGCTGAACTACCGCAATGTCCTGCGCAACAGCCTGATCATGACCATCGGCCGCCTGCCCATGACCGTGGGGCTGAAGCTGCTTTCCCTGCTGCCGTGGGTGATCGCGGCGCTGGTTGCGCTCTTTACGCCCTATATGCAGTATGCCCTGATGGGGCTTGCGGTCTATTACATCGTCATCGGCTTCGGCCTGAGCCGCTTTGTGGGGGCCAGCTATTCCAATGCAGTGTTTGACCGCTATATCAACCCCAACATCGAAGGCGCCCAGGTGGGCCGCGGACTCTACAGCGCCCAGGACGACGAGGATGAAGAGGACGACGGCGGAGAAGCCGGCGAATGAGGAACACGCCTTTGTCACAACCTACCCACGCAAGGGAGGGAAAGACATGGGCAAAAAGGACGAGCTGTTGACCGGCGCCATCCGGCGCGATGCGCTGACAAGGCTGACCCGCGAGGAGCGCATGAAGTACGAGCTGGCGCGGGAACTGGGCCTGTTGGACCGCGTGCGCCAGGTAGGCTGGGCGGGACTGAGCGCCAAGGAAACGGGCCGCATCGGCGGGCTCATCGGTCAAAGCCACAGACGAAAGCCTTAGAAGGAGCGATACACACGCATGTACACCGCATTTGCATCCGTATATGACAGGCTTATGGCCGACGTGGATTACCTGGCCTGGGCGCGGTTCTATCACGAGCTGATGGAGCGCTATGGCGTTCCCCGCGGAAAGGTATGCGAATGCGCGTGCGGTACGGGCAGCATCACCATTGCGCTGAGCAAGATGGGCTATCAGATGACAGGCGTGGATCTCTCGCCCGACATGCTGTTCGAGGCATCACAGAAGGCGCGCCGTACCGGCGCGATGATTCCTTTCGTCAGGCAGGACATGCGCCGGCTGCATCTGCACCGGTGCATGGACGCCGTACTATGCACCAATGACGGCCTGAACTACCTCAAGGACGCCAGCGAGCTGACGGATTTCTTCCGTGCGGCGTTTCTGAGCGTGCGCGAGGGCGGCGCGCTGTTTGTGGACCTGAGCACGCCCTATAAGCTGGAGCATGTGCTGGGCAATCACTTCATCGGAGATGAAACTCCGGAGATCGCCTACCTGTGGCAGAACCGGTACAACCGTGCACAGGGATATGTGGATTTGAACCTGGCCATCTTCGTGAGGCAGAAGGACGAAACCTACCTGCGCATCGGCGAGCAGCAGCGGCAATATGCGCACAGCGCACAGCTGCTGACCGAGCTGATGGAGGCCGTGGGCTTTACCGATATCCGGCTCTATGGCGATAAAAAGCTCTCTCCGCCGGAACCTCACGCCGTGCGCTGGTTTCTGGCGGCGCGCAAGCCGCTGACCGAAGAAGCGCCTCCCACTGTGGGCGAACGCATGACCGAGGTGCCGCAGGCATAACGGACAAACGGAAGAAGGAAACGCATATGGAACAAAAGGACCAACTGCTGCATATTACCCTGATGGATGGTATGGTCAGGGGCCTGCTTCTCACCGCCACCCATACCGTGGCCGAGGCAGCGGCCATCCATCTGACCAGCCCGGTGGCCACGGCAGCCCTGGGCCGTACGCTGATGGGCACCGCCATGATGGGCGCGATGCTCAAGGCGGACCAGGCCAGCGTGACCGTGACCATTGACGGCGGAGGCCCGCTGGGCCGCATCGTCTGCGTCGCGGATCACGACAGCGTGCGCGGCTGCGTGGATGTGCCGGGCCTGGAAATGCCGCTCAAACCCAATGGAAAACTGGATGTGGGACGCGCCGTGGGATGCGAGGGGCGCATGAGCGTAGTGCGCGACATGGGCATGAAAAGCCCCTATGTAGGGCAGGTACCCCTGGTATCCGGCGAGATTGCCGAAGATTTTGCCAACTACTATGTCGTCAGCGAGCAGACGCCCACGCTCCAGAGCCTGGGCGTGCTGGTCAGCGGCGAGGTGGTGCTGTCGGCGGGCGGGGTGCTGCTGCAGCCCCTGCCGGGCTGTACGGACGATATTATCAGCCAGCTCGAGCTGCGCAGCCCAATGATGGCTGATGTCAGCCGCGAACTGTGCCACGAGCCCATGGAAGCGCTCATGGAGAAGTGGTTTGAGGGCCTACGGCCCGTGGTGCTCGCCCGGACGCCAATGTGCTACCGGTGCAACTGCTCGCGGGCGCGCATGGAAAAGGCGCTCATCGCCATGGGCCGCGAGGAGCTGGGCCGCATGATCCAGGATGAGCAGGATGGCGCGGAGCTGACCTGCCATTTCTGCAAAAAGACCGAGCGCTTCACCCAGCAGGACCTGTTGCGCCTGCTCAATCAGGCGCAGGCATGAGCATTCGGCTTGCTCCGCGCAAAGGCGGGGCGGAGAGGAAGCAATGACCAGCATCCACATGGATACCTTTCAGCGCCCGGCGCCCTACTGGCTGCGGCGGGCGGAAAAATGCAAGCAGGCGGGAGATCTGCGCCGCGCGGCGGTGCTGGAGCGCCATGCCGCCCGTACCGACCCCGGCTACGCGGCCGGCCCGGCCAGCTACGCGCTCACCCTCAGGCAGCTGCACTGCTACGAGGCCAGCAACCGCGAGGCGTTTGCGGCTTTGGCGTATGATCCTTCGCGTGTGGCGCTCTACGGGCTGATCGGCCAGAATATGATCGCCCTAGGGCACCGTCAGGAGGGGCTTGATGCCTTCTCGCTCTATTTCAATGCGCCGGATGACGGACAGACCGTGCCCGCGCCATGGGATGGCGACGTGTACGAAATGGAAGAGGCCTATTGGGAGCCTCCCGTCAAGCGGCGCGCCCGGCTGAACGGGCTGATGCATATGATTTTGTCGCGCATGGCGCGCGGCGATATGGACGGCGCATCCCGCGCCCTCCAGCGCGCAAGGCGGGCCCCCTTTCAGGCGCCCTATGCCCGCCGGGACGAACTGGCCGCCCTGTGGCATGAGCGGGCCGGCAGACCGCAGGAGGCCCTCCGGTATGTGCGCCGCGCCCTTCGTCTGCGTCCGTATGACGCGCAGCTGTCCGCCTCGGCGGCGTGCCTTCTGGGAAGGCTGGGCAGAGGCGGGGAAGCGGCTTCCGCCTTGACCCGCGCGGCGGTCTGCGCCTCGACACCGGCGGATGAGCTGCTGGTGTGCCTGGCCTCCGAGCAGCTGGGAGCGCATGAGGCCGCGTACGCCATGCTATCGCGCAGTCTGAAGCGGTGCTCAGGCCGCTATCCCGTTCTGTATGACCTGGCGGTGTGTCTGCTCAAGCTGGGCAGGCTGGAGGAGGCGAGCCGCTCCATTCACCTGTGCCGTGAACTGGACCCGGATGACGTGCCCGGCGAGGTGCTGTTCAACCGCGTGATGGATATGGAAACCCGCGCGCTGACCCCCGATCAGGTTCGGGCCGAGGCGGCGAGCGTATCCTATTATGGTTCGCTGAACGAAGAGGAGCTGAACCGGTGTCTCAAGCCGGTGACTCAGGCCGTGCGGGAAGGCCCCGGAGCGCTGGCCGCCGCCATGGCTGCGGATGCGAAGCTGCGGGCGCGTTTCCTTTATATGCTGGCCCTGCCTACGGACTGGCCGGCAAAGCTGCTTCCCTCCGTGTGCGCGGCCATGCCGCCGGAGGATGCGCAGCGCCTGCTCCGACAGGTGCTGCTGGCCGACCCACGCGGGTCGCTCACCAAGCGGGTAGCGATGGCGATGCTCGTCTCCATGGGTGCGCCCGCGCCCTATGCCGTGTGGCAGGACGGGCGACTGGGTTATGTGGACCCCACTCAGCCCCCGCCTCAGACGGCCAGCTTCTATCAGCGCATGATTACCCGATGCCTCAACCGCGCCGCTGCGCTTGCGCAGGACGGCAGCTTTATGCCGTGGGCGCTGGCACGGGTCAGGCGGATGAGTGAAAGCGAGCGTTTTCGCCTGATCGCGGACCGCCGCAAGGTGTGGCCGCTGGCGCTGAGCATTCGCTACCGCTGCGAAAGAGGACTACCACCCCAGCGCATCGATACGATGCGCCTCAATGCGCAGGATGCACACGCTCTGAAAAGCGCCCTGCATATGCTGCGCGGCCTCAAGGAGGATAATACGCATGAACATTATTGATTTTGACGCCCGGTTTACCGAGGTTTTGAACAAGTGGATTGAGGAAAACCGCCACCGCTTCCGCCGTCCGGAGGATATGGAGGACGAGGTGCCCGATGTGTACCTGCGCTGGCTGAACACCCCTGCCGACTGGCTGGAAGGCTGTACGCCGGGGGAATACTTTGACCGCTTTTCCGACAGTGCGCAACTGTGCGCATTGCTCTGCGGATACATCAGGGAAGGGGTTCCTGTGCCTGATCCGCTGCTGGATCGGCTGGCGGAGCTGGGAGACGAGGCGGCGCTGATGGCGCTGGCCAAGGATAAAAGCGCTCCCTGCGAGGCGCGCATGGACGCCATCGAGTTGCTGAGGCAGATCGACAGCACGCTGCCCATGGTGGATTTTATTCGCTGGCAGGTGGAGCGTGACGATGAGGAGGATATCCTCGACAACGCCCTGGAAAGCCTGCGACAGATGGGCGAGGGCGTGCGCGGCCCGGCGAAGGTGGCTTTTCTGGCCGCCGGCGAGGAGGGCAAGGAAGCGCTATTGGACGTGCTGGCCGATTATCCCGGCGACGAGGATGTGTTCCGCTTTGCACTGGAGCAGTTCAAAACCACCAAGGACAAGCGCGCCCTCTACGCTGGCTACCTGGCCAAGCTGGATGACGATCACGCGCTGGAAGCCCTGCTGGACGTAGCCGAGGGCGACGATGTGACCTATACCGACTTTATCGAAATCCGCAGCGCCATTGAACGGCTGGGCAGCGAGGCCCCCGTGCGCGACTGGACGCACGATCCTACCTATCAGGCCTTCAAAAGGCTGCAAAGGGCGCAGAACTGACCGGCAAAGACGGCTTTGCAAAGGAGGCATACATGATTACCCTTCAGGAAATCAAGCAGAACGAAAGCATCAAGGCGCTGGTCCGGGCGGGCAACCGTTATCTGGAAGCGCTTGGCTATACCGATCACGGCCCCCGGCACCTGGGCTATGTGAGCCGCACAGCAAGCGGCATTTTGAAAAGCCTGGGATACAGCGAGCGCGAGGTGGAACTGGCCGCCATCGCCGGCTGGGTACACGACGTGGGCAACAGCGTCAACCGCCACGATCACGGCCCAAACGGCGCTATTTTGCTCTTTCCCCTGCTGCGGGAAATCGGCATGGATATCGAAGACGTGATGATTATCATCACCGCCGTGGGCAACCATGAGGAGCAGAGCGGCACGGTGTCCAGCGCGGTATCCGCCGCCCTGGCCATCGCCGATAAGTCGGACGCGCACAAGAGCCGCGTGCGCAACGGCCGCCCGGATGTGGGCGATATCCATGACCGCGTCAACTTTGCCATTCAGGAAAACAGCGTCATCGTGGACCGCAAGCATAAGATCATCCGCCAGGAGCTCAAGATGGACGAGTCCTCCAGCGTGCTGGAGTATCTGAGCATCTACCTGCCCCGCATCCTGATGTGCGAGAAGGCGGCAGAGTTTCTGGGCCAGCATTTCGAGCTGTTTATCAACGACCGCCCGGTCAACAACCGCGCGGGCGTGTAAGCGTCCCGCCGCCGAAAGGAGGCATTTCTCATGATCTGTGAACGCTGCGGACATTCCATGCCCGACGGGTCGCTTACCTGCGAAAACTGCGGCACCTATCTTGGCCGCTATGGCGGTTCCACTCTTCAGGATACGGGGGTGCGCGCCATCCGTCAGGGCAGGGTCAGCGCTACGGCGCCCACGCTGCCCTCCGGGGCCAACCGCTCCAAAGAATACGGCGACTACGACCTGTCCGCCCTGCCTGTGGAGGAGGTGAGGCATGTCCCTCGCCGCAAGCCGGCCGCGACCTTTCAGACCGAGCGCGGCAGCAGCCGCCCCGATACGCGGCGCGGAGTGCCGGTCAACGCGCGCGGGCGCGCGCCTGCGCTGAAAACAGGCCATGGCCGGGTGCATCCGGTTCGCAGGCACAATATCAACTGGATGCTGATCGGCGTGGCGCTCACGCTGGTGGCCGTATTGGCGGGCGCAGGCTATATGCTCTACATGAGCCGCAGCGACAGCGGCCAGCGAGCCACCGCGCGCCGCAACGCCATGGCCGCTACCGAGGGCATGTTCGCCCTTGCACAGAACACGGACGACCCCCTGGTACAGGAGGAGCGTCAGGAGCTGATCGATCAGTGGAGCGGCGTACCCGCGCAGGCCTACCGCATGGCCGGTCAGGATTACCTGGACGTGGGCGACGTGCAGATGGCGATCGTCTGCCTGCGCATCAGCGACGTGATTGATCCGGAGAACTACGACGGCCTGCTTCTGCTGGCCAACGCCTATGAACTGGACGCGCAGGACGATCAGGCCGAGGCGGTGTATCTAAGGCTCGCGCAGGAGGTCAGCCCCTTCCGCAGCGAGGCCTACACGGCGCTCATCAGCATGTATCTGGAGCAGGACCGCGGCCCGGAAGCGGCGGACATGATGCTCCTGGCCTACGAAAACACCGACCGTGAAAACTTCCGCCAGCAACGGGAGGACTTCCTTCCCGCCATGCCGGAGGTGAGCCTCACAGCCGGGCGCTACGAGATCAGCGCCATGGAGCAGGACATCTCCCTCACCTCACCTCAGGGCTACGATGTGTACTATACCGTGGACGACGACGCGGTGCTGCCGGAGGACGGCATTCTCTGCGAGAATGGCAGCATCATTCCCAAAGAGGGCACGGTCACGCTGCGCGCAGTGGCGGTCAGCGGAGATCTGGTCAGCGATCCGATCAGCGTGTCCTACACCTTCTATTATCCCACGCCGCCCGCGCCTAAATGCAATCTGGCGCCCAATACCTACAAAACCCTGCGCGAGGTCAGCCTCCGTCCCGGAAACCTGAGCGAAACCCAGAAGGCGGGGCTGACCAAGGCCGAGCAGGCGGAGATCGAAAGCCATTATGTGTATTACTACACCATCGATGGCTCCACCCCCACAGAGGAAAGCCCGGTCTATGACGGCACCCCCATCAAGCTGCCCTCCGGCCGCGTGACGCTCAAAGCCGTATGCGTCAACCAGTACGGGAAGATGAGCCCCACGCTGGAGGTGGGTTATAAGTTCAACGTCTCCCCCTACCCGCTGGACATGTACGGGGAAAGCGACACCTTTGGCAGCTTTACGCTGAATAAAACCTCTATTGATGAGTTCAAGGCCGCCTTCGGCAACCCGTCCCAGGAGCTGGAAACCACCTACCTGAACCTGACCAACTCGGCGCGGCATTTGCAATACAATTGGGGCTATGCCGTGTTTATCCTGGAAAACAGCGCCTGGCAGCTGGTGCGCGTGGACATGAACAGCGAAATTGGCACGCCGCCGCGCGGGGTGGGCTTTGGCAGCACGGAAAGCGAGATCGTCTCCGTCTACAAGGACTTTGGACAGGTGGAGGCCCCCAACGGTACGCGCGGCCTGTATTACGAATATCCCAACGTGGGGCAGGTGCTGGTCAACGACGACGGCACCCGCACCGTGCGCTACAGCTGCCAGATTTCCACCAGCAAGGTCTGGGTGCTGGAATATGACCTGGACGGCAACGGCAGAGTCAAGCATATGGCTAACTATTACCAGCCCTGATCCGGCATGCACATCCGTTCCGTGTTAAATTTGACAAACATGGAACAATTCCGCAGTGTCATTCGTCCTATGCAATGGGCGTTTATCCTCCCACGCATGAAACAGTCTGCGGGAAGGAAAAGCGCCGGTGATTTTGTCCGGCTTGCCGGAAAAAAGGGGGAAATACCATGAAGCACCTGTGGAAACATCTGATGTGCACCGCGCTGTGCCTGTGCCTGCTCTTTTCAGCGGCGTTGGCCGAGGCCGTAGATATCAACCTGCATGTCATGACCGATTATACCGATGCCGATGCATGGACGGTCCGGTCCGGACAGGTTGTGGGCGCAAACCTGTACCTGCTTGTGAGCAACCTGTATAGCGGCTCGAACGATGGGCAGGTCTGGCTGGAACGCTGGAGCGCCGGAATGAACGAGCCGGAAACCGTGCTGGAAGGGCTACGCAGCTATCGGAATGAAAGCACGGATGCCACCATGCCTGTAGTCACCCGCCTGCTGGCCGACGGCGAATGCCTCTACGGCTTCGACGAGAGCAGCCGTCAGGTGATGCGGCTGGTGGACGGCGCGGGCAGCGCGGCAGTTCAGCCGCTGTGCACGCTGGAGGCCAAGGAGGAAGAGCCGTCCGAAGACGGTATCTATTACGGCAGCTATGTCAGCTCCATGTTTACGCAGGAAGGCGAAGTGGTGCGCCTGGCTGAGAACTATGGTGAGGGAGAAAGCAGCCTGCTTGTAGAGCGCTACGCGCTGGATACCGGCAAGCTGATCGCACAGCAGGGGGTGGACAGCACGCTGCGTGCGCTGTGCGCCTACAAGGATGGAAAGTATCTGGCGCTGGTACAGCCTGTGCCGGGCCCGGAAGACATGGAAGCACCCATGACGCAGATGGCCGTCTATGATCCTGCCACGGGCGGAACGACCCCCGTGGCCACCCTGAATGGCAGCTATCTGAACAATCTGACCTACGACCGGGAAAGCGATACCGCCTATTACTGCGGCGGCGCGACGATCTATGCCGTGCCGATGGCTACGGGCGAATCCCGCGTCAGCGCCTATCTGCCGGTGAACGCCTGGTCCGGGTCGGACACGACCTTTGCGGCGCTTTCCGGCGGCATGATCGTCTATGCCAATGGCGACGGGACATATGTGCGGCGCCTGGATGCGCCGGAGCTGGCGGCGGGCGCGCTGACCATCGCCAACGAGGGCGGGACCATGAAGCATATGGCTGTGGTGGCCGAGCATCCCGAGCTGAACGTGACGCTCGCCAGCAATTACCCGCAGACCATGGAAGAGCTCACCACTGCCATGGTCAGCGGCACCGGCAGCATAGATGTGTTCAGCCTGAACACGGACGCCAATCCCGTGGCGCGCCTGATCGACAAGGGGTATGCCGCGGACCTGAGCGGCTATCCGGAGCTGATGGCCGTGGCCGGGCGCATGGATGCGCGCTTTACCGAGTCGGTCATGCGCGACGGCAAGCTCTACGGCCTGCCTGTTTCGCTCTATACCAGCGGCATGGGCGTCAATGCCGACACCATGGAAAAGCTGGGGCTCACCCAGGACGATCTGCCCACCACCTGGCTGGAATTCCTGGACTTTGCGGCGAATTTCTATTATGATTACGGCGAGGAAAACGCCGACGTGGCCCTGATGGACCTCAATATGCGCAGGCCCCTGTTCCAGATGATCTGCAAGCAGTATGTGGCGGCGCAGCTGCGGGATACCGGCAGCATCAGTTTTGACACCCCGCTGTTCCGAAAGCTCATGCAGGCGCTGGAGGCCATCGACTTTACCGAGCTGGACCCCTACGAGGTCAAGGGGGACAAGGTCTGGGAAGGCGATGACGCCAATGAGTTCTATGAAAAGCAGCAGCTTTTCACCTCGTATGCCGAGGCCACGCCCCGCTCGATGGGCCAGAGCGGATACGGCAGTGTCAACCAGCCCCTGATTCTCAGCCTGGACGGCGAGACGGAGCCCATTGTGCCCGTGAGCATGACCGTGATGATCGTCAATCCCCGCAGCACGCGCATCGATCAGGCGGCCGCCTATCTGACCGCGTATGCCGGGCATTACGAGGCGGAAACGGAAAACATCATGTTCTTCCCCGACCAGAACGACCCCGTGCCCAACAGATATTACGAGGTCCAGAAGCAGAGCTACGAGGAAAGCCTGCAGGATCTGGACAGCCGCATCGAAAAGGCGGATGAGAGCGAGAAGGCTTCCCTGCGCGACAACCGGGAGCAGATTCAGGGCTTCCTGGACGAGCTGGAGAACCAGCGCATGAGCGTGACGGAGGAAATGATTCAGGCGTACCGCGAGCAGGTGGCTCCCTACCTGTACGTCACGCCCCAGACGCCGCTGACCAACTCCGATTCCAGCGGCGAGCTGGGGACGCTCACCAGCCAGTACCTGGACCATGCCATCGATTTGGATACCTACATCCGCGAAATGGATCAGCGGGTGAGAATGATGATGCTGGAGGATATGTAACATGACTCGGAAAGCCCTTTCCCTGCTTCTGGCGCTGACGCTGCTTTTATGCTCCTTGCCCGGATGGGCGGCGGGCATGGCTGTGAGAGCAGCCGTTGGCGGCGTATCCATCGCCGTGGACGATCATGACGCCGTCACCGCTGCCACCAACGTGGGGAGCACCCTGTACCTGCTCTACCAAAGCGGCGCGGTCGCCACCCGCCCCGTGGACAACAACGAGCTGACCGTGCTGGGTGAGGTTCTCAACACCCAGTACTATACCGAGGCCCCGGAGACCGAGGAGGGCCGGGCCCGCATGGACCGGCTGTTCGTCTGGGACGGCCGCGTCTACGGGATGTGCACCCCCTCCGGCGAGGTGTGGGCTCTGCTGGACGATACTGGCGCTTTCGCTCCCGCCAAAGTGGAGGGCCTTACGGTGGATACCTCCGGCCTGATTCGCAAGGAGGAAGGCGAGGAGTATTCCTCCACGGTAGAGCTGAGCAGCTTTTTCTGCGAGGGAGACTGGCTGTATTACACCGGCATGGTGTACATGGGCACGCCATACGCCGTGGCCGGCCGCATGAGCCTGGAAACAGGTAAAAAGCAGGACTTTGCCTGCGAAAACCTCCTGAGCCTCGCGCCTGTGGGCGATGGCACCCTCATGGCGCTGGTGTATGATATTTCGGCCCTTTATTCCGCTACCACCCAGGTGGACTTGACCCAGGCGGCACAATACGGCCTCTTCGATCCCGAAAAGGACGCGGTCGCCTCTCTGGCGGACCTGCCGACGGATAACACGATGGGCGGCTATTCCACCAGCGGTATTTGCGTGGGAAACGGCACGCTGTACTATATGGACGGTTCCCGCATCGCGGGCATCGACCTGGCTACGGGTGAAAAACGCCTGAGCGCCTATACCGGCGGCGGCATGGTTTCAAACGGGGGGCAGGTCCTCTATGCGGATGGGTACTATGTTTTGATCAACAACTATAGCGGGATTCAGGTGTTCAAGCTGGACCCGGAGGGAATTGAAAACGGCGCGCTGACCATCTTCGGCGAATTCGGGAGCGAAGCGCATAACAAGTTTGTGAGCAACCACCCCGAAATTGCCGTGGACGTGAGCGGCGACTATACCAGCGATATCGAAACCCTCACCCAGGCCATGGTGGCGGATACGGGCGCGTATGACGTGTTGCTGATGGGCCTGTCCTATATGCCTGTGGAACGCCTCATTGAAAAGGGCTACTGCGCGGATCTCAGTCAGAGTGCGGACATCATGGAGAAGGTATCCGCCATGTATCCCGAAGTGGTGGAGCCCCTCATGGTAGACGGCAAGCTCTACGGCGTGCCCGTAGGCATGAGCGGAACGTGCTATGGCGTCAACATGGAGCTGTGGGAAAGCCTGGGGCTGACCGAGGATGACCTGCCCACGTCGCTGCCCGAACTGTATGATTTTGCTGCCAACTGGGTGTGGGACTACGGCGAGGACCATCCCGAAATTTCCCTCTTCGACTTGGGCAGCTATTCCAGCCAGCTGCTCTATTCCCTGCTGCTCAACGATTACATCGCCTACATGCAGAAGCAGGGCGGCGAGCTCGTCTTTGACACGCCGGTGTTCCGCAGGCTGATGGAAGGCTTTTCCGCCATCGACTTTGAGGAAATCCTCAGCGTGCAGGATCAGGACGAAGACACCTACTGGACCCCGAATGCGCTGTTCAGCACGTCCATGAGCGTGGGCTACCTGGGCTATCAGGACGAACGCTTCCAGCCGCTCTACCTGTCGCTGGAGGAGGGGGGAGAGCCGTTCATCGGCATGAACCTGAACGTCATGACCATCAACCCCCGCACCAAGCGCATGGATCAGGCGCTGCTCTATGTGAGCGAATATCTGGATAATCTGGATAAGACCAGCGCGAACATCGTCCTGTTCCCCGATCATAACGACCCGGTAGAAAACGATTATTATCAATCCAACCTTGAGGACATGCAGGAGTCCCTGGCCAAAATGCAGGAGAGCCTGGAGAACGCCTCAGAGGAGAACCGCGCCGAGATCGAGCAGCAGATTCAGTGGCAGGAGGAAAGCATCGCGGATTGGGAAAACTACCGCTATTCCGTGACGGCGGAGCAGATTGCCGATTACCGTGAGAACGTGGCGCCCCTGATCTATGTCATCCGGCAGAACGTGTTCCTCAATGCCGACACCTCTGCCACCAGCGAGATCAACAAGCTGCTGATGCAGTACATCGAGGGTGCGGTAAACCTGGATTCCCTTGTGCGCGAACTGGACCAGCGCGTTAGGCTGATGCAGCTGGAAGACCAATAACGCGAAAGCGCGCCTCCCCCCGCCGCCGGCGGGCCCCCTTGCCGGGTCCGCCGGCGCGGCTGCGCATTCCTGGCCATTGCCGTGAAAAATGCCGCCAAAGGAGCTATGCATGTTTCGTAAAAAATCCGTCTGGCTCTATCTGCTGCCGGGTCTTGTAGGCCTGCTGGCCTTTTACCTGGTGCCCTTTGTATGGGGCATATGGTTCAGCCTGACCGACGGCACCATCGACAACCGCTTCGTGGGCTTTGACAACTATCTGCGCGTGTGGCAGAATGAGGTGTTTCAGCTGGGTCTGAAAAACACCATCGAGCTGTCGCTTTTGTGCGCTCCGGTGATTTTCGTGCTTTCCTTTCTGCTGGCGGGCATGCTGCGCAAGCCCATCGCAGGCAGCACCTTCTACCGAAACGCCCTGCTCATGCCCTATCTGATGCCCTCGGCTGCCATGCTGATCATCTGGCTCATTCTCTTTGACTACGGCGGGCCGATCAACCGTCTGGTGACGGCGATGGGCTTTGACCGTGTCTTCTGGCTGGAAGGCGCAGCCCTGCGTGTGCCCATCGTGCTGCTCTATATCTGGAAAAACCTTGGGTTCAGCGTGGTTATTTTCACCGCCGCGCTGCAGGCCGTGCCGGAGTCCCTGTATGAATACGCCAGCCTGGAGGGCGCCGGCTGGTTCCGGCGCGAGTGGTCGATCACGCTGCCCCAGATCCTGCCCACCGCGTTTTTGGTGTTTGTGCTGGCCGTGGTCAACGCCTTCAAGATTTTCAAGGAAGTGTACTTCATCGGCGGCGCCTATCCCGCCGAGAGCATCTACACCCTCCAGCACTATATGAACAACAAGTTTGCCAAGCTGGATTATCAGGATGTGACCACCGCGGCCTACTCCTTTGCGGTGATCGTGATCGCCCTGTTTTTGCTGCTCTACCGCACCAAGAGCGTGCGGCAGGGCGAAGCCGCCTGAAGAAAGGAGCGTGTTCCATGGCGCAGAGCCACGTATCCATCGCCGCGGCAGGGAAGCGGCGCAGGCGAAGCGCGCGCAGGCTGATGCGGCGCGTGCGCAGGGCCAGGCCCGTAAGCTGCCTGATTTTGACGCTGATCGCGGTCATCATGCTCATTCCCATCGTATTCACGTTTTTATACTCCTTTTTCCCCAAGAGTGAGATATCGTCCTATCTGGCCCAGCGCGGCAGCTATGACCAGAGCCGGTGGATGGACATCCTCTTTTCGCCCGCGCAGGTCAGCCTGAGGCAGTACTACACCATTTTGATTGAAGAGCCGCAGTATCTGCAATTGTTCTGCAACAGCGTGCTGTATGCCGGAGCCATTCTGGTGGGGCAGGCGCTGGTGATTCCACTCACGGCCTATGCCCTCAGCCGCTTCCAGTTCCGCGGGCGCGACGCACTGTTCTTTCTGGTGCTGGTGCTGATGGTGCTGCCCTTCCAGGTAACCATGGCGCCCAGCGTGATGACCCTTCGGGCCCTGGGGCTGCTGGATACGATTTGGGCGGTGATTTTGCCCATGATCTTTTCGCCCTTTTATCTGTTTTTGGTGCGCCAGTTCATGATCGGCATCCCCGGCGAAATCATCGAGGCCGGCCAGATGGACGGCGCGGGCACGCTGCGCTGCTTTGTGCATGTGATGCTGCCGGTGTGCCGCCCCATCCTGTGTGCGGCGGCGGCGCTGAGCTTTGCCGACAGCTGGAACATGGTTGAACAGCCGCTCATTTACCTGACCAATCAGAGCATGCAGCCGCTGTCGGTCATGTTCAACCAGATCAACACCGATTCTACCGGCGTAGCGTTTGCGGGCGCGGCGCTGTACCTTCTGCCCATGCTGCTGATCTACATCTACTTCCAGGACGATATCCTCCTGGGCGTGCAGCTAAGCGAGCTGAAATAAAAGGGGGAGGCTGAACTCATGAGCAAGAAAAAGCGCGCGCTCAAGGCGCTGGTGTGGCTGGGCGTGATTGTAGCGGCATGCATGTATTTCTCGCGCACCATCCAGACCATCACCACACCCAAGGTCAAGCTGGTGCAGGCCACCACGGGACGTATCGAGCAGAAGATCTCCGTGGACGCCAAGCCCTATTTCCCGGTGGAAACGGAAATCACCCTCAACAAGGCCAAGGATTATCCCATCACGGTGGATAAGGTATATGTCAAGCCCGGCCTTTTGGTCAAGGAAGGCGATACCATCTTCACCGCCACCATCAACGATTACCAGACCAAGGAAGAGGACCTGCTGACCAAGTATAACGAAAAGTCGCAGGAGCTGATCGACCTGGATATCAAGAACCGCAAAAACTCCAAGCAGAGCATGCAAAACGACCTCTACGACCTGATGATTGAAAAGCAGGATGCGCTCAATGAGGCCGAGAGCAAGGCGCGTTTGGCTGCGGCCGCCGAAGGGATCGACCTGACCTTTGATCAGACCCTCTGGGAAGCCAAGGCCAAGCAGGCGGGCGCTTCGAGCGACACCATGGCGCTCATCCGCGCCGCCGCCGCGGCCCGAGAGGCCTTCCAGACCGCGCGCGACGATTTCTACGCCAGCTACGAAAACAAGAAAATCAAGGTCAGCGACGAGGTGTTCAAGTACATCAACGACCGCAACAAGCTGCTGGAGGAAATGCAGGATCTCAGCGACCAGATGGTCAAGCTCCTGGAGGCCAAGCAGGCTTTGGGCACGGTGACGGCGACCAGCGAAGGGTACATCGTGGCCCTGGATCTCAAAGCCGGTGACAGCTATGACGGGCAGAAGTCCGCCTATACCATCGCCAAAAAAGAGGACGTTCCGGTGCTGCGCGCCGACGTGACCGACCTGAAAAAGGATGTGTCCGAGGGGGCACGCGTGGAGATGGCGGGCGATTATGACACCTTCCGCAGCGAAGTCACCGCCGTGGTGGATGACACCGACGGGCGCAAATACGCGGAAATCGAGCTTACGGAGGATTTCCTGCGTACGGCGGGCGGCATGCAAAAGCTCTTGCAGGATGGGAGCCTGCAAGTGAGCATCGTGTTCCGCGCACGCAAAAACGCTACGATTATCCCCGCTTCCGCTCTTAGAAGCGAGGGTGAGGGAGAATATGTCTTTGTGGCGGAGCGCGTATACGGCGGGTTCCTCAACTCCGGCGGGCTGAAGGCCAAAAAGACGAGCGTCACTGTAATCGACCGCAGCGATACGGCGGTCAGCGTGCAGGAGGACCTGAGCTATCAAAGCATCATCGACCGGGCCGACCGTACCGTGGAGGATGGGAAGCCGGTGATGGAGTATGTGGAGTAAGCCATGCTGAAAGCTTTTTGCAAACGCCGCAAGGGAACGCTTGTGCTGCTGGGCATCGCGCTGGCGGTCCTGGCCTTTGTCTGGATCAAGATCCGGGCGGTGCCGGGCACGTTCCAGCATGTCTATGCCGCGCCCCAGCCCGTGGCGGCGGAGGAAGGCGCACAGGAGACCAACGGAGGTCTGCGCGAGGCGCGCTTGAAAACCCGCGAGCTGGAAACCGAACTGGAGGGTGCCTGCGAGGATGCCACGCTCTATGCCCTGGCCCAGCCGGCGGCCGTATCCGTCCCTGACGGGGGCAAGAGCGCAAGCACTCGCCTGGTGGGGGTGGAAGAGAGCTGGTTTTATCTCAACTCCCCGGTGCTGCTCAATGGCCGGCTGTTCTATCCCGATGAATGCATCTATGGCGAGCGTGTGGCCCTGGTGGATGAGCAGCTGGCTGTGGCGCTGTTTCAGTACGCCGAGCCTTTGGGTGAGGAAATCGAGGTTGCGGGCCAGCGCTACCGCATCGTAGGGGTAATCAAGGCGGGCAAGCGCGTGGGCGATCAGATGGATTACAGCCTTTACGTGCCGCTGCGCTCGCTGGAGGAGACCAATGTATCGCTGACCGCGCTGGTGTATGAGGCGCGGCCCGTGCAGGGTGCGGGCGGATGGTCCGCCTTCCAGACCGCGGCACAGAAGCTGGGCGATGGCACCACCATCAGCCTGATCAAGGAGCGCATGAACGCTGCCATGCCCATGCGCATGCTCTTTACGCTGCTCGGCATGGCGCTGGCGCTGTGGGGTGTGAGGTGGATGAACCGCCGGAGCGCGCGCTTTGCCGCCGCCTATCACGACCGCCTGCAAACGCAGTATGCCGCGCGTCTGGTGGGCTTTGCGGCAGGACGGCTGCTGCTGCTTGCGCTGGGGTACGTTGCCTGCGCGGCGGCGCTGGCCTGGCTGTTTACCCGTCTGGTGGAGCCGGTGTATACCTTCCCGGAATGGGTGCCCGCGGTGCTGGTGGAACCCAAGGATATCCAGACCGCCTTCTGGAACGTGTGGCAGACCTCTGCGACCGTGGTGGAATACCGCACGCCGGAACTGCTGCGCCTGCGGTTTCTGCGCGAGGTGATGGCGTGGTCCTGCGGCGCGTGCGCGCTGCTCATCGGCAGCCTGACGGGCGCAGGCAGCATGCTTTTCAAACGGCCCGCTCCCGATGGTGAGCAGTCATCGACCGAGTGTGCTGAACGGTCTTGAAAGGAAGCGTCGGCATGAATCCCACGTTGGCCTATAAAATCAAAATGCTTCCCGAAAGCCCCGGCTGCTATATCATGAAAAGCCGGGGCGAGATCATTTACGTCGGCAAGGCGGTCAATCTGAAAAACCGCGTGCGGCAGTATTTCCACGGCTCGCATACGCCGAAGGTGGCCGCCATGGTCAGCCGCGTGGATGATTTTGACCTCATGCTCTGCCAGACCAATTTTGAGGCGCTCACGCTGGAATGCAACCTCATCAAGAAGCATCGCCCCTTCTATAACATCCTTCTCAAGGATGACAAACACTACCCCTATCTGCGCATCGACCTCAACGAGCCCTTCCCCCGCCTGACCCTGGCCCGCAACATGGATGACCAGCGGGCGGGCGTGAAGTACTTCGGCCCCTATATCGGGGCCACCGCCGTCCGGCAGGTGATGGATGAAGTGCGGCGGTTTTTCCCGCTGCGCACCTGCAATCTCCGCTTTCCCGTCAAATCGCCCCGGCGTCCCTGCGTGCACCATCAGATCGGGCAATGCCTGGCGCCCTGCGCGGGCGGGGTGAGCGAGGAGGCGTACCGCGCCATCCTGGCGCGCGTCATCGACTTTTTGAACGGCGACAGCCGGGAACTGCTCGCTGAGCTCACCCGTGAAATGAACGTCGCCAGCGCCCGCATGGAGTACGAACAGGCGGCGGCGCTGCGGGACAAGATCGCGGATATCCGCCAGCTGATGGAGGAACAGCACGCCATTCAGACGCGCGATGTGGAGCAGGATGTGCTGGCCGTGGCTCAGGATGACCAGGACGCCATGGTGCAGCTGACGCATATCCGTGCGGGGCGCATTGAGGGCGGACGGGCCTTCCTGATGGAGCACTGTGGCGCGGAGACGCCGGAAGAGGTACTGGCCGGATTCTTGACCCAGTATTACGACGATGGACATCTGATCCCGCGCAACGTGCTGGCGCAGGCGCTGCCTGAACCGCTGGACGAATTGGAGCGCTGGCTGCGGGAGCGGCGGGGCGGGGCGGTGACACTGGCTGTGCCCCAGCGGGGCGACAAGGCGGATCTGGTGCGCCTGACCCTGAAAAACGCCGAGGACGCGCTCTCCAAGCACCGACAGAGCGCGGAGGTCAAGGACATGCGCACCCGGCAGGCCATGCTGGAGCTCAAGGAGGCGCTGCATCTGCCCGTACTGCCCCGGCGCATTGAGGGGTACGATATCTCCAACACGCAGGGCATTTTGAGCGTGGCCAGCATGGTGGTCTTTCAGGACGGATTGCCTGATAAAAAGGCATACCGCATCTACCGAATCAAAACCGTCGAAGGCGCCAACGACTTCGCCTCCATGGCCGAGGTGATCACCCGCCGCTTCACCCATGGGCTGAAGGAGCGACACGAGCGCGAGCAGGCGGGCCTGGACCCGGATGCGGGCAGCTTTTCCAAGCTGCCGGACGTGATTCTGATCGACGGCGGCCCGGAACAATTGCTCTTTGCGCACCGCGCCATGCAGGAGGCGGGAGCGAGCGTGCCCATGTTCGGCCTGGCAAAGCGGTTTGAGGAGATCTATCTGCCGGGACGGGAGGACCCTATCGTGCTGGACCGGCGTTCCAACGCGCTTCACCTGGTGCAGTATGTGCGCGATGAAGCGCACCGCTTCGGCATCACGCACCACCGCGCGCTGCGCGGCAAGGAGGGCCTTAGGAGCGAGCTGTCCGCCATCCCCGGCGTAGGCCCCAAGAAGCAGGCGGCGCTGATACGGCACTTCCGGAGCGTAAAGGCCATTTTTGAGGCCACGCAGGAGGAACTGTGCCAGGTGGAGGGCATCAGTACCGGACTGGCGCAGCGTATTTACGACTATGCGGCGCAGCGCGGCAAACCCTCCTCCCGGCCGCAGGAATAAAAAACCGTGCTTTGGAGGGCCTGAGCCCTCCGAGCTCCATTCCCAATGCCCGGCGCCTTCAGCAAATCGGAGAAGGGGTCCCGCGCTCGGCGGGACAGGCGGCAGGGTTCCAGCGGGCCTCGCTGACAGGTGCGGTGGGTTCGGAGACCCTGAGTCGCAAGGTTTCCCTGCACGTTTCCCCGGTCGCGCCCAAGAAGGAGAGAATGGGCCCTGGCGGAAAAGCTCGCCGGAGGTGCGCTTTTTGGCCAAACTGAAAAACCCCCGCTTCTTCCGTTCGGAACAAGCGGGGGTTTTTGTTGTTTATGCCTTGTAGATGCAGCAGGTGACGACGCCGTCGGATACGAACATCTGGTAGCGGATGGCATAGGGCATGGTATTGGTCATGATAAGGTTGATGCTTCCGCCGCCCACCGCTGCATCAAAGCCTTTCTTGGCATAATAGATGCCTACATCGGCATGCACCCTGCGATGGGTTACCAGAATGGGAAGCTGGATGGTGGCGATGTAAAAGGTGGTATTGACCTGACAGGTGCCGCCGCCATAGCCCCACAGGGCATCCTTCTTCATGATGGGCGCCTTGTGGTATCCCGTGGACTGCGAGAAGGGACCAATGGTCTGATGCTGGTTATATTCTTCGCCGGGCTGGAGAATGGTGCCGGTGATCATGCTGGAGGAAAGGCGGATATTCCAGTTGCGCCCCTGATACTGCAGGGAGTAAATGCCCACGGCATAATAGGTGCTCATGGTGCTGATCAGATCGCCGCTTTCGGCGGTTTCCCAATCCTTGACCGGCACGAGCCAGGCGACATCCTCCTCCTTGATATAGCCGGTGGTGCGCCAATAGGGCAGAGGATAGCGGCCCTCCTCGTCCAGCTCGAAAACCGCGATGGCCGCGCCGGGATTGATGGTTTTGAGCACGGAGTCATCCTCCATGCTGTAGATGGTGGTGGTATGATTGACAAAGGCCAGGTAAGGCATGATGTCCAGTCCGGGAATCTCGCCCACGTAGGGGTCGATACGGTCCCACTTGAACAGCGAGGAGGTGCGGATAAAACCGCAGGTGTCTTCATAGCGCGCCAGGCACCATTCGCCGCTGACCTCGCTGACGATCACCTGATCATAGATGGGCACGCTGCCGATCTTGCGGCTGAGCTCGTTGGGCTCCAGATAGATGACGGCGTTCTTGACCGCATAGGCATAGTAGCCCTCATGAAAGTTTTCGGGGCTGGTGGTGAAGTTGGGCGCGTTGATAGGCTCGGCCACATCAATCTCAAGGTCGGCTGTGCCGTTGGCCTCGGCGGCCTCAAGATCATAAAGGGTGATGTCGTCCAGATACTGAGTCAGGACGTAGCCCTCCATGCGGGTGGTGCGCACCTTGCACCATTCCTCGCCCAGTTCGAGGATATAAACAAAGGAGTCGCGGGGAATGCTGTCGCCGGCAGAGGCATCCTTGCTGGGCGAGCGGCGCACCTTCAGGGCAACGCTGGCGATGGCGGTGTGGGTAATGGGGGCCTCTTCCTCCGCGGCGACCTCCTGCGCAAGGGCGCACAGCGGCGAGAGCGCCACCATCCCGGCCAGCAGCAGCAAAACAAGCGGGCGAAAAAAACGCTTCATTTAAACCAAAGGCTCCTTTACTCTTGGTTGGGTTTGGCGGAAATGGAAACCGCCCACGTTATATTATAACGAGGCGGCAAGGGATTCGTCAATATTTGTTTTCTTGGCCATGTGGAGTAGGGTCAGGGTCATTCTCCGGATGATTCATCATCTCGCGGGGTGAAAGCGTGAAGAACTGCTTGAAGCGTTTGGAAAACTGAACCACATCAGGATATCCTACCATTGCGCTGATCTCATAAACCTTGTATTCCCCGGCATGCAGCAGATCGCGGGCGATGCTCATGCGATAGCGAAACAGATAATCGGAAAAGGCATATCCCGTGTTGGCCTTGAACAGGGTGCTGAAGTAGGAGGGACTGACATTCAGCCTCGTGGCAACCCCGCTGAGAGAAAGCGGGGTACCGTATTCTTCGTGAATGATTCGAATGGCTTTGCGAACGTAGGCGGTGTAGGCGGGTTGAGCGGACAGCAAGGTATAGAGGTTGACGGCCTGTGCCTCCAGCGTCTGCATCAGATCATAAAGGTTATTACACCACAGCAACTCTTCCAGGCACTTTTCCACAGAGGGCGCATTGGGCAGGGGAGAATGGAAGCGTTCCTCCAATTGATGGTAGAAGGCGCGAAAATATTCGTTCAGGCGGCTGCGGACGGTGAGCAGCGTTTGTTCCGGACGGCCGCAAATCGCGCGCAGGGCGCCGTGCAGGTGGCGTTGCATGCCCTGAATATCCAGGGCGTTTACCACGGATGGAGGCGGCAGACCTTCTCCCGCGACGGGTGAAAGAGTGTGTTGAGCTTCCCAAAGTTCATAAAGTGCGGCGTTGAAGCGCAGGTAAATGTCGCCGGACAGAGGGAGAATGCGGAAATGCTCCGTCTTGCAAAGCTGTGCCGTGGCCCGGGCGGAGGCGTCGTCGCGACAGAGGAATACCGTAATGTGTGCAGAAAGCGCAGTCGCGAAGGGAAGACCGTCATTCGGCAGCAAAACTTGCGCTGGATCCACGGCTACCAGCAGGGCCAGGGCGTCGGTATCCAGGCCTGCCATGCCCAGCATGCGCTGTAGGGCAGACTCTGCAGCCGGAACCGCGACCAGCACATTGCGCAGCCATTCCGTCATAATTTCCGGCGAAAGAGGCATGGCAGAGGAGGGAGCGAGTGTTTTTTCCACCTTTTCCACGCATCGCTTGACACAGGCATAGAGTGCGTCCGGTTCAATGGGCTTGAGGATATAGTCGAATGCGCCCAGCTTCAGGGCCTCCTGTGCATAGCGAAATTCGGAATAGGAACTGATCAGGATGAATTCGCAGGCGATATGCTTTTCGCGCACGTATTTGAGCAGGGCAATGCCGTCCATGTTGGGCATGGATACGTCGGTGAGGACAATGTGCGGATGGTGCGTCTCAATGGCCTGCACACCCTCGCGGCCGTCTGCGCATATGGCTACGACCTCGGCGTTCAATGCGCTCCAGTCAATGTAGCTTTTCAAACCTTCGCGGATCAGGCGCTCGTCGTCAATGATCAAAACCCGATACTTATTCATGTGCATCCTCCGCTTTCAGGGGGAAAGCCAAACGCACGGTTGTGCCCTGGCCGGTACTGCTGGTGATGGAAAAGCGGTATTCATCACGATAATACAGCCGGAGCTGGCGCACAATGTTTTTGATGGCAAAGTTGCGCCCGGAGTCACGGGCGGGATCGTCGGGATTTTTGATATCCTCCATTAAAACCGCCAGCTTTTCGGGAGACATGCCCACGCCGTTATCCGTGACGGTATAGCACAGCCAACCGGCAGGTTCCTCCCGGAAAGCGATTTTCAGCCGCCCGCCCAGCTGGGGACGCAAGCCGTGCTGATAGGCGTTTTCCACAATCGGCTGAAAGAAATATTTGTAGGTGCGGCAATCCTTGATGTTCGGATCGACCTCGATTTCCGAAAGAATGGCGCCATCCATGCGCACGTTGATGAGCATGATATAGGCCTTGAGAATTTCAGCCGCCTGGGAAACGGCGAGGGTATCGCGCCCTTCGTTCAGGGTGAGACGGAAAAGGCGCGAAAGATTGAAGATGATCTCAGAAATCTGCGGCACGTGATGGCTGTTGGCGATCCAGTGAATGCTATCGAGCGTGTTGAAGAGAAAATGCTCGTTGAGCTGATTTTGAATGTATTTGAGCTCAAATTCGTTTTTGAGGACGCGGGTTTCATAGTTTTCGTGAATGAGCTGTTCAATGCTCTCCAGAAGAACGTTGAACTGATTGCCAATCATGCCGAATTCGTCGGGGCGGGACACCGGAACACGTACGGAAAGATCGCCGCTTTCCGCGGTTTGGATGGTACCGCACAATACGTGAATGGGACGAAGGATGCGGTGCAGCAAAAATACCAGAACCGCAACAAAAATCAATAGCAAACAGAAAAAGTAATAATAGGAATATCGCTGGATGATGCCCGTGGAGGAGCTCAGGGAAGACAGCGGCGCGGAGAGAAAATAGCACAGCGTGGTATAAGAGGATTGAAAGGCGACGGCCAGATACTCATCGCTTCCATTTGACAGAACGCGCCAAGATCCCGGAGGCAGTTCCGCAAGGGCATCAATGCCCTGCGCGCCCTCCACGCCCGGCACCGCCAGCACATAAGCATCGCTTTTAACAAACAGGCCCACCGTCTTATCCGGCGCCAGGGCCCGGAAGCGCTTTGACAGGATGTCGGAGGACAGTGTGATGCGGCAGAAGAGTTTGGCCGAGGGGTCGTTCGAAAAATAGGGGCAGAAATAGCTGACCAGGTACATGGCGCCGTTTTCATCTGTTTCAGGCTGCCATGTATGCGAGGTTGCCTCAGCCGCCTCGGATAACCATGAAATATCATCCTCAGACGGCTGTGTGACGATCCTGCGCGTGGCATAGGGCTGGCTGGAAAACAGGATGTCCGCATAGGGATGATACAGTTCAATGGAATGAATATAGGAACTGCTCAAATAGGCCTGGTAAAGGGTGCGGCTGATCGCCTGGATGATTTGATAAGCGGTATAGTTGTCTTTGCCGCCGATAAGCTCAGAAGAAAAGGCGGAGCCGGAAAGGACAGAATCCGCGCGAAGCTGTGTCTGCAAAATATTGATGCTGTAAAAAACTTCATCCATGGTGTCGGAAACATTTTGCAAAACGACCTTGTACTGCGCTCCGGCGTCCGCAATGGCCTGTCTGGACGATGCCTGCGACAGAAACTGATAGAAAAGTGCCATGGGCAAAGCAAAAATGATAATAAAGAACACCATGCTTTGCGTTATGATGCTGTTTCGAAGAGGGTGTACCCTGAGTTTCCATTTTTCCGGCATGTCACCATTCTCCCTTAATACACACCAGAGAAAAGACGTCTGAAACGACGATTTTAAAATTACTCCGCCCAGGCTGTTTTGTCAACCAGCATGACATTGCCAGTTCTGCCAATCCAAGAAAAATAGCATGGAAACACAAAAAGTGAAAGAAACCACAATACTTAATCGTTCCTAAGCACAGGATTCAAAAGCAGACGCATTTTCCTCAGGGAGGGCAATGGCTATAATACGGGTAGAAACGGAGTGAACGCAATGATATATACGAGCAACCTTGTGATAGGACTGGAGAAGGGACTGGATGACCCGGCGTTCCTCAAGCGGGCGGCGGATGAAACCGGCACGGGCGTGGAGCTGTTTTTGCACACGCACGATACGGCCTATCTGAGAAACATGGAAAAAGCGGCGCAGTGGCTTGGGGACAGGCCCCGCACTACGCACGGCCCTTTTATCGGCGTGGAGGCGGCTTCTCCCAAAGGGTCGCAGGAGCACGAGCATTTTTTGGCAGCGTACCGCTATGCGTTTCAAATGGCCCGGACGCTGCACAGTCCGCATATGGTGTTTCATACCCATCAGAGGGTGATTCAGGCGGATGAGCGGGCGCAAGCGTGGGAAATGTGTATGGACTCCATCCGGGAATTGCTGGACATGGCCGGCCAATACGGCGTTCGCCTGCTGATTGAAAACCTGGATATCCAGAAAGCGGGCGTATCCCTCTTTGACGAGGAAGCTTTTCTGGAGCTGCTGGAACGCTTTCCGCAAGCCGGCTGTCTGATCGACGTTGGACACCTGCATGTGGCGGGATGGGATACGGAACGCGTGCTGAAAACCCTGGGGAAGCGCGTGGAAGGATTCCACTTTCATAATAACGATGGAAGGGACGATACTCACTGCCGCATCACAGATGGCACGCTGGATTACACGGAAGTGATGAGGCTGTACCGCCGCTATACGCCCAACGCCGACATCACGCTCGAATATGGCGACAATCACGGAATTACCTGCGACGATGTGATTGAGGACCTGCGCACCATTCAAGGGATGCTCGCCTGAAAGGCCATTAGGCCCCAGGATGAGAAATAAAGACAACAATCAAAGGAGGAGAACAAATGAAACGCTTTCTGACCCTGCTGCTTTGCCTGACTTTGCTGGTTTCCATGGCTGCTCTGCCCGCGACGTCGCTTGCAGAGGAAACGGTGGAGCTGACGTTCTACTATCCCGTCGGCGTGGGCGGCGACCTGGCGCTGCTGATCGAAAACCTGGCGGCGGAATTTACCAAGGAAAATCCCAACATCATCATTAACCCGGTTTTCTGCGGGAACTCCACTGAAACCACCACCAAGACCATCGCGGCCATTCAGGGCGGCAATGCACCTGACTTTGCCATTCTGGGAAATTCGGAGCTGTATTCCATGCTCTCCCTGGATGCCATCATTCCCCTGGATGATCTGATCGCTGCCGATGAGGATGGACAGGAGTACATTGATGACTTCTGGCCCGCCTTCCTGCAGAATTCCTACTATGATGGCCATATCTACTCCATCCCCTTCCAGCGTTCCACCATCATTATGTATTACAACAAGGACGCCTTCCGCGCGGCCGGTCTGGACCCCGAAACGCCGCCTACTACCTGGGAGGAGCTGGCTGAGTATGCGCAGAAGCTGACCGTGCGCGACGAGAACGGCAACGTAACCCAGTGGGGCGTTCAGATTTCCACCAACGATCCTTTTATGTTCAGCCCCTTTGCACTGCAAAACAGCGAAAACGGCGAAAACCTGATGACCAGCGATGGAAAGACCGCGCTGTTCAATACCGAAGGCAACGCCGAGGCGCTGCAGTTCCTGGTGGATCTGTCCCAGAAGTATCAGGCGATGCCCGAAGGCGTGATCGTGTGGGCTGACTCCACCTCCAACTTCATGGCCGGTACCGCTGCCATGCTGTACATGTCCTCCGGCAGCCTGACCAATGTGCTCAAGAACACTGATTTTGAGGTTGGCACCTGCTTCCTGCCGGCCGGCAAGCGTTATGGTTCTGCCACGGGCGGCGCGAACTTCTACATCTTCGATGGCATCAGCGACGAAAAACTGGCCGCCACCTGGAAGTTTATCCGCTGGATCACCGAGCCGGAGCGTGCCGCTCAGTGGAGCATTGATACCGGTTATGTGGCTACGCGCAAGAGCTGCTTTGAGCTGGATGTGCTCAAGGATTACTTTGCCGCCGTGCCCCAGGCCGCCACTGCGGGCGATCAGCTGCAGTATGCGGGCAGCGAGCTCATGCTCTATGACAACACCCGCTGCTGGGATATTCTCAAAAACGCGATTGACGCTGCCATGACCCTGACCATGACGCCTGAAGAGGCGCTGGCCCAGGCACAGGCGGAGGTCGATCAGGTTCTGGCCGATTATCAGTAACCGGCCCTTGGCGGGGCGCGTTGGACGCGCCCCGCTTTATGGACCACAGGAAGGAGTGAGCCGATGCAACGGGCCAACGAACGCAGGAATCAGCTTCGCAGGGATGCGTTGGGCTGGTCGTTTTTGCTGCCTTCGCTGCTTTTTCTGGGATGCTTCACCATTTATCCCATCGTAAAAGCCATCATTAACAGCTTCCAGAAGGTGAACCTGGGCAAGCAGACCTATCAGTTTATCGGGTTGAAAAACTATACGGACGTGTTCAATGACAAGGTATTTATAACCGTTCTGGGAAACACGTTCAAATTCGCCCTGTTCGTGATTCCACTGAGCATGGTGATCGGCTTTTTCCTGGCCATGCTGGTCAAGCGGGAGGCGCGGGGCGTAGGATTTGCCCGCGCCCTGATCTACTATCCCAACATCGCGCCCACCATCGGCTTTGCCACGGTGTGGACTTATCTGCTGACACCGACCGTGGGCTTTATCAGCCAGGTTGCCAAAATGATGGGGGTTACGGCGCCTGATTTTCTGAACGATCCCCAATATGCCATTTATACCATCATGGTGGTATACCTGTGGCGGGAGGCAGGCTTTGTCATGATTTTCTACACATCCGGCCTGCAGAATATTTCGCCGGAGTATTACGAGGCGGCGCTGATCGACGGCGCTTCGCCCTTTACGATGCTGCGAAAGATCACCCTGCCGCTGGTAAGGCCCACCACCGTATTTGTGCTTATGTGTACGATGGCCAACTCCTTTAAGATGGTGGACCTGATCGTAACCATGACCACCAAGGGCGGGCCCAACAACAGCACCAATGTACTGATGTACCACATCTATCAGACGGCCTTCGCCTATTGGGATATCGGCAAGGCGTCGGTGATGACGGTGGTCATGCTGGTCTTTATGCTGCTGGTATCCTTTGTGCAGTATGGCGGTATGGACCGTCACACCCACTACGACAACTGACAGGAGGCGCAAAGCAATGAAGCAAAAGCCGGGTATCGCAACACGCGCCGTGCTGCTTGTGGTGAGCCTGCTGTGGGCCATTCCGTTGATCTGGTCGGTGCTTACGGCGCTGAAGCCGTCCAAGGAATCCATGCTGTTGCAGCTGCCCAGCACACTGACGCTGGAAAACTTTCAAGTTGTATTTGACTCTGCGCCGTTTCTGCAGTACGGACTGAACACCTTCCTGATCGTGGCCGGCATTCTGGCGGTGCAGCTGGTTACGGTAACGATGGGGGCCTATGCCCTGGCGTGCGTCAATTTTCGAGGAAAAGGCCTGGCCATGGCGCTGATTATGGTGCAGATCATCATTCCGGCGGATGTGCTGATTCTGCCCAACTACACAACGCTTCGCCAGCTGGGCCTGCTGGATACGCTGCTGGGCGTGATGATTCCCTTCTTTGCCTCCTCCATGGGCCTGCTGCTGCTTCGGGGAGCATACAAAAGCATTCCCTCAGCCATCGCCGATGCCGCCCGCATTGACGGCGCAGGGATCTTTCAAACGCTGCTGAACGTGTATATTCCATCCACCCGGGCAACCTATGTGGCATTTGCCATCTGCTCCATCAGTACGCACTGGAACAATTTCTTATGGCCAATGATCGTGATTAACTCCGTGGAAAAACGGCCGTTGACGGTGGGCCTTTCACTGTTTGCGAAAGCCAGCGAGTCCGGCCCCATGTGGGCGAAGGTGACGGCTGCCACGTTGATCGTAATGCTGCCTCTGTACGTGCTGTTCTGCTGCTTTCAACGCGTCTTTGTATCCAGCCTGGTTCGTTCCGGTCTTAAATAAAGGTGAAAGCATCGCTCCTCAAGCCGTTCGCCAAAGAGGCGGGCGGCTTTTGACGGTTATGAGTAAAAAGCGGTGGACAAACCCACCGGCCTGTTGTAAGATGATGCTTGCCGCAGTGCGCGGCGTATTTTCATACCAAGGGAGAAGAACCTGCAAATGAAACGTTCGGTTCGGGCAAACCTGTTGCTAACGCTTACGGCGCTTATCTGGGGCGCGGCCTTCGTCGCCCAGGATGTAGCGGCGGACAGCCTGGGTTCGTTTACGTTTAACGGTCTGCGCATGGCGCTGGCCGCGTTGGCGATGCTGCCGGTGATCGCCGCGCTGGACCGAAAGGCCCGAAAAACCGGGCAGGATACCTCCTGGCGGGGGATGACCCCCGCTCAGCGCAGAACGCTGTTGACCGGCGGCGTGTGCTGCGGCGCCATGCTGGCGCTGGCCAGCGCCTTTCAGCAGATGGGCATCGCCATGGGCACGGGCGCGGGCAAGGCGGGGTTCATCACGGCGCTTTACATCGTGCTGGTGCCCCTGCTGGGCATGCTGTGGGGCAGACGGCCTGCGTGGCTGGTATGGCTGGCCGTCCTTCTGAGCGTGGCCGGGCTGTATCTGTTGTGCATCGGCGAGGACTTTTCCATCGCCCCGGGGGATGGGCTTTTGATTCTGTGCGCGCTTTGCTTTTCCGGCCACATTCTGGTGGTGGACCATTTCAGCCGCCGGACGGACTGCGTGAAAATGAGCTGCCTGCAATTTGCCACGGCGTCGGTATTGTGCATGGGCGTGGCGGTGTTTACGGAGCCCATCGATGCGGGAACCATTGTCAAATGCGCTGTGCCGCTGCTCTACGCGGGCGTGCTCAGCGGCGCGGTGGGATATACGCTTCAAATTGTGGCGCAGAAGGATACCGACCCGACGGTGGCATCGCTCCTCATGTCGCTGGAAAGCGTGTTTGCGGTGCTGGCCGGATGGGTGCTGCTGGGCGACATGCTGACCGCGAGAGAAGTGCTTGGCTGCGTCCTGATGATGGGCGGCATCGTGCTGGCTCAGCTCAAGGGTTGAAAGCAATCAAAAAAGGCTGCATGGTTCATCAGAGAACCACGCAGCCTCTTTTTGATTTGTTACCCCAGCAACCGAACCAGCACGGCCTTCTGCGCGTGGAGGCGGTTTTCTGCTTCCTCGAAAATTTCGTCGGCGTGCGCCTCCAGCACCTCGGCGGTGATTTCTTCGCCGCGGTGAGCAGGCAGGCAGTGCAGCACCATCGCACCCGCGTTCGCCACATCCATCACGGCCTGGTTCACCTGGTAGCCCGCAAAGGCGGCGCGGCGCTCCTCGGCCTCGCCTTCCTGGCCCATGGAGGCCCACACGTCGGTGTAGACCACATCCGCGCCTTTGGCCATGCCCAGCACGTCGGGCTGACAGTCGAAATCGCCGGTCTTGCGCGCCCAGTCCATCAGGGCCGCATCGGGGAGATAACCTGCAGGGCAGGCGATGCGCACGGCCATCCCCGCCTTGATGCCGCCTACGATGAGGGAGTTGGCCATGTTGTTGCCGTCGCCGACGAAGCACAGCTTCAATCCCTTGAAGCTGCCCTTGCGCTCGCGGATGGTCATGAGGTCGGCCAGCACCTGACAGGGGTGCGCATAGTCGGTCAGGCCGTTGATGATCGGGATGGAGCCGTAGCGGGCCAAATCCTCCACCTCCTGCTGGGCAAAGGTACGGATCATGATACCATCCAGATAGCGGGACAGCACGCGCGCGGTGTCCTCCACAGGCTCACCGCGGCCGATTTGCAGATCGCGGCTGGAGAGAAACAGCGCGTTACCGCCCAGCTGGCTCATGCCCACCTCGAAACTGACGCGCGTACGGGTGGAGGATTTCTGAAAAATCATGCCCAGCGTTTTGCCGGCCAGCAGGGGATGCGGAATGCCGTGCTTGCGCTCATACTTGAGTTGGTCGGCCAGATTGAGGATATCCAAAATCTGCTCAGGGGTCAGATCGGCCAGCTTGAGCAGGTGCTTGATGGGTTCGCTCATGCGCTCAGCGCCTCCTTGATGATGGATACGGCCTGCTTGAGATCAGACCATGGGATGGTAAGCGGCGGCAGGAGCCGCAGCTTGGTTTTGGCCGTGAGGGCCACCACGCCCCGGGAGAGCAGATCGCTCACCAGCGCGCCGGCGGGCTTGCCGCTTTCCACGCCCAGCATCAGCCCGCGGCCGGAAACGGTTACCCCGGGGAGCTGCGTAAGTTCCGCCCGCACCCACTCACCCTTTTGGGCCACCTCGGCCATGAGTTCATCGGTCAGCCGGTCCTGCACATATAGGGCCGCCGCAGCGCAGACAGGGTTGCCGCCGAAGGTGGAGCCATGCGTGCCGGGGGTGAGCACATCGGCTGTCTTTTCGCCCAGCAGGCACGCACCCATCGGCAGTCCGCCCGCCAAACCCTTGGCGGTGGAGACCACATCCGGCAGAATGCCGAAATGCTGGTAGCTGTACAATTTGCCGGTGCGGCCGTTGCCGGTCTGCACCTCATCGACCATGAGCAGAATGTCACGCGCCTCCGTCAGTTCCCGTGCGGCCTGGATGTATTCCTCCGTCAGGCAGCACACGCCGCCCTCGCCCTGGATGGTTTCGATCAGCAGGGCACATACGTCGCCCACGTCCAGTGCGGTTTTCAGCGCCGCCACGTCGTTGGCCGGGATATGGCGGAAGCCTTCCGGGAAGGGGCCGAAGTCATGGTGAAACACGTCCTGACCCGTGGCCGCCAGCGTGGCCAGCGTGCGGCCATGAAAACTGTTTTCCAGCGTCAGAATGATGGGACGCACGTTTTCGCCGTGCTTGAGGGCGCTGTAACGACGCGCGGCCTTGATGGCGCATTCGTTGGCCTCCGCACCGGAGTTGCCGAAAAACACGCGTTTCATGCCCGTGCGCTCGCACAGGCGCTGCGCCAGGAGCGCCTGCGACGCGGTGTGATACAGGTTGCTGGCGTGGGCAAGCTGCCCGGCCTGCGCGCTCACCGCCGCGACCCAGCCCTCATCCCCGTAGCCCAGGGCGCTCACGGCGATGCCGCTGCCCATGTCGATGTAGGATTTGCCTGCCTCGTCATACAGATGGCAGCCCTCGCCGCGCACAAAGGTGACGGGAGCGCGGGCATAGGTATGGGCCACATACTGGCTGTCCAGAGTCTGAATATCGGTCATGCGCAATAGCCTCCTTTGGCAGGCGCTGCATCAGTAGAACATGGTGCCCACGCCCTCGTCGGTCAGGCATTCGATCAAAATGGCGTGCGGAACGCGTCCGTCGATGATGAACACCTTTTTCACACCCCGACGGATGGCTTCGATGCAACATTCGATCTTGGGAATCATGCCGCCGGAGATGATGCCCTCGCGGATGAGCTGCGGGGCCTCGCTGACCTGAATGGCGGGAATGAGGGTGCTTTCGTCGGCCGGGTCGCGCAGGATGCCGCGGATGTCGGTCATGGAGATCAGACTCTCCGCGCCCAGGCTGGCGGCGATGCGCGCGGCGGCAGTGTCGGCGTTGATGTTGTAGGGGTTGCCCTCGTTGTCGCAGCCCACGGTGGAGATGACGGGGATATAGCCCTTTTCCAGCACATCCAGGATGGGCTGGGTGTTGACGTTTACGATCTCGCCCACATAGCCGTGCACATCGTCGAGCTTGCGGGCCTCAATCATGTGGCCGTCCATGCCGCACAGGCCGATGGCCTTGCCGCCCATGGACTGGATATAGCCCACCAGGCCCTTGCCCACCTTGCCGGCCAGCACCATCTGCACGATGTCGGCGGCTTCGCGGTCGGTCACGCGCAGGCCGTTGATAAACTCGGACTTCTTGCCCAGGCGCTTTAGCAGGTCGGTGATCTCCGGGCCGCCGCCGTGTACCAGCACCACCTTTACGCCCACGAGCGTGAGAAGCAGCAGATCGCCCATCACGGCGCGCTTGAGGTCCTCGTTGATCATGGCATTTCCGCCGTATTTGATGACGACGATTTTCTGGTTATAGGCTTTGATATAGGGGAGGGCCTGAATCAGGACCTCCGCCCGCTGGTCGATGGTCATGGGTTTTCTCCTTACTGTATCAGGTGCGGTAGTCGCCGTTGATCTTGACGTAGTCATAGGTGAGGTCGCAGCCCCAGGCTTTGGCCGTGGCGCTGCCGCTGTTGAGGGCCACCTGGACGGTGATCTCGTCGTCCATGAGGATCTCCTTGGCGGTTTCCTCGCTGAAAGCCACGCCCGCACCGCCGCGGCAAACGGGAATCAGACCCCGGTTGGAGCGGAAGTTCACGTCTACCTTGCTTACATCCACGTCCGCCCCGGCATAGCCGATGGCACACAGCACGCGGCCCCAGTTGGCGTCGGCGCCGAAGATGGCGGCCTTGAGCAGGGTGCTCTTGATGACCGCCTTGGCGACCAGCTTGGCAGCGGCGGTGCTCTTGGCGCCCGTCACCTCGCACACCAGCAGCTTGGTTGCGCCCTCGCCGTCCTTGGCCATGATGGCGCACAGCTTTTCGCACACCTTGTAGAGCGCAGCCACGAAGGCCTCGTAATCCGCGCCCATGCAGGATTCGATGGGCGTGTTTCCAGCCATGCCGTTGGCCAGAATGGAGACCATGTCGTTGGTGGAGGTATCGCCGTCTATGCTGAGCATATTGAAGGTGTCAGCCGTTACGGTGGTGAGCGCGCGCTTGAGCGCCACGGGGGAGATGGCCGCGTCGGTGGTCAGGAAGCAGAGCATGGTGGCCATGTTGGGCGCGATCATGCCGCTGCCCTTGGAGATGCCGCCCAGCTTGCACATTTTGCCGCCCAGGGGGAAGCGCACGGCAACCTCCTTGGAGACGGTATCGGTGGTCATGATGGCCTCAGCCGCGCGGGTGCCGCCGGCGGGCGTATCCTCCAGCGAATCGGCCAGCTTACCGAAGTTTTTCTGGAAGGGCTCCAGCGTCATGGGCTGGCCGATCACGCCCGTGGAGGCCACGATCACGTCCTCGGCTTTCACGCCGATGTATTTTTCCACCAGCGCGCACATGCCCTCGGCGATTTCGACGCCGTTGGCGTTACAGGTGTTGGCGTTGCCGCTGTTGCAGATGACGGCCTGCGCGATGCCGTTTTCCACGTGTTTCTGCGTAACCAGAATAGGCGCGCCCTTGACCAGATTCTGCGTATAGACGCAGGCTGCATTGGCGGGTACTTCACTGACGATCAGGGCCACGTCGCGCCGGGTGCGGTTGCGCCGGATGCCCATATGCTCGCCCGTGGCGGAGAAGCCCTGCGCGGCTGTCGCGCCGCCGGCGATGAAGGTGATTTCTGACATGATGATCCCCCTTCCAGATTGCTCAAAAAGCGGACGGGACAAGGCCCGCCCGTCAAAGCGCCAGCCCCGTAAGGGGAGGCGCGCCCAGGACCAGGTTGAGACATTCGATGGCCGCTCCGCAGGCGCCCTTGCCCAGGTTGTCAAAGCGCGCGTAGGCGATCATGCGGTCGTCGTTGCCGGTGACAAACAGCTCCATGCGGTCGCTTCCGCTGAGGGCCACGCTGTCGATGACGGCTTCGGGGTTGTCCTCCAGCACGCGCACCAGCGCCGCGCCCTTGAAAAACGCACGGTAGGTATCGCTGACCTCGGCAAGGGAGGCCTTGCGGGCCAGGATGCCCTCCGTGAGCGGGAGGCTGACCAGCATGCCGCTGAACACGTCCATCACCACGGGCTGGAACACCGGCGGCCGCATAAGGCCGCACACATGCATGATTTCGGGGAGGTGCTTGTGACTTTGGCCCACGGCGTAGGGCCGGGGCGCATGCAGGGCAGCGGGCCGGTCCGGCGCCTCGTAATCGGCGATCATGCGCTTGCCGCCCCCGGAATAACCTGTGAGCGACAGAAGCGACAGCGGCGCGTCCGGCGAAAGCAACCCTGCGTCCACCAGAGGCTTCACCAGCGCGATGCAGCCGCTGGCGTGGCAGCCCGGCACGGCGATGCGCCGCGCGCTTCGTACGGCCTGCGCCTGCGCCGCGCCCAGCTCCGGAAAGCCGTAGGTAAAACCCGGGTCCGTGCGGTGGGCGGTGGAGGCGTCCAGAATCACGCCTTCCGACTCGCCCAGGGCGGCCACCAGCTCGCGGCTGGCGGCGTCGGGCAGGCAGAGGATGGTAGCGTCGGCCTGGCGGGCCATGGCGGCGCGGGCGTCGAGGTCCTTGCGCTTTTCCTCCGGGAGAGAGAGAAGCGTGATGTCCTCCCGCCCGGCGAGGCGCTCTCTGACCCGCAGGCCCGTGGTTCCCTGGTCGCCGTCAATGAATACGGTGAGCATGGCTTACAGCTTTCCCTTCAGAAGCGTTGCCCGCGCGGCGATGGGCAGGCCAAAGAGATTGATGAAGCCGGCGGAGTCCTTCTGGTCGTAGACGTGGTCCTCACCGAAGGTGGCGATCTCCTCGCTGTAGAGCGAATAGGGAGAAGTGACGCCGGCATTGATGATGTTGCCCTTGTAGAGCTTGAGTTTGACTTCGCCGGTCACGGTCTTTTGCGTTTCGGTCACAAAGGCGGCGAGCGCCTCACGCAGCGGGGTGAACCACTGGCCGAAGTAAACCAGCTCAGCATAGCGGTTGGCGACCAGCTCCTTGTAGTGCTGGGTATCGCGGTCCAGGCAGATGGTCTCCAGCACCTGATGCGCGCGGTAGAGGATGGTGCCGCCGGGGGTTTCGTACACGCCGCGGCTCTTCATGCCCACGAGGCGGTTTTCCACCAGGTCGCACAGGCCTACGCCGTTTTCGCCGCCCAGCTTGTTGAGGTATTCCATCATGGCGACGGGATCGAGCTGCTTTCCGTCAACCGCTACGGGGATGCCCTTTTCAAACGAAAGGGTCACATAGGTAGGCTTGTCGGGGGCCATCTCAGGGCTGACGCCCATTTCCAGGAAGCCGGGCTTGTTGTACTGCGGCTCGTTGGCCGGGTCCTCCAGGTCCAGGCCCTCATGGCTCAGGTGCCAGAGGTTCTTGTCCTTGGAGTAGTTGGTCTCGCGGTTGATTTTGAGAGGAACGTTATGCTTTTCGGCATACTCGATTTCCTCTTCACGGCTCTTGATGTCCCACTCACGCCACGGGGCGATGATGGTCAGCTCGGGCGCAAAGGCCTTGATGGTCAGCTCGAAGCGGACCTGGTCATTGCCTTTGCCGGTGCAGCCGTGGCAAATGGCGTCCGCGCCTTCCTTTTTGGCGATCTCCACGATGCGCTTGGCGATGATGGGCCGTGCAAAGCTGGTGCCAAGCAGGTATTCGCCCTCGTACACCGCGCCCGCCTGCATGGTGGGGTAGATGTAGTCGGTGATGAATTCTTTCTTCAGGTCCTCCACATAGAGCTTGCCGGCGCCGGTCTTGAGGGCTTTTTCCTCCAGTCCGTCCAGCTCCGTGCCCTGTCCTACGTCGCCGGAGACGGCGATCACTTCGCAGTTGTTATAGTTCTCCTTGAGCCAGGGGATGATGATGGAGGTGTCCAGTCCGCCGGAATATGCGAGTACAACTTTTTTAATATCCTTCTTGGCCTTGGGTGCCATAGCAATTGCCTCCTTGAATGTTTATGCATTTATTATGCATATTATGCAGATGGTTGTCAAGGGGGCTAAAGCATTTTTTTGGAGAATCCGCGGCGCATCTTTTGTGAGGAGACCACAAAAAGGAAGAAAACCAGATGAAACGGGTTTTCTTCCTTATGATTTTGTGCGATTTTGTGGGAAGTGGCGCGTGCTTCAGCCCCGTGCCGGCAGCCGCAGGCGAATGACGCCGGGAAGGGCTTTAAGCTGGGTCTGAAGCATGTCGTCGGGCTCGCGGTCCAGTTCCAGCACGGTCACGGCCATGTCGCGGCGGCTTTTGTTGAGCATGTTGTTGATGTTGATCTTGCGCGCGCCGATGGCGGCGGAGATGGCGGACACCATGCCGGGCTCGTTTTCGTGGATGATGAGCACGCGCACGCCCTCGCTGTGGCCCAGGAGGATCTCCGGGAAATTGACGGAATTGCGGATCTGGCCGTCCTCCAGATAGTCGCGCAGCTCGCGGGCGGCCATGTCGGCGCAGTTGACCTCGCTTTCGGGCGTGGAGGCGCCCAGGTGCGGAATGGCGACTGCATTCTTCATCCTGAGCACGTCCTGGGTGGGGAAGTCGGTCACATAGCTGGCAACCTTGCCGCTTTCCAGCGCGGCGGCCAGCGATTCGGCGTCGGCGAGCTCGGCACGGCTGAAGTTGAGCAGGTGCACGCCGTCTTTCATCTGGGCGATGGCGCTTTCGCCGAGCATGCCGCGGGTAGCGTCGGTGAGGGGTACGTGCACGGTGATGTAATCCGCGGTGCGGTAGATCTCATCCACGGAGGAGGAACGCTTGATGGCGCGGCTGAGCGACCAGGCGCTTTCCACGCTGATGAAAGGGTCGTAACCGATGACGTTCATGCCCAGGCCCTGCGCGGCGGCGTTGGCTACGATGGCGCCGATGGCGCCCAGACCGATCACGCCCAGAGTCTTTCCGCGGACTTCGGGACCGGCGAACTGAGCCTTGCCCTTTTCCACCAGCTTGGCGACCTCCGCGCCCTGTCCGTCCAGAGTGCGCGCCCAGTCGATGCCGCCGGCCACGTTACGGCTGCCCAGCATCAGGCCGCAGATGACCAGCTCGGCCACGGCGTTGGCATTGGCGCCGGGGGTGTTGAAGACCACGATGCCGCGCCTGGTGCACTCGTCGATGGGGATGTTGTTGGTGCCCGCGCCCGCGCGCGCGATGGCCAGCAGGCTGTCGGGCAGGTCCATGTCATGCATGGAGGCAGAGCGAACCAGAATGCCGTCCGGCACGGGCTCCTCCTTGGCAATGAGATAGCGCTCGGCGGTCAGGCTCTGATGGATAACGTCGGAAATATTGTTGAGCGTCTGAATCTTATACATCATGCATTCTCCTTCTCAAAGGCCTTCATCACTTCGACCAGCTTCTTCACGCCCTCTACCGGCATGGCGTTGTAGATGCTGGCGCGCATGCCGCCCACGCTGCGGTGGCCCTTGAGGTTGACCAGGCCGTTCTTGGCGGCATACTTGACAAACGCCGCATCCTTGTCGGCATCGCCGGTGACAAAGGTCACGTTCATCAGCGAGCGGCAGTCCCTGCGGGCGGGCGCCTTGAACAGAGCGCTCTGATCCAGGTAGTCGTAGAGAAGCCCCGCCTTGTACTTGTTCTGCTCATAGATGGCGTTAACGCCGCCCAGGCCCTTGAGCCACTCAAAGCCCAGGCCCGCCATGTAGATGCCATACGTGTTGGGGGTGTTGAGCATGCTGTCGTTCTTGCTTTCCAGCGCCCAGCTCATCAGCTTGGGGCACTTGGGGTCCTCGTGGCCCATCAGGTCGCGGCGCACGATCACGATGCACAGGCCCGCGGGGCCGATGTTCTTCTGCGCGCCGGCGAAGATCACGCCGAACTTCGTCACGTCGAAGGGCTCGGAGAGGATGTTGGAGCTCATGTCGGCCACCAGCGGCACATTGCCGGTATCGGGGATAGCGGTATAGCGGGTGCCGTAGATGGTATTATTGGTGGTGATGTAGGCGTAGTCCGCGTCCGGGCGCCAGTCGAAGGTATCGGGCACATAGGTGTAGGTATCCTCACGGGAGGAAGCGGCAATGTGCACGTCCGCGTATTTCTTGGCTTCCTCGGCGGCCAGGTGGGCAAAGTTGCCGCTGTCCACATAATCGGCCTTGCCGGTGGAGAGCAGGTTCAGCGGTACGGCGCTGAACTGAAGCGTCGCGCCGCCCTGCAAAAACAGGATTTCATAATCGTCCGGCACATTCATCAGCCCCTTGAGGAGCGCTTTGGTGCGGTCGAAGATTTCGATGTACATGCCGCTGCGGTGGCTCATCTCCATGACGCTCATGCCGCGTCCGGGATAACAAACCAGTTCATCAGCAGCCTTTTTGAGCACGCTTTCGGCGATCATCGCGGGACCTGCGGAAAAATTATATACGCGTTCCTCCATGTGATAGCATCCTCCCTGTTTGATTTGCTGGGCTTTCGGTCTAGCGGGACATTTTTTGCCCTATTGGCGACATTTTGACCGGTTGGGTCTGTTATACACCAAATCAGCGGGAATTGCAAGAGGAAAAACGAATTTTCTTTTGTGCAAAATATAGATGCGCCTGGAAGGCCCACTGCTTGGAGCCGGGGTTATGCGCCATGCCGGCGCTGGTTGCGCAGGGTTTCAAGCTCCTCGCGCAGGCGGGCTTCCCGGCGGTCCAGATCATCGCGAAACGCCTGACGCCGGGCTTTGAGATCGCGGGAAAGCTGAGCACGCCTGGCTCTGATATCCGCCAGCAGACGGCGGTTATACAGCCGTGCGTAGGGGAAGGCGCGAAGTGCGCGGCGGGCCAGCATGCCCTGTCGGATGAGCGCCTCGCGCACGCTCTGGGTGAGGGCTTCGGTGCTGTCGCCCTCGCAGTGCTCCGCAGTCTTGCGGATTTTGCCCAGGATGGTAGCCGAAAGCACGGTATCCCCCAAAAGCAGCGCACACAGTCCCAGGCACAGGCCGTCCATCCACGCCTGCGGCAGGCGCAGATAGAGTCCGAACAGCACCGGCCGGGCCACATATACCATGCCCAGGCCCATCAGCCCGAAGGGAATCAGCGTGCCCGCGCAGACGCGGCCGTTGAGGTTGAAGCGGCGGTGGCTGTAATCCCACCAACGGGCGTGGAACAGTTTTTCCATGGCATAGCTGGTGAGGTATTCCAACGTGCCGCACACGGCCATGGCGAGCACGAACACGGCCGGCGGGCTGGCGGAAAACGGCGTGAGCAGCGCCGTGACCAGCACTGCCCCAAAGCCGTAGATGGGGCAGTAGGGGCCGATCAGAAATCCCCGGTTGATGAAGCGGCCAAACTGAATCAGCTTACAGACCACCTCCATCACCCAGCCCAGAAAGGCGCCCGTGAAGAACAGCAGGATGTAACATTCCAACGTAAGACGCATAAGTGCGGCCTCCTTTGTATCCTATGCGGATGTCCTTATGATAGCGTACCAAAAACGGTTGACAAAGGGGTGGGAGCGCGGACGGACAGGGGCGGGACTTTGACTTTTTTCCATCCCGCGGCTATAATGGCGGCAGCAAGGGAGGCAGAGAAAGCATGAGCGATTTTGCCTGGCTGGACGGATACCTGCGCCAAAAACCCGGAACCGTCTGGGATTACAAGCCCGAGTGGGGCTGGGACCGCTATCGGATCGCGCAGAGGCTTTATGCCGCCATCTGCCTTCCCGGTCCTGTTTATGCGAGGGAATATGCGGGGCATCCGCTGCTTACGCTCAAATGCGACCCGCTGGAATCCGAGCTGCTGCGCGCCGCCTGCCCGGACATTCTGCCGGGTTTCTATACGGACAAGCGCACCTGGATCTCCATCCGTCTGGACGGCGGGGTGGAGCGAGAGCGCATCCTGCGCCTGTGCGATGCGTCCTACGACCTGGTATTCGCCAGGCTGACGCGCCGGGCGCGCATGGAAATTATGGATGGCGGAACGTAAATTGTTGCGCTTGTCCTTGACCCTCTGTGGCAGATGGGCTACAATGAGGATATCTGGGACCCGGCAGAGATGAATCAACAAAAGGAGGCTCCTTTCATGAGCATTTCACAGCACCCGTTCGGCGTCACGCCCGACGGCGAGAAGGTAACGGAATATACCATGACCAACCGGGACGGGGCCAGCGTATCCATGCTGGATTTTGGCGGAATCGTCACGCGCATTCTGGTTCCGGACCGGGACGGAAAGCTGGACGATGTAAGCCTGAGCTTTGACGACATTGATGTGTATGCACAGGGCCGCAGCGGCAGCATGGGCATGCTCATCGGCCGGGTGGGCAACCGCATCCGCGGCGCGTCCTTCGAGCTGGAGGGCCGGACCTATACGCTGCCCAAAAACAACAACGGCAACTGTCTGCACGGCGGCATGGGCTTCGGCCTGCGCATGTGGCAGGCAAGGCCGGTCCTGGCGGAGGGCGGCGACGCGCTGGAGCTGACGCTGACCAGCCAGGATGGCGACCAGGGCTTCCCCGGTACGCTGAAAGTAAAGGTGACCTATACCTTCACCGACCACAACGAGCTGGGCATCCACTATCAGGCCAGCACCGACAAGACCACCCTGTGCAGCCTGACCAATCACGCCTATTTCAACCTGGACGGCCATGCCAGCGGAAGCGTGCGCGACCTGGAGATGCAAATCAATGCCGATCTGGTCACCGAGGTGGGCGAGGGCCTGATCCCTACCGGGCGGCTGCTGCCGGTCAGTGAGGTGCCCTACAACTTTACCTCTCCCACCCGCATCGGGGATGTGCTGGACAAAATGCCCGAATGCCCCGGCATGACCATGGCAAAAGGTGTGGACTTCAACTTCTGCGCGGGCCGCGACCGTGAAACCAAGGTGATTGCCACGCTCTATTCCCCCAAGACCGGCCGTGTCATGGACGTGATCACCGATCAGCCGGGCGTGCAGTGCTATACGGGCAACCATCTGGACAACGATGGCAAGGACGGTGTTCATTACGGCCCATATGCCGGCGTGTGCCTGGAAACGCAGCACTATCCGGATGCCATTCATCATCCGCATTTCCCCAGCGTCGTGCTCAGGCCGCAGGATACCTATGATACCCTGACCATCTATCGCTTTGGCGTGCGGTAAAGGGAGGCGCCCATGGCCCCGATCAATCAAACGCTTCTTTCCCCCGGCCCGCTGCTGGATGCACGCGGCGCGCTCGTTGAGGCAGGCTACGCCACCTCGCTGGTCAGGCGCTACGATCGCGCCGCAATCCGCGCGTGCGGGCTGCGCATCAAGGAATGGGATTACTACTGCATCATTGGCGGCGATACGGTGCTGGCGCTGACCATTGCCGACAATAGCTACATGGGTCTGGAAAGCGTCAGCCTGATTGACTTGGGCACCCGCTGGCAGCACACGCGCAGCTTCATGCGCCTGATGCCTCTGGGCCGAACGGGCCTGCCGTCTGCCAGCAGTCAGGGAAGTGTCGCCGTGGAGCGCCCCGGATATGCCCTGCGCTTTGACAATGACGGCATGCGCCGGGAGCTGATCGTACGGGTGGATGACTTCCGGGAGCACAAGCCCCTGACCGCGCGTGTGACGCTCACCGGCGCGCCGAGGGACAGCATGGTGATTGCCACGCCCTTTGCCGGACATCCGCGCGCCTTTTACTACAACCAGAAGATCAACTGCCTGCGCGCAGCGGGCGAGGTGGTATTTGACGGGGAAACCCGCCGGTTTGACCCCGAGACGGCTACGGCGGTGCTGGACTGGGGCCGGGGCGTGTGGACCTATCAAAACACCTGGTACTGGGGCAGCGCCAGCGGCTATGTGGACGGTGTGGCGTTCGGGATGAACCTGGGCTACGGCTTTGGCGATACCCGTGCCGCCACGGAGAACATGCTCCTGTATGACGGCGTTGCCCACAAGCTGGATCAGGTGGATTTCGGCATTCCCAAAGATGCCGCGGGCAAAGACGACCTGCTGGCGCCCTGGCACGTAACGGACAACCTGGGCCGCCTGGATCTGACCTTTACGCCCATTCTGGACCGCGCCGCTTACACGGGCGCGGTGGTGCTGGAAAGCAATCAGCATCAGGTGTTTGGTCGCTTCGACGGCACGGCTGTGCTGGATGATGGGACGGCGCTGACCATCCGTGGCCTGCGCGGTTTTGCTGAAAAGGTCAAAAACCGCTGGTAAGAGTCCAATGCGCCCTTGCCCGCGAAATCATGGAGGAACCGAATTGCGCAAACTGCTGATTTTCTGCTGCTGCCTGCTTCTGATTCTCACGTGCCTGCCAGCCGGGATGGCGGCGACCATCTCCGGCCGCAGATACGAGGACTTTGAATTGTGCTATGCCGACAATCTGGACTTTATCAACCAGAACACCGGCCGCCACCTGCTGCCGCTGGTTCTGGCCAAGGGCGAGGCCAACGCCGACGGAGGGCACCGCATGTACGAGCTGCTGGGCGATGTGCTGCGTGTGACCATCCGGCTGGACCAGAGCAATCAGATCATTGAAAGGTGTGAGATCGTGCTCACGGCTCCGGCGGGCATGTCCTATGGCACATCCGAGTACAATGATTTTGTCACGTCGGGCTATCACAGCTACGCGCTGCTCATGGCCATGCACACCGCGGCCGACCCTGCGGTGCGCTATGGGCTGGTCACCGCGGTCAATGACGGATTGCTTGCGGGCGAGGGAACCTATGCCACGCAGGTGGGGGTCTATACCCTTAACTGCACGCGTGCGGACAACGTGGCGACCCTCACCTTTGAAAACACCCTGGCCGCAACGCCGGAGCCACAGGCCACGCCCGACGGCACGGCGCCGGAGGAGGAAGGCGTCAACGAGGAGGAAGGAAGCCTGGCCGGATGATGGCAGATAAGGCAAAAGCCGGGAGCGTTCTGCGCTGAGCAAAACGCTTCCGGCTTCCTGATTTTTGCCGGACTTTATCCATCGGCGCGCATTTTGGCAAAGGCGATGATGATATCCGCCACATCCTCCGGCTGGCGGCCGTCCGTGCGGAGCATCAGGTCGTAATTGCTGCGCATGCCCCAGTTGCCGTCGGCAAAGAAGTTGTAATAGCTGCGGCGCTGCCGGTCCGTCTTGCGGATCAGCTCTCGGGCATGCTCGCGGTCCACCTTTTCCACACGCATGATGCGCGCGATGCGCCGCTCTTCCGACGCATAGATAAAAATATGCGTCACTCCCGGACGGTCCTTGAGCACATAGTCCGCGCACCGGCCCACGATTACGCCCGGACCTTCCGCGGCAATTTTGGTGATGGCGTCAAACTGGGCCAAAAACACCCGCTGGTTCAGCGGCATCTGCAGGCCCATGCCGCCCGCACCCACATGCAGGCTCGCGCCCGCGCTGCCCGCCAGCATGCCGCTGACGGTGTTTTTTTCGTCGTGACGCTCCAAAAGCTCGTGACAAAGACCGCTTTCTTCCGCCGCACGGGTCAGGATTTCTTTATCATAGAAGGGAACACCCAATTTATCGGCTACCAGCTTGCCAATTTCACGCCCGCCGCTGCCATACTCGCGTCCAATAGTGATGATGGGGTCCATATAAAAACACCTCCGAAGGTTTGTTCTATTCAAGTTCTATAACGACATTATACATCACATGCCGGAAAAGTTCAATGAAAACCGCACAATCGCGCATCAAACCCGGCATAGGCCGCGCGAAGCGTTGACATTCCCGGCATGCGCTGGTAAAATAGCCACAATCCTTAATGATAACGAAAGGGTGGGTAAGTTCGATGCTGGAGGAGAACATTCGCACAGGCCTTACATTTGACGACGTGCTCCTGGTGCCCCGTGCAAGCAGCGTGCTTCCGCGGGATGTGGACACCTCGACCATGCTGACCCCAACCATCAAGCTCAACGTCCCTCTGTTGAGCGCGGCCATGGATACCGTGACCGACGCGCGGCTGGCCATTGCCATGGCGCGTGAGGGCGGTCTGGGCATCATTCACAAAAACATGACCATTGATGAGCAGGCTACGCAGGTGGACAAGGTCAAGCGCAGCGAGCATGGCGTGATCACCGATCCGTTCTTCCTCTCGCCCGATCACCTGATTCGCGATGCGGAGGCCCTGATGGCCAAGTACCGCATTTCCGGCGTGCCCATTACCCGGGGCAAGAAGCTCGTGGGCATTCTGACCAACCGCGACCTGCGCTTTGAAACCGACGACAGCCGGCGCATCGAAGAGGTCATGACCTCCGAAAACCTGATCACCGCGCCCGTGGGGACCACGCTGGAGGAGGCCAAAAAGATTCTGGCCGCGCACCGCATCGAAAAGCTGCCCATCGTCAACGATCAGTTTGAGCTGTGCGGCCTGATCACCATCAAGGACATCGAAAAGAGCACCAAGTATCCCAACTCCGCCAAGGACCAGAAGGGCCGCCTGCTGTGCGGCGCGGCGGTGGGCATCACCAAGGACAGCATGCTGCGCGTGGAGGCGCTGGTCAATGCCAAGGTGGATGTGATTTCCATCGACTCGGCGCACGCCCACAACATCGAAGTGATCAACAAGGTCCGCGAGCTGCGCGCCGCCTTCCCGGACCTGTGCATCATCGCGGGCAACGTCGCCACGGCCGAGGCCACCCGCGCCCTCATTGAAGCGGGCGCGAGCTGTATCAAGGTGGGCATTGGACCCGGCTCCATCTGCACCACGCGGGTGATCGCAGGTATCGGTGTACCGCAGCTCACCGCGATCAGCGACTGTGCAAAAGAAGCGGACAAGTATGGCGTAACCGTGATCGCCGATGGCGGCATCAAGTATTCCGGCGACATTCCCAAGGCCATCGCGGGCGGCGCGAGCGCCGTCATGATCGGCAGCCTCTTTGCCGGTGTGGACGAGAGCCCGGGAGATATGGAAATCTATCAGGGCCGCAGCTTCAAGGTGTACCGTGGCATGGGCAGCCTGGGCGCCATGGCACAGGCCCACGGCTCCAGCGACCGCTATTTCCAGGAGCCCGACAAGAAGCTGGTACCTGAAGGCGTGGAAGGCCGTGTGCCCTACAAGGGACCGCTGGCTGATACGGTCTACCAGCTCGTGGGCGGCCTGCGCTCCAGCATGGGCTACTGCGGCACACCCACCATCGAGCACCTGCGCAAGGAGGGGCAGTTTATCCGCATCACCGGAGCTGGCCTGAAGGAGAGCCATCCGCACGATATTTCCATAACCAAGGAAAGCCCCAATTATTCTACCAGGGAGTGAGCCTGCCCGGGATCAACGGGGCATGTGTCGCTGCCACGCCGGTCGAAAATGGATCAAGCATCATAAACGCAGGTCTGAAAGGGCCTGCGTTTTGCCGTACAGGGCGCCACTTCTTTGCCTTGAGGTGGGCATAGGATAAGTCCGCCTGGCAGGAGGTAAGTGCATCTTCCTGTTTTTCTCATTTCGAATCATGAGACGGCTTCGGCCCAGTGGGGCCGGTGCGTCAGAAACGGGCCGCGTAGACGCGACGGGGGAGTTTTCCGCGACAGGACGAGGGAGAACCTGGCTCTATTATCCACATCGTCCCGTCTCAGACCGTTGACGAGCAAACGTCGCGCGTCGAAGCCGAAAGCGCTGTACAAGAAGCGCTTCGGCGTTTTCGCCGGAGACGCGGCGCCTCTGTCTGACATCCGCGCGCGTCAGACAGAGGCGGTCGATTGCCAGCCTCAGGCTGCCAAACGCATATGCGGTTTCGCGGCGAGCAGGTTCGGGCTTAGCGGCTTGATCAGAATATGGGATATGTTGGTTAAAGAAACAAAACGAAAGCTTATACGCCCCAGACAAGCCAAATATAAAGGTAGCCTGCAAGAACCGCCGTTAATGTAAAGGGAATGCCGATTCTAAGAAAATCCCGAAGCCTCACCGTTTCGCCGTTTTTACGCAAAATCCCGATAGCGGCTATATTGGCGGACGCGCCGATGGGCGTTAGGTTTCCGCCGAGGGTTGCGCCGGTCAAAAGCCCAAAATAGAACACGTAAGGCTCCATTCCCGCGCCGCCATTCATTAATGCGGCAATGCTTGATACAACCGGAAGCATTGTGGCAACATACGGAATATTATCGATAAAGGCCGAAAGAACAACTGAGGCAAATACAATAATCGTGTAAAGAACGAAAGGATTATCTCCCGAAGCCGTGAAGAACAAATCGGCCGCCGCATCGATAACGCCCGCGGTTTTAATGCCTTCGATGACGATGAAGAGTCCGAACAAAAGAAGCAGCGTATCTTTGTCGAGTTCGGACCAAACCCGCCTTACTGTAGAGACGGAACGATTCTTCAGGCAGGAATGAACAATGCCGACAACACAAAGCGCAAGACAGACCAGACCGCTGCGCAGATTATATAGCGTCATCAGAAAACCGCCGGCAGGCTCCGGCAGGAACGAAGCTACAATAAGCAGCGCGACGGTCCCAAGCATAAGGCAGGAAGGAAAGTAATCTGTGACGGCTGTTTCTATTTTGGAAGAAACCGTTTGCTTTTCTTTTCTAAACAGAATAAGCAAAGCTATGGTTGAAGCTATTGCGCCGAGCTCAACACCCCAGAAAATCCCCGGCTTTCCCCGCATCCAAAAGAAATCAAGGAAATTCATGCCCGCATATCCGCCAAGAAGCATGCTGGTTGTATCCCCTACCATTGTTGCGGCGCCTTGCAAATTAGAAGAAACCGCAATGGCTATCAACACCGGAACAGGGGATATTTTTAGCTTCCTGGATATGGCAAGTCCAACCGGCGCCACCATCAGAACGGTGGCTACATTATCTACAAAAGCGCTGATAATTCCCGCAAATAATGCGAGAACCGTAACAGCCCATTTTACATTTGGAACCCTTGATATTAACATTTCCGCAAGGCGGGCCGGCATCTTGCTTTCAATAAACAGCGTTACAATACCCATGGTTCCGCCTATCATTAAAAGAACATTATAATCTACTGCCGCCAGCGCTGTAAATATGGAAAAATCATACACCTTAAAGATGCCGAGCACAATAAAAATGGCGGCACTGCCAAGAGCGATCCAGGGTCTGTACTTTTGCAATGCGAGCATTAACACATAGGTTATGGCAAAGATAATCAAGGCCAATATCATACATTTTCCTTCCCGCCAAAGAATTTGGCAATTCTTCGGCTCCTGTTTTTCGATTTTAAGTACCCAAAGAAGATACCGCGACACAGTCTGTTGAAATAAGTATAACCGCTATTATACCGCATTCAAAATATTGAATACCGCCTCCTTTTCTCAATCTCTATCTTATAATTATACTTTATCCAGCATAAAAATAGTAAAAGCAAACCGAACATATGTATTAAGATTATATTAAGACTGTATTAAGACAGATCCTTTCCGGGCATCCGCTTGTGCCGTGAAAGACCCCGTATGTAAATTTCCGGATTTCCCCTGCCAAAGGGCGCATGGGTATGCTATAATGAAAGATGATTCCCAGAATATCAGTTGAAAGGATTTTTGCCGATGAGCCTGTATCGACGCGTGATCGCTCTTTGCACATGCCTGCTCCTGCTGGCAGCAGCTTTTTCCGCGCTGGCGGAGGAAACGGACCCCGTCATGACTGCCGAGGAGGCCGAAGCCGCCGGTATCGAGGTGGAGGGTATTGCGACGGAGGATGAGGATGAAACGGCCGTTGCCGACGCGGAGGATCAGCCGGCGAGCATCGAGGGTCTGACGCCGCTGTACACCACCAAGATCAAGCCCTTTGTAGCCTCGGGCAAGGCCATTCGCATGCGCGCCCTGCAGGACGGCGAAAGCGACGTGGTCTGCGTGATTGACGCAGGCGAAACGATCACGGTCTACGCGGTGTATCCCTCCTATGTGCTGGCGGAGTATAACGGCTATGTAGGCTATATCATTCGCACCTGGGTGGACGAGAATATGACGACGCTGGACCCGGAGAATACCCCTCCGTACGGTGTGGTGACGTCCAAATATGTGGCTACGCTCACCGAAACGGCCAACATCTACGCCGAACCGTCGCTCAGCGCTGAGATCAACGATATCCATCCCGGCGCAGGCAGCAAAATCGCCATTTTGGACTTCGTGGACGGTTTTGCCAAGGTGCTGGTGTGGCGCAGCTATGGGTACATCGACGCGCGCGTGCTGACCGACCTGGTGATGGTGGCCCAGGGCGACGAGCCCATGAGCGATGAGACCCCCATCGCGGCGTTTTGCAGCTTCTTTGAGTACAATACGGGCGCTGAGGGGAACGATGGCCGCTGCAAAAACATCGTGCGCAGCTGCGAATCCATGACCCGCCTGATGCAGCCCGACGAAAGCCTGGATTTTAACGCGCAGGTCGGCCCCTATAAAAAGAACAATGGGTACTTCCCGGCCCCCGTGCTCATCGACGGCGGAACCCAGATCGGCTACGGCGGCGGTACCTGCCAGAGCAGCAGCACGCTGTACAATGCCATCCGGCAGGTGCCGGGCATCACGGTGCTGATGCGCCGGCCGCATGGACCGGGCTGCGCGCGGTATCTGCCCATGCATCAGGATGCGGCGGTGGGAAATGACTCGCTGAATCTGGTGTTCCGAAACGATTGCGAATATCCCATCTACGTGCTGGCGGAAAGCACCGGTGAGGGTACCCTGTGCATCCAGATCTTCCGGGCGGACTGAGGAGGAGCAACGAAATGAACATCAGAGCGCTGGGCGCGACGGGCATTCGCGTGGGCGAAATCGGCATGGGATGCGAGGGCTTTATCGGCAAAACCCGGCAGGAAGTGCGCGAATTCCTGGACGTGATGGAACGCTCGGGCGCCAATCTCATCGACCTGTATTCTCCCGATCCGGAAATGCGTTCGGCGCTGGGAGAGGCGATGGCCGGCCGGCGGGACAGCTTTGTGCTCCAGGCGCATTTGTGCACGATCTGGAAAGACGGGCAGTACGAGCGCACCCGCGATATCGGCGAGGTGCGTCAGAGCTTTGAGGATCAGCTGGCGCGCCTGGGGACTTCATGGGTGGATATCGCCATGATCCACTACGTGGATTCGGTAAGCGACTGGAACGCCGTGGAGAGCGGCGAGGTGATGCGCTACGCACAGGCGCTCAGACGCGAGGGACGGGCACGGGCGGTCGGGCTGTCCAGCCACAACCCCGCGGCGGCGCGGCTGGCGGTGGAGAGCGGGAAAATCGATGTGCTGATGTTCAGTGTCAACCCCTGCTACGACCTGCTGCCTGCCAACGAGGATGTGGAGCGTCTCTGGGCGGCGGAGAGCTATGCCGGGCCGCTGGTCAATATGGACCCGGAGCGGGAGGCGCTTTACGAGGCATGCCAACGGCGGGGCGTGGGCATCACGGTGATGAAGGCCTTCGGCGGAGGCGATTTGCTGAGCGCCGCACTTTCGCCTGCCGGAAAGGCGTTGACGCCGTATGAATGCCTGCACTACGCGCTTACGCGTCCGGCGGTGGCGGCAGTCCTGTGCGGAGCGCGCACGCTGGATCAGCTGAAAGACGCCCTGGCCTATGAGACTGCCTCGCCCGGGGAGAAGGATTATGCGGCGGCGCTGGCCGCTTTGCCCAAGATCAGCTGGCAGGGGCATTGTATGTACTGCGGTCATTGCGCGCCATGCCCCAGCGGCATTTCCGTGGCGGAGGTGACCAAGTTTCTCAACCTGGCGCGCGCACAGGGTGAGACGCCGGAAACTGTGCGGGAGCACTACCGGGCGCTCAGCCATCATGCGAGCGAATGCGTGCGATGCGGTGCGTGTGAAAAGCGATGTCCCTTCGGGGTGCCTGTGAGAGAGAACATGGCACAGGCGACGGAGATTTTCGGATACTGAGGAAAGCAGCAGGGGCGCGGGTTTCATCCGCGCCCCTGCTGCTTTCCGGGAAGGGTTGAGCCGGCGGGAGAACGTTGTCCCAATGCGATTGCCCCCCGGCAAGATAAGCCTCTCAAAGAATGGCCCCACAACGACCAAAGACCGCCCCGCAGCCCCTCGGCCGCCCGGCGGTCTTTGTTTTTCCGCATCTTTCACGCCCCGGTATTGGTCTGCGGCTGGGATACCATTGCGTTGCCGCCGCCGGTGATGGAGCTTCCGATATCCAGCACCTGCGTCTGCAATTCTTCAAAGGTGATCTGGCCGTTGTTGAGACTCTCGCGCAGCTGATCAATTTTGTTCATGATGGCTTCGTCGTCCGTTACGTGCACGGCGGTAATGGTCTTGTCCATTGCCTCCACGCGGGATTTGACCATTTCCACCAGCCGGTCGGTTAGGCCGCCCTGATACTGGGCATCATACGAGATGCCCACCAGCGCGATGTTGCCGGCTACGACGGCCTCCGCGTCGTCCAGCTCGCTGAGCTTTTCCACCTCTTCGCTCACATCGTCGCTCAGGCGGCGCGCGTCCTCCACGGTATTCACGCCGGCCGGCTGCACGGTTGCGGAGGGCATGGCGCTGGCTGAGGGCGCCGGTGTGGCTTCCGGCATAGCGGAGGGTGTTACACTCGCGCTGGGAGCAGGGCTGGGCAGGGTATCGGCATTGCTGGCGCAAGCGGAGAACAGCGCCAGGCCGAGCAGGGAGATTACCACAAGGGTCCAGGTTTTTTTCAATGCTGTTCGCCTCCTCGCGGCTATTGTGTGCAGGAGCGGGGAGGCGAATGTGCGACAACTCTTCCCAGCGAGCGACGATCAGCCCTGGCGGTCCAGAGAGCGAATGCGCCCGCAGATGAGATTGGTGACATCGCCGGCGAGCTGGATCAGACGCGGATCGCTCAGCATTTCCAGACGCTGGTCCATTCTGCCGGAAATGGCGCTGATCAAATAGGGCGAACCGGTCAGGGACTGCTCGATCAGACCGAAGAGCGGGGCCTCCATGGCATCCGTAAACACACGGGCAGCGCGGATGACTCCGCCGTCCACCTTGAGCTTGACCGTGACCTGCCCCCAGGGAAAGCGCTCCGACACGCTGAAGGTGGAGGCCATTGCCTCGGGATAGATCCATTTTGGATCGGAGAACCGAAGGGTGAGCGCGGCGATGGAACGGCCGTCCAGAATCCGTTCGTCCAGCCAGGCGGGTTGCGCGCCATAGGCACGGGCAAAGGCCCAGTAGAGAGCCTGCTCCAGCTCTTCGACGGTGATGGCGGGGTTCAGCGTGCGCAGGTTGATCGTATGTGCCGCCGTGTCCGGAGGATTGGGGGCGGCAAGATCTCCGCCTCCTGCTGACAGAAACTGTGCCATTTGGTCCAGAGCGGTATCCACATACAGCGTGCCGTGATGCAGCGCCGCCGAACCAGCCTTGAAATATGCGTTGACGCTGAAGCGGCGGCCCGCTGCAAACAGGTCGCCCCGGCCCATGGCCCGCGACTGAATCCCGAACGCACCGGCCGCCATCCCCAGAATGCTGAGCTGATGGTGGATGTCAAACGCCGTTTTGGGAAGGATAAAGCTGAAATTGAGGGCGCCCCGGTCCTGATAGACCGCTCCGCCGCCACTCAGCCGCCGGGCAATATGCCCGCCTGCGCTTAAAAAGGGGTCGACCCGGCACTCATACAGCGGGTTCTGACACCGGCCGATGGAAATGCAGCGGTCGTTCTGCCACAGATAGAGGATGGCCGTATCCTCCGGAAGCGTGTCCATCAGGTGCTTCTCAATGGCCAGGTTGCGATAGGGTTCGCCTCCAAGGGCGATCAGGCAGGCGGTACGTCGGATCATCTGCTTCCACGGCCTTTCTGAGAATGGTCATCCAAATGCTTTCAAAATGTGATATTTCGGCGGAGACGAGCGGTTCTCCTGCGTAAAGGAAGCAGGCCGCCTCCTTTTGGCATAAAAACGGCACGCGCGTGAAATTCCGCGCGTGCCGCACAGGCGGATCCGTGTCCTGTAGCGGAAATCAGGTCAAAATTTTGCGGAAGTCATTGCCGGGACCCTGCTCGTCATAGACCAGGAACTCGCGCACGTTGAGAGATACCTTCTTGCCGGCCTCAACATCCATGCTGTCGTAGGGATCGGCGATGACGCGAAGCTCCTTGCCGCCACCCAGGTCCACGCGGCAGTCGTTCACATCGCCCAGGTAGAAGTGGCTCTTGATGGTGCCGTTCAACGAACCCTGACCGATGGGAGCGTACTTGACATGTTCGGGACGCACGCCGACGATCACGCGGCCCTTCTTATCTCCCTCATAGGGCAGGCGCTGGCCGCAGCCGTCCAGCTCGATGCAGTCGGCCTTGACCTCTCCCTCCAAAAATTCGATCTTGCCCACGAAGTCGGCCACGAAGGGGTTGGCGGGCTGGGAGTAAATGTCGCGCGGCACGCCGATCTGCTGGATAACGCCGCGGTTGATGACCACGATGCGGTCGCTCATGGCCATGGCCTCCGTCTGGTCATGGGTGACGTAGAGCACGGTAATGCCGGATTCGCGCTGGATCTCCTTGATCTCAAAGCGCATGCTTTCACGCAGCTTGGCGTCAAGGTTGGAAAGAGGCTCGTCCAAGAGCAGCAGGGCGGGCTCCGCAACCAGCGCGCGCGCCAGCGCCACGCGCTGCTGCTGGCCGCCGGAGAGCTGGCTGGGGATGCGCTGCGCGTACTGGGTCAGGTGCACCATGGCAAGCACGCGATCCACCTTTTTCTGGATGGCGTCCTTATCCATTTTTTTGATGCGCAGGGGATAGGCCACATTGTCAAACACGGTCATGTGCGGCCATACGGCATAGCTTTGAAAGACCATGCCGATATCGCGCTTTTCGGGCGGGATGAACACCTTGTCGCTGGAAACGACGCGGTCGTCAAATTTCACGCAGCCGCTGGTGGGTTTTTCAAAGCCGGCGATGATGCGAAGCATCGTGGTTTTGCCACAGCCCGAAGGCCCCAGCAGGGTGATGAATTCTCCATTTTGAAAAACCGCGTCGAAGTTTTCCAAAACCACGGTATTGCCAAAACTTTTGGTCACATTTTGAATGGTCACGCTGGACATGGTTCCAACTCCTTTATCGAAAATGCGGGCGCATCAGATGGAGAACTCGCCCTTGGTGAGCTTGTTGAGGATGAAGTTGAGCGCCACTACCACCAGCAAGATGCCGAACGCCATGGCGGACGCCTGCTGCTGGCTGGTATAGGTCCAGTAGTAATGCAGCATGTAGCCGATAACCTGCGTGTCGCGGCTGTAGAGCAGCGTGGACATGGACAGCTCATAGAAGCAGGGAATGAAGATCAGGAACCAGCCCGCCGCGATGGAGGGGAAAATCAGCGGAATGGTGACCTTGAACATCGTGCGCAGCCATCCCGCGCCGGACGCCTGGGAGCTTTCCTCCAGGGACACATGGATCTGGCTCATGGCCGATACCACCGTGCGCATGCCCATCATGAGGTACTTGATGAGGTAGGCGATGATCATGATGGCGGCGGTGTTATAGAGGTTGATGCCGAACTTGCCGTTCATGGTCATGATCAGGCCCAGGGCGATTACCACGCTGGGCGTGCCGGACCCCAGAGTAATGAGGAAGTCGGGAATCTTGCGCCCCTTGACCCGCGTGCGCTGCAGCAGATACGCCATGGTAAAGGAAATCACGATACCGATGGTCGCGGCTGCTGCCGCAAAGGTAATGGAATTGATGAGGCTTTCGATAATGTCGTCACGGCCAAAGATCTTGGTCCAGTGCATGGTGGTAAAGTTGTTGGCCTCAAAAAGCCCCTTGCCAAGATTCTTCTTAACCGAGGTGGTAGCGATGGTGATAAAGGGGATGATGATAACGATGATGGAGAACAGGCTGACCAGCACGGTGGTAAGCCCACGCCATCTGCCCAGATCAACAATATTGGGACGCGTAGACTTGCCGGAAACCGTAATGTACTGCTTGCGCGCCACCACAACATCGGAGATATAGAGGATGATAATGGCCATAATCATCAGGAACACAGCCAGGCCCGTGGCATCATTGATACCATCCTGGCCCAGGCCCATATACTCCACAATGCGTGTGGTTACGGTATTGACCTTGCCCGGCTTGCCCACGATGGAGGGAATGCCGTAGCAGCTGGCCGCGCACACGAATACCAGCAAGGCGCCCGCGATGAGGCTGGGGGTCATCATGGGCAGCGTAATAGTGGCCACGGTCTTAAGAGGCGAGGCTCCGCTGATGCGGGCCGCCTCCTCCAGTGAGGGATCCATCTTTTCCATGGCGCGGGAGATGGTGATGAAGGCGTAGGGATAGTAGAAGGTCGTCAGCACCCAGATCATGCCGGCGATGGTGTAGATGTTGAGCGGCCCGCTGCGCGCGTCAATGTTCAAAAGCTCACGGAGGAATACATTGATGGTACCTGCGTTGGGGTTGAGAAGACGCGTCCAGGCCATGGCGCCCAGGTAGGGCGGTACCATGTAGGTGAGCACGAACAGGCTGCGGAAAAACTTTTTGCCGTACATGTTGGTGCGGCCCACCAGCCACGCCAGCGGGAAAGCCAGCACCGTGCCCAGCACCATGGTGGCCGCGGCGGCGATGAGCGTATTGCAAAGCGCCCCCCAGTTCATTTCGTAGGTATAGAGGCGCGTGAATGTCGAAAGTGAAAACGTAGATTCCGGGAAGAAGGCCTTATAGAGCATGTAGAGCAGCGGGAATACCTGGAACACCAGCAAAAACGCCACAATGGCGATAATAATCAACCATTTGACGTCGAAATAAAAGCGCCTTTGCGGCAAGGCGGATTGGATGGGCGCGGTTTGTTGTGCCATAGTGGACCTCCCCAAGGCAGGAATGGATGGGGTACGGGGGCGGGCATATCCCGCCCCCGTCCAAGGGTTTTGGTTACTCGACGGTCACGTTCTCCTGGAACAGGGTGCGGATGGAGTCGCGCTCCTTGTAGCACTTCTCCCAATCGACCGGGATATTGGTATCCATCAGTTCCTGAGTGGGCTTGCCGTCGTAGGGTTCGGTGGCATAGTCGGTAATTACGCTGTGCATCCAGCCCTTGACGATGTAGCTCTGGCCCTCGTCGGACAGGAGCCAGTCGGTGATGGCTTCGCAGGCGGCGATGTTGTTGTTGGCGCTCTTCTCGGGCGCAACGGTCATGACCGTGGAGGGGATGAGCACGTTGCCGTCATCGGGGATGAACCACTCCAGGGTGGAGCCTTCCTCCTCGCGCTTTTTGAGCACGCTCTCCTCAAGGATCATAACCACCGAGCACTCGCCGGTTTCCAGCTTGGCAAGCGCGGAGGAGCCGCTCTCGATCATCACGTTCTGATTGCCCAGCGCCACAAAGTAGTCCTCGCCGAACTTGTCCAGCAGGCCCGCGATGGTCGCCATGGCGGTGCCGCTGGTCAGCGGGTCGGACATGGACAGGGTGTTCTGGTACTGAGAATCATTGGCGAAAGCCTCGTAGGAGGTGGGGATCTCCTCCTTGGAGTACATTTCGGGATTGTAGGCAAAGCCCATGGTGCACACGCGCACGGGGTACCAGTAGCCTTCCTCGTCGTAGTCAAAGCGAAGGTTGTTGCGCGCTTCGGTCACATAGGGATGCAGCCAGCCGCCTTCCTTGAGCTCCAGGGAGTAGGCGGGCTCGGCGACCATCAGCATATCGCAGCCCAGCTTGCCGCTTTCCATCTCGCCGGCGACCTTGGTCTGCAGGGTGCCCGTGCCGCCCTGGAAGAATTCGATTTCGGCGTTGGGGAACTGGGCCTTGAGCGCTTCGCTCATCATGTCGCAGATGTCCTGATACATGGAGGTGTAGATGATAACTTTGCCGGTGATGTCGGCATTTTCCGCCACTGCGCCGGACATGCCGCACAGCATCAAGAGGGCTAAAAGGGTCGCCAGGAGCTTTTTCATGGACTGGGTTCCTCCTTGCTTGATTTTTACTCATCGCCGGCTGCACCGCCGACGGATGGTCCGAGATTGGGTTATTCACAAACGCACCATATCTTGCCTTGTTATTGTAGCATAAATCATATCTTGTGTAAATAGGCAAGCGAAGCGGATGGATAATTTGGCCGCTAAGATTCCGACAAAAGAACGGCTGGCCGAACCGGAATTGACACCCCCTGCCCGGAATGATATGATACATAAGATGAAAATTTGCCGGGAGGGTGCGGATATGCCGCGGGAAGACAAGGTTTGCACGCGCTGTGTGATGGATTCGACAGATCCGGCGATCACATTTGACGAGTCGGGCGTCTGCTCCTTCTGCAAGCGCTATGAGGAGGTGCGCGCGCACAGCGGCTACCGCCCCGGCGAGAGCGAGCGGGAGCTGGAACGCACCGTGCGGGTGATGAAGGAGCGCGGCCGCGACCGGGAATATGATTGCATCCTGGGCCTCTCGGGCGGGGTGGACAGCGCCTACATGCTCTATCTGGCAAACAAGCTGGGGCTGCGCGTGCTGGCCGTGCATGTGGACAGCGGATGGAACAGCGAAATGGCCGTGAGCAACATTGAAAAGATGTGCCAGAAGCTGGATGTGCGCCTGCATACCTATGTAATGGACTGGCCCACGATGAAGGAGCTGCAGCGCGCCTACCTGCTCAGCGGCGTGGCCAACCTGGACGTGCCGCAGGACCACCTGTTCTGCGCGGCCATTTACCAGATGGCACGCAAGTATCGGGTCAAATACATTCTGAATGGAAGCAACATCGCCACCGAAGGGGCGGACGCACCCTTCAGCCTGCAGCATACCTATCGCGACGCCTGGCACCTCAAGAGCATCTACCGCAAGCACGGCCGGGGCAAGAGCCTGAAAAAATATCCTGCCCTGTCGCTGTGGGAAGCGTGGATGGGCCTGCCGGGCGTCACGAAAATCAACCTGCTCAACTACGTGCCCTACAGCAAGAAGGAAGCCATCGAAACCCTGTCGCGCGAGTTTGATTGGGAGTATTACGGCGGTAAGCATTTTGAAAGCCGGTTTACCAAGTACTTTCAAAGCGTATATCTGCCCCGCAAGTTTGGCTACGACAAGCGCCGCGCGCATCTGAGCTGTCTGATCCTCAACGGCGAGATGACCCGCGAGGAGGCGCTTGCAGAGCTGGCCAGGCCGCCCTATCCCGTTGAGCAGCAAAAGGAGGATGAAAGCTATATCCTCAAGAAGCTGGACATTGATCCGGCCACATGGCAGCGCATTCTGGAGGCGCCTCCCACGCCGGACGACGCGTACTTCTCGCAGCAGAAGCTGTTCAATGCCGCGCGGCGGCTGCTGGGCCAGAAGGGGCTGGACCGCATCAAGCAGCGCCGCTATACCGCCAGGGGATGACCAACCCGACCGAGAAGGCCGCCTTTGCCACACGCAAGTGTGAGCATACGGGCCCCAGAGAAGGAGATTCTGCCAATGACGCATGACCCCGTGGCATCCGGGAAAACGATCTGGAAGGGGCGCGCCTTCAACGCGCCGGCGCTGATTGTGCTGGCGCTGGTGTTTGCGGGCTCCTATTTCATGTTTCTGCGGGAATTTGCCTATCAGAACGCGGACCTTTATATCCACGCGATGATCGCGCATGATTTTGACTTTACCGACCTGCACTCCATCACCAGCCGCCTGTCCTATCCCGTATGGCACATCGTGGTCAGCGCGCTCTACCAACTGGGCGTGCCGCTGGGCCATGCTGCTGCGGGCGTGTGCGCGCTTTGCAAGGCGGTCACCTTCCTGCTGACCTACTGGCTGGTGGGCGCCATGGCGGGTGAGCGGGCCAACCGCTGGGCAGTGCTGGGGCTGAGCGCGTTTCTGATGATCGTGACGGGCGTGCTGGTCATGTCCGTGTCCGACGCGGTATATCGCGGCGTTGGGTCGCCCAATGTGTGGCACAACCCCACCCAGCAGACCGTGACCGCCGCCATGATGCTGGTGATGCCGTGGCTTGCGCACTGCTGGTACGAGTTTGCAAGGCAGGTGGAGGCCGGAAAGCAGCGCGTGCTTCTGCCCTGGTGGAAGATCGTGGTGCTGGCGGTTTTGTGCATGGGCAGCGTGGCCTGCAAGCCCACGTTCATGCAGGCGCTGCTGCCCGCTGCGTTTGTCATGTACCTGGTGGAGGTGTTCCGCCACAAGAAGGAATGGCGCTATTTCGGGCAGATCGTGCTGGCGTTTTTGCCGTCGGTGGGCTATTTCCTGCTGAGCTACCTGTATTATACGGGCGTGGTGGTGGAATTCACCAGCGGGGTGGAGGTCGGCATCACGGTGGAAACGGCCTGGGTAGCCGTGCGCAATACGCTGATGATGTCCGCCTGTCCCCTCATGGCCGTGATCGTCTGCTACCGCAAAGGCATGTTCAAGGACCGGCTGGTGGTGCTGGCGCTGCTGATGACCGCCTTCAGCGTGCTGGAGGCCATGGCTTTCCGCGAGACGGGCATGCGGGAGGGACACGGCAATTTCACCTGGGCGGCCAACAGCAGCTCGTTTTTCCTGTGGGTGGTGATGACGGGCGTGTTCCTTCGCACGTTCACGCAGGATGCGCGGTCGGGCGCGCTGCGCTCCGTCCGCGGACTGGGCTATGCAGCGGTAGGCGGACTATTCCTGTGGCATGCCTATTCGTCGGTATACTATTTGCACTACCTGTTAACAAGCACCAACGCATTTTGACAGGGCGGCTGCTACGTGGTATAATGTCTTCATCATATTAGAAAAGGGAGTTGAAAGGATGCGCAAATAAGTCTGCCAAGACCTCGCTCATATTGACTGGAGGGGGAAGGAGCAAACGCTTTCCGCGCGTGCGCGGGGGCGGCTTTGCCATGGCAGACGGGCGCGGCCGGAAGGCTCCTTTTTTGCTGCGCTTTTTTGCCCTTTCCCTGTCGGAAAGGAGAAACGTGCATGCAGCTGTCTATCCGAGATCTCACCTTTGCCTATCCGGGCGGAGAGCCCGTGTTTGAACATCTGAACCTGAATCTGGATACCGGCTGGCGGCTGGGGGTGATCGGCCGCAACGGGCGCGGCAAAACCACGCTGCTGCGTCTGATGATGGGGCGCATGCCCTTTGAAGGCGCGATTGACCTGCCGCTGGAGGCGGTATACTTTCCCTATGAGGTTTCGGATGCCTCATTGCCGGCTCTGGAGGTGCTGCGGCGGGCGGCCCCGGGAGCAGAGGAATGGCGCATCCTGCGGGAATGGAAACTGCTGGGCGTAACGGAAGAAGCGCTGGACCGTCCCTTTGGGACACTCAGCAAGGGCGAGCAAACCAAGGCGCTGCTCAGCGCGCTGTTTGCGCGGGAGGACGCCTATCCTTTGATTGATGAGCCGACCAATCACTTGGATGTACATGGACGTGAGCTGGTGGCACGCTATCTCAGGCGCAAGGATGGCTTTTTACTGGTGAGCCACGACCGCGCCTTCCTTAACAGCTGTGTCGATCATGTGCTGGCGCTGAATCGAAGTGATGCCTGGGTAATGCAGGGTGATTATGATGCTTGGCAGGAACGCTTCGATCAACAGAATGCCTGGGAGGAAGCGCGCAACGAGGACCTTAAGCGCGATATCGTACGGCTGGAGGCAAGCGCACGCCGTGCTGCACGATGGAGTGACCGCTGCGAAAAGGGAAAGTTCCATGTTGCGCCCAGCGAAACGGCGGCGGTGGACCGAGGCTATGTGGGCGCGCGGAGCGCCGCCCTGATGAAACGATCCGCCAATACGCAGCGCCGCCGTGAGCGTGCCGTGGAGGAAAGGCGCGGCCTGCTTCATAACGTGGAGCGCGTGGGAGAACTGCGGCTGACAGTGCTGCGCCATCCCAAAGAAACACTGGTGCGCGTGGAGGAGGGCGTGGTACGCTATGATGGACGCATCGTGTGCGAGGGGCTACGCTTTGACATCCGCCGAGGGGACCGCGTGGCGCTGACCGGGCCCAACGGCGCGGGCAAGAGCAGCGTACTCAGAGCCCTGTGCGGCGCGGGCGGGGCGCTGGAAGGCAAGGTGAGCCTTGCGTCCGGGCTGGTCGTGTCCTATGTGCCGCAGGAGGCGGAGGGACTGTGCGGCGGCATGCGGGATTTTATCCAGCGAAATGGGCTGGATGAAACACTGTTCAAAGCGATTCTGCGCAATATGGATATGAGCCGGGAACACTTTGATCAGGACCTGAGCGAATTGAGCCAGGGACAGAAAAAGAAACTATTGCTGGCCAGAAGCCTGTGTACGCCTGCACATCTCTATCTATGGGATGAGCCACTTAATTATATTGACGTTTTGAGCCGACGGCAGGTTGAAAATCTCATCCTGCGCTATGCGCCCACGTTGTTGGTGGTGGAACACGACGCACGCTTCCTGGAAACGGTCTGCACACGTGAGGCCATCCGCCTGCAGCCCGCCTCTTGAAACCCGGTCTCACCTCTGTTACAATGGCGGCAGACAGGAGGCGGTTTGTGATGACGGAAGAGGAGCGCATCTTTCAGGGGCTGCTGTTCCGGCCCGGAGCGCAGGAATTGCGGGAGATCAAGCTGCGCACGCACAACCTGTGCCAGCGCTACAATCAGACCTTTGAGGATGAGGTGGAAACCCGCGCGGCGCTGCTTATGCAGATCGTGGGCGCCATGGGCGAGGATGGATTCATCCAGGGGCCGGTGCAGTTCCATTACGGCACGCATACGACCATCGGCAAGCGGTTCTTTGGAAACTTCAACCTGACCATCCAGGATGACGCGCGCGTGACCATCGGGGATGATGTAAACTGCGGCCCCAACGTGACCATCGTCACGCCCGTACACCCGCTGCTGCCTGACGAGCGCAGGCGGATGCTCGGCCCGGACGGGCAGGCTGCACATCTGTGTTACGCCAGGCCAGTGACGATCGGCAACGATGTATGGCTGGGCGCCAATGTGGTGGTGACCGGCGGAGTGACGATCGGGGACGGATGCGTGATCGGCGCGGGGAGCGTGGTCACGCGCGACATTCCGCCCTTCTCGCTGGCAGCGGGCGTGCCCTGTCGGGTGATCCGTCAGATCACGGAGAAGGACAGCATGCGCTTCCGTCCCGAGCTTTTGGGCGGCTGCGCCCCTATGGGAGAATGAACGACGATCGCCCGGAGGCACTGTTGCCTCCGGGCGGTTTTGAATGTTCAGGAAGGGATTCAGCCGGCTTTTTCATCCGCCGGCTTGAGCCGGGTGAAGATCATGCGTCCGGCGCTGGTCTGAAGCACGGTGGTGACCACGGCGGTTACGGTTTCGCCCACATAACGGCGGCCGTTTTCCACCACGATCATGGTGCCGTCGTCCAGGTAAGCGACCCCCTGGCCCGGCTCCTTGCCTTCGCGCACGATCTGCACGGTCAGTTCCTCGCCGGCCATGAGCATGGGCTTGAGGGCGTTGGCCAGGTCGTTGATGTTCAAAACGCGCAGGCCGGTCACGCCCGCGACCTTATTGAGGTTGTAGTCGTTGGTGACCACGGTGCCGCCATTGTCCCGGCACAGCCGCAGGAGCTTGACGTCCACCTCCTCCAGGTCGGGGTAGTCGGTCTCGTCCACAATGATGGGTGTTTTCAGCTCCTTTTGCAGCTTGGCCAGCACATCCAGACCCCGGCGGCCCCGCGCGCGGCGCAGGCTGTCGCCGCTGTCGGCGATATGGCGCAGTTCCGCCAATACAAACTGCGGCACCACGATATCGCCCTCCAGAAAGCCGGTCTTTACGATATCCAGCACCCGCCCGTCGATGATGACCGATGTGTCCAGGTACTTGCGGGAAGGCCGGGCGGCTGGAATTGCTTCGCCTTCTTCCTCATCTTCCCCCTCTTCGGTCATGAGCAGGTCCGCATCATCCAGAATACCGGCCTCGGCGGCGCGGCGCAGGTGACGGCGCATGCGCGGGGTTTTGCCGCCGCGATAGCGGTGAAAGCCGATCCGAAGTCCCACATACCCAAGCACCACATAGGTCAGGGCGCTGAAGCTGATGGTAATCAGGCTCGCGCCTGCCGAAAGGATGAGCTGCGTGATCAGGGCCGCTACCACCAGCCCCATGATCATCCCGATGGACGTCAGCACGATCTGCTGGGTAGGCATCGCGTCCCATCGCCGCTCGATGGCCGCGATCAGCTTCATGGTGCGGCCGATGATGGCACTGGAAAAGGCAAAGCACACGGCGGCGCCGACCAGGCACAGAGCCGCATACAGCGCGATAGGCGCATAGGGGGATTCGATCGGATACCAGCGGGAAAACAGCGGTAAAATCAGCGCTGCCAGCGCGGCTCCGATGCCCGCGCCAAGGAGCGTGATGAGAAAGCGCATCAGCTTCTCCACGGTTTTGTTCTTCATAATGCTTTACAACCTGCCTTCTGGTTCTCACTAATAATGTAGAAAAAGATCAGCCTACTACGGCGAGGGCCTGCATCAGCGTGTCCACGCCCGTCATTCGTACCCCGTCGATGGGACGGAGGCGCTTGAGATTCTGCCGGGGCAACAGGATATCCGTGAACCCCAGGCGCACGCATTCGGCCACGCGCCGCTCGGCCTGCGCCACGGGACGGACCTCGCCGCAGAGGCCCACTTCGCCCATGACGCTGAGCGTAGGAGAAAGGGTAAAGCCCATCAGGCTGGAGGCCACGGCCACGCACACGGCCAGATCCGCCGCGGGATCGCTCAGGGCCAGTCCGCCCGCCACGTTGATGTACACGTCCTGATCGAACAGTTTTTTGCCGGCGCGCTTTTCCATGACCGCCAGAAGCAGCGCCACGCGGCCGGAATCCATGCCGCCCACCGTGCGCTTGGGGACGGTGTAGAACGACCGGGACGCCAGGGCCTGCAGGTCGCATAGGATGGGACGGCTGCCCTGAAGCGTACACAGCACCACGCTGCCGCTGATACCGCGGGCGCGCTGGCTGAGCAGGCTTTCGCTGGGATTGGTTACGGGGACCATCCCCTCGGCGCGCATTTCAAACACGCCCAGCTCGTTGACCGAACCGAAGCGGTTCTTTACGGCACGCAGAAGCCGGTACTCGTGCTGGCGGTCGCCTTCAAAGTAGAGCACCGCGTCCACCATGTGCTCCAGAACGCGCGGCCCCGCAAGGCTGCCTTCCTTGGTCACGTGGCCCACGATGAATACCGAGGTGCCCGTTTCCTTGGCAAAGCGCACAATCGCGCCCGCACTTTGCCGCACCTGCGACACACTGCCCGGGGCGCTGGCGCTGTCCTGGGAGACCATGGTCTGGATGGAGTCGATGATGAGCACGTCGGGCTGCAGACGGCCGCATTTCTCCAGCACGCTTTCCACGTCGTTTTCCGTGAGCACGTAGAGCGCATCCTGCGGCACGCCGATGCGCGACGCGCGCATTTTGATCTGATGAGCGCTTTCTTCGCCGCTGACATAGAGCACGCGGCACTGCTGGCTGAGACTTCCGGCCACCTGCAAAAGCAGCGTGCTTTTGCCGATGCCCGGATCGCCGCCGATGAGAATGGCGCTGCCTGGCACCAGACCGCCTCCCAGCACGCGGTCCAGCTCCTCATTGCCTGTGGAGGACCGGGGCATGGAACGTTCCTGTACCTTGCTCAGTGGAATGGGTTCGGTTTTTTGGGTGGTCTGATACCGGGCCGCCTTTTCGGCGGTCTTGCTGGCAACGGAGATCGGGGAAACCGTTTTGCGTTCCTCAAAGGTATTCCACTCGCCGCAGTCCGGGCAGCAGCCCAGCCAGCGTGCGGTCTCATACCCGCAGGAAGCGCAGACATAGCAGGTTTTTTCCTTGGCCAAGGGGGTACTCCTGTTCTGCCGCCCGGGGCGGCATGCGGCTGTCGCGGCGGGCTTGTCCTTATCATACCTCGCGGATGGGACAGGCTGCCATGACAGGTTTGCGGGAATGGTGTCGAGCGGGCGAAAAATCGTTCGCCCTGATTCGGCAAATGAATGCAAAAGAATATACAGACTCAGTATACCATAAAACAGGAAGGGAAGCAGCACGGAAAAAGTGAATTTACACTGCGTTCATTGTAGGTTTGTCAAACATATTGGACAGGGAAGGAGGAGAGAACCTCTCTGGGAGCAGCCCAATGAAGAGGACGCATGGGACGGGAGTTGC